>Ga0209253_10004605_pt1 | contig 12015 bp, 9 predicted proteins | sample FrelakmetBRP12BR_FD_187145 | JGI IMG/M metagenome (GOLD analysis project Ga0209253, IMG submission 187145) | Freshwater lake sediment microbial communities from the University of Notre Dame, USA, for methane emissions studies - BRP12 BR (SPAdes)... | ecosystem: Environmental > Aquatic >...
TCTCCCATCCATAGTTGCTGTCGCAACGATAAACTTCGCTGACGCGATTCTTACGGCCGCCGGCCTCACATTTGTCGGACTTGGATTGCCCGTTTCAACTCCTGACTGGGGATGGGATCTCACGTACGGACGAAGACTTCTCACAAGTGGTGCATGGTGGGTGATAACGTTCCCAGGTATCATGGTGGTCATGCTAGCACTGGGATTCACATTGATTGGAGAAGGGTTGAGTGAGCTAACCAACCCGCGGTTACAGAAGTGAGACGAGAACTATGAGCTTGGATATTGATTCATTGACCGTGGAGTACCATACGTTTGCAGCGAAAGTTAAGGCGGTTGATCGTGTCTCCCTGTCAGTGAATGAGGGAGAAACGATTGGCCTTGTCGGAGAGTCGGGATGTGGGAAATCGACGCTTGGTCTATCAATCCTACGGCTCGTGCCACCGCCTGGAAAAATCTCAAGCGGTAAGATCATCCTGAATGGAATAGATGTAGTGAATTGTCCGGAAAGTGAAATACGCCGAGCCAGAGGGAAACTTGTCGGTTACATCTTTCAAGACCCGATGACCTCGCTTAATCCTGTAAAGAAGATCGGCACCCACTTTGTGGAGATGATTCGGACTCATGAACCAAAAGTCACCCGCGAAGAAGCGCTTAAACGAGGTCAAGACGTTCTTGAGCAGTTAGGAATACTCCCCGAAAGGATCGATGACTTTCCACATCAGTTCAGCGGAGGCATGAGACAGAGGGTTATGATCGGGTTAGCTCTGGCTCTTAACCCGAGCCTTGTCATAGCAGATGAACCGACGACTTCTCTGGACGTCATAGTTGAAGCTCAGATAGTAGAGATCTTGAAACATCTCAAAGAAAGCCTCAAGCTCACTTTGATTCTGATTACGCACAACATTGGCATCGTAGCCGAAACAGCAGATCGCGTAGCCGTAATGTACGCAGGACGAATGGTAGAACTGGCTGAAACGAGAGAATTGTTCGATCAACCCCTTCATCCGTACACCCAGGCGTTATTGAATTCAGTTCCCAACATTACCAGAAAATATCAAGTGCTTTCTTGGATCCCTGGAGCACCACCAGACCTGACCTCACCGCCTTCCGGCTGTCTGTTTCACCCACGTTGTCCGTTCGCGTTCGATGTTTGCAGGAGAGAGGAACCAACACTGATTAAACACAAGAACTCGGAGGTTGCATGCCACCTTTATGGCTAGAGGCGAAGAACGTTGGAAAACATTCTGACAGTAACAAACTTGACCAAATACTTCCCGGTCGAGAAAGGTTTCTTGGACAGACTGCTGACGTCACAGAAGAGATACGTGCATGCTGTGGACGACGTTTCATTCTCAATGAACCGTGGCGATATTCTAGGATTGGTCGGTGAGAGCGGATCTGGAAAAAGTACAACTGGACGATTGTGCCTGAAAATGATTGAGCCAACATCCGGAAAGATCGTTGTTGATGGTGTTGATCTCTCTGGCCTTTGTGGCGACGAACTCAAAAGATTCCGAAGAAACATGCAGCTGATCTTTCAGGATCCGACTGCATCGCTGTGTCCACGCATAAGAGTTGGTGACGCGGTGAGACATGCATTGTCATTTCAGGGAATTGGAACGCCAAGTGAGCAGGTCGAGCGAACAAGAGAGATGTTGGAACGGGTGGGTCTGAAACCTTGGGGCAATTTCTACGATCGTTATCCTCACCAACTCAGCGGAGGACAAAGACAACGTGTCGGCATTGCGAGAGCGCTCGTGTCGAATCCAAAGTTTGTTGTCGCTGATGAACCCATTGCGATGGTCGATGTTTCGGTTAGAGCACAGATCCTTGAGCTAATGATCGAACTGAAGAAGGAATTTCATCTAACATACATCTTTGTCACTCATGACTTGGCGATGGCCAACTACATATGCACAACCATCGCCATCATGTACCTTGGCAAGATAGTTGAGATTGGACCGAAGGAAAAGGTGTTTGGAAGCCCACTGCATCCTTACACGTTGGCTCTGATGTCATCTATTCCGATACCAGATCCGAAGGCAAAAATAGATCGCATAATACCGAAAGGAGAGATACCTAGCCCCATAAACCCACCCAAAGGATGTCGTTTCCATCCTAGATGTCCATTTTCTAAAGCGGCATGTTCAGAGAAGCAACCCGAACTCGTTGACGCTGGTGAGGGACATTTTGTTTCCTGCTTCTCGTCTCGAGAATAGGACTTCGGAGAAGAAGAGTTACACCTGCACCCTAGCTACACGCAGATCTCAGTCAATCGGCATAAGACCGCTACAACTTCTATAGGGTTGATCGTCATGAACTACAGTGCAGAGACTATTGGCGAATTCAGCTTGTCTCCGATATAGCGGCCGGTAGGCCTGCTTGCTGATAGTATTGTGGGATAGTGTGGGATAATGAAGGATATCGAGCCCAAGTCTCCTTCCTTGTTTCATACCGTATGTAGGCACCACAGTAGTAGGCAATTAGAAGGTGACTTTCAGTACCCCCATCGTTAACCTTCGTTATCCCTGATTATCCCATATAGTATCCTTCGTTATCCTTAGTCATGGTGGAGAAAAAAACCGCCTCCCGGCGCACTTGGCTGGATAGTGATTCTCATCGACCCAATCTGAGAGATAGTCGCAGAAGACTTCCGAGAACTAATTGGCAGAATACCAAATGGCGATGTCGAGAACTTGATTCATACAATCGTTGAGGGGATCGGTCGAAATAGATTGTTGCGCTGTATCGAAACTGCAAGAGTCGAAAATTCATTGATTAGGGATTCGCCAGAGATATGTTCCGTCTTTCGTTTTCTCTCCAGCCCACGATATGTTTGAGGCATTCAGAGCGTCAGCTATGTTCTGGTCATATGATTCAGTCTCGATCTGGGTTTCTTCGTCATATTCATCCAACGCCACGATCTTAGCGTGAGAAAAAATCTGAATTAGTTGAACAAACGCCAACCCTATCAATGTCCTTGATGATGAATCACTTTCAAATGATGGATAGTTCCCATCTAAAAACCCATGCGATAAGAGCGACCCACAGCAGCAACCGACGCTTCAGAGGCTTGGCTTATTGTGAGTGATATTCTGATCTAGCATACTCAAGGTCATGCTCCAAACACTGTTCTTAGCAGAGTCCGCGAAGCGGCGCTGCTCAACATCGGGATCATATTGGCGTATGTTCTGATCGATGCTTGAGCACCCAGCGTACTTTTTCCTCCATCAAATCCAGTATCGGAAGTTCATATGGACATCTTGCTTCACATTGTCTACACTTTCTGCAGTTTGCGTACTTCTGTAGTGCCCTAGGACTGTTTTTGTACCAGTTGTTCCAGCCCATTCGCTTGACGTACGTATCAGCCCGCGCGATAGATGATATCGGAATATTCTCGGGGCAGGGTTGGCAGTAATCACAGGCTCTGCAGAACTGCTTCCCCAAGATCTTGGCCTGATTCTCCAATCGCTTTTCCGCGTTCTTCCTCAATACAAGTGGCGTGTTTCCAACGGCTGCGCTCATCTCAACCTCTTCGATCGAGCGGAGTCCAACCGCGACTGTTGAGATTGGTTGTCTAAGCACAAACCTGAGAGCATCCTCAACATTTGTGAAGGCCCCTCCTCCGAGCGGTTTCATCACAATTGTTCCTATACCTAGCTTGTTCGCTCGCGGTATTAATTCGGCCAACGGTGTTCGTTCGACGTAGTTCAACGGAACCATAATGGTGTCAAACTCCCCAGTGTTTGATGCTCTCATTAGGACGCTTGGTCTGTGACTGGTTATCCCAATGGAATGAACTTTGCCTTCTCGACGCAGTCTTTTGATGAAGTCTAACACTCCTCCACGTTTGACGACCTTGGTGAGCATTTCATCATTGTTGACATTGTGGATCTGGTACAGATCAATACTTGAAATCTCGAGAAATGAGAGACTTGCTTTGAAGTCCCTTTGCGCATCTTTAGCCGTTCGCGCAAGTGTCTTTGTCGCAATAACACATTCACTTCCTCTTCCTTTGATAGCATGACCGATGATCGATTCACTTGTTGTGTAACCTCGAGCGGTGTCTATGAAATTGATTCCAAGATCAAGTGCTCTACGAACGGACGCAATGGCTTGACTCCTTGGCACTGTCTGAATAGGGATCCCTCCGAACGCCACTTCGGAAACACTAATTCCCGTCTTGCCCAAGGTTCTGTGTCGAATTGTGTACCACCCAGTTATGCAAATGGATGTCTCTACTGCAGGAAGCTAGCATCCATTTCTTATGCTATGTGTTATTCTGTGCTTTCTCTCCATAAAAACTCAAAGAACCTTATCGTCGGCTCACTGAAGTCTGGAAATGTTATTATACGATAGTTCGGTCTGGTGTACTGATTATTTACAACTTACGGTGGTGTCAAATCGTGCGTGAGCTAAGCGAGACGGAAAGTCTTTGCCCCGAATGCCTCCAAAGAATTCCAGCAAAGATCTTTGAAAGGGATGGAAAGGTCTGGATCGAGAAACAGTGCAGTGAACATGGCCGCGTAGAGGACCTGTACTGGGGTTCATATCGCATGTTTGAGCGGGCGAAGAGGTTCGCGAGTGAAGGAAGGACTCTGGACAACCCAAACATCAACAAAGGAAACCCAATTTGTCCAACGGACTGCGGGCTCTGCAACATTCATCTTAATCACTCAGCTCTAGCCAACATGGTTGTGACCAATAGATGTGATAGAAACTGTTGGTACTGCTTTTTCTTTGCTGAAAAATCCGGCTATGTCTACGAACCAACTCTTGATCAGATTAGGGAAATGTTCAGGAGCCTCAGACGAGAGAAGCCCGTTCCATGCAACGCGGTGCAGTTGACTGGTGGTGAACCAACGCTTCGAGACGACATCGTTGAGATCATCAGAATTGGCAAGGAAGAAGGCATCGATCATGTTCAATTGAATACGGATGGAATACGACTGGCAACCGACCCGACACTAGCGAGAAGAGTTAGAGAAGCTGGCGTTAACACTGTCTATATGAGCTTCGACGGGACAGACCCAAAGACCAATCCCAAGAATCACTACTTGATTCCAAGAATATTGGAGAATTGTAGACAGGCTGGACTCAGCATCGTATTGGTTCCAACCATTATCAACACTGTGAATGATGGAGAGGTTGGAAACATAGTGAGATTCGCATTCGAGAACATCGACATCGTAAGAGGCGTCAACTTTCAACCGGTCTCACTTGTGGGCAGAATCAGTAATGCCGAAAGAGAAAAGCTTCGAATCACGATTCCAGACGTTATCATGAAGATGGAGGAACAGATGAACAGAGAGATAAGACCTGACGACTTCTACCCCGTTCCCAGCATATCTCCTCTCAGCCATTTTGTGGAAGCTATCACCAAGAAGCCCGAATACGAATTCGGAAATCACTTCTCCTGTGGAATGGCAACATACGTGTTCAAGGATGGAACGAAACTCGTTCCAATAACGAGATTCGTTGACATCGAAGGCTTGCTCGCGTATCTTGACAAGAAAGCTGAGGAATTGAAATCTGGCAAGAGCAAGTATCAGGTTGGCGCAGACTTACTTCTCAAGCTTAGAAAGTTCGTCGACAAATCCAAACAGCCAAAAGGCCTCAGCCTACCCAAGATTCTCTACAATGCTGTCCTAAAACACGACTATGATTCCCTGGGAGAGTTTCACCACAAAGCACTCTTCATTGGACTCATGCATTTTCAAGACCTCTACAACTACGACATCGAGAGAGTGAAAAGATGCAATATCCACTACACCAGCCCCGACGGAAGAATCATCCCCTTCTGCGCCTTCAACGTCATACCAGAATGGTACAGAGACAAGATCCAGAAACAGTATGGAATTTCAATCCCTGAGTGGGAGAAGAAGACAGGAAGGAAGCTCCAAGACGACCTCTTCAGAGACGAGCCTGTGAAGAAAACGGACTCGGAGAAGAAGGATGAACCAGTCGTGGGATCATCGAGAGTCTGATTCAGTGCTTACGCGAAAGAGGAAAGACCGCGTAAACTCCATTTAGTTCTTCCAAAGAGTATTGGGATTGCCGACTGCACATGAATTCTTGTATGTGATGCCGATTGGTCATATCCAGAATGTGCATCCAGATACGCAAGACGACTCAGACAAATGCCTTTAGCTCACCAAATCAGCGTAACTTTGAGACATCATCGCCGTCACTACTGTTCAGCGGAAAATGACAGATTTATACTTTCTCAAAAGCGATTTCAGGTAATGTAGTTCTGGAGACTTGCTTCCCCAGCCAGCTCTATCGCCCTTCTTCTCTCTTCTCCCGTTAGACGCCTTCCAAGTTCTGGCACTTCAGCGGATCTCCATTCAGGTCTATACTGGAACATTATGTTGACACGTGTATCGGTTCCCAAGTTCTCTGCTATCCACTGAAGGATTGGCTTGGTGCAGCATTCAAGATGCTCAGGAAGGACCAGGACCCTGATGATAAGCTCTCCATGCTTCTTTGCTATCAGATGGTTGCGTGTGCAAACCTCCCAATATCGAGGCGCGTTGGATATGCGTTCAGCACAATTTCCTGGGCCATACTTGAAATCAAGTAGATAGACGTCTGCAAAACCCGACAGAAGATTTGCCGCATCCTCACTGTAGTAGGCGTTGCTATTCCAAACTACTGGAACATTCACTTTCACAGCTTTGAAGGCTTCAAGCCAAGCTTCGAGCCACGGCGTCGGGTCGCCACCAACAAGATTTGCGTTTCTACACCCCATTCCCCGGAGTCTCTCAACAATGCCTGCCAGTTTCTCAGGTTCAAGTTGTGTGCCCTCCTCACCCCATTGTGAGATAGAATAGTTCTGGCAGTGCAGGCACGTCAATGTGCAACCACAAGTGAATATCGTTCCCGAAGGAACGAGTTCAGGCTCCTCTCCCCAGTGGTCAAATGCCGTAGAAACAACTGTTACATTTCCGCACTTGCAGTACCCTTTTGCACCAGCCGACCTGTCAACGCCACAAGCTCGAAAACAAAAATGGCAGCTTCTCATCATTCTGCGAGCCAATTCGATCTTAAGGTCAAGGTAACTCCTGCGTGGTCTTCGCTCATCAGATAGTGTCAGTACACGATTGTCTAGGTCGTTCAAGAACTTCAGAAATTCATTGGTTAGAGTTGCATGAGTTCGCCACAGAGTCTTGTCATCGTCATCTTCAGCATAGTCCGCTTCAAACGTCTTCGAGGCCAGAAACCGCGCTGTTTTGTTGTCTTCCAGGATTCCAAAGTATCTCCCCAGACTTCTCCTGCACTTTTCATCACGAAGGACAGCAATTGAATCTGATCTCAGTATCCGCAAATCTGAATCCTGCAAATTGTTATGATTACCCGATTGAAGATTGAAGTCTGATCGCTCGACGTTCTCATGATAGTTCAATTTTTCTTATAAACACTGTATCGTCAAAGTCAAGATAACAACGTGCAGCATCTTGGAGCATGCAGTTTGCCTTAAATCAGATTAACCAGCATTGTGTTAGTCGGAGTGTACTAGTTGACAAAGATACTCCCTGGTCCCGCATCCGTTGAGCTTGGCAATAAGCTGGCCGAAGAACTCGGAGTGGAAACTGTTCCTGTTGAGGCAAAGTCCTTTCCCGATGGTGAATCATATGTTCGTATTTCAGGCGACTTGGAAAACGAGAGAGTTGTAGTCGTTCAATCCACGTATCCACCTCAGAATACGCACCTTGTGCAGTTACTTCAGCTCTTGGACGCCGCGAGAGACATGAAAGCCTCGGAAGTCATAGCGGTGGTCCCCTACCTTGCATACTCCCGTCAGGACAAAAGGTTCAGACCTGGCGAGGCGGTCAGTGTGGGAACGATCGTTAGATTGATAGAAGCCACCGGGGTCAATTCTCTGTTCACAGTCGATGTGCACACGGAAAAGATATTGGAACTGTTCAGAATACACGCTCATAACGTATCGGCTACGCCGGCACTGGGAGAGTTCTTTGCTAAGCGTGGACTCAAGGAGCCATACGTCTTTGCCCCGGACGAAGGAGCTCTAGCACGTGCGAAGAGTCTCGCTGCATGCCTTAATGCAGATTACTCTTTCTTTCAGAAACAACGAGATAGAATATCAGGTGCCATCAAGACCAGCGTGAAAGAATTTGAAGTGAAAGACCGGGATGCCATTATCGTGGACGACATTATTTCCACGGGTTCAACAATCGCCAACGCCGCATCTATGTTACATGATCAAAACGCAAGAAGAATCTATGTGGCGTGCACTCACCCGCTTCTTCTAAGTGGAGCTAAGGACCGAATGATGTCAGCTGGAGTGCACGAGATTGTTGGAACTGATTGTGTGGCAAGCGAGGTAAGTCGCGTTTCCGTCGCATCGGTTGTCGCGCAATCCCTGAGGAAAACCATGTGAATGAAGCCGAAACCCGTCAACGATGAACCTATGGCGAATTGGCTTAAGACGCTGAAACCTCAGACCGCATACGTTTACCGTGTCTGTTTCATGCGATTGTTAGAGATTATGCAGAATTGATTGTCGCGCATTATATGAAAACGCCGAGGCCGACCCAGTAGGAACTTGGAGAAACACCAAACAGACTGCTCAAGGACTAGGTAAACCTCGAGTCAGACTAAACGCGCAATATGCTGCCCGACGTTTCATCTTAGACCAAAATGAAGACTTGCCACTGCCAAAATCCAATTTGAAACAACCTGATTTAGTCAAAGAACCAGTTTATTTGACTTGGGATGAAGCGCAGAAAATCTGCGACGCTGCGAGCTTGCCATACAATCTCATATTCAAGATTATGCTTTCTTGTGGTTGGGGAGTCGGTGAATTTCTAAAGTTCAACAAAGCTGAAACCTAGAACTTGGACTCGGAGCTTGTTCAGCCAATTCAAGCAGGTACCTCAATATCGTCTTCTCACTCGCTAGTCGTATATAGGCTTGAGTTTCAAATAGATTGTCAACCGAGTAGAATCAAGTTTGGGTGTAGTAAAATGACGCTCGTTTGTAAGAACGGTGAGATCGTCGCAACACGTGATATACCGGAAGTCGGTTCTGATCGAGTTAAGGAATTCGTGAAGGATACTGGATACAAAGGTGACTTAGAACTGCCAATCGGCCCTTACGATCACTCACGGTACAATCACGTCGCACAGTCACTGAGATTGTTGAGAATCCTTGGAGCGCTCGAAGAAATCGCGCAAATCAAAATTGGAGATGGTGATCTGCACTTGGTGTTGCGGAATGGTAAGTCACTTTCTTTCGTGACGGGAACACTGAATTGGGATAGTAATCTAGAAAAGATTGCAAAATCCAGCAAAAGAGAAATTGGGTGATCTGTCGAGGAACATCAGACAATTCGATTTGACGTGTTGGAAGGCTTTTATGGTACTTCCGAAACAAGATTTGAATGGGGAGCTGGGTGAACCCAGCTGAGAGGATGACGTCAAGTCATCGACCCTATGAACCTGATCCGGATAATACCGGCGAAGGGAACGGGAGTTCTCAGTCAGTTCAACCCTCCCCTTGTGATGTGGGTTGAATGAAGATCCAAACAAAGATTGTAGCTGAAGTCGTTGTAAGTGTAGCTCTTGCTTATGCTTTGAACATGATCGTGATGTTCAGAATGCCCCAAGGTGGCTCTGTGACCGCGGTGAGTATGGTCCCGCTTCTATGGCTTGCTCTGAGGAGAGGCGTCCGAGTGGGGGTTATTGGGGGAATTATATTTGGCATTGTGGACATGTTCCCGCAACCGTTTGTTGTGCATCCTGTCCAATTCCTTCTTGATTACCCGCTCGCCTTCGGTGCTCTTGGTCTGGCAGGTTTCTTTCAGACACATCCGATAGGAGGCGTGTTTTCTGGAATCGCTGGAAGATTCGCGTGCCACTTCATCGCAGGAGTTGTTTTCTTCGGTATGTATGCCCCTGAAGGAATGAATCCCATAGTGTACTCGGCTATCTACAATGGTTCATACCTGATTGTGGAACTCGTTTTCAGCGTTATCGTCATGTACATTCTGGTCAAGAGAAACATCATCAAAATGTACCTCTAGCCCCGAAACGCGGAGAGCAAACGCTCGCATTTCAAGAGAGATCCAAGTGACTCAACGCCACTAGTTTCCAAAATGAAGCAAATCTTAAGAGTACTACACTTCGACCAATATTGATCGTTCTGGGTAGGATTTGCAACTTGGCTCTAATCGTTTAATCCAAGGGCTAAAGAAAGTGTGGTGGTGGAACTCTCTATTGACCCTACGAGCAACACCCCAAGTGCAAAGGCAATCTTCCAGAATCCAGCACTACGAATGGATAGTTTCCACAGTCAATTCTTACACAAAAAAGTGGAGCGGATACCAGCGTGAGACGGATGGTAGCCCGGGGGTTACCGTTCCCAAGCTGTAATTTCTACCACTTTTTTCTAGTTGCCTATGGCATGCTGGCTGTGGATAGTAACTGCAATGCCATACTTGGCTGTTCAGAGGAATTCTATGGCCCTCTAAGTTCTAGATGTGTATTGTGGGAATGGTCCCATCCGTTGTGGCAAAATCTAAATTCTCAACCCGCTCATCTGTTACTGTGGTTTTCCATTTGAACTCTCCGAGTTGTCGGGAAACCTTTCTCGTAGCTTTTCTGATTGCGGTTCTGTTGACAGCGTGGTTTTTGCCTGCGGTCGCTGCAAATGGCGGTCAAGCGGGATTTACCGAGTGGGAGTTGCCTCGTGGAGATTGGGCTCACGGACCCGAAGGAATAATCGTTGATTCCCAGGGCGTATGGTTCACGTGCTTTTTTAGCGCCAATATTGGACATCTTACTTCAGACAGCAATACGGTTGAGTTGTGGAGTGTAGGCACTCCTGGAGTGTCATCTCCAACACAACTTACTAGCTATGGTGGTTCAATCTATTTTACGGATAGCTCCGAGGATAAGATCGGGAAGCTACTTCCAAGTATGGATAAGGTTTCCTATGCGGGTACGCCAACGGCGAATAGTCGACCATTTGGGATCACGTTTCCTGAAATTGTGCCGTTGGAATATCCAACCCTGATATTCACGGAGTATGATAGGAAACAGATAGGCACTCTCACGATGAGCGGCCTAGTATTTGACTTACTATTGTCTGCGACTCGCTCGACAACCACAATCACTCCAACATTCAACGTAGTCGATGCAAGTGTTACAGACGTTCTGCCCACGATTACACCGGGAGGACCAGGCACTACACCCGGCGTCGCAGCGGTGTCACCGACCGTCTCAGGTCCCTTTAGTGAATGGGTTGCACCGATCGGCGGGAGTCCCATCACTGTAATCGAAAAGAACGGGATTGTGTGGTTTGGAGTGCTGAACGCTCCTCAAATAGGCAAGTTGACTTTTCAAGACGGTCCAGACAGGTTCGACATCTACTACCTACCCACGACCTCTTCAAGTTCCGCGGATATTGAGATGGATACGTCAGGCAACATTTGGTACACGACGAGGTTAGGAAATATTATCGGAAAACTTGACCCATCCACGCTAACGGTCAGCGAGTGGACGATTCCAACGTCGAATAGTGATCCTTCAGGCTTGGCGTTAGACAGCTCTGGAAAAGTCTGGTTCACTGAGAACGATGCGCACAAGATAGGCATGCTCGACCCTTCAGCCGACAAGTTCTATGAATGGCGGATACCAGCAGACGAGTACGCTGCTCCAAGCGGAATATTCATCGATTCAGACGACAACGTCTGGTTTACAGAGAGGTGGAGAATCGGTTGCCTCAATCGCAATGGCGAGATGGTGCCAGAGTTACCAGTCCAAAGTCTAATACTGCTACTCGCCTTGTCAACGGTTCTTCTTGTCAGCAGCAAGAAGTTCCGTTCACATCATAGTATAGCATGATGAGATAGTGAAACTCCGCAGACAAGCAACCTTGTCTACTATTCTTGTTACGCGCAGCTAGTCTATGCTCTCTGATCATATCTTCGTCAGAGAAATCATCGCTTGTAGCAATTCGAATAGCCTCGGGGATATCATTGGTAGCCCG
>Ga0209253_10004606_pt1 | contig 12014 bp, 10 predicted proteins | sample FrelakmetBRP12BR_FD_187145 | JGI IMG/M metagenome (GOLD analysis project Ga0209253, IMG submission 187145) | Freshwater lake sediment microbial communities from the University of Notre Dame, USA, for methane emissions studies - BRP12 BR (SPAdes)... | ecosystem: Environmental > Aquatic >...
CATTGGGAGACTTCATCATCTCTATAACGAATTTACCGCCAAATCGGAATATGCATACGACTACGGCATGCCGCAATGGCTAGCGAATATTGACCACATTTTGTCACCACTACAGCTTGAAAGGCTGTTTCTCGGAAGGCATAAGTTCTTTCACTTTCGTGTTTGGTACCGTGATAATCTATCCGGGTATCTGAAGGATATATTGCTTGATTCGCGAACACGCTCCAGACCTTATCTCAATAGTCGGCGACTTGAGGAGATCGTGCGGGACCATACTGAAGGCAGGCGGAATTACACGAGCGAGATACATCGGGTTCTTACGAGCGAGTTGATTCAGCGGCAATTGATAGAAATGCAATGAGATAGAACAGATATATCTGTGGAAAACACCTACAGAGGCAGCCCTAAAAGAACGATAAAGAAGCACATGCATGCTTCACCGCGAACAAAAAACGATCCAATTCATACGGAAACATGTCTATAATGAAATGAGCAGTGACGTCAAGCACATTACTGTTTGTGTCTGTACGTTCAAGAGACCGGATTTCTTGAAGCGATTATTAACCGAACTGGACCGTCAGGTCACCGACGGGATCATCAGCTATTCGGTCGTCGTAGTGGACAATGACCGATCGCACTCAGCTCAGGACGTGGTTCGGTCGTTTCAGCAGACGTCTGACCTTGAAGTGCAGTATTGCGTAGAGCCAGAACAAAGCATAGCGCTCGCGAGGAACAAGGCAGTCGAAAATGCAAGGGGTGACTTCATAGCGTTCATTGATGATGATGAATTCCCCGGTAGCGACTGGCTTTTAAACCTTTTCAGAACATATCGCGACCTTAAGGCAGACGGTGTCTTAGGGCCGGTTTTGCCCCATTATGAGGCAAAACCTTCTGCTTGGATAATCAAGGGTAGATTTCACGAAAGACCATCGCATAAGACCGGAACAGTCCTCCCTTGGACCCTTACGCGTACAGGAAATGTGCTGCTCAGAAGGGACATCTTTGAAGGTAAAGACAATATGTTCAGGCAGGAGTTCGGTAGCGGAGGAGAAGATAGAGATTTCTTTAGAAGAATGATCGGGCAGGGGTACACGTTTATGTGGTGCGCTGAAGCTCCGGTCTATGAGACCGTGCCTCCTGAACGATCCACCAGGTCTTTCATGCTGCGGCGGGCGCTTCTGAGGGGCAAGACCCCGTACAATCAAAGCGCGCTTCCGCTCCTGAAATCCGTCATGGCCATCCCTGCATATACGATCCTGCTGCCGTTCTTGCTATTTACACGGCATCACATATTTATGAAATATTTGGTCAGCTATTTTGATCATATCGGCAGAATCCTTTCACTATTTGGCTTTAATATAATTAAAGAAAAATATGTACTAAAATAAGTTCATTTGGTGAGGATCGGCGAATTATAAGCCCGTGAGGAGGGTCTTCATGTCGAGCAGCGACGCTATTATCAGTTCCACGGATTTAATACTTATAACAGGCTCCAACGGATTCATCGGCTCAAGGGTCGTTGAGACGCTTCTTAAGTATGGTTATGTAAATTTGAGATGCCTGGTAAGACCTTCGAGTAATCTGACGGAGCTTGAAAGGATCACCAGCACTTATAAAAATGCCAAAATTGACATCGTTAAGGGGAATTTGCAGTCACGGGACGACTGCAATCGCATAGCCGAAGGTGTTTCAGTAATATATCATTTGGCCGCAGGGAGAGGAGTAAAATCTTACCCGGACGCATATATGAATTCAGTAATTACCACGAGAAACTTGCTTGAAGCAACATTGCGTACCAATAATCTAAAAAGAATCGTCAATGTCAGCTCTTTCACGGTGTATTCGAACAGGAACATCCCCCGCGGCGGATTGCTCGACGAATCATGCGAACGAGAAAGTCATCCTCATCTGCGGGGAGAGGCTTACTGCTATGCCAAAGTCAGACAAGAAGAATTGCTCATGGAGTATGGAAAGAAATATAATGTTCCTTATGTAATCATGAGGCCGGGTGCGGTTTACGGACCTGGTAATAAAGGAATAACGGGAAGGGTCGGAACCGGCACCTTCGGCATTTTTCTTCACTTAGGAGGATCAAACAGAATTCCCTTATCGTATGTCGATAATTGTGCCGATGCGATAGTATTGGCTGGTCTCAGGAAGGGGATCGATGGGGAAATATTCAATGTTGTGGATGACGATCTCCCGACAAGCAGAAAATTTCTCAGGATGTATAAACAGAATGTAGGATATTTTAGATCGATCTATATTCCACATGCAATGAGCTATTTCCTGTGTTATGTATGGGAAAAATACTCGAAGTGGTCGGAAGGGCAATTGCCGCCGACATTTAATAGAAGAGATTGGGCGTGTAGTTGGAAGGGGAACACCTATTCGAACGAGAAATTGAAGAAACTATTGGGATGGAAGCCAAAAGTTGGTTTTGAGGAAGCTGCCAAGCACTATTTTGCATACCAAAGTTCATGCGGGAGAAATAAATGATCAAAGTTGGAATAATAGGATGCGGAAAAATCGCAGATGCCCATGCCGAGCAGATACAGCGAATAAATGGCGCTGAGATCACCTCTGTCTGTGATAATGAGGAATTAATGGCGAGGCAGCTCTATGAGAGATATAGCGTCAAGAGCTATTTCAACAGCGTTCAAAAATTATTGGAGGCCGACAAGCTTGACGTCGTGCATATCACCACTCCACCTCAAAGTCACCATGCACTCGGTAAATTATGTCTTGATGCAGGATGCAACGTATATATGGAGAAGCCGTTTACGGTCAATACTGAGGAGGCGATTGATCTGATATCTTACGCGGAAGAAAAGAAATTAAAAATCACGGTCGGTCATGATTATCAATTTACCCATGCAAAAAGACGTATGCGGGAGCTGATACGGAATGGCTACCTCGGCGGTCCTCCTGTTCACATGGAAAGTTATCATTGTTACGAGCTTGGATCGGAGAGCTACGCCAGGGCATTGCTGGGCGATAAGAAACATTGGGTCAGGATGCTGCCCGGGACACTAATGCACAATAATATCAGCCATGGCATCAGTAGCATCTCGGAATTCTTGACCTCCGACTCACCGAAGGTCATAGCACACGGTTATTCAAGTCCTCTGTTGAAGAAAATGCATGAAACCGAGATCATTGATGAAGCGAGAGTCATTATTAGCGAGAATGAATGCACTTCAGCTTACTTTACTTTTTCATCACAAATGAGGCCGGAGTTGCACCAATTTAGAATCTATGGTCCCAAGAATGCATTAGTCGTCGATCACGACCAGCAAACGTGTATCATGGTCAGTGGGGAGAAGCACAAGAGTTATCTTGAAAAATTCGTTCCACCCGTCCAGTTTGCAAAACAATATGCCGCAAACGCAATGCGCAACGTAAGGCTTTTCCTCAGGAGGGACTTCCACATGAAGTCGGGCATGAAATATCTAATCGAGTCGTTTTACCGGTCAATTCTCGACGATGGTCCCGTCCCGATTCCGTATAAAGAAATTCTTCTGACCTCTAGAATAATGGACGATCTATTTTCTCAGCTGAAACAGCGGAATGCCCGCTAACGAGATCAGATTTAGAGCATATGTCCCTTGAATTGGCATTGTTAGTGACTGTAGTTACGGGCAGGCTCATTGAAGAGCAGGCTAGATGACATGAATATCGTCTTGTAGACACTTTTCAGCTGATCATGAAAGGTGTTCGGAATCCTTGGATCGACAAGTCGCTCGTGAGAGTATTTTCTGCGAACGACAGAAATACAGCATTTCGTAATACTCTCGTCAGTTAAGATGAATAAATCAGCTCCTTGAAACTCTAGTTAGATAAAATATCATGCCAAAACAGTTAGCACTGATACTGTTCACGTCATTCGTTTTGTGGCTCTTTGTCAGAGATCGCAAGCTACGTCCCATGCCATCCAGGGCATCGTGGATAGCTCTGCTGTGGATAATGATTATCGGCTCGCGGCCTATTTCACTCTGGTTCGACAATAACGTCCAGATGGATATTTCGGATCCGTATCATCTTGAAGGCTCCGCGTTCGATCGAAATGTGTATATATTCCTGATCGTAGCGGGACTTATGATATTGTTTACGCGCAGACTGAATTGGAGTAGGATCTTTGCGTCGAACCGATGGCTCTTTATGTTTTTCGTTTTCTGTGGAATCAGCGTTATATGGGCAGACTTGCCCTTTGTGTCGATGAAGAGATGGATTAAGGATGTCGGCCACTTGGTAATGGTGCTGATTATTCTCACAGAAAAAGACCCTGTCCAAGCGCTGAGATCAGTGTTCATGCGGTATACATATTTTGCCTTGCCGATGTCTATTCTATTCATTAAATATTACCCAGATATTGGAAGATACTACAATCGATGGACGTGGGAAGTGTCATATGCCGGGGTCACGTTAGAGAAGAATACTCTCGGACCCGTAGCGGTCATTTGTGGCATGTTCATCGTGTGGGAAATGATATATGCGCGGAAAGTTGCGGGAGGAAAGTATGACGCATTGGACCTGCTGGGCCGTATTGTGTTATTGATTATGGCGATATGGTTGCTAGGAATAGCACATAGTGCCACAGCAATCATATGCTTTGTGTTGGGAATAGGCATTCTCGTATACATGCAGCTACCCTCTGCGAGAAGAAAGATGCAGCATCTTGGCAGGCTAAGCATCGTGTTAGCGTTCCTGCTCATTATCTTTTATTCATCGTCTGGGATTACTGAAGCTATCGTCCAACTGGTAGGAAGAAACATGACACTGACTGGCCGAACGGATATTTGGGAGGAAGTGTTGAGGGAACCTATCAATAGGTTCATTGGTACAGGATACCAGAGCTTCTGGTTCGGGGTCCGTGCGGAACGAATGTGGGAAAAATACTACTTCCGACCGAACCAGGCGCACAATGGATATCTGGAAACTTATTTGAATGGTGGATTGGTCGGACTGAGTTTGCTCATGGCGATGATCGTGACTGCAAGCGGCAAGCTAAAGAGAGATGTATTAGCTGGAAAGAACGATGGAATCCTCCTTTTCGCGTTATTTGTCGTTGTGCTGTTCTCGAATTGGACGGAAGCAACGTTTAACAAAATGAGCCTCCTGTGGATTATCCTGATCATAACCGCCCTATTACCTCCCCTCACAGCGATGCAAAAGCTGAAAAATACGGGCAGTGATACCATCAATGATGGCGCCGCGAGTGTTCCTAGAGCGCGATTCAGAACGCCTGTGCTCTCTCGCAAGCGCATATATTTCTAAGGAGAAGCAGCGTGAACCTATCAAACTTGTGGCCTCGCATCCAAGGCCGTTATCACAGAACGATCGCAGGCCATTTCTGCATACACCCTTTAGAGATGCGCAACACCATTCCCTATATATCATTTTCTTTCGACGATTTTCCGCGTTCGGCCTGGCATAGAGGCGGCAAAATCATGATGCAGTACGGTTTGCGTGCAACGTATTACGCAGCTTTTGGGCTCATGGGGAGGGATGCCCCGCCCAATGGCGGCTTTTTATTTGAGGATATCAAAGAGATCCTCGAACAGGGACACGAGCTGGGATGCCACACGTTCGCTCACTGTGATTCGATGAAGACCAGCCCCCCGAAATTCGAGGAATCAATACTAAAGAATAAGGAAGCGCTTGCTGCGCTTGTTCCAGGAGCTACCTTCCGTACCCTGTCGTACCCAATAAGCGTGCCTCGCCTTGGCACGAAGCGGAGAGCGAGCAGATTCTTCCATTGTTGCCGAGGTGGAGGCCAGACGTTCAATATCGGGACAGCCGATCAGAATCACTTGAAAGCTTTTTTCCTCGAGAAGAGCAGGGGTAATCCTCGATACGTCAAGGACATCATTGACCGAAATTGTTCTGAAAGGGGATGGCTGATCTTTGCGACCCATGACATTAGTGAAGCTCCTTCGCCCTATGGATGCACGCCATCCTTCTTTGAAGATATTGTGAAGTACAGCGTCGATTCAGGTGCCAGGATCATGACGGTTGCAGGAGCTCTTGATGCCATTAGTGCCGAATCGCGGATAGAGTGATCAACCTTGCACTTCGCACGATGATGCCAGACCACATGCATCCGGAGCACAAGAGAAGGGATTGTGTCGCGGCAGTGCTCATGTTGCATTAAACGGTTTGCCCGATCCTTATGCAATTGGCGAAATTCAGAACGGTGCATAGGATGAAATACCATAGCCATCGATATGATCTCAGAGACGGCCAGAAAAACCGATTATTTCGACACACAGCATTTGAGGACCGGACTACGAACGCGAGCGTTGCGAGGAGCGAGTCTTACAATTATCGGTCAGATATTCTCCTTTAGTATCGAAACTATCGGTGTGATATTGCTCTCGCGACTTCTTACGCCGGACGATTTTGGATTGGTCACGATGGTATTGGCCTTTAGTATGCTTTTACAGAATTTGGGTTGCAACGGATTTATTGAGGCGGTTGTCCAAAAGGAAGAGATCAATCATAAGCAGGTCAGCACGCTCTTTTGGATTAATGCTGCCTTGAGCCTTATATTAGCGCTGTTATTCATCGCATCGGCACCTCTTATCGCCTGGTTCTACAACGAGCCGCGCCTTAAGGTGATCGTCGTGGCGTTATCCGCAACGATTCTCCTCGGTGGATTGTCGAACCAGCATGTTAGCCTCCTCGTTCGCAATATGCAGTTCTACAAGACAACAGGAAATGAGATCGCAGCCAAATTCGTAAGCATCATCGTAGCACTGGTAATGGCATGGAGAGGTTTGGGGTATTGGGCGGTAGTCGCGAAATGGGTGATGTTTCCGTTGATGATTACGGTAGGGGCCTGGATTGTGTGTGGATGGAGGCCTGGTTATCCTGCCAGAGGAACAGGTGTCAGACCATTGCTGAAGTTCGCATTCAATACGTATGGCAATTTCGTCATGAGTTACATTAGGAGGAATATCGATAAGATGCTGATCGGCAGATCTTATGGAAGCTTACAGCTTGGTTCCTACGATAGAGCCTATCATCTATCAAACATGCTCCCCATACAGATAATGAATCCTCTCAACAACGTGTCAATCGCCACATTCAGCAGATTGTCTGATGACCATGAAAAATACCGACTCAATTATTTGAATGTTCTCGCAATTCTTGCTTTTATCGGCATGCCGATAAGCGCAGCGTTGACCCTCATATCGAGCGACTTAATATTGTTGCTCCTCGGTCCGAAGTGGAGCGCTGCGGGAAAGATATTCTGTGCTTTTGGGCCTTCCATAGGCGTGGCGATCATATATCTCACGCATGGATGGCTGCATCTCTCTCTGGGCACACCGGACAAATGGTTTCGTTGGAGCATTGTCGAATTCACGGTGACCATACTGTGTATTGCAGTTGGACTACTCTATGGAACACTGGGGGTCGCGGTCGCTTTTTCGGCGTCGTTCTATATCCTGATTGGGCCTGCGCTCTGGTATGCGGGTAAACCGATAGAGCTCCGATTATCGCTCATTTGGTCAAGATTATGGAAATACTACGTGTCGGCACTCGCGGCAGGAATATTGTGCTGGATCATTATTGATGCTTATGATATGACGTCACGCATCTATCGAGAATTACCTATTCTGATCAGAATGATCGTTACCTCAGGACTCTGTTTTTCTTTATATCTGCTGCTGTTGACCGTTCTGCATAAAAGTATCCAACCAATCATGCAAGTTATTATTGTCATGCGGGAAATGATCCCCAAAAAGTCTCCGATATCGTGAACTCGTACAGCGAAATTTATACTCGAGAGGGCAGCGCGCCGGAAAGCACTTCCCGATGAAAGTAAGGACACGGGACGGACACTCTTTGAACTGCTTTATCCCGCAAGTTATTCGCCAAGTGAGCCATTCAATCGCTAATGCGAATACGGGCAATCTGGCCTGAGTCCGGCGAATAGAAGGCTTTAAAATGAGCGGCCGTAATTCTTTGTCGCGATGCACATATGTGACGTTTAGTGCATAAATGCAGCTAAATCATCGCTAAACAATTACATAGTGTCGAATTTGTCCGTAGTACATGCGGTCTGCTGTGCATGACAATATGCTGCATTTCATACAACGAATGGACTATATGAGTCGGAAGGATAACGAGAGCGAGACAAGTCCCAACATTGACTGAACGGCTTTGTGATTGCAGTCACGTATTTTGTCTTTCCCGCATGCTATGATTTCATCCAGAGCGAAAGAGGCTCATGTATCATCCGAGTGAAATTCGAGGCAGCTCATGGATAGGACCTGCAGAACCTAAATCTAATGAAAGATCGTCGGGAGGCAAGACAATGAAAGCGGGAAGGACGCGCGAGCAGAAAGGCGATGTTGTCGGTATACTGCTATGGGCAATACTCCTGATGGCACTCACGGCGATCCCAGCGATCACCACTGGGTATGAGCTGCCCGCAGATCGTGTCATAACTTGGCAAGGCAATGTTGGTGTAGAAGGAGGTATTCCTAATCGGACAATGGTATGCAAAACGCTTGCGCCAGGAGCCACCGCGTCGCAGATAAATTCGGCGTTGCAGAGCTGTCCCAGTGGGCAGGTTGTATATTTGAGTGCTGGGACATACAACATCACGGACAATATTAGAATACCATCGAATAAGACGCTCCGTGGAGCCGGGCAAGCGATTACTATACTTCAGACGAGGTTGGCCATCGTTAATGGTATCGTTCGGTTCGGAAGCGATTATACAGACCGAAGACTTGCAGAGAAAGCTAACGTGGTCTCTGGGTATACGAAAGGGTCCACGCAAGTCGTCCTGGATAGTGTGAGCGCATTTTCCGCAGGCAACTTCGTTTACTTCGATGAGCTGAATGATTCTCCTCTCGTTAGTACAGGTGAAACCTATCTTGGCATGGATGGAACCAGCGGTGATAGGAACTTTGCAGTCATCCATAAGGTACTCGCTGTAAATGCAGCGGTCAAGACGCTGACCATAGATCCGCCTGCAGTATATACATTCAAAGATACTCTCAGTCCGCAGGCGATTAAGGCACTGCCAAATTATACGCAGTATGCCGGGGTAGAGGACTTGACCATTATGAACAGTCTAGTCGGCACGCCTCCCCGATATAATAACAATGACGGCAATATTGCTGTATTGTTCCAGGGAGCAGCAAACTGCTGGGCAAAGAACATCAAGGTAATGAACTGCGGCAAGCGCTGCATGGAAATATGGCTTGATGGCTACAGGAATACCATTACAGGCAACTGGATGAAGGGATGTCTCAACCGCATCGATTCAGACCGATGCTACGGTACTCATACAATGGTGGGATCATTCAACCTCATCGAGAACAACATCTATGACGGTACTGGCGAGGGAAATATGACATCAACGGCTGTTGGTAATGTGTATGCTTATAACTACAGCTACGATGTTCACAGAACGAATGACCTAACCTGGGATTGGATGAGCGATTGGACCCATGGCTCGCACAGCGCATTTAATTTGTTCGAAGGAAATATCAGCGTTGGTATAAAGTGGGATTCAGTCCATGGCTCCGGATCGCATAATACGGCTTTTAGAAATAGATTCTACAGCAAACAACAACTAATAAACGCTCAACTTGCTGTGGGGGCGGTTATTACCGAACAGGGAAACTATTATACGAATATGGTTGGCAATGTTCTCGGTGTGTCTGGGTGGAATGACGTCTATGAACTAAAGCAACCGGGTGGTAATACCTACGGAACGTCAAAACCTATTTGGGCGACAGGCATTCCAGGTGACGGCACCTGTTTTGCTACGATGCTTAGGCACATGAATTATGATTATGTCACCAGCTCCGTAAAAAAATGTGATGATGCGAATGAACCCGGATGTCAGAACGGTCCCTCAGATGCAATGCTCCCCGCTTCATTGTATCTTGCCGGTAAGCCATCATGGTGGGGCAATATGCCATGGCCTGCTGTCGATCCCCAGGCCGATGCGGCGGCGTTGAACAGTATTACCAACCCCGCTAAATACCGATTCGACCGACGACCCTCGCCGCCGATATTGCGTATGCAATAAAATAAGGTAATTATCCTCTTAGAGGTACCAACTGTATACTTGGAAAAGGGCTATCCAGGTGCAGGGGGACTCTATGGGTCTTTACGATTATCGATACTATCTTGCGAACGAGAGTGCATGTCGCAATCTTCTTCATGAAATTCGTTGACCGCGAGGGATAGGATGTCCTGCCTGTGGACATCAATCTATCTGGAAACTCGGAAAGAGAAACGGCTTTAAATACAAGTGCAGAAGCTGCAAATATACGTTTACGGAAACCTCGGGTACGATCTTTGATAAGACCAGGACGCCTATTTCCAAATGGATCTGCGCCATTGGTCTCTTTAAGATTGGTATTTCTGCCAATCAATTGAAGGATGAAATTCGCGTAACGTACAAGGCAGCCTGGCAAATGCTTGCCAAGATCAGAAAGGCCATTAAGGGTGACCCCCTGACCGATCAGCTGTCCGGCCATATCGAGGTCGATGAAACCTGCTTTGGCGGCAGGCGAAAAGGTAAACGCGGACGAGGTGCTGCCGGTAAGACGCCTGTTATCGGCATCATTCAGCGCAATGGAACGGTACGAACGATTGCCATCCCCGATGTGGGAAGCGCAACGCTTCAGGCTCTCATAAAAGAGCATGTAGAGACGGGTAGCACCATCTATACGGATGGTTGGCAGGGCTACCGAGGCCTTGATAATAAAGGGTTTTCTCATAAGCTTGTCAATCACGACAAGGCATATGTATCAAGAAAAGGGCACCACACCAATTCCATTGAGGGCTATTGGCGACTATCGAAAAATAAGATTTACGCGCGCTATCACAAGATCTCTAAAAACGTACTTGCCATATTACCTGGCAGAATCAGATTTCAAATATAACGAGCGTTCACAGCCTGATTTTATAAAAAGAGTCCTCACGAAGCTAATTTTTCAGTACCTCTAAGGGGATAATTACCTAAAATAATAGGGGCTGCCTATCAAGGCAGTTAACGTTTGCATGACCAAAGACGCTCCCTGCTTTGAAGAGCACTATATCGTTCGCGAGATCAGGTATGCAAGGGTCGGTCCCTTTGCCGGTGTTTTCTCACGAACAACAGGTCTTCTCCATCGTCAGGATCTCTACCAATTTCCGTTGACCATAATCTGCATCATCGAAGAGAACGCGCTCATATGCCGTTGATCGAGTTCTACCTGCTTCAGCGGACCAGTGCAGATGAGCTTGTCCCCAAGTTACGAGCCTGCGTTTTCTTACTTTGGTACTTATTAAGTCGACGACGACCATGAACTCGTTCGTTCTGGCGTGTCTGGCGCATGCGATCGATGCAGGTCGTTGTTCGGTTCGGCATAAAAAAAGATGGCATGCGTTGTAGAACATTTGCACGATCTGCAGAGAGTGAACACTTAAGCAATGGGGGTGCGCGACTTGCCGCAAGATGCGGCGGATGAGATCAATTGAAAAAAAGGTATAGTGCAAGTTTTGCGGGATAGCTAGATGGGATTCTCGCAGAATATCATCACTCAAGACACGGGCTTCAACGACAATGAGGATGTTCATCCCATGCCCAGAGAGGATGGTATGCAGAAGCCGAACTTGATATATTGATTAATGAGATATCTCATAGCTGTCGGGCGGCGACGCAATATCCTCTCTTGGAGCGTATATATGGCTTGTCGAAAAAGAATTGAACATGTGGAGTGGTTTCCAGCGGGCACGGTGCGTGAAAAGATGAGATTGAGAGGACGGGAATAAGGACTTTGAACAACAGAAGCAAGACGAGCGTGCATGCTGATAAAGATGGCTGACCAGGGCTCATCCCCTACTATTCGGAAAGGAGAACATCATGACGTTGTTGGAGAAAATAAAGTCAAGAAATGCCAGTGTTGCCGTGATCGGGCTTGGGTATGTCGGGCTGCCCCTGGTCATCCAGTTCAAAAAGGCTGGATTTCCCGTTATCGGGTTCGACATCGACGAGG
>Ga0209253_10004607_pt1 | contig 12013 bp, 13 predicted proteins | sample FrelakmetBRP12BR_FD_187145 | JGI IMG/M metagenome (GOLD analysis project Ga0209253, IMG submission 187145) | Freshwater lake sediment microbial communities from the University of Notre Dame, USA, for methane emissions studies - BRP12 BR (SPAdes)... | ecosystem: Environmental > Aquatic >...
AGGTGCCGTGGTCCGATGCGGGCATCGAGAGCTCCAAGCTCGAATACCTCGCGTATCGTTACGGCTTCTTCTACGAGGGCCACCGCGCGGAGATCGATTGCCTCGCGCTGCTCGAAGTGCTGCGCCGGCCGTTTGGTGAGACCGGCGCGCCTGCGCTCAGGATCCTGCTCGAATCCGCACGCAAGCCGTCATACCGGCTCTGGGCGAACAACTCGCCGTTCGAGTCGAAGGACGTGCTCAGGCAACGGGGCTACCGCTGGGTGCCGGACAAGCGCACGTGGTGCGGCGAGTTCGCCTCGCGCGAGGCCGTGGACGCGGAACTGGCCTGGCTGAAGCAAGCCGTCTACGGCGGCAAGAGCATGGCGCTCGATCTCGAGGAGTTCGACGCGAAGTCGAGGTATTCGGCGCGCGACGGCAAACGGGAAAAAGTGCGGACCTGAACGGGTTCGCGACCAGGGAATCGACGGGGAAGACATGAAGACCATCATCGAGCCGTTCCGCATCAAGGCCGTCGAGCCCATCCGGCTCACGACACTCGACGAACGGCGCGAGTTGCTGCAGAAAGCCGGCTGGAACCTGTTCGCCCTGCACTCGGACGACGTGATCATCGACCTGCTGACCGACTCTGGCACGGGCGCGATGAGCGCCGCGCAATGGGGCGCCGTCATGCGCGGCGACGAGTCGTACGCGGGCTCACCGTCGTATTACCGGTTCGAGAAGGCGGTGCGTGACCTGATGCCGTTCCGGCACGTCATCCCGACGCACCAGGGGCGAGCCGCGGAGGCAATCCTGTTCTCGATCGTCGGCGGCGCCGGCAAGGTCATCCCCTCGAACACGCACTTCGACACGACCCGCGGCAACATCGAGGCCACGGGCGCTTCGGCGGTGGACCTCGTGGTGCCGGAAGCGCACGACACCGACCAGCCGTTCCCGTTCAAAGGCAACATCGACCTGGCGCGGCTCGAGAAGCTGCTGCAGGAATCGGCGGACCGCATCCCGCTCGTGATGCTGACGGTCACCAACAATGCCGGCGGCGGCCAGCCCGTGAGTCTCGCGAACATCCGCGCCGCCGCGCAGATCGCACACAAGCATGGCAAGCCGTTCTTCATCGATGGTTGCCGCTTCGCCGAGAACGCCTGGTTCATCAAGTGCCGCGAGCCGGGCCAGGCCGATCGCCGCGTGACGGACATCGTGCGCGACATGTTCGCGGTGGCCGACGGCATGACGATGAGCGCCAAGAAGGACGCCTTCGCCAACATCGGCGGCTGGCTCGCGGTGAACGACGACACGCTGGCCGCCGCGGCGCGAAATCGCCTGATCCTCACGGAAGGGTTTCCCACGTATGGCGGCCTCGCGGGGCGCGATCTCGACGCGATCGCAGTCGGCCTGGGTGAAATCGTCGACGAGCAGTACCTGCGTTACCGCGTGCGCACGAACGAGTACATCGGCGAGAAGCTCCTCGAGCTCGGCGTCCCGATCGTGCGCCCCGTGGGCGGGCACGCCGTCTTCGTGGACGCGCGACGATTCCTGCCGCACATCCCGCCGCTGCAGTATCCGGGCCAGGCGCTTGCGGTTGCGCTGTACGAGCACGGCGGCATCCGCGCCTGCGAGATCGGCACGGTCATGTTCGGCCTGAAGCCGGATGGGTCGGAAGGGGCAGCGGAGATGGATCTCGTGCGCCTGGCGATGCCGCGTCGCGTGTACACGCAATCGCACGCCGACTACCTCGTCGAGGTGTTCGAGGAAGTCGCTGCCCGCAAGGACCGGCTGCGCGGCCTGCGCATCGTCGCCCAGCCGAAGCAGCTGCGGCACTTCACGGCTCGTTTCGAGCCCCTGGCGGGTTGATTTCGTGAATACGTCGACGCGGGTCGGTGCGATTGTGCTGGCGCTCTGCGTGGGCGCCGGCCTCATGTACGCGTACCAGAAGATTGCCTCGTTCAAGGTCTGGGATTCGACGCGCGGCGGAGTCACCTCGAGCGCGCCCGAGGAAATCCTCGTGATGCGCACCAAGGGCGGTCTGCTCGAGGTGTCGAGGATCCAGGCCACCGAGGTGTTCGAGACGAGGTTCATCCACTCGCTGCTCGGCATTCCCGTGGGAGAGACGGTGCCGCGCATCCGGGTGCCGGTCGTCTATCGCTATCACATCGAACTGGCGCCGGAGTGGCGCGTGGTTCGGACCGGCACGGAATTCACCGTGATCGCTCCGCCCGTGAAGCCGAGCCTGCCGGTGGCGGTCGATTTCGGCCGCATGGAGAAGGACGCGTCGGGCACCTGGGTGCTGCTGCCGTTCACCGCAACGGATTCGCTCGACGATCTCGAGCGCGAGCTGACGGCCAAGCTCGCCAGGAAGGCCGTGCTGCCGGCCTACATCGAGCTGCAACGCGAGGACGCGCGCAAGACGGTCGTGGAGTTCGTGCGCAAATGGCTCGTCACGCAGACCCGGTGGTCCACGGAAACCGGCTCGACGATCCGTGTGTATTTCTCCGATGAGACCATCGGCGCCGTGGGTCGCGTCCCGTAGTCACGATCGCCATGCGTCCCGACACCCTGCGCGAAATACTGCTCGTCAAGGCGGTCGAGGAAGCGGATCGCTCCGGCCAGGTCCTCGCCTGGGGCGAACGTGAACGGGCTGCACGAGACGCATTGCGAGCCAAGGGGCTCACGACGGACGAGGTCGCGCAGGACTCGGCCGGGCCGCGTGTGCTGCAGGCACTCTCCGATCGCGCAGGCCGGCTGTCGGGGCCGCTGTTGCAGCGCTATCCGGTGTTGAGCGACCTGCTGGCTCGCAGTGGCTGGCCGACGTGGGTCGGTCTTGCGCTGCTGGTGGTGGCGTTCGTCAGCGGCTTCGGCCTCTCCGCGATGAACGAGTCGCGTCGCATCAACATCCTGGCGCTGCCGTTCCTCGGCCTGCTGGCCTGGAACCTCGCCGTATACGCATGGGTGGCGGCGGGCGGTGTGAAACAGCTGGCGCAAGGCGCAAGTTCCGCCACGCGCATGGCCGGGTCGGCCGTGAGGAACATCGGTCGCCGGCTCGGGCCGCTCGTCGCCCGCACGGCGCAGGTCGACACCGTCATGGGGGATGCCGTGCGGCGCTTCGTCGCGGACTGGAGCCACCACGGCGCGCCGATCCTTGCACAGCAGATGCTGCAATGGCTGCACCTCGCCGCCGCGGCCCTCGCTATGGGCCTGATCGCGGGCCTGTACCAGCGCGGCATCGGGCATGCCTACCTCGCCGGCTGGGAAAGCACCTGGCTCGCTGCGCCGCAGGTGAAATGGCTGATCGATGCGCTGTTCGGGCCCGTCGCTTCATGGGCCGGGATCACTTTGCCGCAGACGGTCGAGCAGGTTGCGCAGTTGCAGTTCCAGCCTGACGGAAGCGGCGGCGCGTCGGCCGCGCCCTGGATCCACGTCATTGCGTTGTGCCTGTTGGCTGCCGTGGTGCTGCCGCGCCTGCTGCTGGCGGGCGTTGCCTGGTTCAAGGTACAACGCCTGCAACACTCCGCCGCCCTCCCCGAAGACCTGTCGGCCTACGCACGCAACGCACTGGGCGCGGGCGGGCAGGGGTTGCAGACGTCGATCCACGTCATCCCCTATGCGTACGAGCCCGGTGCGCATGCGACGGCAAGGCTCGAGCCGGCATTGCAGGAAATGTTTGGTCGAGGTGCGCGGGCCCGCATGCATGGCGCCGTGGCCTACGGCGCAGAAGCCGGCCTGTCCCTGGTTCTGCAGGAATTCGGCCGCACCGCGGACGGTTGCCTCCTGTTGATGAATCTCGCATCCACGCCGGAGACGGAGAATCACGGCCTGGTGCTCGACACGGCACGCCAGCATTCGCGTGCAGCGCCGGGTGCGGCACACTGCCGCCTCGTGGTCGACGAAGCTTCCTATGCGGAACGATTCGGAACGGACCCGTCGCTCGCCGGCCGGCTCGAGCAGCGACGCCAGCTCTGGCGCGACTTCGCGGCGAAGCACGGGATCGAGATCTCGTTCGTGCCTGCGGGGCCGAGCTGAATGGCGGACGTCCAGCTCAGCCTCATCTCGCACACCAACGTCGGCAAGACCACTCTGGCGCGCACGCTGCTGCGCAAGGACGTGGGAGAAGTGGTCGATGCCCCGCACGTCACGGAGCTGGCGAGCGACTACACGCTGATCGAAACATCCGCCGGCGATGCGCTGCGTGTCTGGGATACGCCGGGATTCGGCGACAGCGCGCGACTCCTGAAGCGACTGCAGCAGGGCGGCAAGGCGCTCGGCTGGTTCCTGACGCAGGTCTGGGATCGCTATACGGACCGGCCGTTCTTCAGCAGCCAGCAAGCCCTGTGCAACGTTCGCGACGAAGCCGACGTCGTGCTGTACATGGTGAACTCAGCGGAGGATCCGACGGGCGTCGGTTATCTCGATGCCGAGATGCGGATCGTCGGCTGGCTCGGCAAGCCGGTGATCGTGCTCCTCAACCAGATGGGCCCGCCGCGCGCGGCGGATCGGGAGCGCGAGGAAGTGGAGCGCTGGAGGCGTTTCCTCGCGCGCTACGACTGGGTGCGCGACACGCTCGCGTTCGATGCCTTCGCCCGCTGCTGGGTGCAGGAGCACGCGTTGCTCGACTGCATCGGTGCGGCGCTTCCTGCCGAGCAGCATGACGCGTACGCTCGCATCGACGCCGCCTGGCGGGCGCGCAACGAGGATATCTTCCGTCGCTCGGTCAGCGCGCTGGCCGAGCAACTGGCGACGGTTGCGGCGGACAGCGAACAGGTGCCCACCAGCGGCCTCGGCGAAACCGCGAAAGCTTGGTTGCGCAGCGTCGTCACGGGAGGCGAGCGGCGCAACGACGCGCTGGATCGCGCCATGAAGGCCATGGCCGAGCGGGCGGATGCTCGTATCCGGAAGGTGACCGACGAGCTGATCGCGCTGCATGGGCTTTCGGGCGGCGCCGCCGCCGAAGTGCAGGCGCGCATGGCCGGCGATTTCGCGGTGGACACTGCGGCCAGCCGAGGCAAGGCCGGCATGATCGGCGCGGCGGTTTCCGGCGCGATCGGCGGCCTCGCCGCGGATCTGGCCACGGGCGGCCTCACCTTGGGCGGTGGTGCCCTAGTGGGCGCCCTGGTGGGGGCTGCCGGGGCCGCCGGGATCGCACACGGCTACAACCTCCTGCGTGGCACCGAGGCTTCCACCGTGCGCTGGGACGGGGAAGTGCTCAACAGGCTGGTCCGGGCGGCCGTCCTCCGCTACCTGGCCGTCGCGCATTTCGGCCGTGGCCGTGGGGACTACGTGGAGAGCGAATATCCACCCCATTGGCCGCCGACGGTCGAGGAGGCCGTCAAGGGCGAGGCGGCAGTTCTCGGGCAGACCTGGGCGATCGCGGAAGGCGGAGCCGCGGCGTCGTCGCTCCAGGCGACACTCGAGGGCTCGCTGCATCGGGTCCTGAGGGCCGTGCTCGATCGCCTTTACCCTGCGAAACAACAAGAAGCGGCTTGAACGGGGGATGAACATGGCGCGTGCGACAAGGTCGCTCTGGTTGGCTGACCGGTCCGAGCCGGTGCTCGAAACCACCGTCGGGTCGGTGCTGCGCGAGGCGGCTGCCAAGGCACCGGCGCAGACGGCGGTCGTCGCTTGGGGACAGGCCCCGGGCGAGCGGCGCCGCTGGACGTACGCCGAGTTGCTGCACGATGCGGAGCGCACTGCCCGGGCGCTGCTGACGCGGTTCAGGCCTGGCGAGCACGTCTCGGTGTACGCGCCGAACTCCGCCGAGTGGCTGCTGCTCGAAGTGGGCGCGGGCCTCGCAGGCATCGTGCTCGTCACCGTCAATCCCGCCTACCGTGCGCGCGAGCTCGAGTACGTGCTGCACCAGTCGCGGTCGGCCGGCGTGTTCTACGTCGGCCAGTTCCGCGGCAATCCGCTCGCGGAATGGGTGGCGCAGGTGCGGCCCGGGCTCACTGGGCTGCGCGAGGCGATTCGGATCGAGGACTGGCAGGGCTTTCTCGACAGCGGCGATGCGTCCATCGCGCTGCCGGACGTGACGCCCGACGATCCCGCCCAGATCCAGTACACGTCCGGCACCACGGGATCGCCCAAGGGCGCGCTGCTGCACCATCGGGCCCTGACCAACAACTCGCGTCTTTACGGCCAGGTCATCGGCTTGAAGGAAGGCGATGTGTATGGCCACGCCATGCCGTTCTTCCACACCGCCGGCTGCGTGATGGCCCTGCTCGGCACAATCCAGGCTCGCGCGACACACGCGTTCCTCCCGGCATTCGAACCAGGGCGACTGCTGGAGCTGCTCGAGCAGGAAGGGAGCACGCACATGCTCGGCGTGCCCACCATGATGATCGCGATGATGGAGCATGCTGACTTCGCGCGACGCGACCTGTCCCGCTTGCGGGTCGCGGTCGCCGGGGGTGCGAGCGTTCCTCCGGAAATCGTGCGGGCGATCGAAGCAAGGCTCGGCGTCAGCTTCAGCATCGTCTACGGGCAGACGGAAGCCGCGCCGCTCATCACGCAGACGCGGCTCGACGATACTCCCGACGACAAGGCCCTGACGGTCGGGCGGCCCATGCCCTGCGCCGACGTGAAGATTGCCGATCCGTCGACGGGGCAACCCGTGCCGTTCGGCGACATCGGCGAGCTCTGCGCGCGCGGCCACATGGTCATGAAGGAATACTTCGACAAGCCGGAGGCCACCGCGGCGGCGATCGACGCCGAGGGCTGGCTGCACACCGGCGACCTGGCCACGATGGACGAGCGCGGCTACTGCCGGATCACGGGGCGATTGAAGGACATGGTGATTCGCGGCGGCGAGAACATGTTCCCGGCGGAGATCGAAGCCGCGCTGATCGAACACCCGCTCGTGACCGAAGTGGCGGTGATCGGGGTGCCGGATCCGAGGATGGGAGAGGAACTGGCGGCGTTCATCCGCGTGGCAGGGGCGCGCCCGGAGACCGACGACCTGCGTGCCCACGTTCGCCAGCGGCTCGCGGCGCCCAAGACGCCGCGCTACTGGGTGTTCCTCGAGCAGTTCCCGCTGACGGGCTCCGGCAAGATCCAGAAGTTCGTTCTGCGCCAACAGTGGGACCAGGGGCAGTGCGACTCCATCGACAGCGCGACACCACGCGGGTGACAATCGGCCACCAAGCCCGAGGTCACACCATGTCGAAAGCGTTCGGTTTTGCCACCCAGGATGCGAGCTCGCCCCTGGGGCCATTTCAATTCGAACGGCGCGACCTGCGGCCGGACGACGTCCGGATCGAGATCCGTTACTGCGGCATCTGCCACACCGACCTGCATCTGGCGCGCAACGACTGGGGCGTGACGACCTACCCGTGCTGCCCCGGGCACGAGATCGTGGGACGCGTAGCCGAGGTCGGTACCGCCGTGCGCAAGTTCAAGGTCGGCGACCTTGCGGCGATCGGCTGTCTCGTCGATTCCTGCGGTACCTGCGACCAGTGCCGGCGAGGCGAAGAGCAGTTCTGCCGCAACGGTTACACGCTGACCTACAACGGCCGCGACAAGGCGACCGGCGAACTCACGCACGGCGGGTACTCGAACCACATCGTCGCTCGCGAGGCGTTCGTGCTGCGCGTACCCGAAAAGCTCGACCTGGCCCGTGCGGCGCCGCTCCTGTGCGCCGGAATCACCGTGTATTCGCCCCTGCGCAAGCACAAGGCGGGGAAGGGCGCGCGTCTCGGCGTGGCCGGCCTCGGCGGGCTCGGCCACATGGCCGTGAAGATCGGCGTGGCGCTCGGATGCGAAGTCACAGTCATCACGAGTTCCGAGAGCAAGCGGGCGGATGCACTCGCGTTGGGGGCGCACAAGGTGCTGCTGTCGTCGGACAAGGAGGCGATGGCGGCGCTGGCGTCGGGTCTCGACCTGATCCTCGACACGATTCCGGTCACCCACGATCTCGAGCCTTCGCTCGGCCTGCTCGACGTCGAGGGCACGCTGGTGATCGTGGGCGCGATTGCGCAGATGCCGGGCTATCACACGCGGTCGCTGCTGCGGGGACGCAGGAGCATCAGCGCATCGCCCATCGGCGGCATCGCAGAGACGCAGGCGTTGCTCGAATTCTGCGCGGAGAAGGGCGTGCTGCCGGACTGCGAGATGATTCCGATCCAGCAGGTCAACCATGCCTTTGAACGCATGGAACGCGCGGACGTAAAGTACCGTTTCGTTATCGACATGGCCTCGCTGGCGAAGGTCCCGGCGAGCTAGAGCCCGGGCCGTCTCGCCCGCGATCGACGGGCTGCCGCGTGACGGTTCATCTGGCAACCTGCACGATCAGGCTGCAGCAGGTGACGCCTGCCTCGGCCTTCGCGAGTTCCGTCTGCTCGACGGTGAGGACGCGCAATCCCTCGGCTTCGAGCCGCGCACGAGTTCGGGAATGATGGCGGGGATGGATGACCGCACCATGGATGGCGAGCGCGTTGGCCGCCTGCGGTTCCGAAGGATCCACACTCAGCGCGCGGTGGTGTTTGAACACCGCCGGATCGACCCACTCGGGGTTGAGGAGCACCAGTTCATCGCGCACCTCCGTCACGCCCGACTTGAGGTGCAGGCAGCCCTTGAAGGGCACTGCGATCACTTCGTAGTCGTAGGGCCGGAGCAGGTCGGCCACACACTCGACCGCGTCAGCGCTGGTGCGCGAAGACAGGCCGACGTAGATGCGCCGGCCGGCGGTGACGAGCACATCACCGCCATCGAGCGTGGCCGGTGCGCGGATGTGCACGAGCGGACGGTGCACGGCCAGCGCGGCCTCGACGGTTCGCGTCTCCGGGCGCCTCGAGGCCGCACCGGGCCGCGTGATCACCGCGACCTGCTCGAGCACGACGGCGGTGTCCTCGACGAAGACGGCGTCGGGAAGGTGGGGTTCCGCCGGGAGCTGCGTCACGCTCATGCCGAGGTCCCGGAGCACTTGCTCATAGGCAGCGTGTTCAGCCGACGCGCGGTCGACATCGATCGGGCTGCGGTCGAGGTGCGTCAGCTCGCACTCGGCAAGTGTCGGACTGACGGGGCGCGTGTAGGCGATGAGCATCTGGAGTCAGTGATGGTCGGCAGGCTCCCGGACTGTTTCGACCGGCGGCAAGACAGACCGAAACTACGGTGCCGCAGCGATCGGCACAGTGAGATCGAGGTCCAGCGGACGCTCGCGGGGCGGGACGAAGTCTTTCGGGAACCAGACGAACGAGAGCCGCATGACGCGGGCGACGTCCGGAATGTTGTCGACCCGCGTCAGGTACACGCCGAAGCGATTGCCGCTCGGCAGGAGCGTGTTGTCGGAGAACGGAAAGGAATAGGGCGTGAGCGTGAACTCGATCGGCGGCGCATCCGGATCCGGCACACCTTTGGGGTCGAGCCGCAGCACGTAGATGCCGACGGTCTGGTCATCCCACCGCGCGGCGCGAAGGCTCACGGCCAGGCGGTCCTTGCCATCCGGCGAGGTCACGGGCAGCGGCGAACCGTTCGCCTTGCTCGAGCATTCGAGCGCGAGCGATCCGGCTGTCTGCTGCGAATCCCCTTTGGGCAGGGCGCAGGATTGCGACGTGCTGGCGGGCTCGGACACGTCGGAGTTCAGGGAAATCTCGAAGAAGCCGGGATGCTCGGTGCGCGTCCCATTGCCGACCGCCAGCATCGGGGCCAGCTGACGAGACACGACTCGCCGGGCGGTTCCGCGCAACCGCGCCCGCGCATCTTCGGTCTGCCCCGGCAGCGTGTCCACGTAGCGAAGGAGGGGGCCGAGTTCGAAATGCTCGTGGAAGTTGAGCGTCAGCAGTTCCGCAAGCAGCGCAAGCCGCTGGGCCTTGGGCATGTCACCGGACTGGTCCTTGCCCGATTCGTTGTCTTTCTGCAGCAGGGGACCGACGAGCTCGCTGAACATGGCGGAACGCAGGCTCGTCTCCGAGGATTCGCGCTGGTTCCTCAGGCTCTGCTGGTTGTTCTGCTCGGCGATGGCAATCTCACGCTCCTTCATGGAGTTGGAGAGGTGCACGCCCACGATCGTGGCGCCGAGGGTGAGGATCGGGATCGCGAGCGTCTGGATGACGTCGGCGGCAAACCGGAAATTGGCTCGCCAGCCGCCCTTAGCCTTCTCGGGTGAGTCCGCCATGGCCGCCCGGTCAGTTGCAGGCGATGTTGACGGTCACCGGATCCGAGAGGCTGAGCAGAGCCTGATCGCGCGCTTTCGGGGCTTCGCACCGCGCCGTGTACTTGCCCACCGGCAACTGCAACTGGTAAGGGCCCGCCCCGAGCTTCGCGACTTCCTTGCCGCCCGAATCCAGGATGACCACCTTGGCGCCTTCCGGGCTGACGGTTCCGGTGACGATATCGGCCTCGGCGGTCGAGGCGAGCAGCGCTGCAAGGCTGGCCAATGCGACGATCTGGAAGCGGATGGGATTCACTTTCGGCCTCGGTTTGCTGGACTCCACGCAAGGTACGCCCGATGGTCACGGGCCGCAAGGCAGCGGCGGCGCGGCCTCGGGGTCGTAGTGGAAAAGCGGTATCGAATTGGCAGGAGCGAGCGGCGACAATGCCGCACGAACACCGGCCATCGGGAAGACGCCATGAGCCAAGCCAAGGCAAGCCTGCACGGATCGATCGGGCGTTGTGCGGCCGTTGCGCTCTCGCTGTTCGCGAGCGCGGCGCTCGCGCAGACGTACTCCGTCAATGTCCAGTCGACGCTGAATGGCCTCGACGTGAAGGTCGAACCGGTGGCGATGTCGGGGATGCTCGTCGTCAAGCTGACGAACGCGACCGACAAGAAGGTCCGCTGCGACCTTCGGTACGACGCCGCGCCGCAGACGCCGTATCGCAAGACGACTTACGTCGATCCCGGTAAGACCGAGGACAGCACATTCCGCGCCAAGCGCAAGTGGATGTCGGTCGACGTCGCCGTCGAATGCAAGGCCGTGGAGAAATAGCGATTCCTGCGGCGCCGGGACTCCAGGTGATCGGCGCGGGTTTCGGCCGCTCTGGCACGACGTCGCTCCGCAAGGCGCTGCAGATCCTCGGCTTTGCCCCCTGGTTCAACGGCGATTTCGCGAACCGCGCCAGCAGCATGGCGGCGTACCAGGCGCACCTGGACGAAGTGAGGCGCACGGTGCCGCCTGAGCGTCTGCTCGAGTACGACGTGAAAGAGGGCTGGGCGCCGCTGTGCCACTTTCTCGACAGACCCTTGCCGGTGGATCATCCGTTTCCGAATCTCAACGACCGAACGTTCTTTCGACGGGTCATGCTCGCGCTGCGCATCGTCGAGTGGCTGGTTCCCGCGATGGTCATCGCCGCGCTGACCTGGGTGGCCGCTTATATGCTTAGATAGCTAGTCTAGTCAGTAACTTATGCGTGATTCTTGCATCGGCGTTTAAGTTCCCGGGGGCGTATCATGTCGCTTCCATTAGAGACCCCGCCACCTGTATCGGAGAGCAGAACGTGACAGTGAAGGACAGCAATGGCAACGAACTCAAGGACGGCGACGCCGTCGTGGTCATCAAGGATCTCAAGGTCAAGGGTTCGTCCGATACGCTGAAGCGGGGCACGACGTTCAAGGGAATTCGCCTGATCGAGGACGATGAAGAGGCGATCGAATGCGGGCAGGGTCGCAATACGGTGGTGCTGAAGACCTGCTTCCTGAAGAAGGCGTGATGCGCCAACCCGCCCGGACCGTGTGACTGATTCGCGCTGGTGGCGCCATGTCGAGTCCATACCTGCGGCCGGTCGCATCGATCTGGGTTCGTGTTGCCGGAATCGCCCTGCTCGCGGCGGGACTGGCGTGTACGGGTTTTCTGTCGAGACAACTGTGGTGGTTGGCCACCGACGACGTGGCGCGACGTCAGCTCACGAGTTCGACCCTGATCTTCGGCCTGATTCTCCTGGCGCTCTGCGGTTTCTGCTGGCAGGCCGGGTATCGGCTGGTGTTCAATCGGCCGGAGCGAACGGCGTGATCGAGGTCGAAAAAGTCGCGGATGGCCGGTTCGCGTCGGTAAACGGGAGCTGCGTCTCTTGAGCGAACGCGGCTCGGGCCGCCTGCTGG
>Ga0209253_10004608_pt1 | contig 12012 bp, 10 predicted proteins | sample FrelakmetBRP12BR_FD_187145 | JGI IMG/M metagenome (GOLD analysis project Ga0209253, IMG submission 187145) | Freshwater lake sediment microbial communities from the University of Notre Dame, USA, for methane emissions studies - BRP12 BR (SPAdes)... | ecosystem: Environmental > Aquatic >...
CCTACGCGCTAACGATCGCCGAGCGAGCAGAGGAGATGGGTGTCAAGGTTCGAGACTTACCCCTAAGGATCGGAGTCTTCGGTGCCGAGCCCTGGACGGTTGAAATGAGAAGGGAGATCGAACAGCGCATGGGGATCAAGGCGCAGGAGGCGTACGGGCTCACGGAATTCGGTGGACCCGGTACGGCCTTCGATTGCGTCGAGCAGAACGGTCTCCACATCAACGAGGACCATTTCATCGTTGAAATCATCGACCCCGTCACCACGGAGGTTCTTCCCCTGGGTGCAAAAGGCGAGATGGTTATTACATCCATTCAGCGAGAGGCCATGCCGCTGATTCGATATCGCACCCGAGACATCACCACACTTCGGCGGGACAAGTGTGGATGTGGGAGAACGTTCCTGAAGATGGATAAGATCTATGGTCGAAGCGACGACATGCTCATCATCGGCGGAGTCAATGTCTTTCCATCCCAAATCGAAAGTCTTCTCTTGGAGGTGAAGGAGATTGAACCCCAATATGTCATCTTCGTCCGAAAGAAAGGGTACCTCGATCAGCTCCACCTGGATGTGGAGGCCAAGAAAGAGACCTATGATGCAGGGCCTCAAAAGATCGCTGAAGTGGAGAAGATGGTGGAGGCAAAGATCCGAGGGACCATTGGCATCGGGATCAAGATCCGACTCGTTCCTCCCAAGGCGATCACTCGAAGCGAAGGCAAGGCAAAACGCGTGATCGACGAAAGAAAACTTTAGACCTGCCCCTAGAAATGACTTGCGAGGTAGTGCTGTGGCGGAAGAAACCAAAAGAAAAGAGATTGCAGCGGCAAAAGAGATGAAAAGGATCATGGCCCAACATTTCTATGAACTCGACGAGGCGGCCAAGACCAGAAAACGAAAGGTGGCTTGGTGTACGAGCGTGGGGCCAGCGGAGATCCTGAGGGCGATGGGGTTTCTGGTGTACTATCCGGAGAACCACGGGGCCACGTTGGGTGCAACCCGGACAGCGATGAATTACATCCCCTATGCGAATCGTATCGGCTATTCCCCGGATATCTGTTCGTACACGACGAGCGATATCGGAGCTTATCTGAAGGGTGAAACGCCGCTTTCAAAGGCCTACCCAGGGATCACCTGTGTTCCAAAGCCCGATGTCCTCGCCTACAATACGAATCAGTGTCGAGACGTACTCGATTGGTTCAGTTTTTATGGAAGAGAATGGAAGCTGCCGGTGATCGGCATTTCGACGCCTCGCAGTGTCGGAGAGATCACAAAGGAATACATCGCCGATGTCTCGGGCCAGATGAAGGCGCTCATCAAACCCCTGGAGGAAATCTCCGGCCGAAAATTCGATAGGGATGAGCTGAAGAGGGTCCTCGCGCTCTCCCTTGAGACCACGAAACTCTGGAAGGCATGCCTCTTTACGGCCTCGACGATTCCCTCCGCGATCACCTTTTTCGATATGACGATCCACATGGGGCCTGCCGTTGTGTTGCGGGGGCAGGAGGAAGCCGTGGCCTATTATCAATTGCTCCTAGCAGAACTCCAGGAGAGGGTGAAGAACAAGGTGGCGGCCGTCGAGGAAGAAAAGGTCCGGGTCTACTGGGAAGGGATGCCGATCTGGGGAAAATTACGGGAGCATTCAGCCTTGTTCGCATCCCTTCAGACCTGCATCGTTGCTTCGACCTATTGCAACAGTTGGATCTTTGAAGCGTTCGATCCGGATGATCCGTTCGATTCGATGGCCCGGGCTTACACGGAACTTTTCATCGTTCGCACCGATGAATTTAAAGAGAGATACATGACCGAGATGTTTAAGACCTTCTCATGTGATGGGATCGTTTATCACGATTCGAAGACCTGCCCAAACAATTCCAATACTCGCTATGGCATACCGCAGAGGCTCACGAAGAAGACAGGGATCCCCCATCTGATCATCCAGGGAGATCTTAACGATCTGCGGCTTTTCAGCGAGGAGCAGGCCAAGACGAACATTGAGGCTTTTATCGAAGGGCTTGCAGAAAAATGAAGCCAACCTATGCTGGACTGGATATCGGGGCCTGCTACACGAAGTGCGTCATCATCGATGACCAAGGAGCGATCGAGAGCCTTGCGGTGACGCCAACGGGATTCGATTTCGAAGAGAATGCGAAGAAGGTTTTTGAGAAGGCCACAAAGGGCGTCGATGGAAGGGTATTAGGGATCTGTTCAACCGGATATGGCCGGAAGAATATTGGATTTGCCCATTTCAATAAGACCGAGATCACCTGTCAGAGCATGGGCTGTTTTCGAGAATTTGGCGTGGAGGCGACCATCATCGATATCGGGGGTCAGGATGCCAAGATCATCAAGGTGGACCCGGAGGGGAAAAGGCTCGACTTCAAGATGAATCGGAAGTGTGCCGCTGGCACAGGCGCATTCATAGAAGAGATCGCTTTCAAGATAAGAATCCCCGTGGAAGAACTCGACGAGATCGCCCAATCGGCGACGGATGAAATCACCCTCGGGTCGTTCTGCACGGTTTTTACGGCCACGGAAATTCTGGCCCATGTCCGGGCGCAGGTCCCTTTGCCAAACATCGTCCGGGGGATTTTCCGATCCGTTGCGAAACGGATCTCGGAAATGGACTATTTTTCAACAAGGGTTATTTTTACCGGCGGCCTCGCGAAACAAGGGAGTGTCCTTTCTAAGATGATTGCAGAGGAGACTGGGAGCGAGGTCCTGGTTCCCCGGAATCCACAAATCACCTGTGCCTATGGTGCTGCCATTTACGCAAAAGAGAGCTAGGGCCGGGATCCGAAGCGCTCCGCTTCTTCTTATTATTCCCCTCTTGACAAATAATGAATATTTGTTAAACTTTTCGCGTCTAATAGGTTAAGTCTTCTACTTGAAGAGTGGGGTTTTCGGGAAGCGACATAGGATCGTATTTTCATCTTATCTGGTTCAGGCAGAGACGCCAGGTTTACCGCTAGAAAAAATGGGGTTTAGAATCGGCAACGGAGAGGGGGTGAAACAGATATGAAGAGAGGATTGATCGGAATCGCGATTCTTGCGGGTTTCCTGTTCGCCATATTGGTGGCTACGGGCGCTTTTGCAAAAGATGTGGTCGAATACAATGTTTCCCAGGGCAAGGTGACGTTTACTCATAAGAAGCACGCAGAAACACTCAAGATTGACTGCATGAAATGTCATCACACCTGGAAGAAGGGCGAGACCAGCGGAAAGTTGTGCAGCGAGTGCCATAAGGCCAAGGCCGAAGGGAAAGCTCTGGCTGCAAAGGACGCCTATCATAAAGACTGCAAGGGCTGTCACGACGAGGCAAAAAAGGCCAACAAGCCCGCCGGTCCCACGGGATGCACTCAATGCCATGTAAAGACTAAGTAGTTCGCCTGAATTTTTTTCGTGCGTAAGAGAAAGAAGGGGTAGACCCACGTGGAACCTACCCCTTTTTTCTTGACAGGAGATCAGCAGTTATGTTAACTATTTCAAATACTTTTACGCACCTTCCAGTAAGCGGGTGACACGACCCGCTTGACGTTTTTCCTTTTTCCGGCAATGAGCCTATGAACGGATCGAAGGGTAAAGCCAAGGCTGAAGAGAGAGGATATCTTTCTATCCTTGATGATTTTTTTCGTTCCTTGAAGCTCACGATTACTCTTTTTATCCTTCTCGCCATTATTTCGATCATCGGAACCCTGATCTCACAGAACGCAACCTCCACAGAATACATTCAACGCTACGGGATCAGCCTCTATGAGGTCCTGGATTTCTTCGGTCTCTTCGACATGTACCACTCCTGGTGGTTCAGTGCCATTCTCTTATGTTTGGTCCTCAATCTCATCGCCTGCTCCGCCCAACGGTTCCCAGGAGTTTGGAGCCAGGTGTTTCGTCGGTCAGGTACAGAAGGGTTGGAGGATTCCGTTCTCAAGACCCTTCCCTATGTTGAAAGGATTGAACCCTCTTCTCCAGGAAAGGCCCTGACAGAAGAGTCTATCCGGTCCTCCCTGAAGAAAGGATTTGGGAAGCCGAGGAGGATCGAGACAGAATCGACGGTCACCCTCTTTTCGGAAAAGGGGAAGTTCTCCAGACTGGGGGCTTACATCACCCATCTGAGCCTGCTCATCATCTTGACGGGAGGTCTCATCGGATCCATTTACGGCTTTAGCGGATTTGTCAATATCCTGGAAGGGGAGACCGTCAAACAGATTTATCTCAGGGGAAAACAGGAGAACATTCCAAAACCGATTGGATTCTCGATCCGGTGTGATGATTTCCATATCACCTTTTATGATCTGCCCGGAAGGACAAAGGAAAGATATGTCAAGGAGTACACCAGTAACCTCACCATCCTCGAGGACGGGAAAGAGGTGATGAAAAAGACGGTGGTGGTGAACCATCCACTTCACTATGGAGGGCTCGCCTTCTACCAGTCGAGTTATGGAGCGTTGAACGATATCTCCTTGGGGATTCAATGGAAAAAGAGTCAAGAAAAATCCCTGATCAGGGTTCTCGAAGGTGAAACCTCTCCTATCCCCAATTCAGATGCGATGGTTCGCGTTTTGAATTATGCTCCCCAGGTTCACAATTTCGGGGAGGGGGTCCAGGTGGTTCTCTTCAAACCCAATCAGGAACCACGAGCCTTTTGGTTGTTGCGAGGAGCTTCGACATTGGGTGAGCAGGCGGATTCCGAGTTTACCCTGAGCTTTCAAGGGCTCACTTCCAGAGAATATACCGGACTTCAGGTGGCGAAGGATCCCGGGGTTTGGATCGTCTGGTTTGGATGCGCTCTGATGATGTCGGGTCTCATCATCTCCTTCTTCTTCTCCCACCAGAGGGTATGGGTGAGGATTCCGAGAGGAGAAATCCCGTCCCCAGGGGGAGACATTGTCTTGGCGGGTTCGGCCAACAAAAACCGAATCGGTTTCGAAAAGACGTTCCAATCCTTGGCAGAGAGCATTCGCTCGCTTGGCGAATAATCCCTCGAGGAACTGCGTCAACGTGAGAGGGGATGGGCTTGAGCAAGAAGAAGGTTCGTTCTGTCGTCGTTACGGGTTATGGCACCCATTGCGAGATGGAGATGGCCCATGGATGCCGCTTGGGGGGATCGGACGTCGTTGATATCGTCCATAGGAGGCATGGGGGTTGCTTTTTTTAGAAATGCGGTGCACTATATCCGAGATCATTTACTCTAAGTGGGGGAAAGGACTATGAACAAAGCCGAGCTCATTACGAAGGTCTCAGAGAAGACGAATGTGACGCAGAAGGTCGCCAAGGTCATCGTGGACACGCTCTTTGATGGGATGAAGGAAAGTCTGGAGCAAGGGGAGCGCATCGAAATCAGAGGGTTTGGGAGCTTTGTGGTGAGAAATTACGGGGGCTACAAAGGTCGTAACCCCAAGACGGGGGAAGTGGTCGATGTGCCTCCCAAGAAGCTTCCTTTCTTCAAGGTCGGGAAAGAGTTGAAAGAGATGGTCAATACGGGAGGAGCCTAAAGACTCTTCCAGTACCTTCTCTGGACCTCCTTCACCTGAAGGATGGCCGGTTCGATTCGGGAATAGTCTGCCTTTTCCTTCTCTAGCAAACCCTTCTTGTCGAGAGGCGAGGCCTGAGCGAGTTCTTTGAGAACCGCTTTCACGGACTCGCACTGTCCGGAAATGTGGTAACCGCCCTCAAGGGTCATCGCCACTCTCCCATGGGCCGTTGCCTCTGCAATCTCCAGAACGATCTGCGTGAGCCTGGAAAAACCTGCCGGCGTAACCCCCATCCCTCCCAGAGGATCATCGTAATAAGTGTCGAACCCGGCTGAGACGAGGACGAGCTCAGGCCGATACTCCAAGGCGATCGGTTTGAGGATGGACTCGAAAAAGGTTGCATAGACGGAATCCTGGCAACCCGCAGGAAGAGGAATGTTCACGTTGAAACCTTCCCCCTTGCCTTTACCCACCTCGGTCGCTGCGCCCGTTCCCGGATAAAAGAAACCGTAGCGGTGAATGGAGAAGAAAAGGACTTGGGGATCTTCGTAGAAAGAATGTTGGGTACCATTCCCATGATGGACATCCCAATCCACAATCAGGACCCTCTGGAGCGAAAGGTTCTTGATCGCATACTTGGCCCCGATGGCCACGTTGTTGAAGAGACAGAATCCCATGGCTTTATCCTGTTCGGCATGGTGGCCGGGAGGTCTGACAAGGGCGAACCCATTATCGAGTTTCCCCTCCATGACGGTCTTAATCAGTTCCATGAATCCTCCGGCGGCCAGTAAGGCCGCCTCATAGGACCTGGCGCAGGTGGACGTGTCCATGTCGAGACGGTACTGAAGTTTACCGGCTGTCGATGCCACGAGATCAATGTAAGAAGAGGAATGGATCATCCCGAGCTCCTCTCGGGTAGCTTCTCGGGGTTTGACCATCACGAACTTTCCTTTCATCCCATCTTCCTCAAGCATCCGGTAGATGGCCTTCAATCGCTCCGGGCTCTCCGGATGCCCTGGGTCCATGATATGTTCTGTGTACCGTTCATCTTTGACGATCCCTGTGCGTTTCATGCGATCTCCTCGAAAAATGGATCCGAAACGGATTTCACAAAAACATGGACCGAGGCTACCCTTTTTGTCTTTTTTTGTCAAGAATATCCTGAAATTTTGGTCGCTTGGTCAGTCGGGCTCCATTTGACTTTTCCATTTGGAATTGTATAATGGGTTGTTCTAAAAATAGCTCAAAATAATCGATGAAAGGAGGGGAACAATGGATGCCGGACGTTAGAATCAGGGAGAATGAATCTTTTGAGAATGCCCTCAAGAGGTTTAAGAAACAGTGCGAGAAGACAGGAATCTTGTCAGAAATCCGCAAAAGGGAGCATTTTGAAAAGCCGAGTCTGAAAAGGAAGAGAAAAGCACTGGTGGCTAAGAAAAGGGCGATGAAGCGGATGAGAAAAATGCAGGACAGAGGATAACGGATGGGCTTGGAAGAGAGACTGATAGAAGAGATGAAGCAAGCGATGCGATCCGGCGATAAGTTGCGGCTTTCTACCATTCGGATGATTCGGGCGGCGTTGAAAAATAAAGAGATTGAAGTGAGAAAGAAGCTGGATGAGGAGGAAATCTTCAGGGTCATCCAGGGCATGCTGAGAAGAGGTGAAGAATCCGTCGAGCAATTTCGTGCGGGCGGCAGGATAGACCTGGTAGAGAAGGAAACAAAAGAGATCGAGATCCTCAAGTCCTTCTTACCCCAATCCCTCAGCCAAGAAGAAATACTAACAGTGATCGATCAGAGCATTCAGGAAATCCAGGCTTCATCTCTCAAAGATCTTGGCAAAGTGATGAAATCGGTCATGTCCAAATTGGGGGGGAAAGCCGACGGCAAGCTGGTGAACCAATGGGTCAAAGAGAGGCTTTCCCCATAACCTCCCCCTCGTATTAGGCAACCCGGGTCTTTTGTCACCCTGTTCTATGGACCATCAATCCCTCAAGGCCTTAGACTTTTATCACCTCTTAGACATCCTGAAAGAGTATGCAACCTCCCCTTTGGGTCGAAAGCGCTGTGAGGCATTAAGGCCTTCCAACGATGTGCCTGCGATCGAGTCCAGATTGGCAGAAGTCTACGAACTGAAAGGGATTTTGGAAACCGCGGAAGCCCCTCCCATTCGAGGACTGAAAGAGCTGGAGGGAACCCTAGAGAAATTGGAGATTGAAGACTCGGTTCTAACGGTTCAGGAGCTGATGGATCTTTACCATCAGATCGTCCTGAGTGGGGGGATGAAGCGATTCTTCCAGAGGCTTGAAGGTGTGGAGGCTCCTCGTCTTCAGGAAAAGGCACTGAAACTTGCTTCCCTCAAATCTCTGGAGAAAGAGATCCTCCGCGCGATCAATCCGAAGGGTGAAATCCTGGATGACGCCAGCCCTCACCTCTCGGAAATCAGGCATCAGATTCGTGCCGTCCGTGAAAAGGCGAAAGGCGCGCTTGAACATCTTCTTCATCAGGAGGAGATGCAACCCCTTATTCAGGAGCAGTTGATCACCCTCAGAAATGGAAGGTACGTCCTCCCGATTAAATCGGATTATAGACATCGACTGCAAGGGATCGTGCACGATCAGTCTCAAAGCCGAATGACCCTCTTCTTCGAACCCCTGCAGGTCGTCGCCCTCAACAACGAGATCAATCTTCTCGTGGGAGAAGAGAGGGAGGAGGAGTATCGGATCCTGGCAGACCTCTCGGACAAGGCGAGAGAGGTCATTCAAGACCTATGGAGCGACTATGAGATTCTTGGGGAATTTGATCTCCTTCATGCGATGGCGACATTTTCCCTCCGCTGGGAAGGGGTTCGACCCATCCTGAAGGAAGACGGAACGATCGATATGAAGGAGGCGAAACATCCCCTTCTCCTTCTTCAAAAAGGAGACCGGGTTATTCCCATTCACCTCCGGATGGGGGAGGGTATCCGGACGCTCATCCTCAGTGGGGCCAACGCAGGGGGAAAGACGGTGGCTTTAAAGACGCTGGGGCTTCTCACCCTGATGGTCCAATGTGGTCTTCTGATTCCCGTGTCAGAGGGGAGCCAGGTCTCCGTCTTCCAAGAAATCTTCGCAGTGATCGGGGACGAGCAGAATCTCGAAGAGAACCTGAGCACCTTTTCCAGTCATCTGCTCCACCTGAATCAGGTCTTGGAGAAGGCCGGACCTCGATCGCTCATTCTTTTAGACGAATTAGGGGTGGGAACTCATGCATCGGAAGGTTGTGCCCTTGCGATGGGCTTCTTAGATCAGCTCAGGCAGACCGGGGCTACCCTCGTCGTCACCACTCACTTCGATGGGTTGAAGGTCTACGGATACCTTCATGCGGATGTCGAAAACGTGGCGGTCGCATTTGATGAGGAGACGCTCGAACCGAAGTATTCCCTCTCCTACGGATCTTCCGGGTTGAGCAACGCATTCTTGATCGCTGAGAAGCTGGGTGTCTCACAGGCCGTGCTTGAAAAAGCGCACCATTATCACGACGGCGGAGAGCAGGAGGTGGCCCGAACCCTTGTGAGGCTCGAAGAGTTGAAGGCGGAAGCGGAGAGGGAACGACAGGGGCTTCTCGAAACAAAGGCAAAAGCCGAGCGTGATCGCCAGAGGCTGAAAGACCTGCTGGATGGGATCAAGAGAAGGCGACAGGAAATCTTCGACCGAGCCGAGGAGAGAGCGAGAAAGGCAGGGCAGACGGTCGAGGAGGAATTGAAGGAATGGGTTCGTCGGCAGAAAGAGGAGCGGAAGAACCTCTCAAATCAATCCTCTCTCCGTTCCTCGCGGAGAGAGATCCAAGAGATCAAAGAGAAAGTCTTCCCTGCATTAAAAAAGAAGGGAACCGCTGGAGTCGCCTCTCGCCTGAGCATCGGGGATCGGGTGAGGGTGGAACCTCTCCGGAGCCATGGGACGCTCTTAAAGGTCGAAGAGCCATCGAAACGCGTGGAGGTGATCACGGACAGAAGCAAGGTGTGGGCTTCTCTCGATGACCTGGTCAGGGTCAGCGATGAAGAGGAAAAGAGCACAACTCCCAGCCCGAGGTCGTTCGGTCGGTCGAAGGAAGAGGCTCAGGAGGTCCCTTCACGATTGAACGTCATCGGTCTCACGATAGAGGATGCCCTCCCCAGGGTTGATCGGTTTATCGACCAAGCCCTCCTGCATGGATTGGAGAAGATTCAGATCATCCATGGGATCGGTTCTGGAAGATTGCGAAATGCCATCGGCAGCTACCTGCGCGGGCACCGGGGGGTGAAGAGCTTTGGCCCTGAAGATTCGGTGAAGGGGAGAGGAGCAGTAACGCTTGTTGAGCTCGTATAAAATATTCGAATATATTAGATACCTTCGAGACCCTAATGAGTCAAGGCTATTCTTGCCAAATTGAGAAAAAAATCTTAAAGAGAGTATGGTTTTCTATCCTGTTGCCGTTTCCCAATGTGCCCCTAGAAGGAATGAACCTGTGTGACAGAGGTTGACCTTTGACTAACGGATTTTTGTCAGAAGTCCAAGTCTCTGAAGTCCGGAATCGGTCCAGCATCCTCGAAGTTGTTTCCGATTATGTGAGCCTCAAGAAGACAGGGAGGAATCACAAGGGGCTCTGTCCATTCCATTCTGAAAAGACCCCCTCCTTCATGGTCAACGAGGAGAAACAAATCTTTCATTGCTTTGGCTGTGGAGAGGGGGGAGATGTCTTCACCTTCTTGATGAAGGTGGGCCACTTCTCGTTTCCGGAGGCCGTGGAAGAACTGGCGAAGCGCTACGGCGTCACACTGACGCCTCGCGAATTTTCGCCCACCCAGAAAAAGGAGGTGGCGAGACGAGAGATCCTCTTACGCATCAACCAGATCGCCCTGGAATATTTCCACGATCTCCTCATGCGAGGAAAAGAAGGGGAGCCCGCGAGGAGATACTTGTCTCAAAGGAGCGTGAGCCAGGGGCTTTTGGAGGAACACCAACTCGGCTATGCCCCAGAAGGCTGGAATGGGTTGGTCCAGCATCTTCGCGACAAAAAGGTGGACCTCGAGATGGCCCGGGAACTGGGGCTCATTCTTCCCAGAAAAAGAGAGGGCTGGTACGACGTCTTCCGGGGAAGGATCATGTTCCCCATCTTTGACCTCCATCATCGGCCTGTTGGATTTGGAGGAAGGATCCTGAAGGAGGGACAACCCAAGTACATCAACTCTTCTGAATCAATCATCTACCACAAGGGCGAAGTTCTTTATGGCCTCCATGTGGCGAAACAACATATCCCGGAGAGGGATTGCGCTCTCATCGTAGAGGGCTATTTCGATCTCTTGGCGCTTCATCAGCAGGGATTGAAAAACTGTGTGGCGACCTCGGGGACAGCCCTGACCCCCCAGCACCTGCGTATTTTGAAGAGATACACCCATCATCTGATGACGGTGTTCGATGCGGATCAGGCAGGCATCCAGGCCACCCTGCGATGCCTACCCCTCTTTCTGGAAGAGGGCCTGTGGGGGAAGACGGTTCTGCTTCCCAAAGGGGAAGACCCCGATACCTTCCTGCGAAAAGGACATTTGAAGGAATTCGAAAAAAGGGTGGCCGAAGCCATCCCCCTCTTCGACTTCTTTCTTGAAAACCTGATGAGCATCTATGATCCGAAATCGATTCATGGGAAGGTCAACATTGCGGAAGAAGGGATCGCTTTAATCCGACGGCTCCCAGAGGGAATCCAGAGAAGCCTCTATCTGAAGGCATTGGCTGAGAAGCTGGATCTTCAGGAATCGGTCTTACACGAGATGTTGCGATCTTCGCCAAAGGGTACCTCCAAGGATCGTACGAAACGAAGCGAGGGTTTGCAGAAGTCATCCGCAGAGGAAAATTTCCCAAAGCCGGAAGAGATGGTTCTCCGTCTCATGGCCCGATATCCGGAAGTGATCGGGAGAATTTCAGAGGAGGGGGTTCTGGACGATTTCGGGAGTCCCGTCTTAAGAAAGATGGCCGAGAGATTGAAAGATCTCCATCAGAAGAGGGGAAGGCTCGACCTGGCAGAGGCTTTGGAGGGCCTTGAAGAAGATCTTAAGAAGCATCTCTGTGCGTTGGCTCTGGAAGAAGATGGCTTGGAAAGCGGGGACCAGGGAAAAGTATTGGATGACTGTATCCAGAAAATTCATGAGAGGAGGCTCAGAAGGGATCAAAGCGAGCTTCTGAGGAAGATCAAGGAGGCCGAGAAACAACCCGGGGGGAAAGGACTCGAAGCACTCCTCTTGGAACGTCAAGAGCTGGTCCGAAAGGAGGATGGACTTCGCAGGAAGAGGGGTTAAGCCGAAGAGGGGAGAGGTCGATGGGTAAAGAGAGGAAGATCAAAGAGGTCGAGCAATTGATCTCGATGGATAGAGATAAAGGATTTCTGTCGTTCGATGAGGGGAACGGCATTCCTTCTAACGATATCGTCTCCTCCGATCAGATCGATGATGTCCTTATGATGTTTGACGAAATGGACATCGATGTCATGGAGGACCTCCATGAATTGAAGATGGAGGAGGAAAAGGATCTTGG
>Ga0209253_10004609_pt1 | contig 12011 bp, 10 predicted proteins | sample FrelakmetBRP12BR_FD_187145 | JGI IMG/M metagenome (GOLD analysis project Ga0209253, IMG submission 187145) | Freshwater lake sediment microbial communities from the University of Notre Dame, USA, for methane emissions studies - BRP12 BR (SPAdes)... | ecosystem: Environmental > Aquatic >...
AAGTTTGAATATCACAGCGCCAATCCAAAGATTATGAAGTGCACCATGTGCTGGGATAAACTTCAAAAAGGAGAGAAGCCAGCCTGTGTGGAGAACTGTCCGGAAAACGCGCTGATCTTTGGCCCCAGGAAACAGCTGATTGAGGAGGCCAACAGAAGAATTTATCAGAAACCCGGAGAGTACCTCACTCACATTTATGGAGAGCATGAAGTCGGAGGGACAGGATACCTTTATATCTCCAAGGTTCCCTTTGAAAAGATTGGTTTCAGGACGGATCTGGGGACCATTGCCTACCCGGAGTATAGTAAAGGTTTTCTCTATTCCGTTCCCATTGTCCTTCTGCTCTGGCCTGCTTTCTTGATCGGAATAAACACCCTGACGAAAAGGGAAGAGGATATGAGAAGAAAAGGAGGGGAAAAACGATGAAGGAAATAGCCACAGCAGGAGAAATAAAGAACATTAAAGATTTTTGGGTTTTTATCCGCAGTGAGCTGAAACCGAAAGGGAAGCTCTTTACCCCCTTTAATGTCATCTCTCTCCCGATCATCCTCGTGGGTATCGTTCTGATTGTCTACCGTTTGGTCAAGGGGCTGGGCGCCGTCACCAACCTTTCCCAGGAATTTCCCTGGGGGATTTGGATCGGATTTGACGTGATGGTCGGGGTTGCCTTTGCCGGAGGCGCTTATATTCTTACCTTCGTCGTCTATATCCTCCGCGAGGAAAAGTACCACCCGGTGATCAGGGCAACCGTCCTCAATGGCTTCCTCGCCTATGTCTTTTATGCCGGCGCCATCTTGCTGGACCTTGGCCGCTGGTGGAACATTGTGAACCCCGTCCTGGGAAATAAATTCGGAGTGAATTCGGTGCTCTTTCTTGTCTCCTGGCACTTTCTGCTCTATATGATTTCCCTGTTTATCGAATTCTCACCTGCGGTTGCCGAATGGCTCGGGTTCAGAAAAATCAGGAAAATTGTCGGTTCCCTGACCGTAGGGGCAGTGATCTTCGGCATCGCCCTTTCCACGCTCCATCAATCCGGTCTGGGAGCGCTCTTTTTGATGGCGAAGGATAAGATTCATCCCCTGTGGTATTCCGAGTTTATTCCCGTACTCTTCTTCACCTCCAGCATCTTCGCCGGACTTTCCATGGTCATTTTTGAAGGGACCATCAGCCACAAAGTTTTCGGCAACCAGTTAGACCATGAAGATCATGTCTCTTTTAATAAGATCACGTTAGGTCTGGGAAAAGCCTGTGCAGGAGCGATGTTTGTCTATTTCTTCATGAAGATACTGATCCTTATCCATGGCAAACAATGGGGGCTTCTGGCCAGTCCCATGGGTTACTGGTACCTTGCCGAGATCTTTGGTTTTGTCCTCCTTCCCTGCTTTATGTTCTTGCGGGGAGTCCGGTACGAAAATTTTTCAATCATCCGGATGGCGGCCATCCTTTCGATGCTCGGAATCATCATCAACCGGCTCAATATCTCGGTCATCGCCTATAAGTGGTACGTGCCGTTGAGCCAGAGATATATTCCCTCATGGATGGAGATTGTGATTACCCTTACGATTATATTGATTGAAGTGTGGGTCTTCAGATGGGTTGTCAATCGAATGCCGGTATTGCGAAAATCGCCCGAATGGGCCATCGAAGGAAAAACTCAGGAAAAGGTTATCACCATCGGAAAGGAGGTTCCTCAATGGAAGGCTTCAGCTATGTAGACATCTTTGCGACCAAACATATTGAATACTTGCTGGTGATCGGTTTTCTGCTCCTCTTCATCCCTTTCTGGAGGCTTTTGAACAGGCCTGCAAGGGCGGTCTTTGAGGCGGCAGAGAGGATTGTCCCTGCCATTAGTGAATGGTTTCGGCTTCCGGAGAAGGTCTATTACCACCCCGGACACAGTTGGGCCGTCCAGGAGGGCAACCAATTGGTGAAGGTTGGCATGAACGATTTTGCCCAGAAGCTTGTAGGGAAGATCAATGCCATTCAGGTTCCAAGTCTCGGCTCAACGATCCGTCAGGGGGATAAGGGATGGACGTTGAAGGTCGATTCAAAAACGATTGATATGCTTTCCCCTGTGGATGGAAAGATTATCGACATCAATGAAGAGTTGATTCGATCGCCTCAAAACATAAATAAAGATCCTTACGACAGTTGGCTGATGAAAGTGGAAGCACCACGATTTTCAGTCAATAAAAAGCAGTTGCTTCAAGGGACCCTGGCAAAGAAATGGATGGAGGAAGTGAGAGAAAATCTCTTGTCAAGGACGAATTACAATCTTGGTTTGGTCTATCAGGATGGTGGTTTACTTGTTGACGGCATGGCAAGAAATCTCGATCGAGAAAAATGGGATGAAATAGTGAAAGACTATTTCCTAATTACCGAAGTTTGAAAACAAGGAAAGAGGAACAAAAAAGGTTTTCCACATACGTTATCAAGGGAACATAGGATGGTAGGGTTTTTAATTCTAATCTTCGCTGAGCGGGGGAACAACCCAATGGTTCGGTGAGGAAAAAAGGATGGACAAAAAATGAGCGGCTACCAAAAAGAGGAAAGCTACCAGCTCATTCCCAAGAAAGAACTAAAGTGTGTTTGGGTGAACGCGGGCCTCCTCTCTTATAAACTCTGTAAATATGATCTACAGTGCGAGAAATGTCCTCTTGATTGGGAACTCAGAAATCTCTCCTCGACTCCCTCCTTTGATTCAACAGCCTCTCCGGAAGTGAAAAATCGGAGACCTAAAGAGGAAGGCCCGACTTCTCCTTTGGAAAGGGAAGGAGAAGAGAAGGGGGGGCTAAGGGAAGACCTTTCCCATTTAAACATTAAAGAATCCCTATTTTACCATCCCGGACATACCTGGATTAAGGTGGAAAGGGCTAATGAAGTTCAGGTTGGCATTGACGATTTCTTGGGGGGAATTATAGGAAAAATCAATGCCGTCGTGCTTCCTCTATCTGGAAGGCGGGGTATCCAGGGAGAAACTCTCTGCTCGATCATCCAGGAAGAGGGTATTCTGCATATTGTGTCCCCGATTAGTGGATTAATTCTTTCAGTCAACCAGAGATTGAAAGACCAACCCGAACTGATCAACCGAGACCCCCTGGGAGATGGGTTTTTGCTGACCCTGAAACCCAAAAATCTTCAGCGAGACCAAAAAAATTTCTTCTTTGGAGAGGCGGCCCTTTCTTGGTACCGGAAGGAATGGGAACGGTTTAAAGAGGATGTTATTTCAGAGCTGCATCATAGTGAGGGAAGGCTTGGCATGACCATGCAGGATGGGGGGATAAAACTCAGAGAGATAAAAAAATTAATTGGCCCGGAGCGATATATTCGGTTGGTAAACACCTTTCTGCGAAAAGGAGAAAAAATTTTTTCTAACCTTGAAGCATAAAAGAAGCATAAAAGTAATTTAAACTCAAAATTCCAGTTTGGATAGTCACTCTCTCAACACTTCCTCTAATGTTCCTCCTTATTGATCATCTATTTGAAGTAGCCCCTCAGTTACGGGGTGGTATTTAACCCGATAGGGTCGGGAGGTTCTCCTTCCAAAACCTTGTAAAGCGATCATGGAGGTCATGCGAACCGGCTATCCTGCCGTTTGCATAGTGATTTTAGGAAACGAACCTACGTAGTTGAACGTATAGAGGTTTCGCTTCAAGGTTTTTACAGAAGAACCTCCCGACCCTTTTCTATGTCTTTAACTGAGGAATTACTATTCCAATTATTTTCTCATTGCTGCCTATGAAAGAATATGGTAAAAAGTATAAGGATCTATTTCCTCCTAAAGGACATCTGCTATCTTCTGAGTAGCCTTTCGGAGAATGAAGAGATGAAAGACTGGGCGCAAAGAATATTCTTTAAAAAAACCCTGCCAGTTATAAGGAGTTTGAGCTTTAAGAGTTTGAGCTTTAAGCTTTACTCCCTTCTGGTCATCCTGCTCATTATCTCCTTTGCCGGAATCATGTATTTTAATATCACCTCCTACACCCGGCATCTTAATGAAAGTGTCATCAACCACGCTATTCAAGCCAGTGACCTGATAAAAGGGGCCACTCGATACAGTATGTTAAAAAATGATAGGGACCATCTCTACAATATTATTACTACCATTGGTAAGGAAGATGGAGTGGAGGGAATCCGAATTTATAATAAACCAGGGGAAATTGCCTTTTCAGACACCTTAGAGGAGGTTGGCACCATTGTGGACATCAAAGCAGAACAATGCTATGTCTGCCATGAAAAAGTGCCGCCCCCGGTACATCTTAATACCAAAAATAGAATCAGAATTTTCACCTCTTCCCAAGGATACCGGGTTTTGGGCCTGATCCACCCCATAGAGAATGAACCCGCGTGTTTTACGGCTGATTGTCATGGCCATTCTCCCAAAGATAAGCTTCTCGGTCTTTTAGATGTGAAGTTATCTTTAAAATCTGTGGATGAGGCAACCTATAAAACCAAGAAGCAGGTGATTCTATTCTCCAGTATTATGATTGTGATGACTGCCTTGCTATTTGCAGGATTCATCATATATTTTGTCCATATCCCTATCAGAAAGCTTTCGAGGGGAACCAGGGAAGTGGCCAATTTGAATCTTGACCATATCATTGATTTCACTTCTAAAGATGAGATGGGAGAATTGGCCCAATCGTTTAACCAGATGACCAAAGAGCTGAAGGCCGCAAATGAAGCGAATCAAGAGTGGTCTTCAACTCTGGAAAAAAAGGTCAAAGAAAAGAGCGAAGAGCTCAAGAAGGTTCAAGCCCACATTATCTTAGTGGAAAAGATAGCTTCTCTGGGAAAACTTGCCGCTGTGGTAGCCCATGAGATCAATAATCCTTTATCCGGAATCCTCACCTATGCAAGTCTATGCCTCAAGATCATCCAGAATCCCGCCTCTTTTTCTCAGGGAAACTCTCTCGTCCAATACTTGACCGTGATCAAAGATGAAACCAAACGTTGTGGCGAAATTGTCAAAAACTTGTTGGTTTTTGCCAAAAAGGACTTTGGTAAATGGACGGAGGAGAGTCTCCATAAAATCATTCACAACAGCATCCAACTGGTTAAACATAATATGGAGATAAAAGAGCTGACACTCGTTCAGGAATTAAGCGAAGGGGATGATACCATCTTTTGTGATTCCAGCGGGATCCAACACGTATGTGTGGCTTTATTTATTAATGCCATCGAAGCGATGTCCAGAAATGGGAAATTAAAGGTCAAAACAAATCTTTTAGATGGTAGCAATGAGGTTCAGATCATTATTTCTGATACCGGTTGCGGAATTCCAAAAGAAGCCCTCCCCAATATTTTTGAGCCCTTCTTTTCCACCAAAGAATCCACCGGATTAGGTTTGGCGGTCGTCTACAGAATTATTCAGCAACATGGGGGTGAGATCAAGGTGGAATCCAGGCCTAACGAGGGCACAACCTTTACGATTAACCTGCCCAGGAGATCTTTTAAAAACCAGGGGGAATTGAATAGCCATGACATCAACCTTGAACCCCGACATTAAGGAGAAAGAAGATGGATAACCAGAACGTTGGCATTTTGATTGTCGATGACGAGTTTTCAGTTAGGGATTCCTTATATAACTGGTTTAGAACTGAGGGATACCGGGTCAATACCGCCGAAAATGCTATGGAGGCCTTGAAAAAACTTCAGGAAAGCCAATGGGACATTGTTCTGTTGGATATTAAGATGCCCGGAATGGACGGTATAGAACTCCAGAAACATATTAAGAAGATTGATAAGACTATTGCAGTGATTATTATCACTGCCTATGCCACCGTGGACACCGCAGTGGAAGCCATGAAAGATGGGGCCTTCGATTATATTGCTAAACCCATCGATCCGGATAAGCTATCTATTTTGATTCGCAATGCCATCAACCAGAAGAGGCTGATTGCTGAGAACATTCAGCTTAAACAAAAGGTCGAGGAACTATCCCTGCAGGATGAGATTATGGGGGAAAGTCCCCAGGTTAAAAAAATCCTGGAGATGATAGATGTTGTGGCCCAGACCGATGCCACAGTATTGATCCGGGGGGAAAGCGGAACAGGCAAAGAGCTGGTTGCTCAAGCCATCCACGGGAAGAGCAACCGGAGATATTTTCCCATTATTTCCATCAACTGTGGATCTCTTGCCGAGGGTATTTTGGAGAGCGAGCTCTTCGGCCATGAAAAGGGCGCTTTTACCGGAGCCCAATATAAACGAAAGGGAAAACTGGAGATGGCCAATGGGGGCACGATCTTTTTTGACGAAATTGGAAATATTCCCCCCAAGATGCAGATGGATCTTCTACGGGTCATTGAGACCAAACAGTTCACTCCCCTGGGAAGTAATAAATTACTCAGCGTGGATTTCCGGGTGATTGCTGCCACGAATACCGATCTGGAAAAGGAAGTGGCGGAGAAAAATTTTCGGGAAGACTTCTATTACCGGTTGAATGTCTTTTCCATTCACATTCCACCCCTTCGGGAAAGGCCTGCAGATATCCCCTTGCTCGCCCACTATTTTCTCAAGAAGTATGCCCAATCGATGAATAAAAAAGTTACGGATATCTCTCCGGAGGCAATGAAGATATTGACCCAGTATGATTGGCCAGGCAATATCAGAGAGTTAAGAAACTCCATAGAGAGAGCCCTGGTGGTTGTAGGAAAGAAAAGTAAAATCGAGCAAGAAGATATCAATCTCCCCCACCTTTCCAGGCCAAATGCCATGGAGACGGATTCCCTGGAGGATTTGGAAAAAGCCCATATCCAGAGAATATTAGAGAAAAACAGCTGGAACATTTCGAAGTCTGCGGAGATATTAAAAATAGACAGGGTCACCCTTTACAACAAGATCAAAAAATTTAATTTACAGAAATAGTCTACCCACTCATGTCCTATATCGACATCGTGCCCATTGGTGACATAGAAGAACCACTCCTTTTACTTCTCAAACAAAGCCTTTTTCAAACCTTCAAGACTCAGACCAGGATCCGGCGCCAAAAGTTCGATCTTTCGTCAGTGTATGACTCAACCAGAAATCAGTATCACTCCAGCGGGCTCCTGCTTCAGCTAATCCATGACGCTCCTCGGGAAGCGTTGAAGATCATTGGAGTGACGGAATTGGACCTGTTTATCCCCATCTTTACCTTTCTCTTTGGCGAGGCCCAGCTGGAGGGGAAAGGAGCCATCGTTTCTGCGCATCGACTTCATAATCCATTCTATGGCCTTCCTGAAAACAAAGACCTGTTTAAAGATCGCCTTTCAAAAGAGAGCATCCATGAATTAGGACATACCTTTGGCCTCATTCACTGTTTTAACTTAAGGTGTGTGATGAATACTTCCACGTACGTCGAAGATATTGACCAGAAATCCGCTAATTTCTGCAAGTTCTGTGAACGAGAAGTCTTTCATTGGCAAGAGGGAAAAAATATCTGATGGAAGTGGAGATTATTGGAAAATAGGGACTCATAGAACAGAATTACTCCTCTTTAAGAAATGGATCAGGGTTTTCCATGAAGTTTTTGTAAACCTGATAGTGTTCTGTATCCTCATAATGGATGGTTTTTACTGGACTGTGATCAAAACTGTAAATGATGGATCCAGGGCAGGCCAGAAGAATCGGAGAGTGAGTGGCAATTATAAATTGCGCATGTCCCATTCGACTCATTCCCTTAAGAAACTGCAGAAGCTCTATTTGACTCTTTGGGGAAAGGGCCGTCTCCGGTTCGTCCATGAGATAGAGTCCCTTGATTTTGTAGCGTGCCTTAAAAAAAGACATCAGGGACTGCCCATGGGATTGAGTCAAAAACGATTTGCCGCCAAAATAATCGATCTGCCCCGGATTGTCTGCCTCCCACATTTCCACCAGTTGGGCAAAATTTCGGAAGATTTGAGATGAGAAAAAGGAACCCGGAACCATGCCATCCGACCATTCGACTTCAAGATAAAGCAACAACATCTGTTCATAGGGATTCGGATCAACGCGGGTATTGTCAACTCCACTCCAGATATGGATGTTGCATCGCCGCGCAATGGCTTCCAAGAGGGTCGATTTCCCTGAGCCGTTTTCCCCTATGAAAAAAGTCACCCGCGAAGGAAATTTGATGCTTCGGGTTTGCCGAAGAACATCAATGTTAAAGGGATAATGATTCCGGGTCGGATATTGGTCGGTTAGCAACCTCACTTCTTTTAGATGTAACAAAAGAGTCTCTCCTTATGAATGATGCATAGACCTATCACATCTACAGTGCCCTTTCAAGAGAGTGGCACGATTGGAATAAGGGAAAATGTTTGGGGTAGGGGGGCAATCCGAAGCAGGTCATCCTGTCAAACCAATTTGATGACCTCGTGTTACAGCTCCCAGGTCCCAATGTCCCGGTTTTTTTTCGACCCATTCCCATACCGCTGAAAAAAATCGACCCTATTTTTCAAATTGCTTTAAAACCTCCGTCACCTATCTCTATACACAAAAATTGCATTATTGCAGGCCTGATCCTGAGGCCTTTTTTGCTTGACATATAAATCCCACATTCATATGATTAATTTGTATTAGCAAGCCAAAGCACAAATAACAAGCGGTCGTTGCGGTTTCGAGCATTTGACCCGTTGGCATGATAAGAACCACAGAATGAACCATCAAGACCCCTGCCAGGTTCAGCGCACTTACGATACGTTTCACATGGGCCGATCCTGCATGGACCTTTACAGCAATGATGTAGGGGTCGACTTTGCTCATATCAAAAGCTTTGCCGCCTATGTGGGTGGGTCCCCAACCAATATGAGTGTCGGGTGCCGCAGGTTGGGACTGAAATCAGCGTTATTAACCGCTTTCGGGGAGGACCCCGTCGGCGACTTCGTTGTCCATTTTCTGACTGAAGAAGGGGTGGATGTCCGGTTCAGCCCCCGCAAACCGGGTCGGCACACCAGCATTGTCGTTCTTGGGATCGAGCCCCCTGACAAATTTCCGATTGTCTTTTACCGGGATAATTGTGCCGACATTGCTCTGGAGATCGATGATGTGTTGGCAGCCCCCATTACTGACAGTCTCGTCTTTCAGTTCGCCGGCACCAATCTGAGCAAAGAACCGAGCAGGAGTGCCACCCTGTATGCAGCGGACCTCGCCAAAAAGGCCGGGACATCCGTCGTCCTTGACCTTGACTTCCGGCCGGACCAGTGGCATGATCCACGTGCTTACGGGGTTGCCGTTCGTTCCGCGCTCCATTGTGTGGATATTATCGTGGGCACTGAGGATGAGATAAATGCGGCCATGCTGACCGACCCTCATGCTGTCCGGCTGACCCATTCCCAGGTGACCGATGCCAAGATCATAGGGAATACGGCTGAGCATGTTTACGCCCTAATGGAATACGGGCCCCGGGTGGTGGTGGAGAAACGAGGCAAACACGGTTGCCGGGTTCATCAGCGTGAGAGCGCAGCGAAAGACGTACCGGGATTTCCGGTGACCGTTCAAAACATTCTGGGTGCCGGAGACGCATTCGGCGCGGGTTTTATGTATGGATATGTGAAGGGATGGGACCTCTGGAAGGCGGCGCGGCTGGGCAACGCCTGCGGTGCTATCGTAGTCAGCCGGCACGGTTGCTCCATTTCCATGCCGTTCTGGGACGAAGTGACGGCCTTTGTAGAGGAGCGGGGCGGGTTGTGATCGGTTTCAAACTTTCAGGCCGATGATGAGCGGTTGCGTTGAAACACTTTCATGATGTACTAAAGGTAGTAAAGGGGTGCGAGCGGAATGAAAAGCGACATCTTGAACCACTTTGATCTAACCGGGAAAGTGGCCGCCATCACAGGCGGTGGGGGCGAGTTGTGCGGCGCCATGGCCGAAGCTCTGGGTTCTATGGGCGTAAAGGTGGCCGTGTTAGATATCGATCTGGGAAAAGCCGAAGCCCGGTCGCTGGCGGTCATCCGGGCCGGAGGGACCGCCCAAGCGTTCCAGTGTAACGTGCTGGATAGGGTCCAGGTCCGGGAGTGCTACGAGGCGTTATGCAGCTTGTGGGGTGCGCCCGATTTTCTGATCAACGGCGCCGGCGGCAACGACCCCCGGGCCAGCACTTCCGAAGAATTTCATGTCCCCGCTGAATCGTCCGAGCCATCTGCCCAGTCGTTTTTTGATCTGGATCCAGCCGGGTTCCGTCAGGTGTTTGACCTCAATTTCATGTCCACCTTTCTCGTGACACAGGTTTTTTCAAAAGGGATGGTCGAAAAAGGGAAGGGGGCAATCGTCAACATCTCTTCGATGAGCGCCTTCACACCTCTCACAAAAGTAGCGGCCTATTCCGCAGCCAAGGCATCGGTGAGTAACTTCACACAATGGCTGGCAGTCCATTTTTCGCATACCGGTGTCCGTGTAAATGCGCTGGCGCCGGGTTTTTTTATGACCGAGCAGAATAAGTTCCTGCTTGTCGATCAGAAGACAGGCAAGCTGACGCCCCGGGCCCAAAAGGTGATCGCCCATACGCCCCTGTGCCGATTTGGCCAACCGGACGACCTCATCGGTACCCTCCTCTGGTTGCTTTCAGGTGCTTCCAGTTTCGTGACAGGCGTGGTGGTGCCCGTGGATGGAGGGTTTTCTTCTTATTCTATTTGAGGATCTCATCGGAGAGGCATGATCAAATCATTCGGTTTGGTAGACAAGGAGTCTGACGATACTATCCAAAACCATTTAGGAAGGAGGCATCATATGAAAAGAAGAAGTATCATTGTCGTATTGGTGGCCCTGCTGTGCGCAGGGATGGTGTCCACAACCGCTTTTGCCGCGGTTGACTGGAAACAGTTGCGGGGCACCGAGATCCGTTTCCTCATGAACAAACATCCGTTCACGACATTTATCGAACCCAGGGTGGCCGAGTTTGAAAAATTGACCGGCATCAAGGTGATCCTCGAAGCTTTTCCCGAGGATCAATACCGGCACAAACGGACCGTCGAGCTCAACGCCGGTGGAAAAATAGACGGTTACATGATCATGCCGGGTCAGGACGACCTCCATTACTGGAAAGCCGGCTGGCTTCAGCCCATGGATGCCTACATCGCCGATCCCAAGCTGACCGAGGCAGACTGGGATATGAAGGATTTCTTTCCCAGCTTCATCAAGGCCTCATCCGTTGAGGGGAAGCAGATCGGCATTGTGATCAACGCCGAAACGTCGCTTCTTTCCTATCGCAAGGATCTCTTTACGAAGCTCAATGTAAAGGTTCCTCAGACCATGAAAGAGCTGGAGGAGACGGCCAAGTTTTTCCACGGTAAGGAGATTGACGGCAAGAAGATGGTCGGCATCACCTTGCGGGGTAAGAAGGCCGCGGCCACCTCACAGTGGGTCGGTTTTCTATACAGTTTTGGTGGGTCATGGACGAACGCCCAGGGCAATTCGAACTTCGGATCCCCCCAGAGCATCGCCGCCTTCAAGTTTTACGGCGACCTGTTGAGAAACTATGGTCCTGAGGGCGGCACCATGCTCCACTGGGCCGAAAGCACGTCTATCTTCATGGAAGGTAAAGCCGCCATGATATACGACGCCAACGTGTTCAAGGCATTGTACGAAAACCCCAAAGAATCGAAGGTGGCCGGCAAAGTAGGTTATGCCACGATCCCAGCCGGCCCGGCAGGAAGGCTGCCCCATGTTTCCAACTGGAGCCTTTCCATCAGCAAAACCAGCACGCCCGAGCGGCAGAAAGCGGCCTGGCTATTCATCCAGTGGGCCACCAATAAAAGCAACTGCCTGGCTGCGCTCCTGGCCGGGGTGCCGGCGGGACGGGCCTCAGCCTGGAATTCCAGAGAATTCAAATCCAAAGACGACAGCCCGGACTGGACAGCAAGCACGATGAGGTCTTTTGAGATCGGCCAGCCCCAGTGGAATCCGCCGGTCATCAACGTCCCCGAAATCCGGGATATTACCGGCCAGGTGATCGTGGATGCCATCGAAGGCAAGGATGTGGCGGCCTCGGCAAAGAAAGCAGCGGAGTTGATGGATAAGAAGATGGAGCGATAGCGTTCGAGTGGCCGGGATCT
>Ga0209253_10004610_pt1 | contig 12010 bp, 16 predicted proteins | sample FrelakmetBRP12BR_FD_187145 | JGI IMG/M metagenome (GOLD analysis project Ga0209253, IMG submission 187145) | Freshwater lake sediment microbial communities from the University of Notre Dame, USA, for methane emissions studies - BRP12 BR (SPAdes)... | ecosystem: Environmental > Aquatic >...
TCCCCAGCGCCCGCGGTTTGCCCTGGGGCGCCGTAAGTCGGACCTCGTGGCTCCAAGGTGAGCTATCCGCGAGAGGAGGGCTGGCGGTGACGGAAATCCGAGTCAGAACTCGGGCTCTGCTCGCGTCCATCTGTGATACCGTGGTGGGAACAGGCGCAGGATGCGAAGGATCCCGAGCAACGGCAGCGCCGTTCTTGCCCATGCGACGGCGCGAAAAACGCTCTCTTTGCCTGCACTACCGGGCAGGCGGGTGTGTTCCAGCGAGAGAACCCCGAGACGCGCAGCAGCGCCCTCTGCAAGCGCAGCACTTCGGGGAGCCTGTGCACTCGTGTCTCAAGCTTATCGACCTGCTCGCGTAGGACCGCGACGTCTTCGAGCTGCCGTTGGCAAGAAACTACGGTCGGTTAATGGGCGTCTCAGCGCGGCCCGATCAACTACTACGGCCGCTACTACAGATCGCAACTGTGCCCGACCCTCCGCCATCTCAATGGCACACTGGCGAGGTAAGCCATGAGGAAATACAAGAGGTTGAGAGGCCATCGTCGGAGAGCAAGGCGCTGGCTGGGGAAGGTCGCGGATCGCGAGCCGAACCTGCTTGCTCATTGGCGACTTCTTGGCGTGAGACCGGCGGCCGGATGATGGGAGCCGCATGGGCTGAAAGGTTCACGTACGGTTGTGCGAGCACGCGGGGGTGAAACTCCCCGGCGCTACTCGCCTCACACTCACACCAAGAGGCTCGACTAAGTAGCTGGGCGACGACAAAGAGCGACCCGAGGATGTTTTGGACCGACACCCAGGCGTGCTTCGACAGCCCCCAGACCGTCGCGTGCTCATCGGCAGCCTTGGTGACGAAGTGCAGGCTGGTCCCCGCGACCGGCAGCCCCGTGAATGAGATTGCGGCCAGGAGCATCATGAACGCCGGAGTGCTGAAGTGGTTGGCGCGCTCGGACATCGTCATCAACTCCACTTGATCGCGTAGCCGATATACGCGATCCTCGGCTTGCCGCCGACCTTGGTCTTGAAGCCACCCTTGCGGAACCCGGCGAACTGCATGCCCTTCGTCTCACGGTTGGCGAGCCCGTGGCGTGCCATTAACTCAGCGAGCTCTTCGGGCTTGATGAACTTGTTCCAATCGTGAACGGCATACGCCCTCTCTGACACGTTCAGGCTGCGGTACTCCCGGCGAAGTATCGGATCGACGATCCACGCGACGAGAACCTTCGAGAGGAGGGTGCGGTTGACAGTGTCGTAGCAGAACGTGCCGCCATCCCTGAGGACCCTGGAGACCTGCCCGATAACCCGCTCCAAGTCGTCGACGTGCTCCAGGCAGTCGGCGCATACGACTGCATCGAAGAGCCCGTCGCCGACTGGGAGCTCCTCGGCCCTCCCGAGCTCGTAGCGGATGCGCAGGCCGCCCGCAGCGGCATGGCCCCGGGCCGCCTGCAGCGCCTTCTCAGAGAGATCGATCCCGGTGACTCTTGCCCCGCGCTTCGCGAACTCCTCGGAGACAAGGCCGCCACCGCAGCCGACGTCGAGGATGCTCGCCCCCTCAACGCGCCCGATCTTCTCGTGGAAGTAGTTGAACTTGACCGCGGCCATCTGGAGGAGAGAGTGGCGGGGATTCCACCAGTCCATCTGATTGTAGATCTCAAGGCTCTGGTCCATCACGACCTCTCTTTCTCCGTCGGCTGTCCCCACGGGAAGCGGTGCCAGACGCCCGCGCGCAGCGTCTCGATCCGGTAGAGCGTTCCACGCCACATGATGCCGCCCCGCCGGAACGCCGGCCAAGCCGACCTCAGCAATAACACGGCCACGACCATCGTTCCCAGGGGAGCGAGGAGGACAGGCGCGATGCGGCCGCCGACGGACATCAGCATCGCGATGCTGCTGGTTACGCCCGCGATCACTGCAACTACTCCCGCCGGTCGCAGCCACACCGGAGAGCCCAGCGCGAGAGCCACGTAGCGCGCGAGGTTCACGGACAGGAGCACGCCGACGAACAATAGCAAGCGACCTGGGCTCCATTGTCCGGCCGAGGCGAAGCCCTTCTCGGCGTCGCGGGCCGTGTATTGGAAGGATTGGAGCGCGTTTGCCCATGAAGACGGGACGTCAAGGGGCCAATGCGTCTCTCATCGAGGGCGCATTCAATCGGACCGGTCCGGCTGGAGTCTCAGACAGCCTCTGACCAGCGACCGCTGAGCGCGCGTTCAGGCCGTTTCCGTAGATTAGAAGGTCCCGAGTGTGATACGTGCCCTCTTGTCCGTATACGGCCTGAATGCGTATCAACTGTATGAGGTGAGGTGGTGGGAGGAAGGCTGATGCAGCCACGCATCCAGTAGCGGACTATGGGAAGGTTCATCACCGGGAAGGTCATCCCCGGGAACGTCTGAAGGAGAAACGATGGCAAGAGCCACCCAAGGAAAGGAGGTGTGAGATGGAAATCAGCGAGGCCACGTGGCAGTTCTTCCAGCAGCACCTGGGCTACAGTGACGAGGAAATGGCCCTGTTTCGTGCCAATCCCCGCAACGCCGATGTGCTTACCAAGGGCCCAGCGCTCATTAGCAAGACCATCGTCGCAGAGGTGGTGGAGGCGCACGGCTGCAACAGCCAGCACAAGGTGGGCGACCGCTTCCTCTTCGACGGCGCCGGCAACCTCCTGACGCCCAAAGGCCCTGAGCGCATTTGCATGGGCGCGCTGGGGGCTCTAGGCCCGCTCGTCTACGCCGTAGGCGAGCTGTTCTACGCTGGCGCCGATCCCAATTCGCTGCGCTTCAACCGGACAGGCTGCTTCGACGTGGGCATCAGATGCGGCGGCTGGGGGCGCGTGGTGATGGAGGTGCGAGTGGAGTAGCGCAGCCCGCAGCCGTGTATTAGAGATTGACTCGCCTGGAGCGGCCGTGATATGCGCCCGTTCGTGGGTTAAGGGGCGTTAATGAGGACTACGCCGTCCGCCTACCGGCGCACGCGCCGCTGATCTAACCCACGACACGTGTCGCGTAGCGGACCTGTAGGGATGCTCACATGATCTCACGGCGGCTCCTTGGTGCGGTCGTCGTCCTCACCGTCGTCGGGCTGTCCTATGCGCACGCTCTCACGCCCGGCGCAACGTGCGAGCGTGTGGCGAGCGATGGGCTTCGCAAGTGCGTCCGCAAGGTTGGCAGCGCCCAGCAGCGTTGCTACCGCGCGACGGGCGCCGCCTGCTCGGCAAGCGACTCCAAGCTCACGGCGGCATACGCAACACTCTCCAAGAACCTGCTCGCCAAGTGTCCCGACCAAGCGACCGTGACCGCCGCTGGCTATCCTGTGCCTGCAAGAAAGTCCGTCAGCCTCGGAATCGGTCGATAGTACGCATTCAGGCCCTCAACGGACAAGATAGCACGTATCACACTCGGGACCTTCTGATCTAGCTGCCGCGTGCTGACCGCTGATCGCCTTCCGAGATTCCGGCTTGCGCTGCTCAAACTCATCGCGTTTGAGTCAACTTTGCGAAGGCAGCCCATAGCGACCAACGGGAGCGGTCCAAAGAAACGACGCTGGCCGCAGGCCCTAGCGCGAATAGCCAGGAGGGGGAGGCGGCGGATTGCCTGCCGGGGGCGGTGGAACGTCCCCCGGCGGCGGTGGCGGCGGGCTCGCACGCTGCCATGTCCGCGCCCGTTGGTAGCCTCCGGGCATTGGGATCTGATGGCCCTTGGCGTACATACACTGCATGTAGGCGACGTCGTAACGATGCTGCAGCGTCCACTCCGCGTGCGCGGCGTTGTCTGCGCCCACGGCCGACCCGCCGAGCAACCCGAGTCCCGCGCCGACGGCGGCTCCGGTTGCCGGATCCCCGAATGCTGCACCCACAGCTGCACCTGCAGCCCCCCCCACGACCGTCCCGACGGCGGCGCCGCCGACCGCAGCATCGGTCGCCGCCTTATTCGTCGTGGTGCCGAGCTGTTGCGAAGCCCATTGACGGCACACCGCATCCTCGTACCGGAATTGATCGAAGTCCTTCCCCTCGCTGGGGAGCACCATCACGTTTGGACCGGTGGGCAGCGTCGCGCATCCAGTCAGGAACAGAGCGGCGGCAACCGGAAGGAACCACAGCTTGAGCATGTTTCGTTCTCCGCAGGTTCCTTACCAAGGCGCCGGCGGGACCTTGATCCAAGCCTCGCGGCATTTCTGCACAGTCGGGTAGTAAGCCTTGGCGCTTGCGCAGTAGTACCAATAGGCCGGCGCTTCAGACGGCGCTACCTGCTGCTCAATGTACACCGTCGGCCCATCGACTACAGCCGGAGGGTAGGTGGCATACGGCTGTGGATAATAGCCGTATGCATAGGGGTATGGGTAGAAGGGACCCCACCACGGCGCACCGATATAGACGCCGCCGTACCAACCGCTACCGTGCCAGCCGCCACCGTGGTGCCCACCACCGTAATACCCTCGGCCGCCGTAGTGTCCTCCGCCGTAGTGCCCGCCATTGTAGGAGCCTCCGCTATGCCCGCCGCCTCCGTAGCTGCCGCCACTATGTCCACCGCCACCGCCGCCGTGCCCGCTCCAAGCGGGACTCGGCGCTGCAGGAACCACAAGCAGTGTGACAATCAGCAATAGACGCGCCGCTAACGTTCTCATGAGTCCTTCCTCACTAAATTAAACGTAACACCGCCGGAGAAGTTGCGCTAGGGCCTGCGGCCAGCGTCTTTTGTATGGGCCGCTCCCGTTGGTCGCTAGGGGCTGCCCTCTCACACTCGGCTCAAGCGCGATGCGTTTCGTTGACAGTCCGCATCAAGGCCCTAAACGGACAAGACAGCACGTATCACACTCGGGACCTTCTGATCTACGGAAACGGCCTGAACGCGCGTGCAGATCGGGAGGCTGGCCAAAGGTGCGGGGCGTGGAGCCGTGGGAGCTGCTGCGCCCAGGGCGGATCTCCAGGGGCCGATCCCGCAGAGCACCAGCCGTCAGGCTTATGCATCTGAACGCGCGTTCAGCGGTCCACGGTCAGAGGCTGTCTGAGATCCCAGGGCGCCCTGCTCCGACTGAACGCATCGTGGATGACAAACATATTGGCCCCTTGACAGCCCGTCTTCACGGGCACAGCTACTCCAGCTGAGTCAATTTCTAATAGAGAGATCCGGCGGGGCGCGCGTCAGCGCCGCTAGCCGGCTGGACCAGCCACACGCGCAGGGGCTCGAGCCGCCACGGCGTCTCCGCACCCGGCAGCTCCCACACGAGGTGCCAGCTCGGGGGGACCGCGAACGGCAGCGGCTTCAGGCTGACGATCAGCCCCGGCCCGCTGTACCACGGCAGGGACGCCCCGCCGGTGACGATCAGCCCGTCGGTAACGCCCGCCAGGAACGCCACCTTGCGCTGATCCGAGTCGGGCGGGACGCCGACCAGCCGCCATGCGCGCGCGACGCCGGGATAGCGTGACCAGATCTGCGCGACGCGCCAGTCGTCGGTGTGGAGCGTCATCGGCGGGTCGCCGGGCCACACCTCGTGACGCTGGAGGAACGCGAGCAGCGCGCGGCTGTCGCGGTTCGCGTCGCGCAGCGGCTCCGCGACCGCCGGCGTTGCCGCGAGCCCTGCGAGCGCCACCAGCGCCACCAGCGCCGTCCCGACGGCCGGGCGCCACGTCCAGGCGCGGTCGAGGAGATACGCGCCACACACGTAGAGCGCGGGCGCGAGCTGCGCGAGGTAGCGGAAGATCCGGGGATGCGACCAGTACGCCGTCACCGTCGCCCGGTGCGGCAGGAACTCGACCAGCCCGCCGAAGACGATGAAGCCGAGCAGGACCGCGGCCTCCGCGACGCCCGCGCGCCCGTGCACGAGCCGCACCGCCGCCAGCAGCGTGCCGACCGCCGCGAGCCAGCCGCTCAGCGCGAACATCGGATGGCCGAAGTCGTCGAACAGGAAGAGGTAGCGCGGATACACGCGCAGGGTGATCCCGACGATGCCGGTCATGTCGAGACCGCCGGCCGAGTTGAAGACGAACCAGCGCACCGGCGACCCCGACCACAGCCAGTCGGCGACGCACCCGAGCGCGAGGAGCGCCGCGAACGTCCCCCAGAACACGAGCCAGCGCCGCCAGCGCGCGGCGGACAGCACGCAGGCCAGCGCGAGCACCGGCAGCAGGAGCAGCGTCGACACGCGGCTCATGAAGCCGAGGGCGACGCTCACCGCCGCCAGTGCCATCGGCCGGGCGCGGTCACGCCGCACGCCGCGCGCGACGCCCCACGCCGCCGCCGTGCCGAAGAACGCATGGAAGTAGTCGGGCGCATTTGCGGTCGACGCGAGCGTCTCGTACGGCGTCACGAGGAACAGGAGCGAGGTAAGGAACGCCGCCCGCGCGCCCATCAGCTCGTCGGCGAGAAGGAGCCCGGCCGCGTGCGTGGCCAGCGCGGCGGCGAGGACCGGCAGGATGAACGGCAGCTCCCCGATGCCGAACCAGCGGTAGCAGAGCCCGCGGATCACGATGTTGACGACGCGGTAGTGGAGGAAGTCGTCCGGGTTGAGCCGCAGGCGCTCGGCGAACCACATGAGCGAGAACGACTCGTTGGGATCGTCGCCGAGGCCGAATCCCGCGAAGAACCACAGGCGTAGTGGCAGCGCGACGGCAAGGCACAGCCAGGCCAGCTCTCGGTAGCGGCACGCGGACATGTGAGCGGCTCCATAGCCGGCGGGCGGGTTGATAGTCCTTATTAACGCCCTAAACCCACGAACGAGCGAATATCACAGCTACTCCAGCTGAGTCCACCTCAAATAGACGGGCGGGAATCTGCAGCGTCGCCATCGAATCGATGAAGCACGCCGCCAGCCGGCCAAGTCCCCCGTTCCCAAGCCCGGCATCCGGCTCCATCTCGAGCAGCGCCAGCGGATCGACCCCCTTTTGTTTCATGGCCTCAAACGCGAACGGGCTCAACAGCGCGTTGGTGACATTGTTGGCCAGCGACCGCCCGAGCAGGAACTCCATCGACAGGTAGTACACCCGCTTCGGATTCTTCCGCTCGTAGGTTCTTTCTGTCTTAAGCCAGCGTTGCGAAACCACGTAGCGAACCGACCGTGCCGCCGCCTCGAACTGGTCGCGCGGGTTCGCCTTCTTGGGATCGACGACGTGGTCGAAGATCAGGTGCCGTTCATAGAGGGCATCGTTCGTCCCGGAAAACCGGACGGGCCCGCACCCGTATTGTTCAAGAAGTTCGTTCAGACGGTTTTTCATATCACCTCCGGGAAAGGATTCACGAGTTCATATTTTCGGCAACCTGTGCAACGAGATTGCGTCCCGTCTCATCTGCGTCGAACATCCGGGCCTGCCGGACGGTGCGCGTGCTTGCCGTATTCTTACCCGGCGGACGACGTTGGACTCTTCCCCGGTTCGACGCGAGCGAACAGGACCACGACGGAACGTGCCTCAGTCCGGTATGTACCACCGGGAAGCGAGGGCGCGGTCTGCCACGGGACAATTTCGTGCGGCGAGTCAAGGGCGGTGTCGATCCATCGATACCACGCGGGATCGCCCCCATTGAGTACCGGGGGCAGTCTCCGGTTGTCGTTGGCTCCGGTCGCGGTTGTCTTCGCCGTTGGCCTCATTGTGCTTGCCGTTGTAGGAGACGAGGTCGTTGAGCGTGAAGCCGTCGTGACAGGTCACAAAATTAACGCTCTGCTCCGGCTCCCGCTCCTTATGACCATAGATCTCCGGGCTGCCGATGAAGCAGTCGGCAAAGCGCGCCACGGAGCCTGCTTCGCCGCGGAAGAAGTCACGGGCGTCGTCGCGGAAGCGTCCGTTCCACTCTTTCCAACTATCCCCGATAAACGAGCCGACCTGGTACAGCCCTGCGGCATCCCAGGCTTCCGCAATGAGTTTGGTTCCGGCCATAGCGGGGTCTGATTCGATATCCCAGAGGATAGGAGGATTCTGCAGCGGCCGACCGGCCTCGTCGCGGGCAAGGATCGAAGCCAGGTCGAACCGGAAACCGTCGACGTGCATCTCCTCCAACCAGTACCGGAGGCTGTCTACGATCAACCGGCGGACAATCGGTTGATTCGTGTTCAAGGTGTTGCCGGTTCCGGTGTAATTGCTGTGCCGGGTCCGGTCCTCCTCGAGGAGGTAATAGGGGCTGTTTTCGAGCCCCCGATAGCAGAACGTGGGCCCGTCCTGGTTTCCTTCGGCGGTGTGGTTGTAGACGACGTCAAGGATGACCTCGAGGCCCGCCCGATGCAGGGCCTTGACCATGTCGCGGAATTCATCCACCGCGCCGAGCGGATCCTGACGCGAGCTGTAGGCCTGGTGCGACGCGAAGAACGACACCGGTGCATAGCCCCAGTAGTTGACACGTCCCGGCGGGCACTCCTGAGGGTCGAATTGGAAGACAGGCAGCAGTTCAACCGCGGTGATGCCGAGTTCCTGAAGGTACGGAATTTTCTCGATCAGACCGGCGTACGTGCCGCGTGTTTTTTTCCCGACGCCGGAACTGGGATGGCGCGTGAACCCGCGCACATGCATTTCGTACACAATGGTTCTGGCGGACGGCCGTTTGAGCGGCGCGTCGCCCTCCCAATCGTACGCGGCCGTATCGACCACCACGCTCTTCATGGCGGATGGGCAATTATCTCCGGGCTTGGATGCCGCGATACGGCTGTACTGTTTCGGCACCCCCACGGCCTAGCCATAGGGATCGAGCAACACCTTTTGCTGGTCAAATCTTAATCCTCGCTGCGGTTCGGACGGCCCGTGCACACGGTAGCCGTAGATCTGACCCGCTTGCAGACTGGGAACGAAGACGTGCCAGTAGTGATATGTCAGATTCTTCCACGGATCGAGGGATAGGACGCCCGCGTGTTTCGCAGTATCCCCGGACGGTCTGATCATCACGGCCTATCACGTGGCACGCAGCGCAGCGATTGAGCGAACCACCAAGGCGGTGTACATAGCGATTGGAGAGCCCGGCACCTAACGAGCGCATGCAGCCGACGGCGCTTCGCGCCGCAACTGATGCTGAGCGTTAGGCAACTGCCGTGTCCGTGCGATCAGGCCCGGTTGGGGAGAAGACATGAGCGTTAGAGATCGAGTCACCTGGCTCTGGAGAGACCCTGTGGGGAGCGGTGTCATTGCCGCGGGTATCGTGGCCGGGTTGAGCTACCTGTCGCTCCAGTGGTCACGTATCCCGCCGACGACACAATTACAGCGTCTGGGGATCAGTGTTCTGGCCGGCTTGCTCCTCGTCGCGGCCTTTGCGTTCCTTCGGTGGCACAAGAGGCAACCCAAACCCAAGACCCTCGTCTTTCTGAGCTCGGGCGGTACGTGTCGCGATCCGATGGCCAAGGCCATCGCCAAGAAATTGCTCGATGCGAGGGGTTTGAAGCAGCCAGTCGAGATTAGGGCTGTCGGCCTTGGGCCCCTCAATAGCTCGAAGGCATCGAAAGCGGCTCGCTACGTGATCAAGGAAATGTGCGGCGAGGACCTGCTGGCCGACCATGTGCCGGAGATGCTGACGCCGAGCTCGTGAAAAGGAACGTAGCCTCCCACAAGGAAGGCGGGATCCTCCGAACATGGCCACAGGACTTGACAAAGGGCGGTGTCAGCAAGGTCGCTTGGCGCACTCGCACGCTTGATACTTCGATGGTGGGAAAGCCGATCGAACTCCCGCACCATGAAGCACTTCAGCTATTCAAGGACCAGATAGATTTCGTACAGTCCAATCTGGTGTGATCAAGTCGGACGCGACGAGCGTCGCGCGGAGCGGTCTAACCCGGCGATGAATCTGGTGGTTGCTTTCGGCAGCCGCAGCCTATCGCCATACCGTTAGGCAGAGTTCAGAAACCATCATGGTCGTGTCCTTCACCGATATTGAAGACAAATTCGATCGCGTGTTCGGCTTCATCCAGCGAGATCTTGAGCGAACTCTAACCCTCGACCCTGGGGGAGACTTTGCCGTCCCTGGCCTGGCGACGTGTGCCTGCGAGACCCTAGCCCGGTATCGGTGCGGGAGTAGCGAAGGAGCTGAGGTTTTCTTGCGCTTGCTACCCGACGGCCCGTTTCGGGTCATAGGCAAGAGCGTGTATGACATCCTGAGGAACGGGCTCGTGCACCGTTACGATACGGCGGACATTCGGATAGAGGGAAAGACCATTCGGTTGGCCATATCGTGGCGCGCTGAGCCGCACCTCTCAGTGAAGGACATCGAGGGTTTGAGGGAAAGACCATTCGGTTGGCCATATCGTGGCGCGCTGAGCCGCACCTCTCAGTGAAGGACATCGAGGGTTTGCCGAATCTCGTCCTCAACGTCACCACTCTCTGTGCAGACCTCTTCGGAGCCTTTGACGAGTACCGAAAGGAACTCATTGGAAGTGCCGAGGCACGCGACCGCTTCTTCAAAACCTACCGTGACACAGGCACCGTGGATGTGAGAGTCCCCGGGCAGGTGGCGGCATGGAAGGAGATAGTCAAGAACGCGTTCACGTAGGCCCGGCTTTCCGCGCCTTACACGGAGCTGGAGCGGCCCGACGATCACCTGAAAGGTAGTGGCGAGGCAGCCCGCCTCGGCGGGCCACTCAGCGCCTGATCGTACGTCGTCACGCGGATGACCACTGAGACCCGACAAGAAAGGACATCCGACATCAAAACCCTGATCGCCCTCTCCCGACGGACAATCAGCGCGAGCTATCGGGTCTTTCTCGGCGATCAGGCAGTTGATGCGTTCATCCATAGCGGCGCCGACGACGAATACGTCCGTGAGAACATCGGATGCCGCTCGGTAATCCTGGCCGACGCCAAGATCGTAGGTTACTCAGTGACCAAGGACAATCTGATCGATCTGATGATGATCGATCACGAGTTCCACCGATGCGGTCTGGGAACCCGGCTGCTCCAGTATGTCGAGGAAAGACTCTTCCGAATCTATGACGAGCTGGTTTTGGAGAGTTTCGAAGGGAACCAGAGGGCGAACAGCTTCTACCGAAAGAACGGGTGGATTGAAACGAGGACATTCTTTGACAAGAGCTCAGGAGTCAACAAGGTCGTTTTCAAGAAGACGGCATAACTTGCCGCTGAAGCTGCCGTAGCGGGCTGTCACCGGCCCTGGCATGGATGTCTGTGGAGGGCCAGTCCTCATGTTACACGGCGGATTCGATCCTCATCCGGGGCAGATGATCCGAGCGAGCCTGGAACCCTATCTCCCGCAGCTGGAGTACCACGAGTGGGAGCGCTGTGGGCATAGCCCGTGGCTCGAAAGGGCTGTTCGTGACGAGTTCTTCGCCGTACTGCGCGAGTGGCTCGGCCGGCATTTGACGGAAGACGCGCCGATCTCCCGACACTCTGCGTAGGATGTCGCGACGTGGGAGCTCATCCGACACGCCGACTTTGCCTCTGCAGAGTCGGTATTCGAGTTCGGTTGTCGCACTGGGCGCCTCGCGCGCGGGCTTCTGTCGGACTATCTCACCCGGGTGCAAACCAACGAGGGTATAACCTACCTCGAAATCCGGCGTTCTTGCGTCGGAAACCACCATAAGATGGCGGTTCTTGTACCTAACCTCAGCCAGTCCAGGGTGAACCCCTTGGTAAACCAGTTGAGGTGCGAAAGGCGCTAGAAGGTGGGCAGTCCTGGTGGCGCGGTGGAAGGGCCGTGACCGGACCCGGAGGGATTGTCTGATGCAGCGCAGGGAACCATCGCAGGAGTCAGGCTCGGCCTCAGGATCAGCTACCTGGAAGGCCGCCGGCACCTTCGCGTGGTTGCGCTCAGCGGGCGGTGTGATGAAGGGCGTTTTCGAGCCCAAAGAGCGCTGTTCACCCAGCAGACGTTTCGCTGGCCCGCCACACCGGACGTGCGTCCGCGCAGCTCTCGTTGCGGTGCCACATTCCGTGGTCCCGCTGAGCGGTGGAGTGGTCGGCCCGGCTCCCTGCTCGAAAGGCCGAATGGACTTTTCAGTAGGAACAGCCGATCCCAGCTGCCGCGCAATGTCCGCCGAGACAATGAAGATGCCCGAGCCGATCATCGAACCCGCCACCAGCATCGTCGTATCCAGCAGACCG
>Ga0209253_10004611_pt1 | contig 12009 bp, 7 predicted proteins | sample FrelakmetBRP12BR_FD_187145 | JGI IMG/M metagenome (GOLD analysis project Ga0209253, IMG submission 187145) | Freshwater lake sediment microbial communities from the University of Notre Dame, USA, for methane emissions studies - BRP12 BR (SPAdes)... | ecosystem: Environmental > Aquatic >...
AATTGAACTCGCAACCACCTGTGCACACGAGTCTACTGTTTGCGCGCAACAGAAAAATAATCGTGGAGTCCTTCAATCTCTATTGTATATTGTAGATTGGTGGACCGGGCGGGATTTGAACCCGCGGCTTCCGCGTATTTCTCCATTCGATGCGAACGCGGCGTATGTACTGACGACCTCAAGAAGCCGTCATTCATACCAGACTGAACTACCGGCCCATCATTAGATTGCGCTGCAAATATTGTTGATTGCAAGTTCTGTTGGCTTTCCAACGAAATAAATCTTAATAAGAGTATTAACTTCATCCGAATAGCTGTGGGCCGGTAGCTCAGCCTGGTCGAATCTGCTGTTTAGGCGATGCCAAAGAGCACACGGCTGATATGTGGAAACATCCTCAGAGACCGTGACCGTCCCCATGAATGGACGGCGGCAATGGTCGCCGGTTCAAATCCGGTCCGGCCCACCAACATAATTAAGTGATCCCTCATATCAGCATCGATCATTCCCGTGGATTCTGTCTCGCTCTCGATGCGATGAAAGAAAAGCGATCACGTGTAGGTTCTAGCCAAACATAGAAAGAAAGATTGAAGATATGCACAATATGGGTCCAGAAGATTCTTTGAATATGACCTCCGTTACATTCGCTGATTCAAGAAGGCCGTTTTGTTGAATGTACTCGAAGCCATTCAAAATAGACGAAGCATTCGAAAGTTCAAAGCTACACCTCTATCAGAACACCAGATTGAAAGCCTCATAGAAGCAGGTCGACTCGCTCCTTCCGGATGCAATGTTCAGCCATGGCGATTCATAGTCGTCAAAGACAAAGAAAAGAAGAAGAAGCTTAGGAAAGCCTCATTCGATCAGAAGTTTGTTGAGGATGCTCCCATCGTTATCATATGTTGCGGCGACCTATCTTCATGGAAAAATACTCGAGAACATTTCGAAGAGATAACGAGAAGGGGAGACGTTCGGTTGAGTATAGAATGCGAGAGAGCGTTGAGGGAGAGATCGCAGAAAGCCGTTAATGCCGAGATGAAGGAGCGACTTCCATCAACACTTCTCAACGTGTCAATTGCCATAGAACATATTGTTTTGGAGGCTGTTGAGCTAGGTTTAGGTTCATGCTGGGTCAGACTCTTCGACGAGAAAACGGTGAAGCAGATACTGGATCTGCCCAGCCACATAATCGTAGTGGCGCTTCTTCCCCTCGGTGTTCCAGACGAGAAACCTCTGCCTCGACCCCGATTGCCCCGATCATCAATCTATCATTTTCAATAGATGATCCATAAGATAATCAAGAATCAAGCCACATTCAACAGGCTCGCCAAGGCCCTAACAGAGAACACCGGCCAGAATTTCAGTGGAAGTTCCGCTATCCATTTGCGCTGACACTAATGCCCTTGGTAGCGGTCCTTCCTTTTCTCTATCTCAAGAAGAAACATGTGCCCTAGTAGTCAATTATTGTGTCGCACACCATAATTGGTAGACAATGGGGCTCCGATCCCCAGCCAGTTCGGGCACTTGGGAACCGGTCCATAAATTGCCTGACTCAAATTACTCGGAATGATTGTTGATTGTGCTTGTTTCCATGATCGGTTCATCGCGGTGATGCTTTTGCATTCTGTCGAGTCTTCCATAGAACAACTTCTTGACGATTTCTGCAAGCACAAGATAGGCTCCGATCAACCCCACCAGTACCAGAAAGAAGATTGGTGGTGGTCTGACAAACTCGAATACGGCACCCAGTTCTGTAAAAGGCAATATCACAGCTACGCCTACGACGGTCAAACTGGCAAGTAGCAGAGATTTGCTCGGTCTACTCTTGTAGAATGGTGTCTTTCTTGTCCTAATGATGAAGACGACAAGTGTCTGTGTGCAGAGAGACTCAATGAACCATGCGGTCTGAAACAGCGGTCCACTTGCCTTGAAGACATAGAGCATGATGAAGAACGTCAGAAAATCGAATACAGAACTAACAGGTCCAAAGACTATCATGAATCTTCTTACGAATGATATGTCCCATCTCTTCGTTTTCTGAAGGTATTCTCTGTCAACATTGTCCATGGGGATCGCTGATTGAGAAAGCTCGTAGAGGAGGTTGTTCAACAGTATTTGTATTGGAAGCATGGGCAAGAAGGGCAGGAAAAGAGAAGCCATCGCTACACTGAACATGTTTCCAAAGCTTGAGCTTGTACTCATCATTACATATTTCATTGTGTTTCCGAAAGTCTTCCTGCCTTCCAGCACTCCTTCACGGAGAACGGTGAGGCTTTTATGTAACAGTATGATGTCCGCTGATTCCTTGGCCACGTCAACTGCATTATCCACTGATATTCCTATGTCAGCAGTCTTCATTGAAGGGGCATCATTTATTCCGTCACCGAGAAAACCAACAACATGCCCGCTGTGTTTCAGTGCGTTTATGATTCTATCTTTTTGAACTGGTGTCACTCTTGCGAAGACGTTTGCTCGCTCGGCAACCCTGGCAAGAGCGATATCTTGGAGATGCGGGATTTGTGATCCTAGAACAACATCTTTCACTTCGATTCCAATTCTTTCGCAGACATTCTTGGTAACTAGTTCATTGTCACCAGTCACAATTTTCAGATCGACGCCAGTTCTCTTCAGCAGTCGAATAGACTTCTTCGCAGTTTGCTTCGGCGGATCAATGAAGGCAACGAACCCCAGAAACACCATGTCAGATTCGTCATTGATGTGGTAGACTTGTTTGTCCTCTTTGGTTCTCTTGTATGATACTGCTAGGCATCTGAAACCTTCGTTGCTGAGGTCTCGATACTTCTTCTCTATTCTTTCTCTTGCCTCAAGTGTCAGATCGGATATTTTGTCGTCGAGTTCGTAGAAGTTGCATACGCTGACAACTTCTTCAGGTGCTCCCTTTGTGATAAAGTATCTTTGGCCTTGATGTTGAACTACAACCGATACTCGTCTTCTCATGAAATCGAATGGGATCTCATCGACCTTTTCATATCCCTTTATGTCGATATTCTCATGCGCGAGGATTGCGGCATCAAGTGGACTCTTCAATCCGGTTTCATAGCGGCTATTAATGTAGGAGTAGAGAAGTACTCTTTCATCATCCTTGCCATTGAGATCAATGTGTTGCACCAAGGTTATCCGGTTTTCTGTGAGTGTACCAGTCTTGTCAGTGCAAAGAATATCCATTCCCCCAAAATTCTGAATAGCTGCCAAGCGCTTGACTATCACGCCTTTCTTCGACATTTGAAGAGCTCCCTTGGAGAGATTCACTGAAAGGATCATTGGCAGGAGCTCGGGTGTCAGACCTATCGCCAAGGCTATGGCGAAAAGAAATGACTCCAAAACATCGCGCTTGTAGAGGGCGTTTATGATGAAAACGAACGCCACCAGAAGGAACGTTACCTGCATTATTAGAAATCCAAACTTTCTTAGACCTCTATCGAACTCCGTCTCGGGGTCTTTCGTAACCAGCTTCTGCGCAATCTTGCCATATTCCGTCAGATTTCCAGTGGCAACTACGACGGCATGAGCTATGCCACTCACAACCGAGCTTCCCAAGAAAACGCAATTATCCCATTCAGTTGCTGGGGCCTCCTTGACATTCAACGGAGAAGAGATCTTCTCCACAGGAAAGGATTCACCTGTAAGTGCAGACTGATCCAAGAAAAGGTCCTTGGCGCTTATGACCCGTGCGTCAGCTGGCACAACGTCACCAGCCGACAAACGTACTATGTCGCCTGGGACTATATCGGCAATTCTTACCTCACGTTCTTTTCCATCTCTGATCACGGTGGCTGAGGTTGTAACCTTCTGTTTCAGCATTTCTGCGGCTTTCTCAGCCTTAAACTCCTGATAGAAGTCCAGGGTCACACTGAGAATCACTATTGGAAATATGATTGCAGAATTCCTAATCTCTCCCACAAGAGCTGAAACAAATCCTGCGAACATTAGAAGGATCGTTAGTGGACTCTTGAAATGAGACAGAAATTCGATGATGATAATTCGTTTCCTTCTCTTAGCTAGCTCGTTATGTCCATAGGTTTCCAAACGGCTTTTTGCTTCATGTGAGGATAGCCCAGATGTAGAAGTCTTCAATGAGTTGAGTGAATCTTCAACTGGTAGACCGAGAATTCCTTGCATATCGACCGTAGGCCAAGTCGCCTCTGAAACAATCGTCTTTTCTTCTGGATATCTGCTAGCTATTTGCTGCATGCTTAAAGGTTATTCTTGAATTGGGAAATTCGATTTGAAACACACAAATCAGGATGATTGAATTGGCAAGCAATCCTTATCAAAAGGCATTTCGATAGGGCGCCACTGTTTCGAGGTGTGATAGAATGTCATCATCGGGAAAAAATTCCATCTCTCTTAGAGTCAAAGATGCATTGAAAAGAGACGCGGGTCGCGGAATTGCGAGACTAGACACAAGGAACATGGAGAAACTCGGACTTAGTTCTGGAGATCTCATTTCAATAAAGGGGAAACGCCGCACGGTCGCAAAGGCGATGCCCGGATATGAAGAGGATAGAGAGGCTTCTGTGATCAGGATTGATGGATCAATTCGTGATAATGCAAGCGTAGGAATAGATGAGAAGGTGGAGATATCCAAGATTGAAGGCAAGGAGGCAGCTCATGTTACGCTGGCTCCCGTTGAACAGCTCCAACTGGAAGGGCTGGAAGAATATATTGTAAGAGTTCTAGAAGCTTTTCCGGTCATGGAAGGCGACAGAATCAGATTCAGCGTACTCGGAGCAGTAGTCGAGTTTGTTGTTGTAGATTTTCGTCCACGCGCCGAAGCCGTTGTGATAGGTCCAGCGACCATCGTGGAGATCAGCGAGAAGACCGCGGAGGTGGTTAGGAAGCTTCCACGAATAACCTACGAGGACATCGGTGGACTGGGCGGCCAGATAGAGAGAGTCCGAGAGATGATTGAGCTGCCGCTCCGTTTTCCTCAGCTTTTCGAGAAGCTGGGAGTGGAGCCTCCGAAGGGAATCCTCCTTCATGGTCCACCTGGAACTGGAAAGACTTTGATAGCGAAAGCCGTCGCGAACGAGACGGATGCCAATTTCATCACTCTGAACGGCCCAGAAATCATGAGCAAGTACTACGGCGAAAGTGAGGCCAAGCTTAGAGAAATCTTCGAGGAGGCAAGCAAGAAGGCGCCAAGTATCATCTTCATTGATGAGATCGATGCGATCGCGCCTAAACGTGAAGAAGTCACGGGTGAAGTTGAGCGGAGAATCGTCGCACAACTCCTCGGCCTTATGGACGGTCTTCAAGCACGTGGGCAGGTTGTGGTTATTGGTGCGACAAACAGAATTAACGCCTTGGATCCTGCTCTGCGCAGACCGGGCAGATTTGACAGAGAGATCGAGATAGGTGTTCCCGATCGAAACGGGAGACTCGAGGTTCTACAGGTACACACAAGAGGAATGCCCCTTGACAAAAATGTGAATCTCGAGAAACTTGCAGATGTCACGCATGGATTCGTGGGAGCCGATCTTCAAGCACTGAGCAAAGAAGCTGCAATGCGTGCATTAAGGAAGGTGCTTCCTCAAATCGACCTTGAATCCAAGACAGTACCGCCAAAAGTGATCGAGGGACTTCAAGTTACAATGGACGACTTTGCAGATGCACTCAAGGATGTCGAGCCGTCAGCAATGCGCGAGGTGCTGGTTGAGTCGCCAAATGTGAAATGGACGGATGTAGGCGACTTGGAGGATGCAAAACAGGAACTTGCGGAGGCTGTGGAGTGGCCGCTCAAATATGCGGACGTGTTCGAATATGCGAAAACAAAACCTCCAAAGGGCATACTCCTATACGGACCACCTGGAACAGGGAAGACGCTTCTTGCAAAGGCCGTTGCATCAGAAAGCGAAGCGAACTTCGTCTCGATAAAGGGTCCGGAACTCTTGTCGAAGTGGGTTGGGGAATCCGAGAAAGGTGTCAGGGAAACCTTCAGAAGAGCGAAGCAGGCTGCGCCTTGCATCATATTCTTCGATGAAATCGACTCGATAGCTCCGCAAAGAGGAGGACAGTTCGGGGATACACATGTTACGGAGAGAGTTATCAGCCAACTCCTGACAGAACTTGACGGTCTGGAGGAGCTGAGAAACGTTGTCGTTCTCGCGGCCACGAATAGACCGGACATTATCGATCCGGCCCTTCTTAGACCTGGACGATTCGACCGCGTAATTGAGATAAAACCACCGAACAGAGAGGCGCGAAAAGAGATCTTCAAGATACACCTAAGAGAAAAACCACTTGCACCTGGTGTGAATCTGGATACGCTGGCTGAGAAGACTGATGGCCTTGTTGGGGCAGAGATCGAGGCGGTCTGCCGCGAAGCATCTATGCTAGCCATTCGCGAGTATGTGAAACAGGGAATCGACAAGAAAGGTGGAAAACCAAACTTCAAAATAGATACGAGACATTTCGATGAAGCTCTGAACAAGATAAAGACAATAGAAAAATTCCGGAAATGAGACATGGCTCTGGGTTGAATCATCGGATTTTGGTACTAATTTGATGTCTTTCCATCACAGAATCTGGTGACGAACTCGCAGGCCCTATCAGCAGCTTCGCCAAGGAGGCCAAGCGACACGCCAGGAACTCCACATGAAACAAGCATCATCGCCGTAGTCTGCAGATCGATCTTTGAATAATCCGCATCTCTGTAAGGGTAGACAGCGATTAGCCTCGAATTGTCAGCCATAACAACTTCTCCTCCCGCCAAGACTGCCGATTTGTCCATCCCTATTCCGTGAAATGCCTCTCCACCATCCGCGAATCTCATCGTGACATCTCCATCAATTCTGTCCAGATCAAACGCAGCCAATGCTACACATGTGGTCATGGAACCCAAGTTGTAGGCGTCAACAGCCGTGTTTATTCTAGGTATGGTTCTCCCACCCAACACCCTTCGGATCAGAGCTTCAGCGGCAGGCCTAGTTTTCGTTGGGTCTACACCCACCTTCCAGAAGAAATCTCTGTAAGATCTAAACGCCGGTTGATCCTTGAGACTTTCAAGGGTGTACTTGTTTCTGAGATCGGCGAAAACCTGTGTCTTGAACTCTTCAAGTCCCGGATCTTCCAGAGCAACTCTAAGGCCATTGATCTCTATCACTTGAACCCTGAGATCAGGAAATCTATTAGCAAGGCTCTCAGCGATCTTCAGGTTCAAAATGATCACCAAAAAACCAATTCGAACTTCTTCTGACATTGAGCTCAGGCGCATTCGGGGTAACAAGCTTGAGCGTCGTTGACCGAATGCGGTTGACGAGTGACGTGGCTACGCAAAAAATTAGACGGTTTCTATCGTACCTTTCAATTCCTTCCAAGGCTGCTTCAGAATTATCGCATCTTTGATGCTTTCGATTGAGGATGATGGAACTTGACCGTTAGCATGCCTTATTACAAATCGCTTACTCATCAATTCCTTGGCCGATTGCTTATCGAACTCAACAATGACTCCGGTGACTTTCATTTCCGTAGTGTCAAACTGTACATCTTTGACTTTGCCAAGGCTAACCATGTCCTTACTGTAGACAGTCATGTCCAGAATGCTGCTGGCTAGCAAATACAACACCTTGCCATGGTTATCTGGTTATCACACTTAAAAGTCGTTCTAGATTCTGCTTTGATGTTATCTGTAACCTACATTTTGGGCTGATCCTCTTTTCGAGATTCATGGCTGCTAATGAACTCATATATACCGGTTGGACGGCTATGTTCGAACCAACGGAAGAGGAGGATAAGGTTTGATGGATGGATATTCTGGAACGAGTCTGCGAATAGATCTGACTTCAGGTCAGGTCAAAAGAGAATCAATCCCTGATGAAGATCTCGTAACCTACATAGGCGGAAAAGGGCTGGGAACCAAGACTCTATACAAGGAACTTGAATCAGGAATCGACCCATTATCACCGAAGAACAAACTGATCCTAACCGTGGGACCTTTTACAGCAACCATAATACCAACCGTGAGTCGACACGGCCTATTCTTCAAGTCACCCCTCACGGGAGTCTACGGAGAATCATACTCTGGCGGCTTCTTCGCCCCCGAAGTGAAGAAAGCGGGATACGAGATGATAATCATAGAGGGAAAAGCTCCCAAACCAACATATATCTCAATAACTGATGATTTGGTTGAGTTGAAGGATGCTCAACATTTCTGGGGACTCGACTCACATGAAACCGAGGATGGCGTGAAAAAAGAAGTAGGAGACAAGGCTGTGAGAGTCTCCGCCATCGGACCGGGTGGCGAGAAACTCGTAAGATTCGCATGCATCTCCAATGACTACGGAAGACAAGCGGGCCGAGGTGGTGCCGGAGCGGTCATGGGATCAAAGAACCTAAAGGCTTTAGCTGTACGAGGAACGAAAAAAACAAAGGTCCACGATGAAGAAAAGCTAAGATCTTACGTTACAGAGCTACTGCAGAAGCTCCCGAAAGAACTCCCACTCCGCAATGTGGGCACTCCCGTCATGGTGGACTTGGAAAACAAACTTGGCACGTTCCCAACACATTATTGGCATAAGGGATTCTTCAAGGATCATACAGCCATAAACGCAGAGGCAATGAAGAAGATAGTTGTGCGTAACAAGGCATGCTTCAACTGCCCAATCGCATGCGGAAAACTGGTCAGTGTGACTGATGGAAAATATGCGGGAACCGAGGTTGAAGGTCCAGAGTACGAGACGATCTATGCGTTTGGTGGCTTGTGCGAGATCGCGGATATCAAAGCTATAGCAAAAGCCAACGATCTATGTGACAGATTAGGAATCGACACAATGGAAACTGGAAACATGATAGCTCTCGCTATGGAAGCATGTGAGGTTGGAAAAATGAAGATGGATCCAAAGATAAAGTTCGGCGACACAGATGCAGCCATCGACATGATCTATAAGATTGGGAAATGTGAAGGGCCAGCTGGGACGTTGTTGTCGCAAGGTGTCAGAAAAGCAGCCGCTCTCCTCGATATGCCAGAAATCGCAATACATGTCAAAGGTCAATCTCCAGCAGGATACGACGCTCGGGGTCTGAAGGGGATGGGTCTCGGCTACGCAGTAGGTCCTGCAGGCGCATCTCATCTCAGGTCAAACATCTACGCCCCCGAGTCCCGTGGCATGATAGACCGTTTTGCAACAGAAGGCAAACCAGCATTCCTGAAGAATCTAGAAGATAGGATGGCCATCCTGGACTCTGCGATATGCTGTCACTTCGGTAGAGACCTGTTCTTCACATGGAATGATCTTCCCAAACTCTTCGAATTCATCACGGGAAGACCGACAACAGAGACTGAACTTCACGAGAAAGCAAATGCGATAATCACAAATGCCCGAAGGTTCGGCACAAGAGAAGGGATAAGCAGGAAAGACGATATGCTTCCACGTAGGTTCATGGAAGAACCTCTTCCCGAGGGTGGAAGTCAAGGAAGCGTAGTCAAGAAAGAAGAATTGGACAAGATGCTAGACGAATACTACGCGCTTCGTGGCTGGACTGCAGAAGGCAAACCTCCTCCAGATTAGGAGGTTCTTTTCCCTTTTTGGACAAACACCTCTTTCTTTGAATCTGTGCACCCCAAACGTCATCATTCCATCAGCTTCAGACTAGCGAGAACGAACTAGGATACCTCTGCGTTGGCAGTCGACTTTCACTTTAAGAAACCTCGACTGACCATGGATTCATGAGTTACAGACCAGGAGAGTGAACGGAGCGTCAAGCAGAGCCCCCAAGAAACAACAATTCCGAAGCTTGGATGACCGCTTCCTTACAGTCTTGAAAGAGAAGACCAAGCGATGGCCGAGTCGAGAAGCTCTGAGGATGAACATACTAGCCGCAGTCCAAGCATCCGAACTAGTAAGGACAATGCTTGGTCCCAAAGGAATGGACAAGATACTCGATCACGGATCAACGGTTACGTTCTCATCAGATTCTAACACTCTTCTCTCGGAGGCCGGAGTCACAAATCCGATTGGAAGAATGTTGGTTGAACTGGCAAAGGTTCAGCACGATCAAATAGGCGATGGAACAACCTCGACAATTGTATTGACAGGGATGCTTCTCGCAAAGGCTGAAAAACTCATAGACGTTGGCTTGCATCCAACGACCATAATCTCAGGGTACGGAATCGCTCGAGCAAAGGTTCTCGAGGCGCTTCTTCAACTCGCGTCAGCCATAGATCCTTCGAACAGGGTGGTGCTGAGAGACGTTGCGAGAACTTCGATGAGATACCCCCTGCCACGATATGAGGATCAGGTAGTTGAGGCCGTTCTTCAGGTCAGAACTAACGACGCGCCCTATTTCGATCGAGATATGATCAAAATCCAGCCCCAAAAGGGTAGAACTGTCGGTGAGACTGAGCTTGTCAAGGGAGTTGTGCTGAAGAATGATAGACTGAGCCGCGCCACGCCTGAGAAAGTCTTCGATGCAAAGATAGCTCTTCTAGATTTTCCCATCAGTCCAAAACCACTCAGAACAGATATCAAGGTTGAAATCAAATCCGTGGAATCCTACGCAAACTTGCACAGACAAGAGGATTCCATTATGGAGTCTTTGGTAGAGGGTATCAAAGCTTCAGGCGCAACGGCGGTTTTCAACCAAAAAGGATTCCACAAGGAAGCTTGGCGACACTTCGCTTCCAGGAAAATATTTGTCGCCAAGAGAGTGACCTCAAAGGACATGGAGTTGCTTTCGAAAGCGACCGGGGGAATTATGACGTCGACTGTGGATGATCTCAACAGTGACAAACTTGGATTCGCAAAGGTTGTCGAAGAAAGAAAATTCGCCTCTGGAAATGTCATCGTAGTTGAGGGATGCAAGAACCCGAAAGCTGCGACACTGCTTGTCAGAGCAGCCAGCGATCAATCTCTGGAGAAACTCCAGAAGGATTTCGATCGGTCTATCGGAGCCGTTTCCGCGACTGTTGAAGACCCAAGAGTCCTTCCCGGAGGAGGAGCAACAGAAATGGAGCTTTCCAGGAGACTTCGTCAGTATTCGTCAGGAATTCACTCAAGAGAAAGACTTGCAGTTGACGCTTTTGCTGATGCACTCGAGGAAATCTTGTGTTCCCTGATGAGAAACTCGGGACTGAAGTCTAGGGATCTGTTCTTGAAAATGAGGAATCTTCATGACGAAGGTCAAGTAAGCTTGGGCTTCGACTCTTACTCGAACACTTTGGTCGACACAAAACAGAAGGGAATTCTTGACTCATATCGTGTAAGATCTCATATGATGAAGATGGCCGTGGATATGGCGATATCAATTCTGAGAATAGACGACGTTATTGTCGCTTCAGGAATGACCGAAAAAGAAGCTCAAGAAAAAGGCTACGAGAAAGCCACACACTAGTTCAAAAGAAAAAAAGAGATTTTGGGGTCTTAGCGGTAGGACCATTTTATCGGATATGTTCCCCATTTCTCTGCTGCTTTTGATAGAGCCATGACCTTTTCGTCGCTCATCTGTGGCGGAAGATCGCATCCACCTGCCAGCCAATATCCACCACCCTTCGCAGCTGTGAGTATCGCATCTCTAGCCTCGGACATTATGTCTATTTCGTCGCCTATGATACAAGTCTTGTTTTGATCGATTCCAGCGATGAGGGTTCTTCTGTCTCCGAACTTTTCTTTCGCCTTGTCGAGACTGTATCTGAATCCGGACAGTGGAGATTTTGCCAATCCGCGATCATAGTAGTTGAAGCCTTGTATCGAGTGTTCAGCGATGGCTTCTAGGTACGGCTCGTCACCGCACACGTGGATCAGTCGAGGCGCGTCTGGGAACTCCCTGGCCATCTCTCTGAGGAAATCTTCTTCGTAGGGCCAACCGAACTCTAAGTACTGACCGAACATTAGCAGGTCAGCTGTGGCTCTGGTGCATATCTGAAGTATCGCGTTTGCACCATGCTTGATTGTTCCCTTTGCAACGTCAATCCATTGCTTGGTTATCGTCTTCAATCCTTTGTGGAGAAGATCTGGCGTAGCAGCGAGATCCACAAGAGTGTCACTCATCTTT
>Ga0209253_10004612_pt1 | contig 12009 bp, 10 predicted proteins | sample FrelakmetBRP12BR_FD_187145 | JGI IMG/M metagenome (GOLD analysis project Ga0209253, IMG submission 187145) | Freshwater lake sediment microbial communities from the University of Notre Dame, USA, for methane emissions studies - BRP12 BR (SPAdes)... | ecosystem: Environmental > Aquatic >...
CAACCATGCCGGCGCCTCTGCAAGCGCGCTGTGGTCGGCAATCTCATAGTCAGGGGAAGGCGGCGCGATGATGTAGAAAATCATGGCCTGCCGGGAAGAAATTTTTTTGGTCAAAGATAAGGCGGAGACAAGCTTAAAAACCAGGTGTCTACATTCGTGATTTCATGCATTACAGGTTCTTATTCTGCAACTCCTCCCACCATGCCAGCCAGCCATCCATCTCCTTTTGCACGCGCTGGTATTCCTGGTCCATCTGCGCCACCTTGGCTGTGAATCTATTTGTGCCATCCCAAGTATGTTCTCTCGAGACTCAATGCTCAGATTCGTAAGCCCTTCGAAAATCATAAGCAAAAAGCGGATGCCCCTGTTGGGCTATCCTCAAGACAAGTTCATAGAATGAGCGGTAGCGCGAATTCGGAACATTGGATGCGTGGCAGGCGATTAAATTGATCAGGCACTGCAGCCGCAGGCTGTTCGGAAGAACCTCCAGCCAGGACTCATCCAGGTGATTTTCTTCTTCATAGCTTCTCATGTATTGTTGAATGAATTCGGTCAGCCTGCCCTGCCACCCCTCTTCAGCGAACATGTCGGAATAGAGCGGTATGGCAACGGCTATATCGTTGATAAACCAATTGTAGGCGCAGTCATCAAAATCAAAGAGAGTCAGTTTTCCATCCTGGACATGGAAATTGGTCGGATTGACATCGCCATGTACCAGGCCATAACTATCCACGGTAGGAACGTTTATGCTAAACCGTGCCAGTAATTTCTCCAATTCCGCGGCTGCCCATCTTTGCTCGCTCGGCAAATAATCCTCGGCATGCTGCAGAAGGATATCCTCGTACCAATGCGGCCGCTTTTGCCGCAAATGCGCATCGCAATAGTGCTTGGTGAGGCTGTGCATCCTCCCCATTGTCCGTCCAAAGGTGCGAAAAAACTGCGGATTCCATTCCCGCGGATTGTTCTCATCGATAAAATGTCCGGGCGCGTATTCAAACACGCTGGCAATGAAGTAGGATTCCCCCGCGGTATGACACTCCGTTAATCGGCCATTTTGTGACAGGATAGGCCGGCTGGCCGAAACCCCATGTCCGATAAGATAATTCAGCCAATCCAATTCGGCGATGATTTCATCTTCGGTGTGATGGCTGCTGTGCGTCAGGCGCAAGATCCGGCGTCCATCATGGCTTGGAAATTCATAAACGAAATTGCTCACATCATCAAGAAGTATGGCTTCCCCTATTGCATTCCATCGATGTGCCGCTTCGGTAACATGTTCTGGTCGTAATAAGGATGCTATTCTTTCTTCCATTCCCAATTTCCCACACAGCCGTACCAATCCGATTCATATGTAGCCGAGGGGTGGATGTCCCGGCAAAGCTTCCAAAGGCGTAGCGACTCTTGAACCTATCCTCTGGCTGCTGCAGACAGTTCCATCAACCTGACCAGCGCCGCGCTGTAACCGTCATTCTGTTTGGCCCAATCGACAAGACGATCGCAAGCAAACCGTTCACACTCGCTGCAGTTGTTGTGGCCGCGCTGGTCCACGCAGCACGCCAGGATCCAGCAATTGCTGTCCCAGTGCGTGTCACGATCTCCGAGGCATCCGGTGCAGTACATCTTCCGTTCGATGACTTGCTCCATCCCCTCCTCATCCGAAAGCCAGCCCCGGCTTCTGAACCAATCAATGATCTCCTCGGCGGCAGCTGGGTCTGTCGGCGCCAACCTGATCTTGCACACCCTGCAGTCCAATCCACAAGCTGCGATCATACAATTGCTTTCCAAGCTGCCCTCCTCCCGTGAACTTCATCCCATGTTGGAAGACTCTACATCTGCAGTTCTTCCCATTCTTTCAACCACCCATCCATCTCCCGCTGCACACTCTGGTATTCCTTTCCCATCTGTGCCACCTTGGCCGGGTCAGCCGGCGGATGCTCCAGCCGGAACCCGATCTGGCCCAGTTCCGCTTCGAGGGCGGCGATCTTGTTCTCCAGTTCCTGCATGCGCGCCAAGCGGCGGCGCGCTTCCTTGGCAGCCGGATCTACCTTACGACGTATCGCTTTCTTTGGTGCAGCTTTAGCTGTCTCTGAAGCTTGCAGGGCTGCCAGGCGTTCCCGCTCCTGCCTGCGCTGGCTGTAGGTCCCTTCGAATGTCGTTAAGGTGGACTCATCCGGTTCCACCTCCCAGATCTGTGTACCCAGCGCGTCGATCAGGTAGCGGTCATGTGTCACCAGCAATATCGTCCCGGCATAATCGTCCAGCACCGCCTCCAGCACCTCCTGTGAGGGGATGTCCAGGTGGTTGGTGGGCTCGTCCAGCAGCAGCAGGTTGGTATCCTGCAGAGCCAGTTTCGCCAGCGCCAGCCGGCCACGCTCGCCGCCAGATAATACCGAGACTTTCTTGAAAACATCCTCGCCGGAGAAGAGGTATTTCCCGAGGTAATCCCGGATCTGCCCCGGCAGCCAGTTCGGCATGAGCGTATCGATCTCCTGAAGCAGGGTATTTTCCGGGTTGAGACCTTCGTGGGCCTGGGCGAAATAGCCGATCTTCAGCGAAGCCCCCAGAGTCACCTCACCTGCCAGCGGTTCCAGGTCGCCAAGTATGGTCTTCAGGAAGGTAGTCTTTCCGGCCCCGTTGGGACCGATCAGGGCCGCACAATCCCCGCGCCGCAGCAGGATGTCCGGCGCGGAGAAGAGAACCTTCCCGGGGTAACCAACACACAGGGTAGAGGTTCGCAGGACCAGCTCTCCGGAACGCATCGCCGGGCGCAGGTTCAAGTGCAGGCGCGGCAGGTTCCGTCTGGGAGGCCGCAGGGCGCGTACACGCCGTTCAGCCTCCTCCGATCCAAAGGGCGAGGTGGCAATGGTGACCGTCCCGGCCGTCTCGGCCCATTTCTGGTTGACTACAGCCTCCATGCCGATCTGCTCGATTGCCTGGACGATCCGGCTCAGCCGTCGTAATTTACCCTTCGCCTGGCTGACATTCTGCCCGGAGATGTTCTTCTTGATGTACTCCACATCCTTGAGCAGCTTCTCCTTCTCAGCCTCGAAGACCTCCCGCCGGTGCTCCCAGCGCAACTCACGCGTTTGCAGGTAGGCCGAGTAGTTGCCGGGATAGTGTTCGGTGGCGCCAAAGACCATCTCCAGGATGGCCGTGGCGACCCGGTCAAGGAAGTAGCGGTCGTGCGAAACGATCACCGCCGCGCCTTCCCACTGGCTCAAATAGCCTTCCAGCCATTCTTCCGCAGCGATATCCAGGTGATTGGTGGGCTCGTCCAGCAATAGCAGGTCCGGCTCAGAGAGCAGCAGGCGCGCCAGGAAGGCGCGTGTGCGCTGCCCGCCGGAGAGGTGCGCCAGCGGCAGGTGTTGGTCATTCATGGAAAAACCCAGCCCGGTCAGAACCTGCTGGATGCGGGTGGGATAGCTGTAACCGCCGCGCCGTTCGAATTCACGTTGCAGCGGGCCATACCTCGCCAGCGCCTGCTCGCGCTTTTCCGGGGCAGACATCTCGGCTTCGAGTTTCTCCAATTCCTCCTGCCGGGCGATCAGGTCCGTAAAGACCTCGATGCAGGCTTCCCAAAGCGTCCCGTCCATCTCGAACTCGGCTTCCTGCGGCAGGTAACCGATCCGGATGCCCTTGGCGCGCCCGATCGTACCGCCGGAGGGTTCATCCAGCCCGATCAGGATGCGCAGCAGGGTGGTCTTGCCGCAGCCGTTCGGTCCTACGAGTGCCAGGCGTGCCCCTTTCGGGATGGCGAAACTGATGCCCGAGAACAGGTCAACTGGCCCGAAAGATTTGGATAGGTTGGAAACAGTGATGAGTGACATGGGTAAAGGTAATGAGTAAAAAGTAAATGGGGAAAAATGACCCCCGAATTATACCGCTTGCGCGGCACCCGTATCGCTGGGATAGCCTCAGTATCCAGGGCTATCGAATTTCAATTATCCGGCGTGCTTGAAAACCCTGTGGGCTGGCTATTCTAGCCCAGCAGGGGGCTTCCATGAACTGAGCCGGGGCTTCAGCCCCAAGCGAAACGGCCTAAATCGGAATCAACTATTCCAAATGCGATTGCCCTACCTTAGGTTCACGGCTGTCGCATCCATAATACCTCCCCTATTTACAATCTCAACCAGAACCTTTTTCAGACCCACAGCATTTGAACGATCACTGTTATTTAATCACCAAAGGCAAATAGATCGTGGGAACAGGGTGCAACACCTCCCCACAGCCATCAAATGCCTTCGCCACTTTTTCCGCATTGTTTTCCGCAGCCATCACGAATCCACAAGCCGCAATCTCGCTGGGATTTCCGATCAGCGCCAGCGGAATTTTTAGCTCCAGCGCCTGGTCGTAGGCGACCGAATAATAGGTGCCAATGAAATGAGACGGTTCTGTTATGTGGTACACGTTAATCTGCCCATGATACGGGAGGTAGATTCTCAAGTGGTACCCATCGTCTGGGCCGGTCATCAGATTGAAGAGGAACTGGGGATACCAAAAGTTTCCATTGACCGCCTCGGGTTGTAGAATAATGGGCGGGTCATACACCTCCACCAGCAGGTAGAGATACTGGTCGTCAACCATCCCATACAGCGCCTTCAGGTCAATCCCCGGTGCGTTGACCGTGACCCCTCCTGAGGGAGTAGTAAGGATGGGCGCAATGCCGGCCCAATCAGCCGCGCTGCCATCGATCTTGATCGCCGTAGCCTCCAGGACCTGGTCCGCCAGGCTCCTGGCGCTGGCGTATTCGCCGCCGGACATGGCGCTCCTTGCTGCGGCAAGCTGGGAACGGAGCTGATCGTAATCCAGCAGCCGTCCCAACTGCGCAGACCAGTTCACTTCCATTTGCGCCTCTGCCAGGAGCTGCTGGATATCCAGGATGGCCTGCGGGCTATCCAGCGTTATGGTGACAACATTTGTCTCCTGGTTAAGCTGCCTCTCGAACTTCTGAAACAGGCCGTCCTGTGCGGTGACCTCGATCGAGTACGTTCCCCCCAACCCACTGAAGGTCACTTTACCGCTGGCATCCGTCACGGCGCTGCCATTCGTCTTCCAGGAGGCGATCAGGTCTTGCATGGCATAGAATACTGGCTTGGGTTGAAAATCTTCAGTGATCGAACCGACCCCGCGCGAGACGCAGGAGGAGTTCCCCATGCAGTCGCCTAATGGCTCCCCATTCGCCTGAGGCGGGTTATCTGGACCGCCGACCTGGAACATTTGCAAGCCCAGCATGTAGGGCAGGCTCATGGAAATTTTATAAAAGGATGTTTCCCATTCCGTTTGTGCGGCTCGCGTCGGACCTTCATGCCAGTATACATGTGGAGTAGGGCCTATTTCCCCGTAATCCTCAGCTCGCGAAGAGTAGGCGAGCGATTCGGCCACCATCACCGGCAGGCCTGATAAGTCATGATACGCCTGGAAGGTTTCTGCAATATTGGATAAATCCTGTGGAACACCGAAGGTTCCCGGATACAGTTCAATGCCAATATAATCCGGCTGCACGCCGCTCTCCAGCACTGACTTTAAGAAGGTGTAAGACGGCGGCCAGGCGCCGAAGGGTTGCGGATTGAGTGAAGAATAGTTGTAATCTGAGATCCCATAGTAGCCAAGCAAAATATCTGAATCAGCCTCTCGTCCCGCCTGAAAGGCCGTGCGGATCAGCTCGATCAGGTCGGCTGGCTGCATGCCAGCCAGGTAGTTGGACTGGTACGCTACCGAAACATACCGGCTGCCTGCTGTGGTTTGAAGGTTGATCTCCGTCACCACGTTCAGATACTTCACCGTGCCCGAAAAATGTTCCACCGCTTTCTTGACGAACAGGCCCATCTGCTGCTGAAACTCGGCGAAATCCAGACCTGCCGCCCAGGCGGGCACGTTGTCGCTTCCTAACCACGCCAGGCAGGCGGTAACTTCATATCCCATGTCCTGATATTGGCGAAAAGCAGCATCGGCAGCCGAAAAATCAAAAACACCCTCTTGTAGTGAGACTTCATTCCAGCGGACGATGCCGTATAGGGTTTGAAAACCCATATCGACGCCAGCCCGGTAGCCTGGATAAGGGAATGGGTTGAATGGACCACCTAAGCCGGCGGTCATTACGAAATCTAAGCTCGTCTGGTGGTAGGATACTGTCACTCCCGGAACAGGCTTGCTCATCTCGTCTTGCACGACAATCTTCAGGTCACTCTCTCGCTTGGGGATATCCGTGTCGGCCGCTTCCATGGTCATCTGCTCTCTCGCTTTGATGGATAATCTCAGCGCCTCATATGAATGCAAAGCCCGGGCCTGTGCATCGCTCTGGCTCCTGGCCTGGACTAAGGCTATGTTGGCCTGGTTCAGCACATTCAGCAGGCCGCTTGAGAAGACGTGCCCTTGGGCCTCCAGCCTGGTCTTCAGCTCCAGGGTGCGGCGGTGCTCGGTCTCGGCAAATTCATACACCAGGTTGATCTTCCTGGCCTCCCCATCGTCTAGGGTATATCCCTGCCCCTGGTTGTCGGCGCGCAGAGGGAATGTGCCAATGCCAGGCACCTCCCAAAGCATCATCAAGAATACTGCCTCGCCCGGCGGAACTCCAAAACAGGGCTCCCATAGGCTGCGATTATCATCGGGTGGCGATGCCCACCTGAACATACCAATGCTGGGTTCTTCCGGCACAGCCAGATCGATGCTGCTCATCGGGAAAACGCCATATATGCCGCCGTATCCATAATAAACGGGTGGGTTGAGCGCTTCATAAACTGCATCAAAGTTCATCAGGCTACCTGCCGGGTCGTAGGCTGCCAGCCGCAGCGCCGCCGCTAGGGGAATCACAAAGTTGACTTCTACGCTGTCACTCGCAGGCATGATCCCTTTCGTGAGCTCAAAATACTTCGATATCTGGTAGCCGTCTTGCATGGTGATTAAATTCTGGGGTAATCCTTGGGGAATCGCCATCACCGCCAGATCTTCCCGCACCAGAACGGTAACGGTATACGTTCCGTCAGCGTCTGTCAGCAGGTTAGCCACTGCTGTGTTCTGCCGGTTGGTCACATAGATTCCCAATTGAATGGGATTGCCAGCCTGGTCCTTTACCTCACCGTGCAGAATAAAAGGCGCCTGGGTTTCTACCAGCGCAAGCTTCTCGGGGGGCTGGTTGGATGGAATAGGTAAGCCAGGTGTCAGGAGAACAGGTACCATCAACAACAGAACAATGGAGGACAATTTCGTCATTAGGCCACGAACATTCTTGATTTGCATATGCACCCTTTACTTATCCATAAATGCATTCTTGAATTTTATATACTCGTTTCACAGGGCAGCGAAGTGCAAGCAGTGGAATGGATTGGCTGCCTATATTAAGGGCACTACTCAACCCCTTACAGGTGGTAAGTAGCACTTGGAATGCAATATGCGTGATGCGGCCTCAATGACCAATTATTATTTGTTGAGTAATACCATTATTACTTTTCGTTCCCGTTATTCCCCTCAGGGATATGCACCGGCTTCTCCCGGCCCAACTCCAGCGAGCGCTGGTAGGCCGCCCAGATGGCTCTTGAAATCGCCGTGCGAAAACCGGCTTTTTCCAGGTAATACAGCGCTTCGGCGGTGGTCCCGCCCGGACTGGTGACCTGGTTCTTTAGCGCCGCCACGTGCACGCTGGCCTTCTGGTTGATGATCTGGTAATAGTCCACCGAGCCCCGCAGGGTCTGCACTACCAGCTGCTCCGAGATGCGCCGCGAGAAACCCATGTGCACCCCCGCGTCGATCATGGCTTCCATGAACATGAAAACATAAGCCGGGCCGGTTCCGGAAAGCGCCGTGGCCATGTCGAGGTAGTTCTCATCATCCACGTCGATCTCCTCGCCGAATGCACTCAGGATGGTGCGTGCAATCTCTTTTTGCGCCTGGCTGACCGCCGGCGCGGCGATCCAGACGGTGATCCCCTCGCCGATCTGGGCCGGGGTATTTGGCATCGAACGGACCACCGCAGCATGGCCCAGTCCACAGCTGATCTTCTCGATGGTGGCTCCGGCGACGATCGAAAGCACCACGGCACCGGGAGGGATGGCTCCTTGAAGTCCGCCCAACACATTCGTCAGCCTCTGCGGCTTGACGGACAGGACCACCACCTCGGCGTGTTCGACAGCCCGGTTGTTGTCGGCGAATGGCTGGATGCCATATTTTTCGTGCAGCGCCTGCACGCGTTCTTTTTTGGGATCAGAGGCAGACATGTTTTCCGGCCTGGCCAGATTCTGGCGCAGCAGGCCGGAGATCATTGCCTCAGCCATGGCTCCGGACCCGATGAAAGCGATCTCCTTTTCCAACATTTCTCCTCCAACCTCACTTCCGGCTGAACTGCTGCAGCGCCAGCCGTAGACGTTCCTCCACGTCATCCGGCGCATCCTTGGGGATGGATTGGATGGCCGTTTGGGCTTCGACCACGCTGTAGCCCAGCGCCGTCAGCGCCGCCAGCACCTCGGAATCGCTCTCCGACATGGCGGCGATCTTCTCCAGCCCGCTGATCGGTTTCAACCGGTCACGCAGGGATAGAACCATCTTCTGGGCGGTTTTCATGCCCACGCCCGGCACGCGGCTTAACAGCTCCGGTTCATTGCTGAAGACCGCCCGCTGGACGGTATCCAGGTTTAGGGTCGAAAGCACCGCCAGAGCCGTGCGCGGGCCCACCCCGTCCACGCCCAGCAGGGTATTGAAGAGCTCGCGATCTGCCTGGCTATCAAAGCCGTACAGTTTCCAGTCATCCTCGCGTACCACCAGGTGCGTGAAAAGGAAGATCACTTCGCCGGTGTTCATATGTTCCCGCATTGGTTTGGGGACAAAGACGCGCAGCCCGATGCCGCCAACCTCGATGATGACGGCATTTTCTTCGATCTGGGTAATTTCTCCTTGCAATGTGGCGATCATGGGAACCATTTTAACACAAAGGTTTCGCGAACCCTCGATTCGTTTGAGTAGAATTTAATCAAAAAAAGGGACTCTCACCCTTTTTTCGAAATTTGCTCCCCCTTCCCACGCTTGGGACCGCGAGGCGTACCCGTAGGGTAAGGGGAATGAGGGGATGGGGATGGGATCTATACTTGAAACGCGTTGGTTCAATACCGCCGCGTATGCAAATGCGTAATAGCGATCGCCAGCGCATCCGCCGCGTCATCCGGCTTCGGGATGTCGGACAGCCCCAGCAGTACCCGCACCATCTCCTGGACCTGTCTCTTCCCGGCGGACCCATAGCCGACCACGGCCTGCTTGACCTCGTTGGGCGTGTATTCCCCCATCTCCAGCCCGGCCTCGCTGATGGCCAGCAGCACCACCCCGCGCGCCTGCCCGACCGCGATGGCTGTCTTTACATTACTCTGGAAAAACAGCTTCTCCACCGCACAAGAATCGGGACGGTGGAGAAGCAAAAGATCGTTCAATCGGTGATACAGCCTCGATAGGCGCTGGTGGGCCGCCATGCCTGCCGGGGTCTGGATGGTGCCGCAGGTCACGCTCTCCAGGCTGCCATCCGCCCGGTCGCGCACCAGACCATAGCCGGTCGTCGCGGTTCCCGGGTCGATCCCCAGCACCAGCGTCATGCCTCTGCGGCCTCCAAGGCAGCCCAGGCCTCATCGGAGATCTTTAAGTTATGAAACACATTCTGCACATCATCCAGTTCTTCCAGGCCTTCAATGGCGCGCAGCACTGAGAGCGTATGGTCTACCGGCAGTTCCAGGTCTTGCTTGGAGATCAGGCGCAATTCGGCGTCATCGGGAGATACACCAGCCCGCTTGAGCGCGTCGCTGATCTTCTTGAAAGCCTCCACCGGGCCAATGATTTCGATGTTCCCGCCGTCCTGCAGTACATCCTCGGCCCCGGCATCCAGGGCCAGTTCGAAGGATTTGTCGTAGTTCAACATGCTGGAAGGAAATGAGAAATATGCTTTCCGCCTGAATTGCCAGCCCACTGCCCCGGCTTCGGCCATGTTCCCGCCACTGCGGCTCAGCAGGTGACGGATTTCCGCCACGGCCCGGTTGCGGTTATCGGTGACACAATCAACCATCAGCGCCACGCCGTGCGGACCATAGCCTTCGTAGGTTATTTCTTCATAAACTGCGGCATCTTTATCTTCACCGGTGCCGCGCTTGATGGCACGGTCGATATTTTCCTTGGGCATGTTGCCGGCGCGCGCCTTCTCGATCGCCAGTGCCAGGCGGAAATTGGAGTCGGGATCGCCGCCGCCTTCTCGGGCGGCCATGACGAGTTCACGCGCCAGGCGTGTGAAAATAGCGCCCTTCCTGGCATCGGCTGCGCCCTTTTTGCGGCGGATAGTTGCCCAGTGGCTGTGACCTGACATAGTTAATCTCCTGATACCACTTGCGTGGGGGATTTCACAATAGACATAAAATTATACCATAGCGCCTTTAAGCCACAAAGAAGCCGATCGCCAGCACTCCCGGGCCCCCATGCGTTACGATGGCCGGTGGCAATTCGTAGATCGGTATGGAAGCCAGGTTCAGTCTGGACATCAATTCTGCCGTCAGCGAATCGGCTTCCGGGGAGGCATCGGCCTGCATGACGGTAAGATGTGCTTCAGCGCTTTTCGGGCATTGCTCTTCGACGATTTCCAACAGCCGCGCCAGGGCGCGCCGCTTGGTACGCTGCTGTTCAAAAGGAGCCACTTCTCCCCCCTTAACGCACAGGATTGGTTTGAACTGCAAGATTTCGCCCAGCAGGGCCTTGGCTCCGCCGATCCGGCCACCTTTTTGCAGGTATTCCAGGGTGTCCACCAGGAAATAGATCCGCCCGCGCGGGATCCATTCATTCAGCCGGCTGACGATCGTCTCTGCATTGGCGCCTGCGCGCGCCCAGCCATTGGCCAGCAGGACCAGGCTGGCCAGGTTGCCGGCGATGGTCTGCGAATCCACCACGGCTACTTTGAGATTCGGAAAATCCTGTGCGGCTACTTCAGCCGATCGCACCGTTCCGCTGACTTTGGCCGAAGGGGCCACAACGATCACTTCATCACCATCTCTTTGTGCCTGCTCAAAAACGGGATGGTATAGCACTGGGGGCGGCGCGGCGGTCTTGGGCAATACTGCCGAGGCCTTGAGCTTTTGCAGGAAGGTGGCGGTATCCAGTTCGGTGTCATCGCGGTAGGAATCTTCCCCGAAGACAACAATCTGCGGAATGAGTGTTATGCCGAGCTCCCCCAGCATTTCGCGCGGCAGGCCGGATGTGGTATCAGCTACGATTTTGACCATGTTTTCTTCCTTTTTATATGACACTGAAAATGGGATGGGGCGAATGGTTAGGCAGAATACTTATCCCCGGCGTATGCCAATTCTGAATCGTAACAGGCTTCGAGAGCTGGATTTGCACCGCGCAGGCCCGCGACCACCTTTTCACTCCACCGGAAGTACTCCTGGATGCGTTCCAGTGACCAATCGGCTGGAGGGGATTGTCGGCCACCTGGATGGGGTGGTTAATGTAGGGAGTTCGGGTGGCATCCTTACGCCTTTGGCGGCTGTGTTTCCCGGCTGTAAATCGAAGCGCCACCAGGAAGAGGCCAAATTCATCCTCTGAGATCATCTAGAGGCCTCGCTCATACAAACAATGCGTCTTGTAAAAATCCACGCCGAAATTCTGCATTTCGCGCTGCATCCTGTCATTCTCCAGGCCGATTTGTACCACCTCGACATGACGGTAGCGCGGGTTCTCGGTCACGCTTCTGAACATTTCGCTGTACAGGATGGCTGTCCCGCCCAGGCCGCGATATTCCTCGATCATTCCGGCGCCGTTAATGTTGATCCAGTTGGTTTTCCTGATTTCCCGCAGGAAGGTAAACCAACCAAAGGGGAAGAGACGGCCCTTCGTTTTCTGCAGAGCCGCCGAGATATCCGGATATGCCAATAAAAAACCGACCGGCATTTTGTCTTTCATGAGGATCTTTACCAGGTGCAGGTCGGCAAACCAAAGCAATTGATCAACCAATGTCTTAATCTCTTCGCTTGTGATGGGTGTGCCTCCGCTGGTCCC
>Ga0209253_10004613_pt1 | contig 12006 bp, 10 predicted proteins | sample FrelakmetBRP12BR_FD_187145 | JGI IMG/M metagenome (GOLD analysis project Ga0209253, IMG submission 187145) | Freshwater lake sediment microbial communities from the University of Notre Dame, USA, for methane emissions studies - BRP12 BR (SPAdes)... | ecosystem: Environmental > Aquatic >...
GGTTGATAAGCACCTGCTTCGCATGCTCGGGGTGGCTCAGCACGTAGACATGACTGCGGGTCACTGGATTTTCGAACCGATAGAGATCTCCGTACGCGTCGAACATCTCCATCAGGCGTGCGATCACGTCGCCCGCAAACGCGATATTGACGGGTTCGCCCGGGCCGGGCGGATGGCAAGTCTTAAGCTGGGTCATCGAGAGACGATCGCGGGTGCTGGCATCCGCGTGACCTCGTGGAGCCGCGAGAGGAGCCGTCACGCGGAAGCGCTATTCTACCGCACCTGTGGCACTCGGTTTCCCCAGAGACAAATTGCTCGGCCCCTGCTCTGCCTCCAGCTTCATGTGACATACTCTTGGATGTCGCAGTGCGGTATCATGATTCGTGGTGGCTCGTCACAGCGACGACCTGCATTGCCGAATAGGCTCGCGGCGGCCTTGCCAGAGGCAAGGTACCCGCGTCCCGTTAGGCAACTTCCGCCCCCCCGGCTCTGTCCCAAGATGGAGTTTGAGAATCAATCTGGAGTAGCTGGATGACATTCGAAGAGCTCGGATTATGTCCGGAGCTTATGCGAGCCCTCGCTGAGGAGGGCTACACGGAGCCCACGCCGATTCAGCAGAAGGGAATACCGGCAGTGCTCGCGGGTCAGGATGTCATGGCGGCGGCGCAAACCGGCACCGGGAAAACTGCAGCCTTCATGCTGCCGATCCTCGAACGACTGCGGCCGCACGCCAATACGAGCGTTTCGCCAGCTCGGCACCCCGTGCGCGCGCTCGTGCTGACGCCGACGCGGGAGCTCGCGCTGCAGGTGGAACAAAGCGCGCGTGCGTACGGGAAGCACATTGCTCTGCGCAGCACATGCGTGTATGGCGGTGTCAACATCGATCCGCAGATCGCAGCGTTGCGCGCGGGCGCCGAGATCGTCGTCGCGACCCCGGGGCGCTTGCTCGATCACCTGAACAGCAAGACCGTCCATCTCGGGCAGGTTCAGTTCCTGGTGCTGGACGAAGCAGATCGCATGCTCGACATGGGGTTCCTCCCCGACATCCGGCGCATCTACTCTCAGCTCCCCTTGAGGCGGCAGAACCTGCTCTTCTCGGCGACCTTCTGCGACGACGTATGCCGGCTGGCGTCGCATTTCATGCGGGCACCCGTAATGATCGAAGTGGCTCCACGCAATGCGGCCGCCGAAACGGTGACGCACGTGGTGCACTACGTGGACGCTGAGCGCAAGCGCGACCTCCTCCTGCATTTACTCGAATCTCGACGCCTCTCCCAGGTGCTGGTGTTCGTGTCCACACGTATTGGCGCTGCGCGGCTGTCGCGCTGGCTCGAGAAGGCGGGCGTCGCGGCAACGGCCATCCACGGCGACAAGACGCAGCAGGAGCGGCTGATGGCGCTCGCCGGATTCAAGGAGGGCCGGATCCGCGTTCTAGTCGCGACCGATGTCGCTGCGCGCGGCCTCGACATCGAAGAGCTTCCCCTCGTGGTGAACTACGAGCTGCCGGATGGTGCCGAGAACTACGTGCACCGAATCGGTCGCACGGGCCGAGCGGGCGCCTCCGGGGAGGCGATCTCGCTTGTCGCAGCGGACGAGAGGGAACAGCTCTCGGCGATCGAAAAACTGCTCAAGATGAAGCTCCAGGTGGTGGCGCTGTCTGCGTTTGCGCCGGAACGCGCCCCGCGCCAAGCTCCTCGTGAGCGCCGCGGCGAGGGCCAACAGAGCAAGGCGGCACACGCACGGCGAATGCCGCCTCCGGCCGTTGCTGCACTCTCCGATCCGATTTTCACGCAACCCTATACGCCGTCCGATGGCGGCAACGGGGAACGCAAGGGTTCTGCATCGGTGCCTGCCACACGCCCCGCCGAGCGCGCACGCCGGTCCATCCCCGCTCTTCTCCTGCCCCCCACTTCCCCGCATGTCGATGCCTGAGCTGTGGCGACACGCTCTGATTCTGCGCGCCGAAGGAGATCGAGCGTGACATCCGCTGCCACCAAGCGGTTGCAGAGCCTGATGGATCGGCCCGACGAGCAGATCGATCTCGCCGAGGCCGCGCTTCTGGTCGCTGCGGACGAGTATCCGGAACTCGACATCCGGGCCTACCTCGTGCGCCTTGATGATCTCGCCCGCACGCTTCAGCAGCGCCTGGCGCCCGGGCTGTCCGTGCAGCAGCAGATCGATGCGCTGAACCACTACCTGTTCCACGAAGAAGGCTTCCGGCCGAATCCCGCCGACTACTACGACCCCCGCAACAGCTTTCTGAACGACGTTCTCGACCGCCGCCTCGGCATTCCGCTCACGTTGTCCATCGTCTACATCGAGGTGGGGCGGCGCCTCGGCCTGCCTCTGGCCGGGGTCTCGTTTCCCGGTCACTTTCTGGTGCGATGCCCGGTCGGTGTTGGCATGGTCATCATCGACCCGTATTCAGGCGGCATTTCGCTATCGCTCGAAGACCTGCGCGATCGGCTCAAGCTGCTCAAAGGAGACGACGTGCCGTCCGAGGAACAGGTGGCAGCAATGCTCGGCGCCGCCGCCAAGGGCGACATCCTCGTGCGGATGCTGCGCAACCTCAAGGCGATCTACGTGCACCAGGAACAATTCGAACGTGCGCTCTCCTGTGCGAACCGCATCGTCCTCATTGCACCGCAGAACGTCGACGAGCTGCGCGAGCGCGCCGCGCTCTACCTGCGCCTGGAGTGCTTCCAGGCTGCAATCGCGGACCTCGAACGCTACCTGGAGCTCGATGGCGACGGGGCTGATGCGCAGGAAGCCCGCGAGCAGCTCGTGGAGCTCCGGCGCAACGCACCGCGTCTCAACTGATCACAACCGCATCGCAGACCAGTATCCCGTGAGCTCCAGGTAGCCGCGGCCCACCTCTCGCCCGCCCTCCTTCGCCCGCACGGCCCCTTCCCAATAGATAGCACCTGTCGAGCGCCGCGTATCGTTCTCCTGGTCGTCCATCATCGGCTCAAGCTCGATCGAGCGGTCGCCCGCGCGCACCGTCACCGCGACCGGATAGCTCGCACCGGAACGCGGCGAGCGCCATACCCGGCGCGGCTCGAACGCGACGTCTTCGGGTTGCAGGACGGTGACCTCGCCGGTCGCACTGCGAAGCGTGCCACCCGCCCACACCGTGCCGCCGCCCTTCCGGCGCATCCGAAACGCCATCAGCACGGCGCCGTCGTCGAGGTTGATCCCGGTCCAGTCCCAGCCCTCCGCCCCGCTCTCCAGGTACTGGCTCGACCACTCGCGGTCCAGCCACGCCTCGCCGGTCACCGCGCGCGGCTGGTTGTCCCGCGTTACCGTGCCGCTCACCCTGAGGTGCGGCAGCGTGTAGTAATAGCTCGCTGAACCCTCCTTTGGCCCCTTGCGGCTGTAGCCACCCTGCCCTTGCAAGAGCAGCGGCTGCGTCGGCTCCAACTTGAGATCGAGCGCGAGCCCTCGCCCCACGATCACCGTCCAGAAGCCGTCGCCCTGCTGCTCGAAGTGCCAGCCGTCGAGCGTTACCTTCGCCTCGCCCACCGCGAACTCTGCGAGCCCAAAGCCCGCCCGAGACACGCGTTGATCGTGAAGGAGACGCCCATGGGCCGGGTCGCTCAACGCCGCGTGCGCGATCAGGATTTGCTTCGGCGCGAAGCGGCTCGGGTTCTCGTCCTGTCCCTGGATGCGACTGCGAAAGAACGTGACCTGGAAGCCAAGCGGCCTGCCGTCGACCTGCAACCAGCCGGTCACGTACCACCACTCGGTGCGGTAGTCGGGGTGAGCGCCGTGATCGGCCGGAAACCTGAAGACGCGTCCCGGCGCGACCTCGGGGTAACGCGTCTCGGGATGCGCGCGGAACGCAATGGCGAGCGCGAAGAGAACGGCGATCCAACGCACCACGGCTACCAGTCCTCCCGCACCGCGCGTAGCACCATGTCGCCGAGCGCCTGCCGACCGCTAAGGACTGCGGTGAGCGAGGCGGCTGCAACGAGCACCACCGCCAGCGTCGCGAGCAGCGCCCACGGGACATGCAGATCCATGCTCCAGTGGAAGGACTGCCGGTTCACCACGAAGATCAATATCAGGCTGATCGCAAACCCGAGGACCAATCCGATAGCCACCCCGAGCGCACCCAGCAGCGCCCCTTCGGTCGCCAGCATCTCGGCGATGCCGCGACGGGTCATGCCAACATGCCGCAGCATCCCGAACTCGGCCCGCCGCGCGATCGCCTGGGCGGAGAAGCTCACGCTGACGCCGAAGAGCCCAATCAACACCGCGACCGCCTCGAGCACGTACGTGATGGCGAACGTCCGGTCGAACGCCGAGAGCGAGATCTGCCGGATCACGCGCGGCTCCGCGATCTCTATCCCACGGCCGACGCGACTCCGCAGCGACTCGGCGACCGCCTCCGTGCTCGCACCCGGCTCCAGCCACAGCGCGGCGTCGGTCACGCGCAGGTCGCCGGTGACCTTTGCATAGAGTTGCCGATCGATCACGACGGCCCCCGCGGTGCGTGCGTAATCGCGCCAAATCCCCGCGATGAAGAAAGTATGGTCGGCACCGCCCAAGGGAAGTGTCAGCTGCCCGCCGGGCCTCACGTTATACAGATCCGCGACCGCCTCCGAGACCCACGCCGGCGTCTGCCCGGGCGGGGCGGGCAACGGTTGCGCGACCAAGGCGAGGGCTGCCTGCGGGCGCTCTGCGTCCACTGACCTCGCGAGCACGCCGACCGCCGGATGTCGGGGATCGAGGAGCACGGAGAGCTGGCGCTGAAACTCGACGCGCGTCACGCCGCGGGTGGCAGCGATCCTGGCCTGATCCTCGGGCGCGAAGTAGGCGGTATCGCCGCTCAGGCTCGCGCGGACGTAGACGTCTGCGGGCAGGGCGCGCGTGAGCCACGCCTCCAACGACTCGCGGAACGACCAGACCATGATCGCCATTGCCACCATCAGGCTGAAGCTCACGACGATGCCCGCGACGCTCGCCCCGGAGAGGTTCGGCGCGCCGCGCAATTGCGCCACCGCGAGCTGCGCCCCGGGTGATCGCGGCAGCGGGAGGACCGCCAGAAAATGCCGCGTGAGCGAAGGCGTGAGCCAGACCGCACCCAGGAGGATCAGCGCGACCGCCGCATAGCCGGGAACCGGCAGGTGGCCGATCGCGGGCAGCAGCGCTACCGCCGCACCGACGAGAATCAACGCTGTACCGCCCCAGCGGTAGCGCGGCGCGACCGCAGCGGGTTCGGGACTGCCCGCTTTCAGCGCCGAGGCCGGAGGGGTGTGGGCAGCGCCCAATGCAGGCACGGCGGCGCCGATGACGGCAGTCGCCACGCCCAATGCCAGGAAGAGCCCGATCGCCAGCGGGTCGACGTCAGCCTCCGCCGTCACCCCGCGAAAGTAGCCGGCGCCGAGGTCTCCGCCCAGGTTGGCGAGACCAACCGAAGCGAGCGCATAGCCCAATAGGACACCCGCTACCGCACCGATCAACCCGATCACGAGACTCTCTAGCAGCAGCGTCCGCATCACCTCTCCCGGTGTGGCGCCGAGCACGCGGAGCAGCGCCAGATGCTGCCGGCGCCGCAGCACCGCAAGCGCCTGGGTTGAGAAGACGAGGAAGCCACCCGTGAAGAGAGCGACCAGTGCGAGCATGTTGAGATTGACGCGGTAAGCGCGGGACAGACTCGCGCCGCGGCGCAACTCCTCCTCCGGCTTCGCGACATGGACCCCGGCCGGCAGCACCGCAGCAATCGATTTCCGGAGGGCGGCGAGATCGGTACCGGAAGCCGCGCGGATGTCGATGCGGTTCAGCGTCCCGAGGCGGTCCAGCCGCCATTGGGCAGACGCGATGTCCATCAGCGCGGCACGCTGCGGGAAGGCGCCGGGTGCGAGCAGCCCGGCCACCTTCAGACTTACCTCGCGCGCCCCCACCTGCAGCACCAGGATATCGCGGCGTTTCAATCCCAACTGTTCCGCCGCCTGGGGACTGATCAGAACTGTGTCGGGATCGAACAGATCGAGGATCGAAACGTCGAGATCCGTCACGAGTGCGGGCTGCACCGAGCCAGCCCGCAGCAGGTCGAGCCCGAGCACCTTGATCGTTTCCCGGCGGCCGGCGAGCTTCGCGTCGACTTCGACTGCCGGGCTCGCCACCTCCACCCCGGGGAGCTGCGCAATCCGCGGGAAGACCTCTTCGTCGAAGCCTGTGCGCGGGCCGCGCACGACGAGGTCCGCTTCTCCAGCAAGCACATTAACGGACATCGAGAACGCAGTGATTGCACTATCGTTAATGATGTGCACCGCCATCGCCATGGCGACCCCGACCGCGATGCCGAGGGCGGAAAGCAGCGCGCGTCCCGGGTGCCGGATCAGCTCCCCCAGGCTCGCGGCGTAGGGGACCAGAAACCGGGGGGCGACCGAGAGGCGCGCGGCGGACAAGGCTCTCAAGTCCTTGGCTTGAGCCCGTCGGCGCCGAGCACGTAGACCCGGTCCGTGGTCGCTGCCGCGGCGAGCGAATGGGTCACGAGGATGCCTGCGGTGCGTCCCCCGATGTGGTCGCGCAGCAGCGCCAGGATCTGGCCGGCACTGTCGGGGTCGAGATTGCCGGTCGGCTCGTCGGCCAGCACCAGCACCGGCTCGTGGACGAGCGCTCGGGCGATCGCAACCCGCTGCATCTCCCCTCCCGACAGTTCGCGCGGGAACGACTCCGCTCTGTCGCCCAGAGCCACCGCTTCGAGCAGCGTGTGCACCCGGCTCCCGGTCGTCGCGGCATCCGCCCGCGCCAGAGTGAGGGGTAGCGCCACGTTCTGCGCGACGGTCAAGTGCGGCAACAGGTGAAACGCCTGGAACACGAACCCCATGCGGGTACGGCGCAATTCCGTAAGTGCCGGCTCTCCGAGTCCGGTCACGTTGACACGGTCGAGCATGATCGCGCCAGCGTCCGGCCGGTCGAGCCCGGCGATCAGGTTCAGCAGCGTCGACTTGCCAATGCCCGATTCGCCCATGATGGCGACGTACTCGCCGCGTCCAAGCTCGAGGCTCAGGTCGGACAGCACGCGGCGTCCCGCATAGTGCTTGGTCAACCCTCGAACCGAGAGCCTAGGCTGCGCGTTCTGTTCGCCCGAACGGGCGCGGGTGTCTGCTGCGTTCCATTGCAAGGGAATCGCTTCTTTCATGATCAAACCAGACCGCGCGCCGGCGGATGCGTTCGATCTCGGCCCCTGAAACGGCGCCTTCCTGAGCGCGAGTATACTTGCCCGAGCCCCAGCGAGGTTTGCGCGATGCGATTCAACGGTTCTGCCACCTACGTCTCCACTGACGATCTCATGATCGCGGTGAACGCCGCAATCACCCTGCAACGCCCGTTGCTCGTGAAGGGCGAGCCCGGCACCGGCAAGACCCGGCTCGCCGCGGAGGTCGCGACCGCCTTGAGGCTGCCGCTCTTCGAATGGCACATCAAGTCGACCACCAAGGCACAGCAGGGGCTCTACGAGTACGACGCGGTGTCACGGCTGCGCGATTCGCAGCTCGGCGACCCGCGAGTGCACGACATCTCCCATTACATCGTGAAGGGGATGCTGTGGCACACGTTCACGTCCGACAGGCCGTCCGTGCTGCTGATCGACGAAATCGACAAGGCCGATATCGAGTTCCCCAACGATCTTCTGCGCGAGCTCGACCGGATGGAGTTCTACGTCTACGAGACGCGCGAACTCGTTCAGGCGCAGCAGCGCCCCATCGTCTTCATCACCAGCAACAACGAGAAGGAGCTGCCGGATGCGTTCCTGCGCCGCTGCTTCTTCCATTACATCCGCTTCCCGGACAAGGAAACGATGCAGAAGATCGTCGACGTCCACTACCCCGGACTCAAGAAGGCGCTAATCCGCGAAGCCCTCGAAGTCTTCTTCGAGCTGCGCGAGGTCCCGGGTCTCAAGAAGAAGCCATCCACCTCCGAGCTGCTCGACTGGATCAAGCTGCTGGTGGCGGAGGACATCCCGCCCGAAGCGTTGCGCGCGAAGGATCAGAAGACCGCCATCCCGCCGCTCTACGGAGCGCTGCTCAAGAACGAGCAGGACGTGCATCTCTTCGAGCGGCTGGTGTTCATGGCGAGGAAGAATCGGTGAGCGGGGGCGTCGCGCGACGTGTCGGGTGGACATGCCCACGTCATTCACGCCCCACAATCCCGCACGACACGGACACTCACGGTTGCTCGGCGGTCACGCTTCTCGGGGAGCGTCAAGCCCAGACGCAGCCCTCTGCGTGAATCGCTCGCTGCAGTGCATCGGCGAGGCTTGCCAGGATCAGCGTGCGATAACGTTCGCGTCGCCTGGGCCAACATTGCGTCGATCGGCTTCCTTATCTTGCGGTGCACCTTCCAGACATCCGCATCGCTCTCTCGCAGTCGGGTACAATCGCGCGATTTGCAGTTCGCATTGCAGTCATGCCCCCCAAGGATATTCCGACGTTCGAATTGAAGAATGGTACGGTCGACGCGCTACACCTGGTCGTCAGGACGAGGGAGTTCGACGTGCTTCGCGATGACCTGACTGCCCGGTACGGTACGATGCCCGATTTCTTTTCCGACGATCCCGTGGCGATCGACGTGCGGCGCCTGCCGCCGGGCACCCAAGTGCCGTTGCCGGCGTTGGCTGAGTTGCTCCGATCGCTGCGGCTGCGCCCGATCGGAGTGGTGGCGCTCGAAACCCAGCAAGAATGGGTCGGCGCGAGCGGACTGAGCGTCTTCCCGGATCGGGAGCTTCGAAGACCCCCGCCTGAGGAACCCGAACCCGTGCCGAAGCCCAGGCGGGAAACGGCGGCCGCGCCAGCGCCGACCCAGCCTTCCGTGAGTCACCCCCCGGGAGCCACCACCATCCTGATCGACCGCCCGCTTCGCTCCGGCCAGCGCATCTATGCGGAAGCCGATCTGATCCTGCTCGACGTGGTAAGCCACGGCGCCGAGATCATCGCCGGCGGCAACATTCATGTTTACGCGCCGCTCAGAGGGCGAGCCCTTGCCGGGGTGAGCGGCGACCACGGGGCCCGGATTTTCTGCACCTGCCTCGAGCCGGAGCTGATCTCCATCGCCGGCATCTATCGAACGGCGGAGACCCCGCTGCCGGACGATGTCCGAGGCAAAGCGGCGCAGGTGCGCCTGGACGGCGAGCGGCTGATCGTCGAGGCACTGTAACGCTCATTCGATGACGCGAAATCGGAACCGACACCTATGAACGAGACCGAATCCATTGCAGCACCCGAATCCTCTGCCACGGAGCCTGCTCCGCCACCTACCACGGAACCCGCTCCGCAATCTGCAACGGAACCCGCTCCGCAACCCGCCACGGAACCCGCTACCAAACCGACTACAGCGCCCGCTCAGATGGCGCGAATCATCGTCATTACATCCGGCAAGGGCGGTGTCGGCAAGACCACCACGGCTGCCAGCTTCTCGGCGGGTCTCGCGCTGCGGGGACACAAGACGGCGGTGATCGACTTCGACGTGGGACTGCGCAACCTCGACCTCATCATGGGCTGCGAGCGGCGCGTGGTCTACGACCTCATCAACGTGATCCACGAGGAAGCGAACCTCAAGCAGGCGCTGATCCGGGATAAGCACTGCGAGAACCTGCACGTTCTACCGGCGTCGCAGACCCGCGACAAGGATGCGCTCACGCAGGCCGGCGTCGAGGCCGTGCTGAACGGGCTCAAGGAGATGGGCTTCGAGTACATCGTCTGCGACTCGCCGGCCGGTATCGAGTCGGGCGCCCTGCTCGCGATGCACTACGCCGACGAGGCGCTGGTGGTGACGAACCCGGAGGTATCCTCGGTGCGTGACTCCGACCGCATCCTCGGCATTCTGGCGTCCAAGACCAAGCGCGCCATCGAAGGCACCGAGCCGATCAGGGAACACCTGCTCATCACCCGCTACAATGCGAAGCGTGTGGTCGGCGGCGAGATGCTCTCCCTCGAGGACATCCAAGAGATCCTCCGCATCAAGCTGATCGGCGTCATCCCCGAATCGGAAACCGTGCTGCAGGCATCCAATCAGGGTCTTCCCGCGGTGCATCTCAAAGGATCCGATGTGGCCGAGGCCTACAAGGACGTCATTTCGCGCTTCCTAGGGGAAGACCGTCCGCTGCGATTCACCGACTATCAGAAGCCGGGCCTCTTCAAGCGGCTGTTCGGCTCCAAGTGAAGGAGTGGCGCATGTCCATCCTGTCATTCCTGCTGGGGGAGAAGAAGAAGACCGCCTTAATCGCGAAGGAGCGCCTGCAGATCATCCTCGCCCACGAGCGCACCGCTCGCGGCGCCGCCGCGGACTGGCTGCCGGCTCTGCAGCGCGAGCTGGTCGACGTCGTGTCGAAGTACGTGAAGATCGACCGGCGTGACATCCGCGTATCGCTCGAGCGCCAGGAGAATCTGGAAGTCCTCGAGGTCAAGATCGAAATGCCCAACGCCTAAGGCCGTCGGGAAGACGCGGCGATGAACACCGTGTCCGCCGCGGGGCGACCCCATCGAAGCCGCGGTCGGCTGGTTCTTACGGGTGTCTGGCAGCTTCGGCGAGGGCCAGCGGATCGCCAATGGCAGCCTTGCTGCGCTGAAGCCAGCGTATGAGAGCACGCAAGCTGCATACGTACTTCCGCGCGGCGGTGGGAACGACGCGGCATCCCCCGCTCCTCTTCGTACACGGAGGATTCGTCAGCGCATCGTGCTGGGGCGAGCACTTCCTGCCGTACTTCAGCCGCCGCGGCTTCGATTGCCATGCCGTCGATTTGTCCGGCCATGGCTTGAGCGAGGGGCGCGAGCGCCTCGACGCCTTCGGGCTTGACGATTTCACGGACGACGTCGCCCAGGTCGCGGCATCGCTCGAGCGCCCGCCGGTCCTCATCGGCCATTCGATGGGCGCTGCCATCGTCGAGCGATTCCTGGAGCGAAGACCGGCCCCGGCGGCGGTCTTGCTATCCCCGGTTCCGGTCATGGGCACGCTCGCATCAACGATGAAGCTTGCGCTGACCGAACCGGCTTTCTTTACGGAGGTAACCCGTGCGTCGCGCGGCCAGTACACGGAGAAGACACTGAAGGTCGTGCGCGACGTCTACTATTCCCCAGACATGGAACCGTTGGCGCTGCTCGCCCTGCAGCGTCACTTCCAGCCGGAATCGACCCAGGCCGTGACCGATCTGTCGCTGCTGGGATGGCGGCTGCCGCGACGGCGAGCCACGCTCCCGACCTTGGTGGTGGGTGGCGAATGCGATACCGTCTTCCCACCCGACCTGCTGCACTTTACTGCTGCGCGTTGGAAGGCGAAGGTCGTGGTCGTCCCGCGGGCAGGCCACACCATCATGCTCGACGTGCATTGGAAGGCGGCCGCCGAACGCATAGCCCATTGGTTAGAGCTTCAGGAATGGGGGTCGTGAGCCATCCCTAACGCCGACCCTGGCGATCGACCGAACTTCAGCTCTGCGTACCGCGAAAGGCGCTGATCAGAGGATCACTGGCCGATCCGGCAACTCGTTGCGGTGCGCTTCGTCGCCCGGAAAGTGGCGAGCGAGATGCTCGCCGATGGCGCGGACGCCGAGGAGGGCGCCCGCTTCGAAACGACCCGCCCGAAACTCGGCTTCCATCCTGTGGCAGATGTCTTCCCACGCCCCGGTGTCGCACCGTGCATCGATGCCTCGGTCTGCGACGATCTCGACGTCGTGATCCGCGAGCAGCAAATAGATCAGGACACCGTTGTTGTGCGCCGTATCCCACACCCGCAGCTCGGAAAACACGTCGATCGCCCGTTCGCGCGCGCTCCGGCCGCGACCCAGGAACGCGAGGTCGAGGCGTGCCTGCACGGCGAAGACGATCTCTCCCTGATGGGTCGCCTCGGTGGCCCGGATTTCACGCGTGATCGCCTCCATGGTAGAGGCCGGAAACGCCCGCCTGATGCTCCAGAAACCGGTGGCGATATGATTGAAGAGGCGGCCCAGTTTCACGTCACCAACTCCCCGATGCGCCGCCACCCCCGAACCCCCCACCCCCACCGCCG
>Ga0209253_10004614_pt1 | contig 12003 bp, 10 predicted proteins | sample FrelakmetBRP12BR_FD_187145 | JGI IMG/M metagenome (GOLD analysis project Ga0209253, IMG submission 187145) | Freshwater lake sediment microbial communities from the University of Notre Dame, USA, for methane emissions studies - BRP12 BR (SPAdes)... | ecosystem: Environmental > Aquatic >...
TTTTCTGGAATATTTTAGCCGGCAGGAAACGCTCGAGGAAGCCATCGTTTCCTTTTTCAGCCTGCTCGAGCTCATCAAGGCCAGGCTGGTCGTGGCCATGCAGGAGCGCCTCTTTCATTCCATCAAGGTCTGGCTGCGCAAGGACCCTAAAGACCCGCTGACGAGGCATGAAAGATGACACCCCAGTTGAAAGAAATTATCGAATCCCTGATTTTTATTTCTCTGGATCCTTTAACCGTCGAGAAGATCAAGGACGTCCTAAACGATTTTCCTGGCGCCGAGATCGACCAGGCCCTCGCGGAGCTTCTTCAATCTTACGCCGTTTCAGAAAAAGGGATCCAGATCATCCAGACTGCGGGTGGTTATGTTTTCACCACGAGGCCTGAATTCGACCCCTGGGTGAGGCGGCTGCTCAAGATCGACAAGAAAAGCCGGCTGTCCTCGGCAGCCCTGGAAACGCTTTCCGTCATCGCCTACCATCAGCCCATCACCTTGTCCGAGATCTCGGCCCTGCGGAACGTGGACTCCTCGTACACGCTCAAGACCCTGCTTCAAAAAAAGCTGATCAAGATCATCGGGAGAAAAAACAGTCCGGGAAAGCCCTTGATCTACAGGACCACCGAGAGGTTCCTCGCCTACTTCGGGTTGAACAGCCTGGGCGATCTCCCGACCGAAGAAGAGATCTCCAAGATCCTCGGGGAGGAAAAGGCCCTTGAGCAGGAATAAGAAAAACGTTGCCGCGCTCACGGCAGTTTTTTCCAGCTGGATTTTCGCCTCCCTGTTCCTCCTGAGTTCCTGCCGGAGTCAGGAAATCCCCGGGGCTGCCCCGCCCGCAGATCGTCATGCCCCCTATGATTATGTCGGCCGGCGGGCTATGGTCGTGGCGGCCCACCCGCTGGCCGTTGAGGCCGGGCTCAGGATGCTCAAAAGTGGCGGAAACGCCGTCGATGCCGCCATCGCCACAGCCCTGGCCTTGAATGCGGCCGAGCCCTTCGCCTCGGGAATAGGCGGCGGAGGGTTTATGGTTATCTACCTGGCCGGGGAAAAAAGATCCACGGTGATCAACTATAGGGAAAAAGCGCCTCAGGCCGCCCGGCCTCTCATGTTCAAGGAAAAGGGCGAAGCCGAAAATGAATGGCGCACCTCGAGCGGCCTGGCGGCGGCCGTTCCCGGCGCCCTGGCGGGGTGGAACCTGGCCTTGAGCAAGTATGGGACACGTTCTTTTGCGGAAGCTGCGGCCAGGGCCATCGAAATTGCCGAGCAAGGTTTTGCGGTCAGCAAGACGTTCAGCGAAATTGACAAGGAAGAGTATGAGCGGCTAATCAAGAACGCGGGTGAAGGGACCTGTTATCTGAAGGACGGACTCCCCTATGAGCCGGGGGAAACTTTCCGCAATCCCGACCTCGCCAGGACCTTGGGGCTCATCGCCTCAAAGGGAGTGGATGAATTCTACCGGGGAGGGCTGGCCGGAAAGATCGTCGCCGCGGTCACAGCCAAGCAAGGGATCATGACCTTTGACGACCTGGCCTCGTATAAAGCCGTGGAAGTGAAGCCGCTCACGGGAACATACAAGGATTTCACCATTGTGACGGTGCCGCCCCCCGCCTCAGGAGGACTTCATCTCCTCCAGCTTCTCAACATCGTCGAAAACTGGCCGGTGAGGAGATGGGGCCAAAATTCTCCGGCTTACATCCATCACTTGAGCGAAGCCTTCCGTTTTATTTTCGCCGATCGGGAGCGATACCTGGGGGACCCTGATTATGCCGACATTCCTGTTCCGAGGCTGCTGGACAAAGATTATGCCAAGGAGGTGGCTTCCAGGATAGCCCCCGACCGTCCCTTGGGCAGTTATCTTTATGGAATATTCGAGAACAAAAGGGCCAAGAGCTCCAACACGACCCACCTTTGTGTCATAGACAAGGAGGGGAACGCCGTTGCTCTCACCCAGTCGCTCAACGACTTTTTCGGGTCAGGGATCGTGCCCGAGGGCGCAGGTTTTCTTCTGAACGACCATATGGACGACTTCTCCGCGGACCCGCAATCATTGAATGCGCCCGGGCCAGGCCGGCGGCCCGTGAGCTCCATGGCACCGCTCATCATCTTTAAGAAAGGGAGGCCCTTCCTGGTCCTGGGCTCGCCCGGCGGGCCTCGCATTTTTCCCTCTCTTGCCGAGATCATCCTCAACGTGACCGAGTTCGGGATGTCCCTCGATGAGGCCATCGAAGCGCCCCGTTTCTTCAGCTCTTCCTCGGAAGGAAAGCCCGGGCCGGTCATCGTCGAGTCCAGGATTTCTCAGGCCGCCGTCGAGGGGCTCCGGAAAATGGGCCACGAGGTTGAGATCAAGCTGGCCTATGACAAGTTTTTTGGCGGGGCTCAAGGGATCATGGTGGTGAGAGGAAAGAATATCATCCTCGGAGGCGCCGACTCTCGGCGGGACGGGGCGGGGGCCGGTGATTAAAGAATATTGAATAGATAATTTCGATAGATTTAATAAACTCAGGAGAAAGGCGAAAAGCATGATGAAGAGGTCGTTGGTCGCTTGTATCGTTCTCTTTCTGGCCGGCTCCATGAGACTGCCATCCCGGGGCGGTCAGGAGACAACGGCGCTCTATGAGCAGCCGCTGCTCATCACTTCAGCGGGGCAGAATGCCGAAGTCCAGATCGCCGCGGTCCTGGCCAAAAGGGCAGGACTCAACTACACTCTCTCCAAGCTCGCGACCGGCCAGGACCTGGAAAATATGAAGACGCTTGTCCTGGTCATGGGAGCAAGCCTGAAGGGATTGGGCGCCGCCGGACTGGATATAGACAAGGAAAGGGACAGAGTGACAGCGCTCGTCGCCGAGGCCCGAAAAAGAAACCTTCGCCTTCTCTGCCTTCATCTGGGCGGAGAGTCACGCCGGGGCCAGCAGACGGATGAGCTGATCTCGGAATTTCTGCCGCTGGCCAAGCTGGTTATCGTCGTCAAATCCGGAAACAACGACGGCATCTTTACCAGGATCTGCCGGGAGAAAAACATTCCGCTTATTGAAGTGGAAAAAACCGTGGAGGCCCTCACGCCCTTCCAGAAAGCCTTCAAATGAAAAAATAGTTTATGCCGGAATATCTCGTCTTCCTCTTCATGGTGGCCGTCTTCGTGCTGCTGGCCATGGCCGCGAAATTTCCGATCGGAATTTCCCTCGCGCTCGCCGCGTTGGCCGGTTCCATTTTTGCCGGTGATGGCCTGAGCCTGCGCCATCTCATCGAAGGAAGCTTCGGCTATTTTGATATCATCCTCATCATCCTGACGGCCACCGTGTTCATCAAAGTCCTGGAAGCGTCGGGCATCCTGGACAGTGTGACCGCCTGGCTGCTCAAAACATTTTATAGGAAAAAAGCGCTTCTCCTTTTCACGGTCATGTTCGTCCTTATGTTCCCGGGGATGCTGACCGGCTCTTCGACGGCCGCCATCCTCAGCTCGGGACCACTCATCGCCCCGGTCATGATGAAGCTTGGCCTGCCGCGGTTGAAAACGGGCGCCCTCGTGGCCATGGGAGGAATCCTCGGCATGATCGCTCCCCCCGTGAACATTCTCGTCATGATCATGGGCGCGGGCGTGGACATGCCTTATGTCGGAATCACGATTCCCCTGCTCATCATTGTCCTCCCGATGGCCATCGCCATCCCGCTCATCATCGGATACAGGGATCTAAAAATCATCCCGCGGGAGGAGATGGTGGACATTCTCCCCGCCTCTCTCTGGCCAAAGTATGGCTTCCGCCTTTATGTCCCTCTCGCCGTTCTTTTATTTCTGCTGGTTGCGCCCGGGGTTTTCGCCGGGAAAGTCCCGGATGTCGGAATCCCCGGCTCCTTCATGATCTCGAGCCTGGCGGGGGTCTTTTGCGGCCGCCCCCTCCATGTGCTCAAGATCACCCAGAAAGCCCTGGAAGAAGCTATGCCTGTTCTCGCTATACTGGCCGGGGTGGGAATGTTTATTCAGATCATGACCCTGACTGGGGCCAGGGGATGGACGGTCATGTCCATACTTTCGCTGCCGTCGGTTTTCCTTTACGTCGGGATCGCCCTCAGCCTGCCGGCTTTCGGCGGCGTCTCTACCTTCGGCTCCGCTTCCATCCTCGGAATTCCATTCATTCTGGCGCTAATCAATAAAAACGCCCTGCTGACTTCCGCGGCGCTTTCCGCCATCGCCGGCTTGGGTGAGCTTGTCCCTCCGGCTGCCATCTCCTGCCGGTTCGCCGCGCAGGTCGTGGGAGAAAAAAACTTTTTCAAGGTGCTGCGGTATTGCCTGATACCGGCTCTTCTCCTCATGGCCGCCGGAATCGCCATGTTGCTTCTGGCGCCGCTTTTGGATAAGTTTATTTAGAAAAAAATGATCAGAATTTTCTACCAGCTCATCGTTCTGTACCTGAGCCTTCATCTTCTCTGGTATCTTTTTCGTCAGAAAAAATTCTGGGACCAAGCCTCGGTCGTTCTGGTCCTGGTTCTTTTTCTTCTCCGGCTCTTCTGGATCAAATAACCGATGAAAGAAATCAAGGGAACCCGTCTCTCAGCTTTCTTCTTTCTCCTCCTGACCGGGATTCTGTGCTTTTTCTCCGGGCAGAGTTTTCTCGCCATGCACCGGGCTGAGCCCATCTATCCGAGCGCCGGACTTTCTTTGAAAAGAATGCTCAGCGATTATCTCCCGGCCTTAAAGAACACCCGCGGAGACACAGAGGTCTATGTATTCGAGGGCCAGGAAAAAGGCGGAAACCTGCTCGTCGTGGGCGGGACTCACCCCAATGAGCCGGCCGGGCTGGTTACGTCCGTCCTCCTCGCTGAAAACATTTCGGTGAAGCGGGGAAACGTTTTTATCATCCCGCGGGCCAACAACAGCGGCTTCAGCCACAGCGACCCTCAGGAGGGGAACCCGCAGCGCTTTTCCGTCCCAACTCCCTCGGGACCGAGGCTTTTTCGCCTGGGTTCCCGGCTGACCAATCCGGTCGATCAATGGCCTGACCCGACCATCTACATCAACCCGGCCGGGCAGAAGCTCTCCGGAAACGAGGTCAGGAACCTGAACCGCTGCTACCCGGGAAGAGAGAAAGGATATCTGACAGAAAAAATCGCCAGCGGAATCATGAAACTGATCAAGCAAGAAGGCATTGACCTCGGTATCGACCTGCATGAATCGGCCCCGGAATATCCGGTTATTAACGCCATCGTCTTCCACGAGAACAGCGCTGAGCTGGCCGCCCTGGCTGTGCTGGAGCTTCAGGGCGAGGGATTTGAAATCCGCCTCGAGGCCTCTCCCGTCAACCTCCGAGGCTTGAGTCACCGCGAATGGGGCGATGACGCTCATATCATGGCCGTGCTGCTCGAAACTCCCAACGCCTCCCACGGGAGGCTCAAGGGCAGGCCGTCTTCCTCCCTCATTGTTGAGGGCAAGGATAAATTCTACGCCAAGGCGTCTGGGCTCGGCTGGCTGTTCGTGCCGTTCGGCGAGGAGGGCATTCCGCTGGCTCAAAGAGTGGCCCGCCACCTCGCTGCCGTGGAGGCCCTTCTTTCAAGCCTCAAGGAAATCAGGCCGGACAAAGCTTTTGAGATCCATGGCGTCCCGCCCTGGGCGGACATCCAGAAAAAAGGAGTCGGCCCTTTTCTCCACGCGCCTGACTGAATTCATGGCCCCTGTGCGGGCCTACGAGCTCAGACCGCGAGCCGTTGCTAAGTTAAGATTTTACCTATACTTATGATTGACAAACGCCGCCGATTTGGATAGTATAAGGGACTGTTTTCATCCTACGAGAATGGAAATCATCATCGCCAAAAATTCAGGCTTCTGCTATGGCGTCAAGCGGGCTTTGCAGCTGGCCAAAAAGACTGGGCGCCGCAGCCCGGGGCGGGTGTTCACTTGGGGGGAGTTGATCCATAATCCGCAAGTGATCGCCGACCTGAAAAAGCAGGGCCTTCAAACGGCCGAGGACCTCGAGTCCATCCACCACGGCACCGTGATCATCCGCAGCCACGGAGTGGCGCCGGAGATATATAAAATCCTGGAGAAAAAAGACATCGAGATTATGGATGCCACCTGCCCTATCGTCAAGAAAATTCAAAAGCTCGTGGAAAAGCTGGCTCGAGAGAACGGAGAGATCATCATTGTCGGCAACAGAGAGCATCCAGAGATCAAAGGCCTCATCGGCTACAGTGAAGGCAAAGGAAAGATCATCGAAAACGAAGCCCAGGCCCATCTCCTCCCCTGCAAGAAAACAAGGGCCGTCCTGGCTCAATCAACCCAAGATCGTTATCTCTTCGGCCAAGTCGTGGCTGCTCTCATCGAAAAGACGGAGGAACTCAAAGTCTATAACACCATTTGTCAGTCCACCCAGACCCGGCAGAAATCCACCTCCGAGCTGGCCTCCCGCGTCGATGTTCTGTTCATCGTCGGAGGGAAGAACAGCTCCAACACCAACAAACTCTTTCAGATTTCGAAGAGGATTCTACCGAGGACCTATTTCATTGAAACCGCCCGCCAGATTACCCCGCGCCTTCTCAAGGGAGCCAGAAGAGTCGGAATTTCCGGAGGGGCCTCAACTCCTCCTGAAGTCATCGAAGAAGCCGTGGCTAAAATTAGAAATAGCTTCGAGCGTCAATCACAAAGAGAGGATGTCGTCCCATGGCAGAGCTAAAAAAACACCCGGAGAAAGAAGAGAAAATCACCTCCGAAGATTACGAACATCTTCTGGATAAGTATCAATTCAGCGCCAAAGAGATTACGCCCGGGAAGATCATCAGGGGCAAGGTCATCAAAGTCACTCCCAACGGAGTGTTGCTGGATATCGGGTTCAAATCGGAAGGAGTCATTCCGGTCGAGGATTTTGACGAGGCCGACATCAAGAAGATCAGGCCGGGCGACGTGGTCGAAGCCATCCTGGAAAAAACTGATATCAAAGAAGGCTATCTTATCCTCTCCAAGAAAATGGCCGACACGCTGCGGGCCCTCGACCTGCTGGAAAGAGCCTACAATACGCAGGGCTGGGTGAATGGGAAGATCACCGCCAAAATCAAAAATGGCTACACCGTAAACGTGGGCTTAGAGGCCTTCCTCCCCGACTCCCACGCCGACGTGAAGGCGATCAAAGAGCCGGAGAAACTCGTCGGCGACACCTTCAAATTCAAGGTTATCAAGTTTGACCGGAAAACCGAAAACGCCGTGGTTTCCCGCAAGCTCTTCCTCCAGGATGAACGGGAAAAGAGAAAGAAGCGGGTTTTCGGCCGCCTGGTCAAGGGGGAAAAAATAAAGGGCGAGGTCAAATCCCTGACCAACTTCGGCGCCTTTGATGATTTGGGGGGCGTCGAAGGCCTGCTCCATATCTCGGATATGTCCTGGGGAAAGATCGGCCATCCCTCCGAGCTTTTCGCCTTAGGCCAGGAAGTGGAAGTGGTCATCCTTGATTTCAACGAAAAGGATGAAAGGATTTCCCTCGGCCACAAGCAGCTCACTGAAGACCCCTGGAAAAAAATTCTGGAGAAATACCAGATCGGCCAGAAGATCAAGGGCCGGGTGGTCAGCCTGACCGATTTCGGCGCCTTCGTCGAGCTCGAAAAAGGAGTGGAAGGATTGGTTCACATCTCCGACCTGACCTGGTCGCGCAAGCTCGTCCACCCCAAGAAGCTCCTGACTCCCGGGGAAGAGGTTCTGGTGACGATCCTGGATGTCAACCCGGAGACCAAGAGGATCTCCCTGGGACTCAAACAAGCCACGCCCCATCCCCTGGAAATCCTCAAGCAAAAGTTCAGCCCGGGTTCCCGGGTGAAGGGGAGGATCACGAGCATCACCGACTTCGGCGCGTTCCTGGAAGTCGAGAAAGGAATCGAGGGACTCATCCATATCTCTGATATTTCCTGGGAAAAAGTGAAACATCCGTCCCAGAAGTTCGAGGTCGGTCAGGAAGTCGAGGCCGTCATCCTGAACATTGACGTGGAGAAGCAGAAACTTTCCCTGGGCATCAAGCAGCTCGAAGGGGACATCTGGGAGGACTTTTTCGCCCGCCACAAGGTCGGGGACATGGTCAAGGTCCGGATCGTCCGGATCGCCGATTTCGGTGTCTTTGTGGAGATCATGCCCGGGATAGAAGGGGTCGTCTTTCTCTCGGAACTCGATGAGAAAAAAATCGAGAACCCTCAGGAGACTTTTGCCGTCGGAGATGAACGAAATGCCAAGATCATCAAGCTGAACCCAAGGGATAAGAAAATATCACTCAGCTTTAGAAGCGCCCAGCTGGAGATGCAAAAATTGGAATACCAGAAGTTCATCCGCAGCCAGGACGACCGTCTCACTCTGGGCGATATCATGAAGGACCAACTCAAGAAATTTCGCGTTCCTAAAAAAGTGATAAAGGAAAAGGAGGGCAAAAATGATTAAAGCCGACCTTATCAACAAGATCTCCAGGCACATGGACATTCCCAAGCAGGAGGCCGAGGACGGAGTCAACCTGTTTTTCCAGACGATCAAGGACGCCATCCTCAAGGGAGAAGAGATAGAAATAAGGGGTTTTGGCAGCTTCCGTTTCCGCAAAAGAACATCGCGCTCGGGAAGAAACCCGCGCACTGGGGAGCCGGTGAAGGTCCCGCCCAAGAAAGTCCTGTATTTCAAGCCCAGCAAGCTGCTGAAAGAGTTGATCAATAAATAATGGAATACATCTCGGCACCCTGGAGGGAAGAATACGTGAAGAAAGTGTGCCGGAGGCAGGGCTGCTTTTTTTGCAGGGCGCTCAAGCTGAAGAACGAGAAAGCCGGATTCATTCTTTTCCGGGGCAAACACAACTTTATCATTTTGAACAAGTTTCCCTATAATCCCGGCCACCTGATGATCGCTCCCTATCGACATTTGGCCTCTTTCGAGCACACCGCCAGGGAGGCCACCGAAGAGATGGCTGCCCTCCTCAAAATGAGCCTCAAGGTCCTGAGGAAGTATTGCCGCCCCCAGGGCTTCAACGCCGGCATGAACTTTGGCCGGAGCGCCGGGGCCGGAGTCGTCGATCATTATCATCTTCACGTCATACCCCGCTGGCACGGAGATTCAAACTTTATGCCCATCGTCGGTCAAACCAAGGTCCTGATTGAAGACCTGGAGAGCACCTACGAGCGGCTCTGGCCTCTTTTCCAGGAGCAAAAGAAAAGGAGCCGAAGAAAGACAACAAAATGAATTTCGAACTGACCGAAGACCAGATCCTGCTCCAGGAGATGGTCAGGAATTTTGCCCGCAAGGAAATCGCGCCCACGATCGGCTATTTTGAAGAAAAGCATCTATTCCCCAAGGAAATCATTCAGAAGCTCGCCGAGCTCGGACTGCTGGGCATGACTGTTCCCTCTGAATATGGAGGAACAAAAACGGACTACCTTTCTCTGATCCTGGCGCTCGAGGAACTGGGCCGAGTTTCTGCGACCGTCTGCCTTATTGTCAGTGTCCACTCTTCGCTTTTCACGAACTGCCTGGTGAAATTCGGGTCGCCGCAGCTGAAAGAAAGATACCTCTCCCGGGCCACCCGCGGCGAGGTCCTCGGAGCCTTTTCGATGACAGAGCCCGGAGCCGGATCAGACGCCATCAACCTGAAGACCAAAGCCGTAAAAAGCGGCTCCGAGTATATCTTGAACGGGACCAAGGGCTGGGTGACCACGGGCAGTGAGGCCGATGCCCTCATCATCATCGCTCGGACGGGTGGTGAACCAGGCTCTCAGAAGCTGAGCGCATTCGTAGTAGAAAAAAGCTTTCCCGGGTTCAAAGTAGCCAAAATCGAAGAAAAGATGGGCCTTCATTCCTCTTTGACGGCCGAAATCGTTCTCGAGGATTGCCGCGTTCCGGCTGAAAATCTCCTGGGTGAAGAAGGACGAGGGGCCTTCATCGCCCTCCAGGGGCTCGATAGCAGCCGCATAAGCATCGCCGCCCAGTCTGTGGGGCTCTCCCAAGAGGCCCTGGAACTGGGAGTGAGCTACGCCAAGCAGCGCGAGGCCTTCGGGAAGAAAATCGCCGAATTCCAGGCCATCCAGTTCATGATCGCCGATATCGCCACGCTGGTCGACGCCGCCCGCCTCTTAACCTACAGGGCGGCCGTTCTTTATGACCGCGGGTTGCCCTTCGCGAAAGAGGCGGCCATGGCCAAGCTCTTTTCCTCAGAAGCGGCGAACAAAGTCGCTTATCTCTCTTTGCAGATTCATGGGGGCTACGGTTATTCTAAAGAATATGCGATCGAGAGGCTCTACCGGGATGCCCGGGTTCTTTCCATTTATGAAGGCACGTCGGAAATCCAGAGGCTTGTTATTGCCAGGAAATTGCTGAAAGATTACTGACTTTTAGGTCCCCGAGATCATGTTTGAGGTGAAACCATGCTGAAAGCGATGCGAAAAAACGTCAAGTCACTTGCTCCCACTTTGTGGATTGTTATTGCCACGTTTATCATATCCATTTTTGCCATCTGGGGGGGGGCGGGCCGGTTGGGTGAAAAAGCCAGGTCAGACACGATCGCGTATCTGGGAAAAGACAAGATCTCCCTGGACGCATATAACGCGGCCCTGCGCCAGAGGCTCGAGGCCGTCCAGAAACAGTTTCAAGGCCTGAACAAAGCCTTCATCCAGCAGCTCAACATACCGCAGCAGGTTCTTGAGCAGCTGGTGCAGCAGAATCTTATCGAGCAGAAAGCCAAGGAGATGGGGATCAGGGCCTCCGACAAGGAAGTGAGGGATAGAATCGTCGCGCTGTTTCAAAGGGACGGCAAATTCGTAGGTTTCGACGAGTACAAGAGGATCCTGGATTGGAACCACCTGTCCATAGGCGAGTTTGAGGACAGCCTCAAAAAGGAAATCGTCCTCAACAAAGTCATCCAGGTTCTGACCGCCGGGATCACCGTCACTCCTGATGAACTGTGGGAAAATTATGCCAAGCAGAACGCGAGCGTCAAAATCGAATACCTGCTCCTTGATGAAGGCAAGATTCCCTCCGGCGAGCCCCTTGGGCCTGCGGAAATCCAGGGCTATTTCGAAAAGAACAAGGACAAGTACGCTCTCCCCGAGCGGAGAGAAGGGGCCTATCTCTTTCTCAGCACTGAGGATATGAAAAAAGAGGTCAAGTTCGGTGATTCAGAGATTCAAAAATATTATAAGGATAATCTCGACCAGTTTAAAGAGCCGGAGCGCGTGAAAGTCAGCCGCATCTATCTGCCTCTTGCGGGTAAAGAAAAAAGCTCGGTCCAGAAAGAAGCCCAGGACCTTCTCGACCGCATTTCTAAGGGCGAGGACTTGGCCCAGCTGGCCAGGTCTTATTCCCAAGATGCCAAGGCCAAAGAAGGCGGAGACTGGGGTTTTGACGAATGGAGAAGCTTTTCTTCCAAGGAAACCGAGGAGATAGGGAAGATCGAGAAGGGCAAGGTCTCCGGGATCATGGAGACGCCCGAGGGCTTCTCCATCCTCAAAGTCACAGAAAAAGAGCCGGAAAAGACCCAGCCCTTGGAAACGGTCAAGCCGAGGATCAAGTCCATCCTCGAAGACCAGAAAGCCCGGGAGCTGGCGGCGCAAAGAATCTCCCAACTTGAGAAAAGCGCCCGTAAAGAAAAAAGCCTGGACATAGCCGCCCAGAAGATCAGCTTAAAAGTGAGGAATACCGGGCCTCTCAAGCAGGGCCAGGCCGTCGGGGACATGGACCCGGCCGGCTCCCTGAGTCAGGCCATGTTCGGACTCAAAGAAAAAGAAATTTCGACCCCCGTATTCGTTTTCTCCGGCACCGGAATTGTCCAGCTGGAGAAGATCGACCCGCCCCGGCCGGCCAAGTTTGAAGAAGTCAAGGAGGCCGTCGAAAAAGACCTGAGCGCCAGGACAAAGAAGGAGATTGCCCGGAAGAGGATCCTGGAAGCGAGGGCCCAGCTGGAAGGGAAAAAATGGGAAGAAGCCGGGCCAAAAGCCGGCCTGGAATACAAAAACGCAATGGACCACAGGCAGGAACAGTACCTGGGGGTCATCGGCGAAAGCCCTGAAATCGAC
>Ga0209253_10004615_pt1 | contig 12002 bp, 12 predicted proteins | sample FrelakmetBRP12BR_FD_187145 | JGI IMG/M metagenome (GOLD analysis project Ga0209253, IMG submission 187145) | Freshwater lake sediment microbial communities from the University of Notre Dame, USA, for methane emissions studies - BRP12 BR (SPAdes)... | ecosystem: Environmental > Aquatic >...
GGGCGGACGAGAAGTCCCTGGGGGGGAAGATCCCGCTGCTGCTCCTCTTCGGCAAGGGAGAGATCGCGGAGATGTTCCAGGTGGAAGCCGGAACCCCGCGCAAGGGGGGGGAGGAGACGGTCCTGCGCCTCAAGCCGCGTGGTGAAGGTGCGCCGGAGGTGCGGCGGATAGACCTCGTCGTCGGGACGGCGGACGCCATCATCCGGGAAGTCCACCTATACGACCGCCTCGGCGGGGAGAACCACCTGTTCCTCAGCGAGGTGATCATGAACCCCTCGCTGCCCCCCGATTTTTTCCGCTTCCGGAAGCCTTCCGGGGTATCGGTGGTGGATGGTTGAGGCCCGCCGGAACGGTTCGCATCCACACCCTCGGGTGCGGGAAGAACGCCGTCGACTCGGAGGTGATGGCGGGGCTCCTCTCGGAGGAGGGGTTTTCCCTCGTCCCGTCCGGCCGCGCCGACGTGGCGATCCTGAACAGCTGCGGATTCGTGCGAGCCGCGAAGGAGGAGTCGATCGAGGAGATCCTGTCGCTCGCCCGGGAGAAGAAGCGGGGGCGGATCCGCAGGCTCGTGGTGGCGGGGTGCATGCCGCGGCGGTACCGGGACGAGCTCCCGGGGCTTCTCCCCGAAGTCGACCTCTTCCTGGGACCGGGCGACATTCCCGACCTGCCGGGCCTGCTGCGGAGGATGCTGGAGGCGGGGGAGGCGGCGGGACCTCTTCCCCGCTCCCTCGCGGGCGACGGCGCCCTCCCGGACTCCGCCTACGGCCACAGGGTCGCCGACGCCTCCGCGGGCTCGGCGTTCCTCAAGATCCTCGAGGGGTGCGACAACCGGTGCTCCTATTGCGCCATCCCGTCGATCCGCGGCCCCCTGCGGAGCCGCGACCGGGACTCCCTTCTCGCCGAGGCCCGCCTGCTTGTCCGTCGCGGGGCGAAGGAGATCAACCTCATCGGGCAGGACATCACCTCCTACGGCCGGGACCGCGGGGAGCCGGGGGGGCTCGTTCCCCTCGTCCGCCGGTTGTGCGCGGTGCGGGGCGTCCGATGGGTCCGCCTGCTGTACCTCTACCCCGGCCGCGTGGACGACGGGATCGAGGATCTCCTCCTCACGGAGGAGAAGGTGTGCCGATACCTCGATGTTCCCGTCCAGCACATCGACGCCGGGATCCTGCGGCGGATGGGCCGAACGTACGGACCTGCGGAGGTCTGCGGGATGCTGGAGAGGCTGCGCGCGCGGATCCCCGGGCTCTTCCTGCGCACCTCCCTCATCGTCGGCTTCCCCGGCGAGACCCGGGCGGCTTTCGACCGGCTCCTGCGGTTCGTCCACGAGGCGCGATGGGACTACCTCGGCGTGTTCCCGTATTCCCGCGAGGAGGGGACGCGCGCGTTTGGCATGCCGTCCCAGGTTCCGGAGCGCGTGAAGGAGGAGCGGGCGCGGCGGGTGCGGGACGCGCAGGCGGACATCCTCTCGGCGCGCAACGCCGCCCTCACGGGGGAGACCCTCGAGGTGCTGGTGGAGAAGGCATCCGGCCGTGGCCGCGCCACGGGGCGCCACAGGGGGCAGGCGCCGGAAGTGGACGGGTCGGTCCTCCTCTCCGGGTTCGACGGGAAGGCGGGGGAGATCCGCCGCGCGCGCGTGACCGGGGCGCGGGAGTGGGATCTTCGGGCCGAAACCGTTTGACACCCGCCCCCCCCCGGGTATACTGAACCAATTTTATCTTCCCGACAGAGGCGGCAGAAGTCATGAAGATGATCAAGGAAATGCTGGTCAAGATGAGGAAGGAACTCGTGGAGGAGATCGCGCGCCGCTCGAGGGCCACCACCGAGGTGGGGGCGCAGGACATCGGCGACATCCTCGACTACGTCTCCGAGGAGCGTACCCGCGAGCTGGACATGATCCTGACGGACCGCGAGAAGAGGAAGCTGCACCAGATCGACGACGCACTCGACCGGATCGAGGACAATACCTACGGGAGCTGCGACGAGTGCGGGGTCAAGATCCCCAAGGCGCGGCTGAAGGTGCTGCCCTTCGCCAAGTTCTGCGTGGAGTGCCAGGAGAAGAGCGAGCGGGAGGAGAAATACACCCGCGAGGAGCCGGAGGAGGGGATCAAGAAGGTCCCGATGGGGGAGGTTGAGGAGTAGCCTCGCCCGGCTCTTTCTCCCGGGCGGCCCGATACTCCTCGACCGCCTGGTTATGCTCCTGAAGGGTCCTCGAGAAGGTGTGGGACCCGTCGTTGCGGGAAACGAAATACAGGTAATCCGCCTCCGCCGGCGAGAGCGCGGCCAGGACGGCCGACATCCCGGGGTTGGCGATCGGCCCCGGCGGCAACCCCCGGTTGAGGTAGCTGTTGTAAGGCCCCGGGGTCCGCAGGTCCTTCCGTGTCACCGTCCCGTCGAAGCGCTTTATCCCGTAGATCACCGTAGGGTCCATCTGCAGCGGCATCCCCAGCGCCAGCCTCCGCCGGATGACCGCCGACACCAGCGGCTTCTCCTCCTCGAGCCCCGTCTCCTTCTCGATGATCGACGCGATCGTCACCACCTGGTGCAGCGAGAGCGACCTCTCCTTCGCCCTCCGCTCCATCGCGGGCGTGAAGTTCTTGCGGAACATCCGCACCATCTCCTCGAGGATCTCCTCCGGGGTGATGGGCTTGTGGAAGTTGTAGGTCTCCGGGTACAGGTACCCTTCCGCGCTTTCGCCGGGGATCTCCAGCCGGTTCATCACGGCGGGGGCGGTGGCGGCGGCCAGGAACGCCTCCGGGTCGCCCAGTTTTTTCTCCTGGATCGCCGCGGCGACGTCGTAGATGTTGGAACCCGGCAGGACGGTGATTTCGTACCCTTTGGCATCTCCCCTGCGGATCCTGTTCCAGATCCCGAACGTCGAGAGAGGCTTGGGGAAGATGTACTCCCCGTACTGGAGCTTTCGGTCGGTGGACGTCAGGACCGCGAGGGCGCGGAAGGTCAGCGGGTGCCTGAGCACCCCGCCTTCCTCCATCCGGGAGATCACCTCGGGGAGGCGGCTCCCCTTGGGGATGGTCACCACCTTCTCCTCCCAGTTCGCGGCGGGTGGCGTGTCGAAGAAGAGGATGGCGGCCAGGGTGGCGGCGGCGAAGGCGGCGAGGGCGGCGGCCCCCGCGAGCCGTCGGGAAATGCGGGGCTTCCCGGGGGTGGTCATTTCCGGTTCCGCCTGTCCAGAAAGCTCTGGAGCAGGAACATGGCGGAAAGGCTGTCCCGGGCTTCCTTGCGCCGTTCCCTCCGCACGCCGGAGTCGATGAGGTGCCGCTCGGACTGCACCGTGGTCAGCCGCTCGTCCCACATCGTAACCGGGAGGGAGAGTTCCGCGGAGAGCTTGTCCCCGAACGCCCTCGCCCGGATCGCCTGGGGCCCCTCGTCCCCGTTCAGGAGGAGGGGCAGGCCCATCACGACGGAGGAGACCCCGAGCTCGGCGGCGATCCGGCCGATTCCGGCGATGTCCTTCCGGTCCCCCTCCCTCGGAATGGCGGGGAGCGGCTGCGCGGTCAGCCCAAGGGGATCGGAGACCGCCACTCCGATCCGTCGGCTTCCGTAATCCAGTCCCAGGATCCGGCCGCCGGCCGATGCCTCCATCGGGATCACCTCCACCGTGGAGTTTACGTTCCGACCCGCGTAACCGTCAACCAGCCGGATTGACGAACCTTTCCCCCTCCGGTATGACTATATCCAACGGCGGAGGGGAGATGGCGGGGTCGATCACCGATGTTCCGGGGGTCCATGTCGGGCACGCCCACGACGCGGTCCGCGGCTCCGGCGTGACGGTCCTCCTCTTCCCCGGCGGGGCCGCGGGGGCGGCGGACATCCGGGGTGACGCCGCCGGCACTCGCCAGATGGATTCCCTCCTCCGCCCGCACCCCGCGCGGGAGTTCCACGCGCTGGTCCTTTCGGGAGGAAGCGCCTTCGGGATGGACGCGGCCTCGGGGGTCCTGCGGTTCCTGGAGGAGCGGTACGTCGGGTTCCCCACCCCGGCGGGGGTGGTCCCCATAGCGCCCACGGCGGTGATATACGACCTGGGGTTCGCGGACGCGACATTCCGACCCGGCCCGGCCATGGGATACGAGGCGGCCTGTCTCGCCTCGCCGCTGCCTCCCCGGCGCGGCTCCGTGGGGGCGGGCACGGGCGCCACGGTGGGAAAGGCGCTCGGGATCCGGCGGGCCATGAAGGGGGGGTTCGGCTCCGCGTCCGAAACCGGCGGCGGGGCCGTGGTCGGGGCGTGCGCCGTGGTGAACGCCTTCGGCGACGTGGTGGACCCGGCGACGGGGGAGTGGGTGGCCGGCGCCCGGGCCGAGGGGTCCGACGACCCGGCGGACACGGAGGCGATGTTCCGCGCGGGATTCCGGCGGGAGCCCTTCGCCCCGGAGAACACCACGCTGGCGGTCGTCGCCACGGCGGACCTCCTCTCGAGGGAGGAGCTGCTGGCCGTGGCCCGGATGTCGCACGCGGCGCTCTGCAGGGCCATCCGTCCGGTGCACACGCCCATGGACGGCGACGTCCTCGTGGCCGTGTCGACGGGCCTGTCCGGCCGCCGCGGAAACGTGCTCCAGGCGGCGGCCCTCGGCACCCGGGCCCTGGAGGCGTCGGTATTGGAAGGGGTGCGCAGCGCGAAGGGGACGAACACGGTGCCCGGGGCGGTGGAACTGGCCGGGAGGCGGGGGAGGGCGACATGATCGAACGGATCGAGGAAACGCTGCGGAGGCTCCTGTCGGACCCGTCCCCGGCGGTTCGGGAGGCGGCTTCCGTCGCGCTGGACCGAACCGGGGCGAGGCGTTCGATGGAGCGGTTCCGCGCACTGCTCCGGGGCGGCAGCGTGGAGGAGAGGTTCCGCGTGGTCTATTCCGCGGCCGAGATGGGGGGTGGCGAGGGAGTGTCCCTGCTCATCGAGGCGCTCGCCGACGGCAGTCCCGAGGTCCGGGGCGCGGCCGTGCGCGCCCTCGCGCCCCACACGTCCCCCCCGGTGCTCAAGGCGTTGTGGGAGATGCTGCCGCGGGAGCAGGGGGTGGTCCTCGGGAACCTCCTCGAAACGCTGGGCGCCTCCGGCAGGAAGGAGCTGGCTCCACACGTGGAGAAATACCTCGTCCACGGGAACACCGAGGTCCGGGCCAAGGCGGTGGGGGCCTTCGCGCGGATGACCGACGCGGCAGGGTGGGAAAAGATCCTCGCCCTGGCTGCCGACCCGGACGAAACGGTACGGGCCGCCGTCGCGGAGGCCCTGGGGAACTGGACGTCCCGGCCCTGACCGCCCTCAGGCGGAGGCCAATGCGACGACGCCTCCCAGCGAAACCGTCGGGTGGAGCAGGGGGTTGACCGTCCCGAGGATGACCCGGCGCGGCTTCCCGGTGGAAGGGTCGGCTTCCGACAGGTCCACGGCGCCCGGGACGGAGAGCGGGTTTCCCGCCCGATCGAAGATGACCGCCACGCGCGGATTGCTCTTTCCCTCCTCCGGCGAGCCTGTGACGACCCCCACCTCCATCGTGCTCAGCCGCACCATCGTCCCCACCGGGTAGACCCCCAGCGAACGTTCCAACAGCAGCACGAGGTCCGGGTCCAGGGATTTTCCCGCCAGCTTCCTCATGATCTCAAGCGCCTGCTGTGGGGTGCGGGCCTTCTGGTAGGAGCGCATCGTGGTCAGCGCGTCGTAGCAGTCCGCCACGGCGATCACCTGGGAATGGTGGTTGACGCGGTACTCCGGCTCGGGCCTGGGATACCCGGTGCGGTCGAAGCGCATGTGGTGCTCCCGCACCATGTAGCGGGTCTTGTCCAGGATGTTGGACATCTTGCCGAGGATGAAGTACCCCTCCTCGGGGTGCTTCTTGATCTCCTCGAACTCCTCGACGGTGAGGGTCCCGGGCTTCCGGATGAGGTCCAGGGCGAGCTGGGTCTTCCCCACGTCGTGCAGCAGCCCCGCCACGCCCACGTTGACCCGCTCCTGCTCGGGGAGCGAGAGGCTCTCCGCGACCGCCATGGACAGGATGGACACGTTGACCGAGTGGTTGTAGGTGTACTCGTCGAAGTTCTTGATCAGCGTGAGGGCGAGCATGGCGTCCCTGTTCCGGGAGAGCATGCCGTTCATCTCGCGCACGGCTCGGTCGCAGTCGGCGCCGTTCGGCGCCTTCCCGCTGCGCACGTCCTGCAGGGCCTGAACGACCACCCCGACCGCGTTCCCGTAGATCTCCCGGGCGAGGGTGAAATCGTCCTCCTCTTCCTCCGTCGTCGTCACCCGGATGTGCCGGACGCCCGCGTGGGAAAGCAGCTCCTGGATCTCCGCCGCGGGCAGTCCCTGCTCCTTCGTTTCGTGGAGGAAGCGGACGAAGCTCTCCAGGTCCTCGACCGCGAGCCCCCGCTCGAAGATCACGGCGGGAACCCCGATTGCTCCGAGGCGCGCCATGAACAGCTCGAGGGAGGACGACAGCTGGAAGATCGGCACCCCCTCAAGCACCAGCGTTCCGTCGGTGATGGTGAGGGCGAGCTCGGGGAGTTCCAGGAGGAAGGGGCGCAGTTCCGCCAGGCACTTTTCCACGGGGTTGCGGACGAGAGGGTGGGAGGCGGGATACAGCCCGCGGTTCTTCAGCGACGTTCCCAGCAGCCGGACGATCCCGGCGATCGCTCCTTCCATCTGTCTGCGGTCCAAGGCGCCCCTCCCCTACAATTCCCGTCGGTTTACGATCCGCTCCGCCTCGACCTGGAGGGTCCTGTCGGCGGAGCGAAGGGCCTTTTCCACGATCGCACTGGATCGCTGGCCCTTGATCTTTGAGATGCTCCGGAGGGCGTGGGATTTCATGGTGCGGAACTTTTGCGTCTGCCAGATGGCGGGCAGGACCAGGATTTCCTCGAGCGCCGTGACCGCCTCCTCGGTGCCGATCGCACGAAGGGAGTCGATCGCCTCGTGGGCGAGCCGGTAGTTCGGGTAGAGAATCCGCTTGGCGGCGATGCGGCGATAGAGGGCGACAACCGCCTCCGGCTCCCGCTTGAGGGCGAGAGCCGCGGTCGCGGTCAGGGCGACGGTCTCCTCCGGGAAGAAGCAGAGGTCGCAGAGGGCGCTGACCGCGGAAGGGTGGGGGATCTTGGAGAGCGCCTTGATCGCTTCCTTCTTCACCCGGAGGTCGGGGTGCGACAGCGTGGCCGCCACGTGGGGGGCAAGGTCGGGCATACCGAGGCTTCCCAGCACGGTGATCATGTTGCGCACCATGTACCACCGGGAATCGCCCAGATTTTCGAGGATCGCGGGGACCGCCACCCTTCCGATCCGCGTGACCAGCTCCACGATCGTTTTCCGGACGAGGATGTCCTCCTCCTCCGCCAGGCACTGGAGGAGAGGGCCCACGGAGCGTTCTTCCAGCGCCACCAGGACGGTTTCCACGTCCTTCCGGCCCCGGCCCCCCCGCTTCTTGAGCAGCCCGAGGTAGTGGGCGATCAGCTGGTCGGAGGCCACTTCCTTGATCCCGAGGCGCGCAAGGTCCGCGATCTCCGTGCTCCCCCCGGGGGGGTGCTCGATGTGATGGACGAAAACCGCCATGGCGCGGCTGGCGTAATCGATCTTCCGCTCCGGGGGCTCCGACAGCAGGAACCGCGAGAACTCCACGATGTGGCCGCGGTACCTGGAGGGGTCCGTCTCCTTCTCGATGCGCGAGAGGAGGGTGTCGATGGTGACGGCCTCCGGCGGACCGGCCTCCTGCGGGAAGATCATCTCGTCGGACGACCGGAGGGAATCATCGGAGAGATCCTCGGGCTCCAACTCCTCGAGCTCCTCCTCCTTCTTCAGGAGCTCCGTGAGCGCCGCGTAGTCGACGCGGTTCGCCCAGATGTGGGAGACCTTCTCCTGGAGGAGCACGCGCTCAAGCCCTCCCTCGTCCAGGATCTGCTCGACGTCCCGGGTGACCAGCCTCAGGAAGGCGATAATCTCGTCGGGCTGCAGTTTCGGCAGGAAGATGATCCGCGCCGCACGGCGGAGGTAGAGCTCGCGGTTGAGGTCCCCGAGCGCCTTGCTGACGGCGGGGAGAGGGACATTGTTGTACAGGAGAGCGTTCTTGGTGACGGAAATCTCCAACCCCTCTTCCGGAAGGGGGATTTCCTCGAGGAGGAGGATGATCTTCGTGACCGCCTGGGTCAGGCTGGGATGTCCCTCGGGGTAGAAGCTCACGCTTTTCATCCCCTTGGCGAGTTCGGTGATCGCCTGGGCCACGCGCTGCAGGAAAAGGTCGTCGGTGGTTGTCGGCTCGGTCATTCCAGCGATGGAAAATGAGGTTTTATTATCATACAGTAGTAAATATCCGTCATGGGCGCCGTTCAAGTCAACCGTTTTCGGGAAAACCGCCCGGTCCGCGCTGTGTTGCGCGTCGTCGCTACCGGCCTCGGCACGGGATACTGCCCCGTGGCGCCGGGGACCGCCGGCACCCTGGTCGCCTTGCCGTTGTGGTACTGGACGGGGGGGTGGGGGATCCGGCACCTCCTGCTGCTCGCGGGAATCCTGCTCCTGTCCGTTCCCGCGGCGCGCCAGGAGATGGAGGCCACGGAGAAAAAGGACCCGGGCACCGTGGTGATCGACGAGATCGCCGGGATGCTCCTCGCGGCGACGGGGATTCCGTGGGGGATATGGCCCGCGGTCCTCCTGTTCCTGCTGTTCCGCTTCTTCGACATCTTCAAGTTCGGGCCGGCGGCATGGGCCGATGCAAGGCACGGGCCGGCCTTTGTGGTGATGGACGACCTGGCGGCGGGAGCGTACGCCGCGCTTTCCTATCGGGCAATCCGGTGGCTGACCGGGTGACCACGCGGCTTTCCGGGCGACTGGGAGCCCTGTTGCTTTCGTCCGGCAAGTCCCTCGCCGTGGCGGAGTCGTGCACGGGAGGACTCCTGGCGGGCGCGGTCACCGGCGTGCCGGGGAGTTCCCGATACTTCCTCGGGGGAGTCGTGGCGTACCACAACGACGCGAAGGCCGGTGTCCTCGGGGTTCCCCATCCCCTCATCGAAGCCTTCGGGGCCGTGAGCGGCGAGGTGGCGCTCGCCATGGCGGAGGGGGCCCTCGCCCGCTTCGACGCCGACGTGGCGATCGCCACGACCGGCGTGGCGGGACCGGGGGGAGGGACGAGGGGGAAACCCGTGGGAACGGTGTGGGTGGCCGTAGCGGATCGGAAGGGGGTCCGCCGGGCGAACCGGCACCGGTTCGGGGGGGGCCGGGAGGAGGTCCGCCGGGCGACGGTGCGCGCGGCCCTGGAAGCGGCCGCCGCCGTGCTGTCCGGGGAGGGGGATGCGCGGGATTGAGGCTCTTCGTCGGGATCGCCTTGACGGAAAGTTGCCGGGCCTCCGTCGCGGAAGCCATCGGGCCCCTTCGGGCCGACCCTGCGCACGTGTCATGGGTCGCCTCGGAGAACTTGCACATCACCTTGAATTTCCTGGGGGAAATTCCGATGGAGCGCCTCGGGGCGATCGAGGATGCGATCGGCCGGATCGGCGGATCGGTTCCCCCATTCCGCCTCGAGGCGGAGGGAGCGGGCGTCTTCCCCGGAACCCGGAATCCCCGGGTCCTCTGGGTTGGTCTCCTCGAACCGCTTGAATTGGTAAGGCAGTTGCAGGAAAATATCGAGAACGCGCTTTCGGGGGCCGGGTTCCCCCGGGAGGGTCGCCCGTTCCACCCCCACATCACGGTCGGGCGCGCCCGAGGGGTGCTGCCTCCAGCGTGGGGCGACCGGTTCGTCCGGGCGCTTTCCGGCCGGCGCTTCGGCGAGGTGCCGGTTCCGTCGTTCACGCTTTACGAAAGCCGTCTTTCCCCCCGGGGAGCGGTCTACGCCGTCCTGCGCAGCTACCCCCTTTCCGGGGCGCCGCGGGGCGGCGGGAAAATCAAGGAGAGGTCCCCATGAGCCAGGACGCAAGCCGCCGCAAGGCCCTCGACATGGCCGTCGCGGCCATCGAGAAGAATTACGGGAAAGGCGCAATCATGCGCCTGGGGGCGGACACCCCCGCCAAGGACATCCCGGTCATCTCCACCGGGGCGATCTCGCTGGACGTCGCCCTCGGCATCGGGGGGATCCCGCGCGGGCGGGTGACGGAGATCTTCGGGCCGGAATCTTCCGGCAAGACCACCCTGGCCCTGCACATCATCGCGGAGGCGCAACGGTCGGGGGGGATCGCCGGGTTCGTCGACGCGGAGCACGCCCTCGACCTTTCGTACGCGCGCAAGCTCGGGATCTCCACCGAGGACCTGCTCATCTCCCAGCCCGACACGGGGGAGCAAGCGCTGGAGATCGCGGAGATGCTCGTCCGCAGCGGCGCCCTCGACGTCCTGGTGGTCGACTCCGTGGCCGCCCTCGTCCCGAAGGCGGAGATCGAGGGGGAGATGGGGGACGCCCACATGGGGCTCCAGGCGCGGCTGATGTCCCAGGCGCTGCGCAAGCTCACCGGCACGATCAGCAAGTCCCAGACGTCGGTCATCTTCATCAACCAGATCCGCCAGAAGATCGGCGTCATGTTCGGAAATCCGGAAACCACCACGGGCGGGAACGCCCTGAAGTTCTACGCATCCGTGCGGCTGGACATCCGGCGGGTCGCCCAGATCAAGAAGGACGACGACGTCATCGGGGGCCGGACCCGGGTCAAGGTGGTCAAGAACAAGCTCGCCCCCCCGTTCCGGGAGGCGGAATTCGACATCCTCTACGGGGAGGGGATCTCCCGGGAGGGGGACATCCTCGACCTGGGCACGGAGCTCGACATCGTGGAGAAGAGCGGAGCGTGGTACTCTGTCGACGGGGAGCGCATCGGGCAGGGCCGGGAGAACGCCCGCGCCTTCCTGAAGGAGCACCCGGAGATGGCCGCTGCCCTGACCAAAAAGATCCTGGCCCGCTGCGGGATCGGGGAGGGCGGCAAACCCGCGACGGAAGGAGCGTGACGCCTTGGAGCTGAACGACATCCTGAAGGCGGCGTCCAAGCACGGCGCCTCGGACGTCCACCTGAAGGTGGGGCTCCCCCCCGTCTTCCGGATCAACGGAAAGCTCGTCCCGCTGAAGGTCCCCGAGCCGCTCAAGCCGGAGGACCTGGAGGCGATGACCCGTCTCATCTTCCGGGAGGACCAGCAGACCCGCTTCGAGCGGAACCACGAGCTGGATTGCGCCTACAGCGTCCAGGGGCTGGGACGGTTCCGCGTCAACGTTTTCCAGCAGCGCGGGACGATCGGCGTCGTGCTCCGCCTCGTCCCCGTCGGCGTGAAGACCTTCGAGGACCTCCACCTCCCGAAGGTGATGGAGAAGATCGCCCTCGAGGAGCGGGGGCTGATCCTGTGCACCGGGACGACGGGGTGCGGCAAGTCGACCACCCTCGCCGCCGTCGTGCAGTACATCAACACCCGGCGCAGCTGCCACATCATGACGATCGAGGACCCGATCGAGTTCCTCCTGCGCGACAACAAGAGCATCATCAACCAGCGCGAGCTCGGGGTGGACACATCCTCCTTCGCCGACGCGTTGAAGAGCGCCCTCCGCCAGGACCCCGACGTGATCCTGGTGGGGGAGATGCGCGACCTGGAGACGATGGAGACGGCGATCACCGCCGCCGAGACCGGGCACCTCGTGCTCTCCACGCTGCACACCCTCGACGCCGGCGAGACCATCAACCGCATCGTGGCGGCCTTCCCGCCCTTCCAGCAGAAGCAGATCCGGCTCCAGCTCGCCTCCGTGCTCAAGGGGGTCGTGTCACAGCGCCTGGTGCCCAGGGCCGACGGGCAGGGACGCGTCCCCGCCGTGGAGATCATGCTGAACACCGCCCGGGTGCGGGAGTACATCGAGGACAAGGACAAGACCCGGAAGATCCGGGAGGCGATCTCCCAGGGGTACGTGAGCTACGGGATGCAGACCTTCGACCAGTCCCTCATGTCGCTCCTGAAGGAAAACCTGATCACCCTCGACGAGGCGCTCCGCCAGGCCAGCAACCCCGACGACTTCGCGCTCCGCGTCCGGGGCGTCTCGTCGACCTCGGACCTGACCTGGGACGAC
>Ga0209253_10004616_pt1 | contig 12001 bp, 12 predicted proteins | sample FrelakmetBRP12BR_FD_187145 | JGI IMG/M metagenome (GOLD analysis project Ga0209253, IMG submission 187145) | Freshwater lake sediment microbial communities from the University of Notre Dame, USA, for methane emissions studies - BRP12 BR (SPAdes)... | ecosystem: Environmental > Aquatic >...
CGTAGATCTTCCTGTAGTGAACGCCATTCCTTTCTCTGTCGCCTTCAGATGCAGGTACGTACCTTAGAAAAGATATGATTCGATCAGGCGGGTGGATCAGTCCTTTCACGTCAAATATAAGATGCTCACTGGTTTCTACGAAGTCACCTTCTCTTGCTCTTGTCTTCCGCAACGATGAAGCCAACCCGTTGAATTCGCAACATCAGATGAGCCATAGTTTGTCATACGAATAGACTTGTCAGGCGGTTAGCGTTCACGTCAACTAATCCTTTGTCCGTGACTCTTAGCTCAGGAATCACAGCCAGTGAAAGGAAAGAAAGAGCAGAGAACGGTTTGCTGATCTTTGCACCGAGCTTCTTTGCTGATGCCTCAAGGGATTCAAGTCGTGTTGAGACTTCGTCAGCCGGTCGATCGGACATTAACCCCGCTATTGGAAGGGCGAGTTTGGCCAATACGTGACCAGACTCAACGGCGACAAGTCCTCCATTCATATCAGAAAGGACGTTCGCGGCGAACGCCATGTCTCCGCTACGCACACCCAAGACAACCATGTTGTGCGCGTCATGACCGAAAGTCGATGCTATGGCACCTTTCTTCAGTCCAAAACCTCTGACCAACCCTTTTCCAACGTTTCCTGTTTCTTTGTGTCTTTCGACCACGCCTACTTTTGCGATGTCACCCGACGGATCGGCTTCGAGCAATCCATCATGCGCCTTAAGGGTGTGCAGAACCTTCTTGGTCTGTATGCCATCCTCACCAATATCGATGATCAAGACTCTCACTGGGCCATTTACCACTGGTGATCTCACGTCGAAATCAGCTGCTGCAAGTTCTTTTCCTACGTGAACCGTCCTCTCCACGTACTCTGGATATCTTGGTGCCCCAAGACTGACGTTCAGAGCGCCATTCTCGGCGACTACCGAACCATTGGCTATGACCTTGTCAGCCTTCATCTCATCTAGCCGCTTAACCAAGAGTATGTCAGCGATTCTCCCCGGCGCTATGACTCCAACCTCCTTGCTGACCTTGAAGTGTTCTGCGGGGTTGATTGTCGCCATCTGAATCGCTCTGATGGGATCAACTCCCTCTTCAATAGCCCTTCTAACGATGTGATCCATGTGTCCTTCTCTAACAAGTTCTACGGCAGTTCTATCATCTGAGACCAATAGGCAATTCCTAAGGTCAACCTTTGCCTTCAGCAACACCTTCAACAATTGACCTAGGTTCTTATTTGTCGAGCTTTCTCTCAACTCGACCTTAAGACCCAGACGGAGATTTTGAAGCGCTTCGTCTCCAGTGGTGGCTTCGTGGTTGCCTTCGATTCTGCAGCTTGTGTAGGCATTGAGTTGAGATTCTGTCAGCCTGGGCGCGTGACCCTCAACAGTCTTTCCGGATCTTACCGTTTCTTCTATCTCTTTCAGCAGCTTCGAACTTTTCTCCAGTATGCCAGAGTAGTTCATGACTTCTCCAAGCCCGATCACTCCTTTCCAGCCTAAAGCCCTCTTTACATCTTTGACTCCTATTCGTGCACCGGTAGTCTCTAGGCCTGGAGATGAAGGAATACAGGAGGGTATTTGGACAAAGACTTTGAGCCAGAGTCTCTTGGCTTCGTTCAGCATCAGTTGTACTCCCTTCAGGCCAATTACGTTTCCAATTTCATGCGGATCTATCATGACCGTTGTTGTGCCCCGGGGGAGCACTACACGAGCGAATTGCGTTAGCGTAAGCATTGAACTTTCGATATGAACGTGCCCGTCAATCAGTCCCGGAACAAGATAGTATCCTTTCGCGTTTATCATACATGATTTGCTGCATTGTATGTCATCAACATCACCAACGAATGCGATGTGATTGTTCTTTATCGCAACTCCAACATGATCATTGATCTCGCCCGTAGAGACATTCACCAATCGTCCATCTTTCAGCACTAAGTCGGCTTTTCTTCGGCCCAGTGCAACATCGATCAAGCTCTTTGTATCTACAAGATCCATTGTGACACCTAGAATGAACATAACGCATTGAGTATGCTAGTCAAAATTTAGAAAAGCCTTATGCAGGCAAATTGTTGTCAAATCTCAAAGAAAAGAACTGCGAAGGCAACAAAGTCAAGACAATGTCTCACAAGTCTTGAATATATCCAACATAGATCGCATGAGACAAGGATGCGCGATGCTAACGTTAGTGAGATCTGAAGATGACATAGCGTCTTGTCTGCAACTCGCAATGCTTCTTGAGGTAAGTGCCTATCCTAAACCCGGAAACATCCACAGAACAAGAGACTTTCCAGAAACTAGATACGAACACTTCCTAGCTTCCGCTGCGGCACTTGGGCAGACTTATCGGTCTGCAGCTCACAGAGGCATCATGATATCGAAAAGGTTGATCGATGCCTCTCAAGCGGGACTTGGAAAGGCCATTGAGACAGGAACAGTTGGCATGATGAAATGGCAGACCGGTGGAAATACAGGTCTTGGCACAATCCTTCTGCTTGCCCCAATTGCAGTCGCAGCCGGGGCATCAATCGAAGACGGTACGTTCAAAGCAGGCAAACTGCGCAAGCATCTGAAAAGAATTTTGCAGTCGACTACCTACATTGATTCGCTTCATGTGTACAAAGCCATCTCGGTGGCCCGACCTGCAGGTTTGGGTTCAGTCAGAAAACTGGACGTGGCCCTATCAGAGTCTGAGAATCAGATAAAGAAAGAACACATAGGTCTTCGCAAGATCTTTGCGATGGCTGCCAAACGTGATTCTGTGGCGTCTGAGTGGACCACCGGATACAGGATAACCTTTGAGATTGGTTGCCCATACTTCGCAAACTGTATTAGGGCTGGCAAGGACGTCAATGCCAGCACAGTAGACACATTTCTAAATATCCTTTCAAAGGTTCCTGACACTCTGATCTCTCGAAAGGTAGGGACGGACAAAGCACGTTACGTATCGGTGCTGGCTGCACAATGCCTTGACGCGGGCGGAGTCACAGACCGCAGGGGTCTTGACTTGATCGACAAAATGGACAAGGAACTCTATACGCCAAATCACGAACTCAACCCGGGAACCACGGCAGATATGATGTCGGCCGTGCTAGCTGTTGAACTCCTACAAGGAATGAAGCCCTAGCCTCTGACACGCTGGCCGTAGTCGATTTCTCGATAGCTGCTAGTCTTCCGGACTATGACGATTGGAGTGTGCCTGACTGACTGAAGCATCTCCCACGTTACTTCATGAGGTTTCACTTTGAACGCTTCACCTGCGTCCCAAGCCGTTCTTCCGGCTCCAGAGCCCCTAACCTTGTTTGCTATCGCAGAGATCTGTAGAGCTGTCTCAGCATTCAACTTCTCCCCAACCACCGCCAAAGGCGTGGATCGCGGAGTCAGTTTCAGCAGTCTTCCGATGATGTACCCAAAAAGACCTAGACACTTGATCGATCGAACAGATGTAGGCCTAACCCCAAAGTGAAAATTGCGAAGACTGTATGTCTTGTCAGAGTCCACCACAAGTACGGTTGTTCTGTTCTTCGTGTCGACCAACAGCCTTTCTCGAATCCAACTCGCTTCAATTTCGGCGTTGGAGAGAGGCAAAGCTACGTAGTAGAAGGGAAGGTTGCTTGCGTCAATTCCTCCTTCCGAACCGTGTCTCAAGGCCTGAAAAAACCCCACCTGGTCTAATGCCAACTGTTTGTGTGCGGCGCCTTCTCCTGCTGGATACTGTCTCAGGCGTGAAATGTTCACTTTGCTGAGACGACACACATACCCAAGGATCCGCCCCCACACGACCCTCATCCATCCTATGGCGACTATCCTTGCTAGGAAAGTAGGCTTACTAGTACTCTCATCGAAGACTCGCCCAGTCGCGACGGAGATCGCCTTCTCAGATACCACCAAGAAGTCACCTTCACGTATGATGCCTGAAACGCGTCTAACGATTTCAGTAAGCCAATCGTCACCTGGCTTCCAATAAGAGGTTCTCACGGCTCTTGCCATGTACTTCAAGCACAGTCCTCGATGACGAACAGATAGTTGTCGCAAACCAAATCTATACTACACCCTCCAAATTTAGAATTTCCAAAAAGACTCGCGAATCCTTTTCTAAAGAAGCTAGATCAAGCTCAGCAAGCCGTTGGCGCATCACCAGAAGTATCCTAAGAACAGGACCTATAGAGGGTTGTGGAAGACGTTTGGACTCAACATTTAATAGTGAATCTTTGAACTACCGTTGAACCATGGCCACCTCAGAAGAGAAAAAGGAACCAGAAACTGCGGGCATAGTATACGAGTGTCTGAGTTGCGCATCACGAATGACCGCGGATCAGTTGGCAATGATACCAGAAATCAAGTGCCCCTACTGCGGTTACAGAGTGCTAAAGAAGACTCGCCCGCCCGTAGTGAAACACATAAAGGCCATCTAGGCGCGCACATAGGCAGCATCCAATCTTACTCACCAGTGCACCTTACACTAGGTTCCACAGGTATTTCCAGACTTTTATTAGCGTAGATTCCGTATTACTAGCAGAAACGCGCATCATGGAAGTATGAGAAAACATGCCGACCATCGACTACGTGACCAAGGTTGCCCGAGACATCAGAGAAATGAAGATTCGTGGAGCTGGAGAGATAGCCAGGCGAGCCGTGCAGGCGCTCAAAATCACCGCAGAACGTTCGAAAACAAGAACTCCAAAGGAGTTTGCTCGGGAGCTTGACACAGCCGCTCATCTTCTGCTCGCCACTCGGCCCACGGCCGTGTCTCTTCCTAATGGTATGAGATACGTCATGCAAAGAGTCCATGAAGCAAGAACAAAAACGTCCGATGTTCTGGAACTCAAGAAAGTGGCAGTCAAATCTTCTAATGAATTCATAGAGAACTCAAGAACGGCGATACAGAGAATTGGAGAAATAGGTTCAAGAAGGCTCGTCAATGGCGACGTCATCATGACTCACTGCAACAGTTCTTCTGCAATAGCGATAATGAGATCAGCGAAAAAGCATGGCAAGAAGATAAGCATCATTGTCACGGAATCAAGACCGCTTTGGCAAGGGAAGTTGACCGCTCGAGTCTTGAATGAACTCGACATACCTTTCACATACATAGTAGACAGTGCCGTGAGGTTCTTCATGAACAAGGTTGACAAGGTAATTGTCGGAGCCGATGCAGTTGCCGCGAACGGAGCCTTGGTCAATAAGATCGGAACATCCCTAATGGCCCTTGCCGCCCACGAGGCAAGAACTCAATTCATTGTCGCAGCCGAAACCTACAAGTTCAGCCCAGAAACAATGATAGGACAACTTGTCGAAATCGAAGAGAGAGATCCCTCTGAAGTCCTTTCACAGAAAGAGAGAAGGCATCTGAAAATGATTCATGTTAGAAATCCATCTTTCGACATTACACCACCTGAATACATTGATGCTATAGTGACTGAGAAAGGCATCATTCCCCCTCAAGCAGCCATACTAATACTCCAAGAAACATTTGGAAAGATTCCCATGGAAGAACTACTGGGGTATCGGACCGTACCCACAGCCCATGATTAGTCATTCCTAGCTAGTAGGAGCAGAATTCGCATGTCATTGTTTGGTTACATAAAGAAAGAGAAATACGAGGAACTACAGGACGTAAACAGAAAACTGCGCGAATCCCTCAACGATTCGCTTGACGGCTCAAAGAAGTTAAGGAACAGAATTTCTGAACTTTCAACGAGCCTTGAGAATGTTTCAACACTGAACAAACAGTTGAGAGATAGATTCCATACCGCGGTCAAGGAGAGGGATCAACTTCAAACGAAGCTCGAAAAGTACGTTGAAGAACGTCAAGTCATGCAGAAACTGATCAGTGAGTTGGACTCTCTTGCAAGAAAGAGACGAAAGAAGTCCGATGAACCCAATCTAGAAATCGAGACTTTCGATTCCGACATCAAGAAGTTGCTCGATAAACCCTCTGTTTAACATTCACAACCGGGATTGAAGCAGTGCGAAAAGAAGAAATTCCAAAAGGCACCCCAATTTTACGGCGTCATACACATCAACCTGAACGGGTGGAGATCAGACATCCAGAAAATGTTCGCTGGAATTGTGTGCGATGCCATGCGTGCTGCGGAGACACTGCGGAACACATTCGACATATTCGGATGCTGCATTTAGAAGTCTTGGATATTTCTCGCCTCACTAAAAAGGCCCCAGGCAGTTTCTCCTTTCCGATCGAGGGTTTTGAGCGATTCAAGTTCGAGATGCAGAAACAGGCTTCGGGTGATTGCATGTTTCTGAACGCAGATACTTGCACGATTTACGGGAACAGACCGCTCACTTGCAGGTTATATCCATTCTATCTAAAACAGTCGTCAGAAAACGAATTCGAGTTTTGCCTGACCGACGAGCGATGCCCTGGTCTCGGCCAGGAACCTCTACTAGACGACCCCTTCTATGTTCGATTGTTCAGAACTGCATCAAAAAAGATTTCACGCCAACACAATTCTCGGCAATCGTTTTAAGCCAAGGCTGTCAGTCAATAAGCTCTATCCGATGCGCGGAATTGATTGATTTGAATGGACCGGACAAATACGAAATCCTTGCCGAACTAGGTCGCAGAAGGGGATTCTTCTGGCCGTCATTCGAGATCTACGGAGGGGTAGGCGGATTCATGGACTTAGGCCCGTTGGGCGCCTCACTAAAAAGACATGTCGAGGAGAAATGGAGAGATTTCTTTATCCGAAGACAAGGATTGTTCGAGATTCAAACGCCAGTGATAATGCCAGCGAAAGTGTTTGAAGCCTCAGGTCACATCCAACACTTCAAGGATTCTATGATCGAATGTGCAAAATGCAAGCGAAAGTACCGTGCGGATCATGTGCTCAAAGATGCGACAGGAATGGAAACAGAGGGCCTCAGCCTTGATGACCTAGGTCGTCTGATCAAAGAGAAGAACGTTCACTGTGTCGAATGTGGTGGAGAACTGTCTAATCCCCAATACTTCGGTACAATGTTCATGACAAACATAGGACCGTACAGTGATGCCGTCGGCTACGGACGACCCGAAGCCGCGCAGGGCATGTTCATCGACTTCAGACGTGTCTTCGAGATAGCCAGAGAAAGAATGCCAATCGGAATAGCTCAGATAGGGCAGGCGTTGAGAAACGAGATATCTCCTAGGCAAGGTCCTATCAGACTAAGAGAATTCACCATTATGGAATTCGAATTCTTTTTTGATCCAGAGGATCCAAAATGTGACCGACTTAGAGAAGTTGAGAACGAGAAACTCTTACTGGTACCACTAGAGCTTCGAGAAAAAGGTGTCGAAGAACCGATCGAGCTCACCGTACTTCAAGCTCTAGAGAAAGGGTACATAAAGCAACCTTGGGCAGCCTACTTCATGGCGCTGTCAAAACAGTTTGTTGCTGAGCTTGGAATTCCAGCTGAAAAGCAGAGATTCCACGAGAAACTCCAGACAGAACGCGCACACTACTCAGCTCAAACATATGACCATCAAATCCAACTAGACAGATGGGGCTGGACTGAACTGGCTGGAAACGCGTACAGAACAGACTTTGACCTTCGCGCACATCTGGAGGCATCCAAGGTAGATCTTACTGCTTTCAAAGCGTACGATGATCCGATAAGGCGAAAAACGAAATCTGCAATTCCGGTCAGTGCGGCAATCGGACCGGAATTCAAAGAACATGCTCGTGAAGTCGCAAAAAGAATTATGGAAACTGACGCCAGTCGAATTGAAGAAGCTTTTGCGAAGAATGGCTTTCTTGAGATTGACGGATTTAAGATATCGCCGAGTCATGTCAGAATCGAAGAAAAAGAAGTATTGGAGTCTGGAAGACGTTACATTCCCCACGTGGTCGAACCCAGTTTTGGAGCTGAAAGACTCGTCTATGCCGTGCTGGAATATGCCTACTCCATTGTCAAGGACAGAGTAGTAATGAAGATTCCCAGAGACCTTTCTCCAATTCAAGCCATTGTTCTACCGCTGGTCAACAAAGATGGACTGGACGATAAGGCAAGAGCTCTTCACAGACAGTTGTTGCTTGACAAGTTTGACGCGGAATATGATGAATCCGGTTCCATAGGAAGACGGTATGCTAGGGCGGATGAAGCTGGAATTCCGCTGGCGATAACCATTGACTACGAAACCATGAAGAATAATACAGTGACGGTTAGGGATCGGGATACATGGGAGCAGAAACGCTTCGATTCATCACAGATCGCGAACACTCTCCACACATACCTTTCCAGCAATCTATCACTAAACAGTCTCTAGCGCAGAAACCTGAGCAGATTCATGTGCTAACTTAGCTACGTTTTTATTTCAAGCAAGCGTTAATCCTTGCGTGGAGCTCGTCAGGTAGAGGCGACGATTTGGTCCAATGAACCTGGTGATTCAAAATGACTTTTCCCCTCGAAGCTGAAGCTACAATAAGGCGCAGAATGCTCAGTATCTGCCAAGATCATGCCAGATCTGTGGTAGACGTTGTCAGAGAGCTCACTTTGATGATTGACAACATAGCTGACGACAAACCAAAGAAGGCTAAAGAACACTACGATAATATGGTCAAGCTGCTCGAATCAGGAGCCAAACTGAAAAATAACCTTCTCGAAGAAGTCGCCTCGGTCGGGTCTCTGCTGATTAGCAGGGAAGGTTTTCTAAGACTTATATTTGAAGTTGAAAGAATAGCGGACTATGCCGAAGCTGTAGGCTACAGACTTGAAAGCATGATGGAAGGAAAATGGAAGATCGATCACAAGTTCATCAGGAGCATTTCAGAGCTCATGTCAATGGTCCTAGATGAGATAACCAAAGTGAGAGAGACAATGATATCACTTGGCTTCAACCCAGACCGCGCAATCGAGGCATCCAAGGCCGTGGAAGATGCTGAAAACAAGATTGATCTGAAACACCGAAGCATAGACATGGAAGTTCTGTCCAGTAAGCTTCCAATCCAAGCTATTCTGATTCTGAGAGATGTCCTCGATAGGCTAGAAGACATTGCTGACACGGGAGTCAACGTAATCGACATGATAAGAGTGTTGGCCATCTATTCCTAGCAACACATAATTGTTGTATCATGTGACCACGCTTAGGTATCTCCGTTGCTTCTGTTAGGCATGAAAGACTTAACAATAGCTCATGCTTTAAGGCCGTTGTTTCCCTGGTGGTCAAAGGGCAACTAAAACACCCAATGGCCACCGGGGAGACACCCCATCCCGAGTGGAATGAGTAAGACTCTTGCCATTCAACAAAGACCCGCAGAGGGGTCTTCTGCTCATTTTCGTTTTTGGAATCTTTCTACTCTTTATCCTAACCATGTACTGGAGTATCTTCAACAGGAACCTCAACGCATTCTTGGTCGGATTATTCGGTACGACCGTAAATGTCTGGATTATCTGGGTTGTAACAGACCTACTGAGGAAGAAGCAGGAGGATTAAGGTAGTCAGGAAATACCAACACGCCCAAAGAAGAGGTATTCCTGCTGGTCATCTTCTCGGGATTCCTTGGGTTGTTATTGGGCTGCGGAAAAGACTCGTCGCGATTAGAGAGATAGTGTGTTGCGCAAGGGAGGCTTTGGAAACGATTAAGTCTGACATCAATCTCTTAGACCAGCGCTGGCAGCCTATGAGCGACCCTGAAAATAGGATTAGTCTTGCAAGTCTCAGCGACAAGCCTTCCATAGAAAGTAAACTGACAAAGGATCGACCAACCGCAGAGCTCATTGGAACAAGACTCATCGTCTGGAACGCAAATGACGGTATGGGGCTATACAGATCAGGCTTCTTCGGAAAGCCCGTCGGCATTCCAAAACCCAAACCCGACCAAGACTTCAACGTACCACTCATGCTTGATATCATGGAAGGCCTCTACCTCTATGAAAAGAAGAGAATAGAAATTATAGATCCCAAGACCAAGAAGGCAGTCAAAAAGAAGACACTTCTAGATCTGGCACGCAAAACCTACAAGGGCTTCATGCTTGCATACCGAGTCTACAAGGATCTTAGAGAGAAAGGATACATAGTTACTCCAGGAATAAAATTTGGAGCAGACTTCGCAGTCTACGAACACGGACCTGGCATCGACCACGCACCATTCATCATATCAGTCAGAACAACGAAAGATATGATGGGCCCATTTGAAGTCGTCAGAGCAGGGCGATTGGCGACAACGGTAAGAAAACAGTTCATAATCGCTGCTCCAAACAAAAAATCCAAACAAGTTGACTATCTAGTTTTCAAATGGTTCAAAGCTTAGAACGACTAGATTCCAGCAACAAACAGTGCACAGAAAACGCTATTAGTCCAACCCTGTTTTCTGAAGCCCATGGCCAAGCTTCCTCAACTTGTTGTTGATGGTGACTCGCTCCCGGAAGTCTGGGAGAAGAGCATGGAGGCTCTCCTTCACCACGGTATCAGATCATACAAAGAGTCTTACAGATATGATGAGGAGAAAATCGAAATCATTGAAGCCTCCATGAAAATGATCATCCGAGATCCCCTTCGAGAACCTATGCTTCACATGGGATGCGAAGGACTCGGCAACCTCAGGGAGTATGTCGATGAAGTCTTGGACGGCACAAAGGATGACTACGTAGATCGGGGCTTCTGGGATTACACCTATCACAGACTTTTGAAGAGCTATGAGGTCGTTGGTCTTCCTCCAGTCGATCAGTTTTCCTATATCATTGAGAAGCTAAGCGCAGCATCATTCTCGAACAGAGCTCAAGGAACCACATGGATGCCTTGGAAGCATTCGCAAGTGAAGGGACCGCCCTGCTTGCAAAGGATCTGGTTCAAAATATTTGGCGATGAACTGGAGATGCACACAAGCTGGAGAAGCCGTGACTCTTACAATGCGGCTTTCATGAACATGTACGCAATCATCCATTTGCACAGAAGGTTTTCTGAGAAACTTCATGTCAAGGTTGGTCAGTACGTGGACGACTCGGACAGCTACCACATATACTCATACAACATCAAGAGCGTTGAGAAATTCCTAGAGACAGCTAAGACTTTGAGAGGAAAAGGCGGATCGCCATACGAAAATAGCTCACTCTTGACTAGGATGTCCAAATAGGCTACGATTTCTTTCGCAGAACCACGTTCGTGCCTATGATTAGCATCGCCACCGAGACTGCGAACATTGTCCCGTTCAAGAATTCTGGGATAGGAGTTGCAGGTTCAACCGACACCTGGCTTGGCGTCGTATCAGAATCTAGGTACAGTACGACGTTGGGTGTAGAAATCAACGTGTTTCTGATGGGCACCAGCTTCAATGCAAGTGCTCCTCCTGCCGGTATCTGAAATTCACCCGTAGTGAGACCAAGAACATATTTTTTCGGGAATTGTCTGATACCAGTAATGTTCCCTTCAGCCATTGCATGGTATGTCCCTTCAAACACGTATCCAATAGATACGGCCAATCCCGTTGACTGAACCGTGTATCCCAACCAAAGAGAAATGGCCCAAGTGCTGGTCTCAATTGTCATATCAGGAGTGACAAAAACGGTTCTCCAATAGTATGAATGGTACTCCAATCCTAGCGGGTAAGAATACTGAGTAGGTTGACTTTCATCCATAGAATAGTCGGTAGAGTCTTCAAACACCCATTTGTGAAGATAGAATACCTGATTCTGGGCGGCATTTGCACTAGTTGCCTGAGACATCAACACAACGAGAAGAAACAAGATCATACCATTCTTTATTGACCCCGTGACTCTCACATCCTCTACGTTTTGATCCGATTCCGAAGCTATTTGGAACGTCATTAGATGGTTTGGCTTTTAAGAATACTCAATTAACCTTCTGTTTCAGCCAAAACGAAGCTTATTCGAATCTAGTTGACCACAGAGAGAAACCGCTTCTATTATGCCTGGAAGATGAGGGACAGAGCCCAAGTACTTAAGTCGAGACCAAGAGAAAAGCCCCTGATAGATGCCCTGAACAACGCCAATTTCATGTCTTCGGCGTCACAAAGGTGTTTTTCCGCGCCTCACACCAACAATGGTATTGCACC
>Ga0209253_10004618_pt1 | contig 12000 bp, 7 predicted proteins | sample FrelakmetBRP12BR_FD_187145 | JGI IMG/M metagenome (GOLD analysis project Ga0209253, IMG submission 187145) | Freshwater lake sediment microbial communities from the University of Notre Dame, USA, for methane emissions studies - BRP12 BR (SPAdes)... | ecosystem: Environmental > Aquatic >...
AATGCCACACCTACGGCCTCAACCTCTATCTACCCTGCAGCGGAACGGGCAACAACAACCCGGAGACGTACTTTTGGCGGAGCTCCCTGAGCAGCGCCCTGGTCTTCGGCTGGGAGATCAACCAGCCGAGCTTCCCGCTGCCCCAGGCATTAAAATCCATGGAAGAGTTCAAGAAATTACGGCCATATTTTTACGGCGATTACTATCCCTTGACCGCCTACAGCGCTTCGGACGAAGCCTGGATGGCCTACCAGTTTGACCGTCCCGAATTCCAGGACGGGATGATCCTGGCTTTCCGGCGGAACCTCAGCAATGCCTCGACCTGCCAGGTCAAGTTCCACGGATTGATACCGGGCGCCGTCTATGCCCTGAATTTTGAGGATTACGGAATCAAGATTTCCGAAACGGGCAAAAATCTTCTTGAAACCGGTTTGGAAATAAAAATCCCGGCAACGCCGGGCTCGCTCCTGATCACATATAACCAGGTTCTTAAGGACTAAGAGGATGAAGGCTCGATCATTATTATCTTTGGGATCATGTCGGCGTTTGTTCGCCGCTTTGATCTTGTTCGGCGCCGTCTCTCTGGGACCCACGATCACCGCCCAAAAAGTGATTCTCAACGAAGCCGATTTCCGCGACCGCATCTATGCCTGCTGGCTGGGAAAAAATATCGGGGGCACACTGGGCATGCCGTTCGAAGGCAAGAAAGAGATGAATAACATTTCTTTCTACACAAACCTGAAAAAGGGGGAGCCGGCCGCCAATGACGACCTGGACCTTCAGATCCTTTGGCTCAAAGCCATGGAAGACAACGGCGGCCGTGTCGATGCCCGCATTTTGGGTGAATACTGGCTGAAATACGTGCCGGTCGATTGGAACGAATACGGTGTCGGCAAAGCCAACATGAAATTGGGCTGGCTGCCGCCGCTGTCCGGTGAATATAACAACGAAAAATGGAAGCACAGCAATGGGGCCTGGATTCGTTCGGAGATCTGGGCCTGCCTCGCTCCTGGGTGTCCTGCTCTCGCCGCGCGCATGGCCCGCGAGGACGCCTGCGTGGACCACGGAGCGGCCGAGGGGACATTGGCCGAGATTTTCACAGCCTCGCTCGAAAGCGCGGCATTTCTTGAATCGGACCGCGATAGGCTGATCGCCTACGGTCTTTCGATGATTCCGGATGACTGCCGAGTGGCCAAAGCCGTCCGCACCGCCATCCAGGCCAAAAAAGAAGGCAAAGACTGGCAAAATGCGCGGCTCGAAGTGATTCGGGTGACCGAAGATACCGGGTGGTTTCAAGCGCCCCGCAATGTTGCCTTCATGATTATAGGCTGGTTGTACGGCGACGGCGATTTCGGCAAATCCATCTCCACAGCCGTCAACTGCGGCGACGACACGGACTGTACACCCGCGACATTGGGGTCCATTTTAGGGATCATCGGCGGCACGAAGGCCATTCCGGCCCGGTGGCGGGAGCCGATCGGAGAAAAAATCAAAACGGTCGCTGTGGCCGGTTTCCCCATTCCGGAAGATATCAACGCTTTGACCGACCGCACTTTGGCCATGACTAGAAAAGTGCTGGCGCTTCACAATGCTCCGGTGGAGGTCAGAACGGCCCCCTCCGATTTGAGCGGGGCAGGCTCCCTCCTCGCTTCCGGCCCAAAAGAGGTGCGTCCGCTTTGGAGCCTTTCGCCATACCGGATTATTTGGAAAGAAACGGATCTCGCGTTGACGCTCGATTACGTCTCCGATCCTATGATCCGGCCGGGTGAACAGCGGTCCATCCAGGTGACGATAGAAAATAGGACCGATTCAGAAAAATCGGTCCGCTTGGAATTGCAGGGTCTTCCGAAAGGCTGGAAAGTCCAGGGGTTGCCCTCGGGAACGATTAAATTAAGCAAGAACACTGCTCAATCGTTCCAACTGACGTTTGCGGCGCCGGAGCTCACGCCGGGAACCTATTCCATGAAACTAAGCGTAACAGGAGCGCAAAAACCTTTCGTCATCCCATTGACCTTAATAAGCCCTAAACCATGAAACGCAAAAAGGAGTATGTCCGATGAACACCAAGCTCGTTTCACGAAGACGTTTTCTTTCTCAAGCGGCCCTCGGCGGCATGGCTGCCGGAACGGCCTTATGGGGCTCTCCGGGCGTTCCGGCTCATCCTGCCGCTCCCCAGGCCTCCCCTGCTCCGCCGGAAAAAGGCAGCCAAAGGTTGGGCCTTTCCGAATTGCAGAATTGGGAATCCTGGCGATATGGAATGTTCATCCATTTCGGCATGAGCACTTTTGTCGGCCAGGAATTGCCCGACGGGAAAGCGCCGGCTTCGACCTACAATCCGGACCGGCTCGATGTCGATTCCTGGATTCAAATCGCCAGGGACGCCGGCATGACATACGCCGTGCTGACAACGAAACACGTGGCCGGGCACTGCCTGTGGCCGACCCGCTTCACGGATTACAGCGTCGCCAACAGCGGCAACAAGACAGATACGGTCGAAGCGTTCGTCAAGGCCTGCGCCAAACATGGGGTTCGGCCGGGCTTTTATTATTGTTCTTGGGATAACCATAACCGTTTCGGGAGCCAGACTCCCTCGGATCCCTCCGGATGGAACCAGGCCTTCACGACCTCGCTCTATCAGACCTTCGAGACAAATCAAGTCACAGAGCTGCTCAGCCAATATGGACCCATTGCCGAGATGTGGATTGATATCCCGGGCGTGCTCGGTCGAGGTTACCGGACCTTCTTGTACCAACATATCTCCCGGCTGCAGCCCAAATGCGTGATCATGATGAACAACGGCTTTTGGAATGAGGGGAAGTATGATACCGACTACGCCTGGCCTTCGGACCTGATCTCGATCGAGAGGAGTTTGCCTCGCCAGGCAAAATACGAAAAACGGCGGACCATCGAGGGTAAAACCTATTATGTGCCCGGGGAAATCTGCGACCCCATCGGCAAAAACTGGTTCTATGTAGAGGGAGAAAACCCGCGTCCGGACCAGGAGCTTGTTCAATTATTCATGTCGGCCCGAGATCACCAGGTCAATCTTTTGCTGGACGTCGGCCCCGACAAGCACGGCTTGATCCCCAGACAATTTCAAGACGCCCTGGCCCGCCTGAGAAAAAACGTCGGCCTGTAAAAGGATCCAGAAGATGGCTGGAAATCAAGGCCATTGAGTTATTAGAGTGGGACACGCATGAAAAAGAATGTCCTCCCCGCGTTGATTGTTTTTGTGGCTGCGGCCATGGCAGCTGGGCGACAGGCGGGGACCGATCCCCGGATTTGGGTGGCCAATCTTGAAAAGACCTACGCGGAAATCGATAGCTACACGGCCATTTTCCACAAACAAGAGCGCGTCGACGGAAAGCTCAGGGAAGAGGAAACGATCTCGCTCAAGTTCAAAAAGCCCTTCAAGGTCTACATGAAATGGATCAAGTCTCCCCATAAAGGCCGCGAGGCGCTCTATGCGGCGGGCTGGAACAAGAACCAGGTCAGAGTCCATGAGGGAGGCATCCTGGGCCTGGTCACGGTCAACCTGGACCCGAACGGGCGTCAGGCGATGCAGGGAAACCGCCACCCGATCACGGATACGGGATTGGGCAATCTCGTGAAAGTCCTCGGGGAAAATGTGAGCAAGGGCCTGGAGGCCGGCGAGCTTGAGTTCAAAGAGCATGGCCAGGACATGGTTTATGGCCGCAAAACCCAAAAGATCGAACTTGTCCTTCCCAAAGCCAGGACCAAGGATTACTATTGTTGCCGGGTCGTCATCCAGGTGGACCTAGAAACGACGGTTCCCATCAAGGTTCAGATCTTCGATGGGAACGACCTGTTGATTGAAAATTATGGTTTTGAGAACCTCAACCTGAAGGCCGGGCTCACGGACGCCGATTTCAATCCCGGGAATCCTGCTTATAAGTTTTAGCGCTCCTTTTTCTTCGATATGGGGAAAGAGGCAGCCTCAAACCAATTACTATACGTTCCCTTTTTGGGAATATATTACTTGATATCATAATAGGAACATATTATACTTTTTACGTGAACGTCATTAAGAGACCGACGCTCATAGAATTCTATGAACGACACAAAGATGCGAAAGGCCCATTGGAATCTTGGTGGTATGAAGCTAAGCATTCTAAGTGGACTTCACCCGAGGATATAAAAAAACAATATAAAAATGCCAGCTTCTTGAGCGGTAACAAAGTCGTATTCAACATTGGAGGAAATAAATACAGGTTGGTCGTCAAAATCAATTATCCGACCAAGACGGTATTTATTAGATTTGTTGGGACGCATAGTGAATATGACAAGATCGATGCGGAGGCCATCTAATGGTTCATAAATTGATTAAAACAAAAAAAGATTATGATGCTGCTCTTGCTCGCATTGAAGAGCTTCTGGACGCAAAAGAAAGAACCCGGGAAGCGGATGAACTCGAACTCCTGGCAAAACTGGTTGAGTTGTATGAAGAATCTCATTTCCCCATTCAGAGTCCCGACCCGGTCGAAGCCATTCAATTTCGGATCGATCAGCTGGGAATGGGCCGAAAAGACCTTATCCCATTCATGGGAAGCCGGAGCAAAGTATCAGAGGTTCTGAACAAGAAAAAGCCTCTTTCCTTGGCCATGATGCGAGCTCTTAATAAAGGATTAGGAATCCCCGCCGAAGTATTGCTTCAAGAGCCGGCAGCCAACTTCCCATCCGATTTTCTTCAATTGGAGTGGAATCGTTTTCCGCTCAAAGAGTTGGCAAAAAGAGGACTTATCGACAATACCAAAGACATGAAGCTCCGGGCAGAAGAACATATACGGCGAATTATTCAACAAGCAGGAGGTCCGAAGACCGTGTCGGCCGTCCTTCTCAGAAAAAGTAAAAGCGCCAGACAAAACGCAAAAGCGGATCAATATGCTATTTGGGCATGGTGTCTGCAGACTATGATTTTGGCACGGCAGAACAATCTAAAGCAAAACTATTTAAAAAAATCTCTGACCATAGAAATTTTAAGAGACATCGCGAAACTGAGCTATTTCGATAATGGACCAATTCTCGCCAAGGAATATCTTAATAAGATCGGCATCCTATTTTTAATCGTCCCCCATTTCTCCAAGACCTATCTCGACGGGGCTTCCTTTTTGCAAGAAGGCAGGAGGCCTGTAATCTCCCTTACTCTCAGGCACGATCGAATCGATAATTTTTGGTTCTGCCTTCTTCATGAACTTGGCCACGTGGTTCTCCATCTTGCCGAAGAAAATGAATTTATTATTGATGATATGGATATGCGTGGGCACAAAGCAGAGATCGAGGACAAAAGAGAACTTGACGCCGATCGCTTAGCGGAAGAAGCCCTCGTACCGAAGGATGAGATCAACAAGGCTTTTCTAGAAAGACCGGTTTCCTCGGCCGAGATCGATGCCGTCGCGAATAAATTGAAGATCCATCCGGCCATCCTTGCCGGTAGGGTTCGATACGAAAACCGGAATTACCGACTATTATCGAAGTATGTCGGCCAAGGGGAAATCAAAGAACATTTTCAAGAATATAAGCCGCTCATTAAGAAGTAATTTCTCTCCATTCAGTCGGCAGTAATTCTTGTCAATATGAATAAGACTGGCCGGGCAACAGCGTCAAAAAAAGAAAATTGCCGCGACGCAGGCTAGCCCGCCCCACGGGGGGCAGAGCATCGGGCCCACTTCATTGACCTTCCGGATTATCCTGGCCCGGCCCCGAGACGGATTGACCTCATTCGTCATATAGAATAAGCTTCTCTCATCCCGGAACGCCGAGGCAAAAGCCGCCAGTGAACGTGACCTTTAACCAGCCGGCCTTCATTCCCTGGGGCGGGTTTTTCGCCAGGCTGCTGAATTCCGACAGGATGGTCCTGAGGAGGCCTTGAAGATGAGAATGCGGAACCTTCCGGCATTGGGACTTTGGTTTTGGGCCCTCATCATTTTCTCGCCGTTAGCGGCGGCTCAGGAAAAATTGGATTTGCTGAGCGGCGTCTACACGCCGGAAAAACTAAAAGAAATCATCCTTCCTCTCCGAGATTGGCATCCGTTCCCGAAAGCGGCCGAGCCTGAAGAATGGCAAAAACTCCCAGAGAAAATCCGGGCCGCATACGTCCGGCAGGCGGAGAAGCACCTCGACGGCGGGTGGGAAACTCCCAAAGCATCCGTCTTTCTGGATTTTGTCAGGAACGGAAACCGGAGCCGCTACGAGGCCATCTCCTTCGGTCGAAGGGCAAAGCTAGCCGAGCTCGTCATCGCCGAATGTATCGAGGCCAAGGGCCGGTTCCTGGATGATATCCTCAACGGCGTCTGGACGATCTGCGAGGAAACATACTGGGGCGTTCCCGCTCATATCGGGGCCCAGAAAAAGGGCTCCGGACTTCCCGATGTCACCGAACCGACCGTGGACCTGTTCGCCGCGGAAACCGGGATGCTCTTGGCCTGGATCGATTACCTCCTGGGCGACCAGCTCCACCGCATCTCCCCCCGTGTTCGGGAGCGCATCGATCACGAAGTCCGGCGCCGCATCCTCTCCGTCAACCTGGTGCGCGATGATTTCTGGTGGATGGGCCTGCAGGGTCAGAAAGTGAACAACTGGAATCCCTGGATCTCGTCCAATTGGCTGACCGCCGCCCTTCTCCTGGAAAAAGAACCGGACCGGAGGATCCAATCCATTTCGAAAATCCTTAAATGCTTGGATCAATTCTTAAATTCGTATCCGAAAGACGGCGGCTGCGATGAAGGACCGGGCTATTGGGACCGGGCCGGCGCTTCACTCTATGACTGCCTCGAGCTTCTTTTCGGCGCATCGGGCGGCCGGCTCAATATTTTTGAGCATCCGCTCGTGCGTGAAATCGGACGGTATATCGGCCGCGTTCATATTTCGGGCCGCTATTACATCAATTTCGCGGATGCCGCCGCGAAGCTGAACGCCAATGCCTCGGTTATTTATCGTTTCGGAAAAAGCATTCGGGATCCGGATATGATGGGTTTCGGAGCGTTTCTGGCCAAACAACAGAATCTCGGGGAGGATGCCATTCGGGGAAGTTTCGGCTGGCTGGGCAGGGTTCTGCCTACGCTTTTTCTCATCAGTGAGCTTACGAACGCGCCGCCCAAAGAACCTTTGACTCGGGATTTCTGGCTCCCGGAACTGCAGGTCATGGGGGCTAGGTCCTTCGAGGGATCGGCCAAAGGGCTCTATCTCGCCGCCAAAGGCGGCCACAATGCCGAAAGCCACAACCACAACGATGTGGGCAATTTTATCGTCTATGCCGACGGATATCCGGTCCTTATCGATGTGGGCGTCGAAGCCTACACCGCCAAGACTTTCAGCAACCGGCGATACGAGATTTGGACCATGCAATCCGCCTACCACAACCTGCCCACGATTAACGGTGTCATGCAAAAAGACGGTCGCAATTTTCGGGCGACCGACGTCGCCTACAAGTCCGGGACGAAGGCCGTTTCTTTCAGCCTTGACATCGCCAAAGCCTATCCGGAGGAGGCCCTAGTTCAAACCTGGAAGAGGGCCCTGACGCTCGAGAGAGGCAAGCAGGTTATCCTTCGTGACAGTTACGTTCTAAAGAGCGCCGGAAAACCCGTCCAGATGACCTTGATGAGTTGGCTCAAGCCGGAATTGACGGCCGAGGGAAAGATCAAACTGGAAAATCCCGACGGGCTCAAAGACACAAAACCTGTTGTTATTCTTTACGATAAGAGCCTGTGGGGCGCAGCTCTCGAGACGATCCCTATCGAAGACGGCCAATTGCGGTCTTCCTGGGGGGAGAGGATTTATAGGATTTTGTTAACCGCCAAACAAACTTTGCTGCGGGGCGAATCGTCCATCCGGGTCACTCAATATTAAACGAGGCGCGGGATTCTTCGCAAAATTGATAGGGGCTAATCATCAGTTTAAAGCTAAGAGCATTCTATTAAACACAATGGGAGTGACGACACCCGACGGGTGGCGTGGTTCGGGGGCCCTCGCCGCCCCGAGCGTTTGATGCTGCCGATTTTCTGCCTCAGAATAATCACGATAGTCCGCGAGGGGCGCCGGGGGTGAACCGCGACAGGACCCGTCGGGCGTATCTATCGGGGATTCTCAATCCCGCTCGGCCTTTGTCATCGACTCCCGGATGAGGCTGACGACCTGGAGGCGGTTTTTCACGCCCAACTTCTGATAAATATTGTAGATGTGATTCTTGACGGTGTGGAGAGAGATGAACAGCTCGCTTTCGATATCCTTGTTGCTCTTGCCCTGGATCATCAACCGGATGACCTCCTGCTCCCGCTGAGATAGATTATAGCGGGAAAAAAACAGGGCCATTCCGGCCTGGCCGCCGAGCTGGGTCGAAGCCTCGGCAAAATATTTCCTGAGGTTGTGCCGAAGGATGAGGAGGGGTGGAAGGTTGGTGCAAAAATATAAAAGGACCATGGGCAGCGGCCGGATATTCGGCCAATACTGATAGATATACTCCCAGGGAAAGATGAGCCCGATGAAAAAGGCGATAAAATAACAGGCGGAAATCGTCTTGGCCAGAACCCTCTGCCGGTCGTCCCCGATTCTCACCGCCATCAGGAAACAGAGGAGACTCGAGGCGACATAGGCGCAAATCACCCCGAAGTTGATGGCCGACATGACCTTTGTCGTCAGGCCCAGCTCTTGGGTGTCCAGATAATTTTTGGTCAGCACGATGAGCGACAGAATCAGCAAGGAACTCAAGATAAGATATCCCCTCTTGATGAGCCGGGAGAGCCTCTTCTCGGACAATTCCCACATCAGGTTGATGAAAAAGTAGAGCGCGGCCAGCATAAACGGAAAAACCAGGAAGCCGAACATCAAGTTGATGGTCATTCTTGAATCGCGGGTACTGCTCGCGAGTATGGAAAAGGCCAGGAAGCGGCCGATCAGGTTGATGAATCCCGAGATCGTAAAAGCGATTGAATAATAGAGATAGATCGAAAGATAGCCGACCTGGTATTTTTTATAGATCTCAAAGGCGATAAAGATCGTTCCCAGGCCGATGACGAGAGAAAATATGTAAAGCAGTAATGGGAAAAAATTCATCATTCCGATTATACGGCATTTTCATATAAAAGTCAGGAGCCCTCGCGCCGGCCGAGTTTTTGCCCCTAAAAAACCGGCCGTTGAAAAGCCGCGCTAGGAAAAAAGTCCTATTTCCCGAATCCATACTTTTTTCTCATTCACCGGGGAGAAAATGGGGTATATTGAATACGGCACGATGAGCAGAGGCGGTAGCTTATTCGCTCCTTCGATCTCCGGCTATTTTTCCCCTTGAATGGCCTTGAGGGAAAGAGGCTTGCGAACAATGCCTTGAAAGAAAGGAAGAAACCATGAATAAGAAGATTCTGCCTTCGGTTCTGGCAGCCTCTTTGGCGATCATTTTCTTCGCGCCAAAGGCCGCCGCCCAGGGGGAAATCCCCTTCCGCGTGAGAAAAGTGACCGACCGGGTCACAATATTCAGCCCAGGCCAGTATGCTCCCGAGGCCGCGACCGCGGTCATCACGACGGCCAAGGGCTTGATCGTCATCGACACCGGGCTTTCACCCACCCTGGCCGAGATGACTCGGAAAAAAATAAAGCAGGAGCTGGGCCGGGATGACGTCATCTATATCATCAATACTCACGATCACTTCGATCACACCGACGGCAACCAGGTTTATATCGGCGCGACGATCGTCGGCCACGAAAACGCCGGAGCCGCCATGCGCAGGTTCGCCGATGGAAAGAACACATTCATCGCAGCGCGGCGGAACCGCATTGTCCAGCTCGAAAACCGCCTCAAAACTCTGCCGGCAGGTTCCCCGGACGCCTTGGCCACGGAGGAAACGATCCGGTTCGACCGGTTGATGACCGAGGACCTCGAAGAGCGCTATATTCCGACTCCGCCGACGAAGACCTTTAACGACCGGATGACCTTGGCCGTCGGAGACCTGGAGCTCAAGCTCTATTCCTACGGCCGGGCCCATACGGACAGCGACATCTTGATCCATCTTCCGCGCCTGGGAGTTCTGTTCGTTGGCGATCTCTTCTTTCCGACATCACTCCTGGCCTCGGCCAATCCGGCCACCCCCCCTGACGTCCCGCGTTGGCTCAAGGTTCTTGGCGAGGTCATGAAGAACAAAGACGAAGTGAAAACGGTCATAGGCGGGCACGGGCACAGCTTTGCCCCCGAGTGGCTGGCCGCCCAGCATCGCTACTTCCGGGAGCTCTGGAGCGCCGTCACAAAAGCTAAAAACGAAGGGCTGACGCCTGAAGCCGCTGAAGCCCAGAATCCCTTGGCTCAAAAATTCGCCTTCCTGGGGCCGTTTTTCGACGTGAAATCCAAGGAAGTGCTCGACAGTCACCGACAGAATATCCAGCTCTTCTGGAGGTCGGGGATGAAGCCGGCCGCCGGAGAGATCGAGCGGATCCTTCGTCAATCGGGTCCCGAAGCAGGCCGCGCCAGGATTAAAGAGCTCCGGACCAAGCTCGCCCGGGAATTCTTTGTCGATGAGCGCGCTTTCAACGCTCTTGGCTATCAGTTCCTCCGCGAGCGAAAAATGCCCGAGGCCGTGGCCGTGTTCGAGATGAACGCGGAGGCATTCCCGGAATCCTGGAACGTCTGGGACAGCCTGGCCGAGGGCTATTTCATAAGTGGGGACAATGATAAGGCAGAGGTCAACTACAAAAGGTCTCTCCAACTCAATCCAAACAACGACAACGCCCGGGCCACTTTAAGTCAGATCCAAGGACATAAGCTGGACATCCAGGCTGAGACCAGGCAAGAGTCCCGTTTCAAGCCGGGCGAAAAGACGGCACTCCAAGGGGCTTATTTCGGACAATCGCCCCCGGGGTTGGAGCCAAAGGTCTTCGCTCCGGGGATCATTTCCACAGCCGGCCATTTTGAATTCTCGATCACCTTCAGCCCCGACGGAAAAGAAATCTATTTCACGCGGCGGAAAGATCAGGGCGGCCTCAACACGATGATGGTTTCGCGCCTGGAAAAAGACGGCTGGACGGCCCCCGAGGAAGCTTCCTTCTGCAAGGGATATCCGAGCAATGAACCTCATATCACGCCGGATGGCCAAAAGCTCTATTTCGGCTGCAACCGCCAGCGGCCGGGTGCGGACCGGGCGGAATATGGGATTTGGGTCACGGAAAAAAAGGACGGCGGTTGGGAAGAGCCCCGCTATCACGGCCCCGGCATGTATGTCTCCTCAAGCCGGAGCGGAAACCTCTACATGACGGACATCACGAACGTCGCCGGAGGAGGAGCCCTATGTTATCCGTTCAATAAAGGACAATACGGCGCCCCGCAGAGATTGGCAGGGAGCGTGAACGCGCCCGCGGAGGTCGCCCATGCCTTCATCGCGCCGGATGAAAGCTTCATCGTCTTCGACTCATACAACCGGCCCGGCGGCCAGGGCGGTGAAGGCGACCTGTGGGTCTGCTTTAAAAAGCCGGATGGTTCGTGGACGGAAGCCTTTAACCTGGGCGATCAGATCAACACACCCGGCACCAATTTTTGCCCGTCGCTCTCGCCGGATGGGAAATTTTTGTTCTACGCGACTAGCCGGGATATTTATTGGGTCAGCGCCGAAGCGATAAAAAGGCTCCGGCCGAAGGACTTGAAATAGCATGTTCAATAAAAAATCTCTTCCTATTCTTGTCTTGATCCTCAGCGTCGGGCTGGCAAGCTGGGCCTTCTCCCAGACCGGGATCGAAGAGCGCGGTGAAAGATACACCAATGAGCGGCAGCCGCCCGACAAGATCATGGCCGCCATCGGAGTCAAGGCCGGAATGGTCATCGGCGAAGTCGGCGCCGGGGAAGGCCGTTTCACCGTCCATCTGGCGCGAAAGGTCGGGGAGAGCGGAAAAATCTATGCCAACGATATCAATGAATCCAGCCTGGAGCATTTGAGGGATCGCTCGAAAAGGCTCGGCCTCAACAACGTGGACATCATCCACGGCCAAGTGGAGGATCCCCTCTTTCCG
>Ga0209253_10004620_pt1 | contig 11998 bp, 11 predicted proteins | sample FrelakmetBRP12BR_FD_187145 | JGI IMG/M metagenome (GOLD analysis project Ga0209253, IMG submission 187145) | Freshwater lake sediment microbial communities from the University of Notre Dame, USA, for methane emissions studies - BRP12 BR (SPAdes)... | ecosystem: Environmental > Aquatic >...
TGCTCCCGTACCCACAGCAAGCATGGCAATAACAGCTCCAACGCCGATGATAATCCCTAACATTGTAAGGGAAGAACGCATCTTATTCACTTTTAATGCCCTGAATGATATTTTAAATGTTGAAGGTAAGTTAATCACAGCCTCTCCTTGTGTTCATCAGAGATAATACGTCCGTCCAGGAATTTAATTATCCGCCTGCTATACGCAGCTATATCATTTTCATGGGTTACGAGTATTATCGTAATATTTGATTCGGTATTCAGTTTTACAAAAAGCTCCATTATCTCGGCGCTGGTCTTTGAATCGAGATTCCCTGTAGGTTCATCCGCAAGGATTATTGGAGCATTATTCACAAGCGCCCTGGCTATCGCAACCCTTTGCTGCTGGCCGCCGGAAAGCTGATTGGGATGATGGTCTCCCCTTCCTTCCAGAGCCACACTTTTAAGGGCTTCTAATGCCTTTTCCTTTCTGTCTTTTGCAGGCATCCCGTCATAAAGCATGGGGAGTTCTACATTCTCAATTGCCGATGTCCTTGGAAGCAGGTTGAATCCCTGGAAGATAAAGCCTATTTTTTTGTTTCTTATGGCTGCCAGCTCATCCCTGTTTAGATTGCCTGTAGCTATATTTTCAAGTAGATAGTTGCCACTGGTTGGTTTATCAAGACATCCCAGAATATTCATGAAAGTAGATTTACCGGAACCGGAAGGACCCATTACTGCGATAAATTCACCTTTTTCTATTGTTAAAGACACTCCGCTGAGTGCATGCAAATCGATATCACCGAGCCTATAGACTTTTGTGATTTCCTGAGCCTCAATAATTGCCACGTTAGAACATCCTTGGCCCTGAAGGCTGTGGCGCCTTTGCTTTTGTGAGAGATTCGACGATCAGTTCCTGTCCTTCCTTAATCTCGCCTGATACAAGCTCGGTATAATTACCGTCACTTATGCCTGTAGAAATCGGCACACGTTTTGGTTTATCCTGTTCGAGTATCCAGACTGCAGAACCTTTTTGCTGGGCTACGGCTTTACTCTTCTCAGCAGGTTTGAATCTGAGAGCAGGATTCGGTATCTTTAAAACATCCTTTTTTGTTGATACGATTATGGACACATTGGCAGTCATACCCGGTTTAAGTTTAAGATCGGGATTAGCGACCTGAATCACCACATCATAAGTGACAACATTTTGCACTGTTATCGGAGCATTCCTGACCTGCCAAACCTTGCCCTTGAAAGTAGTTTCTGAATAAGCATCCACGGTAAATTCCACATTTTGTCCAACGTTTACCTTCCCTATATCCGCCTCAGCCACATTCGTATCGATCTGCATCTTTGTGAGATCCTGTGCAATGCTGAACAGTGTCGGCGTCTGAAAACTGGCCGCAACAGTCTGCCCAACGTCCACATTCCTCGAAACGACAATCCCATCAACAGGGGAGACTATCTTCGTATAATAATAATTTGTCTCGGCAAGGCTTAAGGTTGCCTCTGTCTGAGCAACCTGAGACTTTGCCGCGCTTACCGAAGCCTTTGCAGTTTCATTGTTTGTTTCCGCTGTATCGAGGTCACTCCTGGCTATAAGATTTTTTGCAAACAGTTCTTTATTTCTGTTCATTGACCTCTCTGCGTCAACAAGTGTTGCCTGGGCTTTCTCAAGATTTGCTTTAGCCGAAAAAAGATTTGCCCTCGCCTGATTCACCTGCGCCTCAAACAGAGCCGGGTCTATCCTTGCTATCAGCTGGCCTTTCTTTACAGGAGAATTGAAATCCACATATATATTTTTTATCGTGCCTGATACCTGCGTGCCCACAAGGACAGTTGTCACAGGGTTTACTGTACCTGTAGCAGTCACTGCCATTTCTATATCGCCTTTGACAACCTTATCAAATCTGTATTGAGGCTCATTCCCTTTGCCTCTAAGAAGAACAAATCCGGCAACAGCAATGACAATAATTATTGCGCTGATAATTGCTATTTTTTTCATCTCATTCCCATCGCCTTCTCAAGACTTGCCTGGGCAACCTTATCAACATAAAGGGCCTGGATATAAAAGGTTCTTGCATTCGCCAGGCCTACCTCTGCATCGGTAACCTCTATCGGATTCCCTACACCTGCCGCATATCTGCCGTTTGCTATGTCAAGATTCTCCTGTGCCTGCTCCACACCGAGCTTTGCTGTGGGGATCGCCTCTTCTGCAGCCCTGAGAGTCAAGTATGACGCTTGCACTTCAAGGAATATGATCTGTCTCAAAGACTCTTCGTTTGCCTTGATGACATTTAAGTTCGCCCTGGATTCTTCCACCTGATATTTTGTCAGAAAACCGCTGAATAACGGGAATGAAAGACTCGCCCCTACATTCCATCCGTCCTCCAATGGAAATTGTTCCCCCGACCAGTTGTAGCCTGCATTACCACTCAGGACAGGATAGTATCCGGTCTTTGCAAGCTCTATAGATCTCTCGGCCGCCTGTCTCTTTGAAACAATAGACTTCAAATCAGGCCTGTTTTGATATGCCTTTGTCAGTGCATCTTCTAAAGTTATCTCATACTTCGTAAAGGACATTTTTTCCTCAAGAGTGTATTCTGGCGCATCAGGAATACCCATAGCATTATTCAGGGTTACGATAGATATCCTGAAGGCATTTTCGTTCCTTATCAGATTAAGCTTTGCGTTGCTTACGTCAACCTCTGCCTTTGTCACATCAAATTTCGGTTTTGTGCCTGCATCAAAAAAACCTTTTGCCTGCTCAAGATGCTGCTTTGTCTGCTTTACGGTATCTTCTGCAACAATCCTGTTGTATTTTGCCTGCACAACCCCGTAGTATGCCTGTTTGACGTTGAAGATAATCTGCTCGGTTACATTCTGCATATCCGATTTGGACGAATCAAGATTGAGATTCTGTATCTTTACCTGATTCGGGGTCTTCCCGAAATCATATATAATCTGGTTAAGACTGAACCCAGTGGAATATTGGTTAAAGGATTCGTCTGACGCGCCAAAAGAGCCGCCTGAAGAACCTGATGAAGGTGATGCAGGTTTTATCCTGCTGTAGTTTGACGACCAGTCAATCCAGGGATAATAATTCGCCTTCGCCTGCCCAACCCTGCTTTCATTCACATTGACTGTATTGCTTGCAGCAATTATGGTTGGCTGCATCTTCAGTGCTATTTCAACACATCTCTCAAGATTAAGGGTTTCTCCCTTTTTGATAATCTCCTCTGCCTGGCCGTTAAACGGCTTAATAAGTATGAAAAATAGCGTAAAAGGAATAATCCATTTCATTGCAACCTCCTATATATAAATTCTATGTTTGATGTGAATTCAGTAATTTTTCTCTTTTTCTCTCTTTGCGTCTGCCGAGCAGGTTGTTTACTTTTCCCTGAAACTTGTCCATGTAATAAAACACTACAGGGGTTATGTACAGCGTCAGGAGCTGGGAGACAATGAGGCCGCCGACAACAGCCAGACCCAGAGGGCGGCGGGATTCGGCGCCGGCGCCAAAACCGATAGCGATCGGGAGCGTTCCCATTAATGCTGCCATAGTGGTCATCATGATCGGTCGGAAACGTATTATGGCGCCTTCATAGATTGCTTCCATCGGGGCCTTCCCTTCATTCCTTTGGGCTGCGAGGGCAAAGTCGATCATCATGATTGCGTTTTTCTTAACTATTCCCAGAAGCATGATGACACCGACAAAGGCATAGATATTCAGTTCCTTATTAAAAAGCATCAGGGTTATGAGCGCTCCGAACCCTGCAGCAGGAAGTCCTGAGAGAATGGTGAGAGGATGAATAAAGCTTTCGTAAAGTATCCCCAGTACGATATAAATGACCAGGAGGGCCATTATCAGCAATATCCAGAGCCCTTTCATTGACGACTGAAACGCCTGGGCAGTCCCCTGAAAACCGGTGCTGATTGTCGGCGGCAAAGTTTCGTGAGCAAGTTTGTCAACAAACGAAACTGCGTCACCGAGTGCTACACCAGGCCTGAGATTAAAGGAGAGGGTAACTGCGGGAAGCTGGCCAAGGTGATTTACAGTCAGAGGGCCGACATCCCGTGTCAGAGTCGCCAAGGTATTCAACGGCACCAATTGGCCGGCAGCGGACTGGATATAGAGCAATGACAGGGCAGAGAGGTCTGTCTGGTATTGAGGTTCAAGCTCAAGAATGACCTGGTACTGGTTGTTAGGCGCATAAATAGTCGAGACCTGGCGGGAGCCGTAGGCGTAATAGAGGGCGTCTTCTATCTGCTGTGCTGTTACGCCAAGGGCGGATGCCTTGTCGCGGTTGATCTCGATGTTGACCTGGGGATTATTTATCTGCAGGTCGCTGGTCACATCCTGCAGTTTGGGCAATGCACGCATCTTGCCTTCCAGCTCCATAGCCGATCGATAAAGCTCCCCTGTATCCGGACTCTGCAGGGTAAACTGGTACTGACTCTTGGTCAACTGGCCGCCGATGCGTATAGCGGGAAGATTCTGCATAAACATCATGATGCCCGGCACCTGCGAGACCTTGATCCGCAATTCCTGAATGATCTCGTCTGCGCTCAATTTCCGTTCGCTTCGAGGTTTAAGGCGCATGAACATCCGTCCGGCGTTATTTGCAACGCTTACTCCGCTGGCGCCGACAGCGGACATAAAGGCATCGATGTTGGGGTCTTCTGCAACAATGGCAGCCAGTTCCTTCTGGTGTTTCACCATATCTTCAAAGGAGATGCCCTGTGCTGCCTCTGTAAAGGCAAAGATCTGGCCGGTGTCCTCTGACGGGAGAAATCCCATCGGAATTTTTGCGAACAAAAAACCCGTCACTACAGTAAGAATAATGGTGAGCGCAAGTACACTCCGGCGGTATTTGAGGACAATTTTCAGTGTCCATTCATAGGTGTGCAGCATACCGCTGAAGAAACGTTCCATCAATAAGTAAAGGCGCCCGTGCCGCACAGCAGCCTGCGGACGGATAAAACGGCTGCAGAGCATAGGAGTGAGCGTCAGGGAGACAAAGCCAGATATAAGGATAGCCATGCTGATAGTCACCGCAAATTCGTGGAGGATTCTGCCGAGGATCCCGCCCATGAAGAGCACCGGAATAAAAACTGCGACAAGGGAGAGGGTCATGGACAAAATAGTAAAGCTTATTTCTCTTGAACCGGTGAGAGCAGCCTGTAAGACCGGCTCCCCCTTTTCGATATGGCGCATAATATTTTCGAGCATTACGATAGCGTCATCCACCACAAAACCGACAGACAGGGTGAGGGCCATAAGGGTTATGTTATTCACGCTGAACCCCATCAGATACATCGCAGCAAAGGTGCCGACAATAGAAAAAGGCAGCGCAAGGCTCGGAATAATGGTCGCGGAAATATTGCGCAGGAAAAGAAAAATTACCAGAACGACAAGACACAGCGCAAGGAAAAGTGTGAACTTGACGTCTCCTACGGATTCACGAATGGATACCGAGCGATCGTAAAGAACATCCAGCTTGACCGAAGGCGGTATCTGAACCCTGAAGCCCGGCAGAAGCTTCTTGATGCTGTCCACCACTTCCACGGTATTCGTACCCGGCTGGCGCTGGATCGCCAGAACAACTCCGCGTTCGTTCTTGTACCAGTTCGCCGACTTGTCGTTTTCTACACTATCGATAACCCTGCCCAGTTCCTCAAGTCGCACAGGCGAGCCTCCCCGGTAGGCCACAATCAGAGGACGATAGGCTGCGGCATTGTAGAGCTGCCCGGTAGCCTGAATCGTAAAAGCCTGCTTCTCGCCCTGAAGAGCGCCTGTAGGCAGGTTCACATTTCCCATCGCAAGTGCGTCTCCCACTTCATTGATTCCGATCTTTCTGTTTGCGAGGGCCCTGGGATCGAGCTGGGCCCGTACTGCAAATTTCTGAGAGCCAAAGACCTGTACCTGGGCCACGCCGCTGATCATCGAAACACGCTGGGCTATAAAGGTATCCGCATATTCATAGACCGTAGAAATGGGAAGTATCGGTGAACTCAATGCAAGGTAGAGAACAGGCTGGTCAGCCGGGTTTACCTTGTTATAGGTGGGAGGGGTCGGCATATTCTGCGGGAGCTGCTTCGCAGCCTTCGCAATCATTGCCTGAACGTCCTGACCTGCAGCGTCAATGTTTCTGCTGAGGTTGAACTGCAGCGTGATCCGGGTATTTCCAAGGGCATTCGTAGAGGTCATGGAGTCGAGCCCTGCAATAGTCGAAAACTGCCGCTCCAGAGGAGTCGCCACAGCCGATGCCATGGTCTCCGGACTGGCGCCAGGAAGGCCGGCGCTCACCTGGATAGTAGGGAAGTCAACATTCGGGAGGTCGCTCACCGGCAGAAGTCTGTACGCGGCTATCCCGAATACCAGGATGGACAACATGACCAGCGTGGTCATAATCGGCCTACGGATGAAAAGTTCCGGAACGTTCATTATTTTAAGCCTTCGGTTTTTTCCTTAAGCTGTACCTTAGCACCCGGGACAAGACGGAGTTGACCGTCTGTGACGACCTTTTCCCCAGCCTGCAGTCCCTTTTCAACAACGGTTTCGCTGTTGAGCGTTCTGCCTACGGTTACGGGCCGGTCTTCGACCGTGAGGTCATCCTTTATTACAAATACATACTGCCCTTTCTGCCCCGTCTGAACAGACTGTGAAGGTACAACAATCGCGTTGGGCTGTGTGGTCAATACTATCACCACGTCAACAAATTGACCGGGCCAGAGTCGTTTTTTATTATTGGCAAAGGTCGCTTTCAACTTAATTGTTCCTGTCGCAGCGTCAACCGTATTGTCAACAAAGGTCAATACCCCCTCCTCGGGATTGTCTTTCCCTGTTGTTATAAAAGCCTTAACCAGTATTTTTCCGCCGGACATATATTTCTTTATTTCCGCCAGATACTGTTCAGGCACGGAAAAAGTCACATAGATGGGCTGAATCTGGTTGATAATTATCATTGGATTATCGGCATTAGCCTTAATCAGATTTCCCTGATGAGATAAAAGATTTCCTGTGCGCCCGTTAAAAGGAGAGTAGATATAACAGTATTTCAATTGCAGACCGGCATTTTCAACTACAGCCTTATCTGCATTTACTGTTGCCTCAAAGGCAGTAGCGTTGGTGCGAATCTGGTCGTATTGCTCCTGTGCAACATAACCTTTCTTCACAAGTTCGGCATAGCGCCGGACCTCTTCACGTGCATTTTCAAGTTGAGCAATATCTTTTGCAAGATTTGCCTCAGCCTGCTTCAGAGCCGCTTCATAAGGACGGGGATCGATCGTAAACAGGAGAGCGCCTTTGTTAACATCCTGACCTTCCCTGAAATGGACATGGTCAAGTATGCCGCCTATCTGGGATTTAACAGATACCGTGGAATAGGCTTCAACATTACCGATTGTATTGATCTGAACAGGAACTGTTTTTTGAATCACGGCAGCAGCGGTTACAGGCACAGCCGGTTTTTTGGGAGGTTCTGATTTTCCTCCTGAGCAGGCAGAGAGAAGGGTTATCAATAAAACAGATAATATGAATTGAGCAATCTCTACAGGCTCTGAAAAAGCTGTGTTTAGTTTATTCGTCATTTTATTCTCCCGACTTTTCTTTGACTTGATTTAATTATATAAAGGATAATTCATTGGTCAATCCCTTTTACCTGCTGTCATAAGGCCGTTGAATACGAATTCATTAAGCATCTTCGGAGTGATATGAACATCATCATCCAATGCCATTGAGAGAATAATACCCCTAAGAGATCCCATGATCATCTTCGCCATATGATCTGCATTGCATTTCCTGAATTCTCCTGACTGAATTCCTCTTTGGATGATATTCTCAATCAGCGCTCTTTGTTTTCTGAAAAATTGTCTCTTTTCATGAACACCAAAAGCAAACCCGTGTTCCCTGATATGGAGAAGAATGAATTCTTTATGCTTCAGTGCATTCTCAAGGTACAGTTTTAAGAAATTAGACAATGCTTCCGTAGCAGATCCAGCACTTCCGGCTGTTACCTCAAGCCTGCTGCCGATATCTTGCATCCATTTATTTATAAGGCTTTTGTAGAGTTCCTCTTTATTCCTGAAATAGAGATAAACGCCGCCTACGCTTATACCTGCAGCCTTCGCAATTTCCCTGATGTTTGCCTTTGCATAGCCCTTTGTTGAAAAAACAGCCATGGCAGCATCAATGATTTTTTTCTTGGACTCTATACCTGAACGCTTGTTCATGTGAACTTATGTTCAGTATAAGAAAAATAACCTGCATTGTCAATATGAATATTTTAAATTGTTACGAAAATCTTCAGGATAGTCATAAAATCATACAACCACATGAGCGAACCAGTGGGTTTAAAAGCTCCATCCGGTCGAGAGATACTCATAATTATATGGAATTGAGACAACGGCAAACCTTTCATTTTATTCGTTATATACCCATAGTGTGCTGCTATCAAAGGGGAGTAATCATGGCGCACTTCTTCAGCAAAGTCTCACAAAGATGGTAGGGTAACCATCGAGTTCAAGTAAATTAATGAATCTCTACGTACCACATTCCATTCTCTGGTCTTGCTCTACAGAGTAGAGTTCTTGGAGTAGTTTCTGATTCTGGGATCCACACTGTTGTAAATTCAACCCTGAACCATCCTGAAAAATAACCATATCTTTCATAACCATCTGTAGACATTCCATCGGTAAGTTTTACACTTACTGGAAATTGAGAATAATCTCTATAACTATCAGTTCTGGAACGACTCATAATCATCTTCTTACATTGATCTATAGCTTCTTGGGTTAATCTGTCTGCTGAGGTTTTTTGAAAGGCTTTCGGGTTAAAACCTGTAACATTTTCTGAGTAAGATTCTTCCTTAATAGAAGCAATATCCTTTTTGTTGTAGCAGAGTTTACCATCTATAGTACAGTAGTCATCGCCTTGTTCATAGTAACCACCCCATGTCATTGTATCACCATTTTTAAAGGTAACAGTGACTTCAGCATAAACAGGGATGGCTATTAAAAGTATGAGGGTAACAAATAAAGGTTTCATAGTTATCTCTCCTCTATAGAATCAGTTCAGATAATTCAAAGCCAAGAATTATAGTCAATTAAAGTCACTCCAGTTTAAGTTTATTGATTACCAATTACTCACTGTACTAAAAATCATTATAGCAAGTTTTCAGTCTGTGTGCTTCAGAAAGTTATTTAGAGGGTGACCACCTACAATGCTTTAAAAAAGGAAAGACTCGAAAATTCAATACTCCTTCATCTACTTAACATGTTGAATAGTGATTATAAAGCGTATATTAGCGTTGCGGTATGTTTGGACTACTAAATCACTCTCCATATGAAATTGCCTTTCAGTTAGGCTCAACGCTAATGATTGTGCCGGTTTTACGGTTTTCTTGCCTGCACGTATGCTGAAAAAACCATATTCTCTACCCCTTCTCCGAAATTCCAGCCTTTGATTATTTCATCACTTTTTTCTTTATCCTTGATTGTAATATTATCAAATCCGGCTGCTTTAAGCATCCTGCTCAGTTCCTCCACGGGAACCGCTCCGGTGATTCAGCCGCTGTAAGCCTTTTCATTCTGTTTTATAGATTCGGAGAAGTCACCTTTTTTAAGAATATCAGAAATCGCAAGTCGTCCTCCCGGCTTCAACACCCTGAAGGCCTCCTGGAAAACAGCTTGTTTATTTGGAGAGAGATTGATTACGCAGTTGGATATGATCACATCGACTGAATTGTTATCTGCAGGCAGATGTTCAATGTCTCCGTGCCTGAACTCAACATTTTTAAACCCAAGATTCATTGCATTTCCTTTTGCCTTTTCAACCATTTCCGGAGTCATATCCACGCCGATGACGTGTCCATTCTTCCCCACTTTCATTGCAGAAAGAAAGGCATCAAACCCGGCGCCGCTGCCAAGGTCGAGCACAGTCTCTCCTTCCCCCAGTTCTGCTATTGCGAGGGGGTTCCCGCATCCAAGTCCGAGGTTTGCCTCGCCAAGTCCGACCTTCAGTTCTTCATCAGAATATCCTATGAGCCTTCCTGTTTCAAGAAGGTTCATAGGGCTGATCTCAGGCGCACAACAACTTGCAGACATTGCACAGCTTGAACCCTGTGAGGCGATGTTGGTATAAGTCTTGAGCACAAGCTGTTTTAGTTTCGTCTTCTCTTTGTTCATGATCATCCTCCTTATATAATTTCAAAAATATAAGCTAACGCATAGTAAATGCCAACAAGAATAAAAATAATGCCTGTTACCTTTTTTGTATAAAACTCAATTCTTGTGATCCTGTAATAGAGATTGTTGATATACCCTGTGCCTGCTGCTACGAGGAAGGCAAAGAGCAGTACCGGAAGGCCGGTGCCAATACCGTAAATCAGGGGCAGCCCGACACCTGACTGTGCTTTTACTGCTATGGGGATTAGCCCGCCGAAGAACAGGGCAGCAGAGACAGGACAGAATGCCAGCGCAAACAGGATGCCCAAAAGCAAAGAGCCGAAGGCCCCCTTCTCAATAAGTTTTTTTGCGACATTTTCGGATACCGACGGGATAGATAGTGGTATTCGCAACAGGTCAAGCAGTACCATCCCAACGAGAATCAGCACTATTCCAAGGATTTTATTCACATATCTCTGGAGAAAATTCGCCAGTATCGGGACATCTACCAGCGTTTTTACGATAAGGACGGCAAGGACAACATACGTGAGACTCCTTCCAAGGGTATAGAGGATGCCGGATAAGAATACAGTATTTCTTTGCGTAATCCGCCGTGAAATAAAGGATACAGCTGCTATATTCGTAGCCAGAGGACAGGGGCTGACAGATGTCAATATACCAAGCCAGACGGCTGAAGCTAATAAAAGCAATTCCATCAGTTACGTTTCCTTTAGAAATTTCTCTACTTCATCTTTTACATACTGAAAGAATTTGTCCTTGTCCCTCACAAGCTTCCAGACATCGGCAAGATTCTTCCATTTCGTCTCCTTGCCGTCTGACATCAAAGAAAGGACAAGAGATTTGGTAACAAGCTGATAGTCCTGGATAAAGTGCTTATTTTCCGGTTCTTCTATGTTCACCGGCCTGAATTCGAGTTTCCCGTTCCCGAGTTCTTTTGCAAAATACGTTTGAATGGCATCATGGGAATATTGTTCGATGGTGCGGCATGTGGAACACCTGAAGGTCCCGTGAAAATAATAGGCAATAACCTTTGCATTGTGAGATGGCACCGCAATCTGAGATGATGGGGCTTCCTCCTTCTGCTTTGTTACACGTTCTTTTAAGGGCTTGCTTTCCGGAACAGGCACAGATTCAACAGATACGGTTGTTTTATCAGCCCGTGTTGCTGCGATATTAGTTGCCTTGCTCTCTTTTTTGGGAGAAAACTCTTTATAAACAAGCAACGCGAAACTTCCGATTACAAAAAAGAGCAGCAAATACTTTATTAACTTTCTGGCATTCAACTATGACCTCCTTGATGTTTATTCAACTATTGTACCGATTATAATGGCTCAGTCCCTTTAATCTGGCAATACTCAGCAGCAAAGTATTTCCGCTTAAAATACAGCGCTACATTTACCAGACCGATCAAAACAGGGACTTCTACCAGCGGGCCGATTACCGCAGCGAATGCCTGACCGGAATTAATGCCGAACACAGATACTGCTACTGCAATTGCGAGTTCAAAATTATTGCTTGCAGCGGTGAACGAAAGCGTAGCGGTTTTTTCATATCCGGCGCCAAACTTCCTTCCCATATAGAAGGAGACGAAGAACATCAGCAAAAAGTAGATGAAAAGCGGGATTGCCACCCTTATCACATCAAACGGCAATCTCACTATGTATTGTCCTTTTAAAGAGAACATGACAATTATGGTAAAGAGCAACGCGATCAAAGTGATGGGGCTGATTTTCGGGACAAACGCCTCTTCATACCACGTGTTCCCTTTTATTTTTATCAGGCTGAAGCGGGTTATTATTCCCGCTATGAACGGGATTCCCAAATATATAAAT
>Ga0209253_10004621_pt1 | contig 11998 bp, 10 predicted proteins | sample FrelakmetBRP12BR_FD_187145 | JGI IMG/M metagenome (GOLD analysis project Ga0209253, IMG submission 187145) | Freshwater lake sediment microbial communities from the University of Notre Dame, USA, for methane emissions studies - BRP12 BR (SPAdes)... | ecosystem: Environmental > Aquatic >...
GAATGACGGTTGCCGATCCGGTGACGATATCTCCTCCGGCCCAGACGCCTGATTTTGAAGTCTTCCCGGTTTCAGGATCAGCCACGATATATCCCCGCTTGTTCAGCTCAAGGCCTGGTGTGGTCGTGGTTAGCAGTGGATTCGCTCCTGCCCCGATCGCCACCACCGCCATGTCGCATTCCAAGGTGAATTCCGAACCCTTGATGGGAATGGGCCTTCGTCTGCCTGATTCATCAGGCTCCCCCAACTCCATGCGGAGACATTCGACGCTCGTCACCCAACCATTGTCGTCTCCAAAAAATCTTACGGGGGCCGTCAGCAGATGGAACTGAACCCCCTCCTCTTCGGCATGGTGGATTTCTTCAATCCGAGCGGGCATCTCTTCTCTCGATCTTCGGTAGACAATTCGAACAGCATCCGCTCCTAACCGGAGGGCTGTCCTGGCCGAGTCCATGGCTACATTGCCAGCTCCAAAAACAGCAACATTCTTTCCCCTTGCGACCGGTGTATCATACTGAGGGAAGAGATAAGCCTTCATCAGATTCGATCGAGTCAAGTATTCATTTGCTGAATAGATACCGCAGAAATTCTCTCCGGGAACATTAAGGAACTGTGGAAGCCCTGCCCCCAAACCGAGGAAAACGGCATCATACTCCTGAAGAAGTTCATCCACGGTCTCTATTCTTCCGATGACGCAGTTGCACTCCACCTTCACACCCAGCCGTTCCAAATAGTTCACCTCTGCCTGGACGATATCTTTCGGAAGCCGGAATTCTGGGATCCCGTAAATCAAAACCCCCCCTGTTTTATGAAGGGCCTCAAAGATGGTGACCTCGTGTCCTTTAAGAATCAGGTCGCCTGCGAGGGTCAAACCGCCGGGACCTGATCCCACCACAGCCACTTTCCTGCCTGTGGAAGGAGCCTTCTCAGGGATGGTGACCTCTCCTTTGTCTCTTTCCCAATCCGCAGCGAACCGCTCCAATCTGCCGATGGCAACGGGATCATCCTTTTTCCCGACGATGCAGAATTTCTCACACTGGTCTTCCTGTGGGCAAACGCGCCCGCAAACGGCCGGAAGGCTGTTTCGCTCCTTCAGCTTCCGAGCAGCCCCAGCATAATCCCCTTCAGAGATCAATTTGATAAAGGCCGGAATGTCGATTTCAACAGGGCATCCTTCAATGCACTTCGGTTTCTTACATTGGAGGCAGCGATGGGCCTCTAGGTTGGACAATTCGGGTGGATATCCAAACGGGACCTCATTGAAGTTTCTTGCCCTCACCTTGGGATCTTGTTCGGGCATTTTTTGCTTTGGGATCTTTTGTTTCTTTTCGGCCATCTCGATCTCCTCATTAGACTTTCGATGCCATGAACCGGTCCATCGATGCCTTTTCCTCTGTCAGGTAGGCTCTCTGTCGTTTCACCAGTTCATCATAATCAACCTCATGGCCATCAAACTCCGGGCCATCCACACAGCAGAATCGGGTCCTTCCAGCCACGGTGACCCGACAGGCCCCACACATTCCTGTCGCATCCACCATGATCGGATTCAAACTCACCACGGTCTTCACCCCATATTCTTTCGTCATCTTACATAAAAACTTCATCATGGGGACGGGACCGATTCCAACAATCAATCTGACATCTTTCTTCTCATCCAGAATCTTGCGCAGGACATCGGTGACGAATCCGTGATGACCGTAACTTCCGTCATCGGTCGTCACTCTCAAATCATGAGAGGCCGCGCGCATCTCGTCTTCGAGAATGAGGAGATCTTTCGTCCGAGAACCGATGATGGCGATCACCTGATTGCCCGCATCTTTGTACGCTTTGGTAATGGGGTACATCACTGCCACACCCGTTCCACCTCCGACACAGATCACCGTTCCCAGGTTCTCGATATGAGTCGGTTTTCCAAGGGGTCCGATAATATCGACGATAGCGTCCCCCACATCGAGAGCCCTCAGCAGAGCTGTCGACTTACCCACCACCTGAAAGATGAGGGTGATCGTGCCTGCAGAAGGGTCCGTACCCGCCATGGTGAGCGGGATCCTCTCCCCGGTTTCATTGGCCCGCAGCACAATAAACTGGCCCGGTTTAGCTTTCCGTGCGATCCTGGGTGCATCGATCTTGAACTGACAGACCGTATTCTCCGCCATCTGTTTTTTTTCTAGAATTTTATACAACGGATCCCCACCCCTTTCTGATCGAAAAGTACTTTCCAGATCCCGCCTAATATATAAGAAATAACTTTCAATGTCAACTTTGGAGAAGGATCGAAAAATTAACTTGACAAAGCATGATTTTTGGCACATAAAGAGGGAATCTGAACTTTGTAAAAAGGTTTTTGGGGACCCCCAGAGGCTTTTTAGAAAGTTCTGGGGGTTGCTAGTTTCACGGAGGAGGGGTGAACGATGAACTCCAAGCTTTATGTGGGAAATCTTCCATTTGGCGCCTCGGAGGCGGATCTGAAGAAACTTTTTTCGGAGGTCGGGGAGGTCCAGTCTGTCAAAATCGTCACCGATGCCTATTCCGGTCGTCCGCGGGGATTTGGTTTTGTTGAGATGGCCTCACAGGCGGATGCGGAGAAGGCCATTTTACAAGTCAATGGGAAGACGTTTATTGATCGAACCTTGATCGTGAACGAGGCCAAACCTCAGAATAAGCGAGAAGACAGAGACCGGAGAAGATAAGTCTCCCGAGCGAGGAGAGAGGAGAACACATTGGAAGTCAAGGTTTGGAACGACCAAATCGAAAATGCGATCAAATCCTTGAAACGCCAAGTGATGAAGGATGGCATCCTGAAGGAATTGAAAAAGAGAAGGTCTTACGAGAAACCTTCAGTCAAGAAGAAGAGGAAACAACGGGAGGCGATGAGGAGGAGACAGAAGGCTGCACGCAGGTCACGCGGGTAAGAGATCACGTGTTCCGCTATCGATTCTGTTCTGGCGCGTTAATAGCGACCAGGAGGCCTTCTTTCCCAGTCTGGAGAAAACCCTGTCTTGAGAGTAGCGCCATTGCTTCTAGAGAAAAAGCTCCAACGTCCTTGAAGTCAAGGATGATCCTTTGGATCTCAGCATCCAGGGCCCCTTTAAGCCTCTTCATCAGTTCTTTCGCTCCATTCCTGTCGATCGATCCTTCTAACCTGACCAAAAGCGTCCGGAGGCGTTCATTGTATACCGAGTACACCTGAAGGGATTGAGCCGCTTTCTGACCGATTCGCTGCCTCTGCTCTGTGATCTTAACCCCTGCTCTCTGAATCAGATCCCGCGTATTTTTGAGAGGGATCGTACCGTTCATCTTTTGTAGAATGCTTGAGAGGCTTGGCATATGGCTTTCAGGCGATTGCTGAACAATGTTTCGATAAGCGATGTTGGAAATCACCCGGGTAAAGAAACGTTGCTGCGGATGAACGACCCGCTTGAGGATGGAGCCCCAGGAATAGGCATCCTTACAGACCCAATAAAATCCCCGCTGAAGGGTCTCTTCGGTCATGAGCTTCGGCCTGAAGACGACGGTCGCCCCATTGTATTTTGTCCAATCCTTGTGTAGAAGCCTTTTCTCCGACTCCATTCTCTGAAACAAAGGCGTTCCAGGCAAAGGCGTCAGGATGAAGAAGCTCGGAAGTTCAATACGATTGCGTTCACAAAAACGGAGGGTCCTCTCGAAGACGCCTTCATCATCATGGTCCAGACCAAACATGAACCCCGCCAGAATCATGATATCGTGGTCATGAAGAACCTTAATGGACTCTTCGAATTGGTTAGGACGGTTAAAGGATTTCTTCAGGTATTGCAGATTTTCGGCAGAGAGCGACTCCATGCCCATGAACAGCGAGACACAACCACTCTCGGCAGCCAGTCTCATCAGTTCAGGGTCTCTCGGCAGGGTTAGGCTTGCCTGCCCAGCCCATTTCTTCTTGAGGGGTTTCAGCCGCGTGAAAAATTCTTTCGCGTAATGGCGGTTTCCGGCTATGTTGTCGTCCACAAAGACAATAAAATCGCCTTCGAGACGCTGCACCTCTTCAAGAACCTCATCCACAGGCCGGCAGCGATAGGTTTTCCCAAAGAAATGGGTCACATGACAATAGTCGCATCGGTGCGGACAGCCCCGGGTTGTCTGAACACAATTGACGGTCATATACGCTTCTCGACGGAGAAGGTCGAGTCTGGGAGGGGGAGCCCCTTCCATCGAGCAATAGGCGTCTGCCTTGTAGAAAGGGTTAAGACATCCCTTTTGGACATCGTCGATCACGCGTGGCCAAACGGTCTCTGCCTCCCCGATCACGACGGCATCGACATGTTCCTTGGCCTCTTGCGGGCAAGTGGAAGCATGGGGGCCCCCCATGATAACCGGGATGTCCCTCTGTCGAAACCTTCGAGCGATCTCGTAGGCTCGTGAGGCATGAATCACCATTCCCGTTACTCCCACAAGATCCACATCCTCTTCGAAGTCGATGGGATCCACATTTTCGTCGGTAATCTTCACTTCCACATCAAGAGGGGTTAAAGCGGCAACGGTGGTGAGGGTCAGATGCGCAAACCAGATGTTCTTAATGACTTTTTGTGAATGACTGACAAAAGCATCCTTGTAAGCCGGATCGATTAACCGAACCTTCAACGGACCTTTCTCCTGCTCGTATTTCCCTTTTGAAAAGACATGAATTTAGGGAAGGAACATCCTGGAGTGGGTTCAATATAACTCTTTCGCGGAGGGGTGTCAATGATAAACCGATTTGAATCGTACCTCTTCAGTGATAGGTGGCAACCGTACCGGTCGGGAGTCAACCACGGAGCGGCGGGTACACAACCCCACCTCCGTGAAATAAGGGCTGGTTGTGCTCGTAACGGACGGGCACCTCTTAATCTGGGGTCTCGGAAAGATTGTAATAATCCTTCTTACAAGAGTCCCGCAGCAAGGTCAGCGATTCTTTCACGTCGTTAAAGGATTTCTTGATCGCCTCGTACTTTCTTTCTAGATCCATGTTCTGGGTCACTGCCTCTTCAAGTCTCGAACGGAGTTCCCTGTTCTCATCTGAAAAATGGGAGGCTTCTCTCTCCTTGAGTTTACCCCGCATACGGAGGATGTCGGTCTTTTCTATTCGCGATTCCAAATCGCGGGTGCGGTTTAAGACCTCATCCCTTTCTTGGGTCATTTTGGCCAAGACTTCTTTCGTGGTCCGCAATTCCTGCTGAAGCTCCTTGATCCTTTCCAAGGCATCGCCGTTCTCCTCTTTGAGATAGGCTGTTTCGGCCTGGATCCCGTTCAGTTGCTTCAGTTCCATTCTAAGATCCTCCAATTCGCGGCCCAAAGTTTTGTTAGCCTCTCCGAATTCATGGAGGATTCTCCGAGAAGAAACCAGGTCCATCTCCAGAGCCCTCTTGGTCTGATTCGAAACCAGAAGTTGGCCATGAAGGTCCTCAATCAGTCTCGAGACACTCAGGTTCTGATCATTGTCCACAATTTCCTTCATGGGCGGAAGGAAGGCTTTTGTTTCTAATGCTTTCTCCTCGAGGCTCGTAAAAGGGCTCGTCTCTGGAGAATCCTTCTTCAACGGTGGACGTGGTTCTTCGGGCTCTGGGGAGGGGAGGACCTCACCCTTTCGGATCCTCGGCATCTTCTCGGCCACATTCTTATCGAACCCATCACTCATGACCAGGTGATCCCTTACCTTCATTCCGTCCCTCCTTGGCTCCCTGTTCAGCTTCTCTTATTCGAACTGGAAGATTACTTGACCCGTTCCTTCATGTACTCTTCCATGACCCTCAGCATCTCAATAATCTTCTCCACCTCCCCGCGGATCCTGTTCACTTCTTCCAACAAACGATTCGCTTTCTTGAGGTCATATTCCAGTGCCGATCGAACGGTCAACGACGACCGGAGTTCGGCGTAGAGATGATGGATGCGTTCAGACAAATCATCTTTCTTGAGGGAAGAGCCCAAACTGGGTTCTGGGACGTCCCAAGGTCTTTCCACCGGGTCTTTGTTCGATGTGTTCGGAAATTTTTGTGGAATATTATTTGTAAACTCATCCGCCATGATCCACTCCTTTAGATTGGAAAATTTCATCGATCAGGCTCTGGATATCGACCGCTCCCTTCGAGGAGGGAGCAAAGAGAAAGACGGGGGTTCCTTGACTGGTGGCCTCAGCAATCTTGGTATCCTGACGAACCACGGTGTTCAGTAGATATTTCACGTAATGGGTTTCCAGTGCCTTTTTCGAACGTCTGCAAATCTTGTGGGATTCGTTGTAGCGGTTCAGGAAAATGAAGATATTCTCAAAGACGAAAGAAAAATCTTCTTCAATGGTGGAGAGGGTTTCGAACAAGATCTTCAGACCATGATAGGAAAGAAAATCAGCTAACACAGGAATAATGAGATCGTTGGAGAAGAGGATCGCATTCAGATTCAGGAGCCCGATGCTTGGAGAAGCATCCATCACAATCAAATCGTAGTTTTTCTCGATGTTGCTGAGCAGCCTCTTCAGGCGAAATTCTCTCGAATTCATGGAAAAAAGCGAGAGTTCAACCGGCGACAGGTTCAGGTTGGAAGGAATCACGTCCAAGGTCGAAAGATCTGTTTTGATGATGACCTTTTCGATCTCTTCCCTTTCGATCAAAGCATTGAACAGGGTCTTGGGATATTGTTGGCTGTTTAGACCCAGGCATTGAGTCAGGTGACCTTGAGGATCCAAATCGATGAGGAGCGTGCGGATCCCCGTCTGGGCCAGTCGAAAGCCGTAGGAGGCTGAAATGGTGCTCTTCCCGGTTCCGCCTTTGAAATTCAGGAAAAGCTGTTTCCGGATCGATTTGAGGGGTGAGGGAAGTCCCAAGACTTTCCTGTATTGAATCAGATCATCCACGGTGTAATAGCGTTCCTGATTGTCGCCGCGTTTGGCAGGCGGAATGACTTTCTGGGACTCTTTTTCGATGAGTTCTTGTTTTGAAATTCCCAGGATTTTCGCAAAAGACGTGGGGGTATAGACCACATTGCCGAAAACCTGAGCCTTCTGAAGAAGCGGGAGTGAATGGGTTGTCATCTTCCTTCCCCTTGATCCTTGCCTGAACGTGAACCCTTTTCTTTCACAGGGCTCACGGCGATCTTCTCCAAGGCCTTTTTCGCCCACTTTCTAAGATTCTCATCTGTATCGTTCATTGCATCCAGCAGTCGGTCCTCGATCTCTTCGGGATAAAGCGTCATCAGAGAAAAAAGGGCTGCTTTTCTTACCTCGACATTGTGATCCTTCGACATCTCGACCAGGATTGGGAAAACACCCTCCATTTGAGTCCATCCCAAAAGGGTGGCCATTTTTCGTCTGACCCAGGGGGATTCGTCACTTAAGAATTGGAGGAGAAGTTTGAGGTCGACCTTTTCGGTTCTTTTAAAGAGTCCGCGGAGGGCAGCAATCCTCACCCTCGGGTCATGGTCTTCGAGATATTTCTTCAGCAAAGGACTCACCGCAGGGTCCTGCAATTGGGTCAGCGAAAGAATCCCTTGAGCTCTGACCTCTGGATCTTGATCTGTCAAGACCTCCTGAAGAAGAGGGAGGGCTGTCGAAGGGTTCTCCTTTTGCACATATTGAATCGCCAAAATTCTTACTTTGGGGTCCGGATGTTCCAGATCGAGTTTTGCCTGTTTAAGGATCATTTGAGATGAAAGCGTTTCGGAAAGGGGAGAGCTGGTTTGAATCCCAGCAGACCCCGCTTTCAAATTCTTATCCCGGTCAGGAGAGGGAGAAAATTCATCCAATACGGGTTTCTCTGTCCCTGTTGATTTCAAGTAAACTAATCGGAAACGATCTCCCAAACCATCCTCCCCTTTGAACCCCGAGATGTCTCAGAAAAAATGCTCGGGACGAATGACCCACTTGAAGAGGTTACCCCTTATAGGAGTCCTTAAACTCGAATTTCAACTGCTCTGAGTATTTCTCCAAGAGCATGTCCAAGGCTTCCCTCACATAAACGGACTGGGGCACCTTGGTCTTCTGGGATAGTCTCTTTAGAGCCTTCACCTGTTCACCCTCAATATACATTGTGCGCGGAACCTTTGTCTGGCCCAAACGAACCCCCTCGAATGAATTATGGACAAGTGATTCGGTTGATCAATCCGGGTACAATAGGTTTATATTGAATACAATATAATACAATATATTTCTTGTCAACAAAAAAAGCAAGAGAAAACTGGGTCATTTCAGAGTATCAAGTTCAAGTATGGCTTGGCTACCAACTTCCACCGCCGCCTCCACCGAATCCTCCCCCTGAAGATCCGCCTCCTCCAAAGCCTCCGCCACCACTGCCTCCACTTCCTCGGGGCGCAGAAAACATGGCTGAAGAAAGGTTCGATGTCACTGACTGGATCGAATGGGAAAAGGCGTAAGGATTGAATGTTCTCATCCCCACAGGAGAGATGTACCATTCTGGCGGCTGCTGGTAGATTCCTTCAAAGGCCTTTGCCCAATTGTCCGTCACATCAAGGGCCATGGCATAGGGAAGGAATTTTGAAAATAGATGGGTGTCTCCCATTCGTTCAAGGCGGTCTTTTTCAGCACGGGTCATGAATTCTCGGAGCCCCAAGATATCCATATACACAGAGGCTCCTGCCTTCGTTTTCGCAGGCATGAACTTTGCAAAAAGGAAAACCGGGATACCCGTGAGGATGCTTGCAATCACCCCTTTTCCGATAGAACCAGGGACCAGCAATGCGAATGCCAGAGCACCGAATACCATGATGACCACTCCAGCTCCGACATAGTATCCTCTCACCTTTTCAGGATTCGTCAGGAAATATTTCTTCCGAATCAGCTCTCCGTAGAGAATGCCCTTAAGGGTCCCCAGGTTTGTGTAGAATCGATTTTTGAGGTTCGAGACGTAAACTCCAGGGAGATGGCCTGGGAGCAAACTTTCCATGAGCTCCTGCTCAAAAGGGGTAAGCTGAGCGTCCGGATCTTTCATCTTCTTGAGATAGTAATCGGTTGAGTCGAATAACAGGCCTTCCTTTTTTGTCTCCTCAATTCGGAGATACCCTTTCACTCCAAGTCCGACAATGGTTGATGTAATGTCTCTCGGATCGAAGTTCTCATCGATCAGCGTTCCCACTTCTGCCGGTGTCAGAGGTCGATCCTCGAACTTGGGAGGTTCATACATAACGGTTATGGACTCCCTGACGTTGGGATCTCTGCCCTTCCTTCTCCATAAGAAAAACATGAAAGCCAACGTCAGAGGAGGGAAGAGAAAGATCCAATTCTCTGTCACATCGATGGCCCAAAGAAATTTCCTCCACCCAGAAGGAACAGCAATCAGTCCCTTATCCCACCCAAAAGCAATCGTTAGACCTTCACCGACGTTCAAGGGTCTCTTCGTGACGAAGGCGACTTCATTCGTACGCGTTTCATAGTCAGCGGACGACTCCTTTGAACCGAACGGCCCGGTATAAGCCGCTGTCCATAAATTCTTACTCCTGGCGCCCGCAGCGAGCGTGACCCGTGCCGAGGCTTCTTGGATGGGAGCTTTCCAGTCGTTGCCAGTCACATTCCAATAGAGTTCGTCATGGTCACCGAGAAAGAGAATAGCATTTTCAACCCGATACGTGATGATATATACTTGTTTCCCTTGGACGAATTTGTCGGCGTCGCCGATCCTTATGTTGACGACATTCCCTTGCTTACCGACCTTTGCCTTCATCTTTCTTCCAGACCCGTCGGTTACCGAGAGGACTTTGGTGGGTGTCTTGACCGTATGACCCAAGTCATCTCGGTACTTAAAAGGAATCTCCCGATAGACCCCGTGACGGGGCATTGAGAAATTGACGTCAATCCTTTCCGTGACCGTAAAGGAGGAATCCGGTTTGATCATGATGTCTGAATGGAATTTCTCGATAGTGAAGAACTGAGCGAAGGCAGACGATACGAAGACGCCTTGGGCGACAAGGACAATCACTACTTTCCAGAACGTCTTCAGGGGTTGATTCTCTTTCATGAGAAACTGACCCGGGGGGCTTTTCGCTCTTCCACAGGGGCTTCCAGTTCGAAGAATTCTTCTTTCTGGAATTTGAATTGAGATGCAATGAGGTTCGAAGGGAAAGATTCGATCAACGTGTTGTAGTCTCGAACAACGGCATTATAGTACCTTCGGGCATATTCGATGCTATTCTCAAGTTCCTGGAGCTGGGCCTGAAGCTGTTGGAAATTGGCATTGGCCTTCAATTCTGGATAGGCTTCCGCCACTGCAAACAGGCTCTTCAACGTATCCCGCATCATGTTTTCAGCCTTGGCGAGCTCTGCGGGAGAGTTGGCCTGCATAGCCATGGACCTTGCCTGTGTGACCTTTTCGAAGACAGTCCTCTCGTGGGAAGCATAGCCTTTGACCGTCTCCACAAGGTTCGGAACGAGGTCGTAGCGTTTTTTGCACTGGACATCGATATCGGACCAGGAGGACTTGACCGTGTTTCTCAGACGAACGAGCTTGTTGTAGATGGCAACAGCTGCAAACACGACCACAACGATGATACCGAGAATGATGAGTAACGTCATGTCTTTTCTCCCTTTTTGTGATGGATCCCCGCTTCATCCTGACCTTTTGCATCACCCTTATCATCCTGGAAGCTTGGAAAGAGGCCCTTCCCGTTAATTTGGAGCGGCCGGGTTGACTTGTCGATCACCTCGATCGTCTCGATGTCTTCTCCGGTCGATGCACCGAGCTCCTTGAATTTACGGGCTGATGTGAGCACCCGTCCTTCGAAAGAGCCAACGGCCCTATTATAAGCATCCACGGCCCGGTCCAGGCCTTTACGGAGATCAACGAAATGGTCAACCATTGTGCGCAGCCGATCGTAGAGTGTCTTTCCAAGGTCGCTGATCACCTGGGCATTCTCGGCAATCTTTTCTTGCCTCCATCCATAGGCCACCGCTCGCAGGAGTGCAATGAGCGTAGTGGGAGTAGCCAAGATGACTCGCTGCTCCACTCCAACCTCGATGAGGCTCGGGTCTTGTTCGAGAGCCGCACTGAAGAACATTTCCCCTGGCAGGAACAAAACAACAAACTCGGGGGTAGTTTTGAACTGGTCCCAGTAGGCCTTTGAACTCAGTTTCGACAAATGAGTCCGAATATGACGGGCATGCTCCTTTAATCTCGTCAGCCTGGTTTCTTCATCAGAGGCTTCAAGGGCCTGTAGGTAGGCCTGGAGGGGTGCTTTTGAATCAACAATGACGATCTTGTCGTTGGGGAGCTTAATCACCATGTCTGGCCGCAGGTACCCGTCTTCCGTGCTCACCGATTCCTGTTGCATGAAATCGCAGTATTCGAGCATACCGGAAATCTCGACCACCCGCTTGAGCTGAATTTCTCCCCACCGGCCCCGAACTGTCGGCATTCGGAGTGCCTTTACGAGGTTCGCCGTCTCACTCTGGAGCTGCACCTGGGCCGTCCCGAGAGACTTGATCTGCTCTGTGAGGCCTGCATAAGCGGCCGTTCTCACCTTTTCGATTTCATGGATCTTGCCATCCACCTTTTCTAAAGAGTCTTTCAATGGCTTGACCAATTCGTCAATGGCCTGCTGCCGTTTTTCGAGATCACCCTTGGCCCCCTCCTGGAACTTTTCGAGGGTCACCTTGGCCAACTCCAGGAAGGATTGGTTGTTACTCTTCAGGGCTTCTGCAGACAGGGCCTTGAAGGCGTCTGATAACTTCTGCTGTGCCTCATTCAGAAGAGCCAGCTTTTCTTCTGCCGCTTTCCGTTCATCCTCCAATTTGGTTCCAATTTCAGAAAGCTTTGTCTTCAGTGAGATATTTTCATTCTCAAGCTGATCGGTTTCGGTCTGTGTCTTCACCAAGACGTCCTTCAGGTCTTTGATCTGCTGATCCCTTCCTTGGAGCCTCTCCAGAAGCGTGGCTCGTTCAGGCTCCATGTCTGCTCTGACCCTATCGGCTGCCTGCTGAACCTTGAACCGGAAGATGAGCCAGATTATGATGGCGCCCAGAACAATTCCGATAAGCAAGAGGAGGAAC
>Ga0209253_10004622_pt1 | contig 11997 bp, 9 predicted proteins | sample FrelakmetBRP12BR_FD_187145 | JGI IMG/M metagenome (GOLD analysis project Ga0209253, IMG submission 187145) | Freshwater lake sediment microbial communities from the University of Notre Dame, USA, for methane emissions studies - BRP12 BR (SPAdes)... | ecosystem: Environmental > Aquatic >...
ATGGCCATCGGGCACCCCTCGTAACACTCCGAAGGCACGACCTGGAGGAGGGCACCGCCGGCCGCTTCGAGCACTTCATCTTTCGGGAGCACCCCCGTGAACTCCACATCGCATTTCCGGGCACGGGCCATGGCCTCCAGCTCCGCGCGGAGAGGCCCGTCCCCGATGACCCTCAATGGAATTCCCTCGACGGACCGCCAGGCCGAAATTAGCGTTTTCACTCCCTTCTCCGCGCTCAGGCGTCCCGCGTATACGGCGTATGTCCTTGGCGCCCGGGATCGAACGGTAACGTCGTGCAGGAAGTTCGGCTTGACCTCGATCCGATCTGCGGGAATTCCGCCGGCCGCCAGCCGGGAGGCGGCGAAATCCGTGAGCGCCACGAATCGGTTGACGAGGTTTCTGAAGGTTCCCCGCCACCTGTTGTAGCCGATCATCCATACGAGAGCCCCGGTTGCCGTGATGGATTGCCGGTAACATCTGTGGAGCATTGCGTTGACCGGAAACTTCCCGACGCAATCTTCACAGGGCCGTCCATCGCGAAGGAGCAAACCGCCCGGGCAGATGTAACGATAGTTGTGCAGCGTGTGGACGACCGGTACGCCCATCTCCTGGCACGCCGCATATGCGGATGGGGAGATTTGGGGATGGACGCTGTGAATGTGGGCGATGTCCGGGTGGAACTTCTTTATCGCCCCGGTCAATTCATCATACGTTCGTCGGGACCAGGCGCAATCAAGCCCCAACCGCAGCCTTTTAAAAAATGCAGAGTCTTCGATATCGTCGTTGAATTTTTCGTAGAGGAACGTCTCGACACCGTTCTCTTCGAGAAGCCTGCATTCGCTCTTTGCGGCGGCATCCTCTCCGCTGGGTGCGGATGATCGGTAATGGTTGTGAACGAACAAGACTTTCATCGATAAACGTCAGGCACAGGCCAGCTCGCCCGGTGACGGTCTTCGTAGAGGCCAATCTTGTCATATGGAAGGGAATGGAATCCCATTTCATGGGCTGGCGATTGGGGTAACAGGCGTAAATCGCCTTCGTTGTAGGCGGAAAACAGCGGGTCGGCCACGACGCTGTTCCGGTCCATCCCTTTTTCTTTCCAGGCCTTCCATTGCCGGTCGGCAGCCTCCCGGACATAAGGGATCCGAGGGGTTGTCCCGGCGCTATAAATAATATTGTTATCGGATACGGTGGTTCTTAAATCCAGATCCCCGAATATTTCATAAAGCGAAGACGCCTTGTTTCTGTAATACACGATGTTTCCCGTAAATTCGTTCCCTGACATGGCTGCCGCCTGCCGCGCATCGGTAATGGCAGACAACAGGGGATATTTTGTATAGGCCATCTCTTTGATCTTGCTGAACATTTTCCTGATTTCCGGATCATCGTGCGGGATCGAGGAATACACCATCTGCCACTTGCCGCCTTCGACGATGATATTGTTCACGATGTGATTATCGCGTCCGCCGTGGATCAGTATCCCGGCATTGTTCGTGTTGGCTATGACATTCCCGTAAACCTCTGTCCCGCTTGTCCAGTCGTCGAGATAAATCCCCCACGTCCGGAATGGACGTCTCCAGGCCTCCCGGGCGTCGTCGCGTCCATACCCGCCGCTGTCGTGGACATAATTGAACCGCACGATGTTGCCGCGTTTCGTCCAGTCCCTGGCGCAGCTGTATATGATCCCGCTGTCCTGGGTCTCCCGATTCACGTGGTGCACGAGGTTGTATTCGATGACGTGGTCGTTCCCGTCAAAAGAGATGCCGATGCGCGGCGTCGTATGGACCAGGTTGTGCGACACGACGTTGCCCACCCCCCGGCAATCGATGCCGCTGCTGGTCTTGGAAAAAACCCCCACGTGGTGGACATGATTGTTCTCCGCCCGGTGTGCTCCCGGGGCCAATGTTTTCCGGTCACCGCCCGACAGGAGGATGCCCGATCCCCCGACCTCGAAGATATCGTTCCCGACGGAAGCGTTGTTGGACCCCCCGTCGATCTCGATGCCATGGCCGCCGGCATTTGAAATGGAGCAGCCGGCAATGATGGTTTCCCTGGCCTCGCGGAGGATGACGGCGGTTCCTTCGCAACCGTTGAAGGTCAGCCCCTCGACCCTTATATGGGCCGGCACCCCCTTATACTTGCCCATGTAGGTTTTACCCTTTATCTCCACGATGGATTTCAGGACGGGGACCGAAACGTCCTTCGGGGATTTCCCGTTGGGCGGCCAGAAATACAGGGCCTTCGCTCGAGGATCGAAATACCATTCCCCGGGGGAGTCCAGTTCCTCCAAAATATTCTGGAAGAAAAATCTGTTCCCCGTAACGATCGGATAAGAGGCATCGGCGGCCAATTCCACGATGTGACGATTCCTGTCGAACGCGGAAACGGGTAACGTATCGTTCCAATAGTTGGGACCCGAAAAAATCACCAACTCGACATTGTTGCTGTTTGTCCAATCGGGGACCGATCCCTTGCGGTAGTTAAACTTTGCCTTGCTCCCTCCTCCCACGGAATCCTCGACATAGAGGAATCCGCCCCCGACGGGATCGCGCGGGTCGAAATCGGGAAACCGCGCGAGGATCTGCCTTTTCCCTTCCGAAAAAAGCTGCCGATAACCGGATGAGCCAATAGAGGATCCTTTCAGTTCCGCCTGGTAAATGTTGCCCTTGTACGCCGTGAAGCCTTCAACCGGTCTCGATCCGCTCAGGACCGGCCGCTCTTTCTCATAAGCCCTTATGGTGAAAGGATTTGACGGTGTCCCGGAATCTTCGGGGCCGAGCGTGAGCGTTTCATCCATCCGGTATGTCCCGCCGCGCAACAATACCGAGAACCGGTTATTTGATCCCCTGCCCCTCAGCTCCCGGACGGCGTCCCTGGCGCGTTGCAAGGTGGCAAAAGGCCCGTCGTTTCCCGATGGGTTCCTTGCCGGAATGGTGCCGGACCACCGGTCTTTGCCATCGGGAGACACGTAGAAATATATTTCCTTCTCTGCCGCCGTGGCCTGAACCGCAAGAAACTCTATCTGCCCGAATATTGTGATGGAAATCACGTTCAACAGGATCAGCAGGAAGGTACGGCTGGGGGTATCGTGCATCGGTTTAGTAAAATGCGAAAGGGATTTCGCTCCCCGGGTACCAATGGTTTACCGGCGATTCGCGAAATACCAGGCAATGCCTGTTTGTCCGGATGGCAAAATCAAGGAATTCTTTTGTATACCAGCAACTGGAGACGACGGAAGTCGCCGAAAGGCGGGGTTCAAGCGCCTCCAATTGTCTTTTGGTGTGGTCGGGGTCCGAACTGGTTTCGTGGAAGAACAGATCGATGGTATGACTTGTCGATTTCAGATATTCAATGGAATCCCCATGAATGATTTCTCCGTGAGCGTCATATGGACGACGAAATAAAAACCCCTTGTCCGGATCAACGTCCAACCCTATGTAGTGCCCCTTTGAGCCTTCATCGGAGTTTTTCTGCAACGCAGCACCGATGGTGCACGCGCCAAGCCCTTTATCTACACCCGCCTCAACGACGATCTTCGGTTTAAGCGATCTGGTCAACAGATAAAACAGCAACCTTCTGCCATATTTCACATGCTTGTCGGTAAACCGGAACTCGTTGGTTCTGGACGTATCGTAAACATGTTTCTTTAACGATATGTCCGAAGCCAATTCGGAGAAGTAGCCATTCAGGGCGATTCGCGACGTCCTGGAAACAACCGATATGGTTTCTATCGCGGCCATGGCGTTCAAACAGGAATATTCATACGTGAAGTTGGTCAATTCCCTTGAATTCCAAAGCCATGCGGGCACATTTCTGTATTGCTTCAATATGCCGAGAGACGCGATATAAAATCGATACGGCATCAACAGGAAAAACGAAACCCCGGGAGGGAGAAACTTCTTTATTGAACGGACGTTGTCCATCCTGGTTTACAACTCATCTATCCGGTAAATTTTTCGACTCCAGGCAGGCCAGGATCCCCCGGCTCATCTTCTCGACCATGTTTTCGACGGTGTATCGGGCAGCCGAATCCCCCGCGCCTTGCCGCATCGAGGCCATGCGCGCCGGATCCCGCATCAGGTCGACAACGGCCTTCGCGAAGACTTCCTCATTGCCCGAGACCATGAGGCCGTTGACGCCGTTTTCGAGGTAATCGATTTCAGGTCCATGCCGGGCCTCGGAACCGGTCACGGAGGGCAGGCCCGCGGCGAAGCTGTCCAGGATCCCAAGGCCCATCGCACCGGGATGAAGAAATATTTCCGCCATCCGGAAGCATATCGCCTTGTCGCGCCCGAAGAGCGGTCCCGTGAAATGGATGCGGGGATTGGCCTCGCCGGCACGACGCACAACGTCCGCCTCGATCCCGCTGCCGACGATCAACAGATGAAAACGCGGCTCGATCGCTCCGATGTGCTTCGCGGCGTTTATCAGATATGGAATTTTCTTTTCCCTATAGAGGGACCCGCAATAGAGACCTACGCGATCCCCTTCACCGATTCCCAATTCCCGTCGTTTCTCGAATATCTCCCCGGGTTCCACGGATTCCAGGAGATCCCGGAATCCTTTGGTGTCTATGGCATTATCAACGGCGGTGATCTTGTCGGGCGGAACGCCGATCGAGACGAGGTAACGGGCTGTCCCCTGGGTATAGGCGAACCAGTAACCGCTCCACTTCACCAAACGCTTCTTGATTCGCTCGGACAGGCTGGCCGGATCCCCTTGCCGGTTGTATCCATGTCCCCAGAAGGCAACTTTCTTCAACCGCAGGCGGGATAACAACAGGAGGGGGTAATTATGCAAAAACCCCGTTGCCTGATCGATAATGACAAGGTCCGATCGTATCACCGCCCCCGGCGGCAGGAGCTGCATCACGATCCGATCATTCAGAAGACAGATCCGAGGGGCCTTTTTCGCGAAACGCGAAGGCAGGTCGACGTTGTCTTTCTTGCTGTCTTCGATTCGGCCCGGGTCGCTGTAGATCACGGTGAGACCGATTCCGTTTCTGGATAAACGATCCCGGAGCTGCAGGTAAAAGGGTTCACGATATCGTTTTATGTTCGCCTGAATTACAGTGACCCTGTATTTTCGATCCGCAGGTTGTGGAATCACTGAGACCTCATCGTGCCAGCGACCAATTCATTGATGGTGAACGGCTTCGGATGTGTGGAGGCAATGACGGAAAAAAGGCCCTCCAGTTCAGTCCACAATTCCTGTTCTTCGATTTCCCAGCTATGTCCCCAGACATGAAGAACGCTGGATTCCTCCAGGTTCGTGTCGATCAATTTGACGAGGAAATCCCTCCAGTTTCTGCTTTTCAGCGACGTTGTCAGCGCTTTGAACCGGGAGATGTGGTTTCCATATTGAAAATAATTCCATAACAGAACGTGCCGGCCATGAGGGAATATCTGCCTCGTGGTGGGGACGGAAAAACGGTCGCTTCCAGGGTCCAGCCTGAAATTTTCGATGGTTCTCGCATAATTGCAGCCGGCCTTCAATACCGCATCGCGGACCGGCGCGTTCCATTTACCGCGCGGGTAGGAAAAACCCGGGACAACATGCCCAACCTGCTGTTCCAGAGCCGCCTTTCCTTCCGCGATCTGACGGGCGCATTCCGCTTGAGGCAATCCGGTAAGCGGGATGTGGTCGAGGGTGTGGCTCCCTATCTCGAACCTCCCGTCGAGCCGGCGCAGGGCATCGGTTGACAGGACCGGGCGGCCTTCGCGATTACGTATCGGGACGAAGAACGTGGCTTTCAGCCCGAACCTGTCGAGCAGATCCCCGAGGCGCTCATCCAGCGGGTGGCCGTCGTCCCATGACGTCACGAAAATCAATTCATTGCACCGGGTCGCCCACGAAGGCTTTTACCGAATTTTTTAGCCTCCGAAGAAGCGACCTTCCCGGGTATTTCCGGCCAGCCGTCCGCAGCGGAACCGCCTTGTCGATCAACCTCAATAAATCCCCCTCGCCCAAATCGGCAAAACCGTTGTTCCTCACCCAATATCGATACAATCTGACAAAACCCTTTTTTTTCTCCGAAGGCAGGTGCCATATCGGAATTCCGGATTCGTTGCCGTCCACGTTCGAATAATTCGATGCGGTCCAGATCCTCTTGATCAGGCCATCGGCGGTATGCACGGTGCCCTTCTCCCCCGCCAATACAACGCTCATGACGTGTTCTTCGGTGAGGCAGTTGCCGAAGGATCCGACGCCTTCCGATTTCATCCATGCCCAGAAATTCCGGATGCGGCCGGCCAACCTCGGCAAGGAACCGGCGGGAAGACAGTAAAACTCGCCTCCGTACGAAGCGATCGGTGAGGGAGCGGTTTGGCCGGAGAAATAAGCCGACTGGAGGGTCAACGTGGCCCGCGACTGTCCGTTGAAGACCTGATGGACCGGGTATCCCGTTTCGTAGGCATAGATGCGCTCCCCACGGTTTTCCAGCTCCTTCACCATGGCGTCCAGCCTGAGTCGGACAATGCAATCGGAATCCAGCAGGATCACATGGCTGAAACCGGCGGACGGATCACGCGCCAGGCAGTCGATGACGTCGAGCGTGAAAAGGCAGCCGGGGAAGTCGTTCCGGAACGCCGGATCGTCGACATAACGGCCGGCGCAGATCACCGTGTCCACGCGAATGGATTCCAGTTGCCCATGGAACGGATCCGGCGGCGTCCGGTTGGTAAACAGGGACAATCGCGCTTCCGGATACAGCCTCCGGATGGTGGCAAAGCAGACGATCATGCACCGATAGTACATGGTCGGTTTGGACCGCCGGAAAACCGTCCTGGCGTTGGGAGCGCTGCCTGAAGCGTGGTAGAACGCCGTGGCAAACCAAAGCGAATCGTCGGATATTTTCATGTCGGGAGGTCAGTGCGAAGTCACGGGCGGAAAGCGATCCTTTTCATTTTCTCCCAGGCGTCGGGGGACAACACCCGCAGGTAGAGTTTGACAACCTTGAAAACCCATTTCCAGCCCATATGCCGCCGGCAGAACGTTCGCCATTCTTTCGGAGGCAATCCCTTGGGGCTGTCGAGAATTTTTATCCTCTCGCGCAACGGCAGGGCGTTGTCCAGCCACGAAGGCGTTGGATTGCCGCTGCATCGGCCCGTGTATTTCGGGGCAACGAACATGGGTATGGCCTTTTCCTTGGCTCTCAGACCGTAGTCCGTATCTCCCATGGAGTGGCTGAATTCGGGGCTCAAGTTGCCGAGTTCAAGGAATGCTCCCCGGGACACCAGGACGCAATTCCCGTTGAACGTGTCGCAAGGTTCCGGAGAACCGGACGGCACGACCGGCCTGAAATTCAACGACTTCTCTTTGGCCTGGATAAACCCCCCGTACGTGTGGGCGCCTGTTTCGGCGTGGACGGTCGATCCGACGATGATCCCCTTGCTGGTTCCACGGCTTCCCTTGGCGGCGTTGTCGGCATCCAGGAGGGTGGACAATGCGTCGTCGAAAAGCATCGTATCGTCATTCAGCCACAGGTAGTAATCATGGTCCTGCTGAACGGCGGCATCCCAGGCCAGACGCATCCCGCCGCACCAATAAAGGGAGCCGTCTCCCCTAATAACGTTCACGGAGGGGAATCGCTGCTTCACGGCGTCGCCGGTCCCGTCCGACGACCCGTCGTCGACCAGGAACACATTCAATTCGATATCTTCAGGCAACTCCTGCCGGAACAGGCCGTTGAGGCAGGCTAAAGTGACATCCTTCCGGTTATGGCATGTAATGAGAACGGCTACCCTGACGGGCAATACACCACCCTCCGGGAATTAATCTGTTTTCCGGAAAAGACCATCCACCTGCAACAACCTCCCGGAATTCGGATCGTTAAGGACGTTCTTCAGGGATAGAAGCACGTAATTCTGCCTTTCGAGGTATTCGAGGACATCGTGAAAAGAAGGCGCACCCTTGTACATTGGAACGAACGAAAGTTCGATCTCCATCGCTTTTATTTGGCTCATCAGTTGATGGGCGCCCCGCAGAACATGCATCTCGTACCCTTGAACGTCCACCTTCAGGAAGATGCGTTCCCGGGGCTGGATGATATCCCCCAGGAAGAACTCCAGCGGCTTGACGTCGACGATTTCCGTTGTAACGACAGCGCTGTCCGGGGCGGCGTCCAGATGGCTTTTTTCCATCGGAAGCAGGGAGCTGCTCGTGATGCGCCTTGAAATGAACATCTCCCTCTTCGATACCTCCGCTCCAAGCGCCGACTGGACGCACAGCCAGTTCCCATCTTTTATTGCCCGGCGTTGAAGTATTTCAAAGGATAGCGGCAATGGCTCGAAAGAAATGACCCGCCCCGTGTATCCGGAATCCCGAAGTTCCGCCACATAATCGCCGTGATGGGCGCCGACGTCGACAACAAGGTCGATTCCTTCGGACAGGATCAGATTCCGCTTTTTCAGGGATTGAAAGTTGTCCGGCAGGTACCGGATGAAATCATAGCCCGTTTTCCGAAATATCCTGTGGATGGCATTTTTAATGGTCATGCTCAAATGCCCGATGCCATCCGGGTGGCCTGGTTATTTTGAACGTCGATCTCTTTTCTGTAGATATCCAGCGTGTTGGAAACGATCGTTTCCTTCGAGTGCCTCCTCAGGCCGATGATTTTGGCCTGATAAGACAACTTCCTGGCCAGATGATCACTCGTGAAGATCCGGCGGATCTGCTCCGCGAGCACCGCGGGATCGTTGCCGGTGAAGCAAAGCGCCGACACCCCGTCGCTGACCATGCTCGGCACCCCCCCGACAAACGAAGCAACGGAAGGAGTCCCGACGCACATGGCTTCCGCCAGAGAGATGGGGCTGTTCTCGATGAAAGACGGCAACACGAAGATGTGGGCCCTCCTGAGCTCGTCGGCAACCTGGGCGGCGTCAAGGACGCCCAGGGATCTCACGTGATCCCGGAGACCCTCTTTCTCGATCACTTTCGTCAAATACCGCGCGTAGCCGCCCGACCGGATGGATTTCCAGAAATAGCGCATCCCGCTGGCCGCGTGATAAAAACCGGCCGACGGAACGGACAGCTGGATATCGGGGAAATCCCGATGCAGAAGCGATACGGCCTTTAACAGTACATGGAATCCCTTCAATGGATACGAAGCCGACGAAGCGTATATGGCATGCCTCTTAACATCCTCGATCTTCCATTCCGTTTCGTAGAAGGGAGGCCGGAGCATTTCCTGGCAGGTGTAGTAACGGGCGGCAGGGTTCATCCGGCGGGTATGCGTCATGTCCCATTGGGTTCGACCGATGAACGCGGCATTCGACTGGAATACTTCCCTCTCCCATCTTGCGCGTCGGGTCATTCCCAGCTTTTGTTCGAACAGGCCGTCGAAACAGGCCCAATCCCGAAGCGAGCGGGTTGTGACAAGATCGATGAACGGAATCCCCCCGTAATAATGTTCCCGGCACACATCGATGATTCCCTGTATGGAAACGACCGCCGGGCGCTGTAGTTGCTTTCGTCCGGTCAGGAGGCCGTGGAAATATTCCGTGCCGTGGACATGGATGATGTCGGGGGTGAATTCGTCCACAACCCGCCGATAGCCCCGAACCAGAGCGCGCGGCAGATCGCTGTAATCGATTCGACCCGCCGGCATGGGTATCGAGAAAAAGGATTTGTCGCGTATTCTTTTCCGGGACCATGGACATCCGGGGACGTTTGTCGCGATTCCCAGTTCCATTTCCCCGGTCGCCGCCAGGGCATCGGCCAGCGCAGGCATCCAGCCGCCGATATGTGAGGCTTGCCTCCCCAATGCCGACGCGTGTTCGGGCAGGATATGGTTTGTCAGCCAGAGAACCCTCATTGGATTTTCGAGAGCGTTTGGGCAGAATCCGTCCGGCTGCAGAAGTAGGCGTACCACACGATCGACCACAGGACGTAGAAGTACCATTTACTGGCGGTCAAATGATCGGACATGGAGTTCACGAGAAGGACGACAACGACGCCAAGCCCGGCGAGGTTTATCGCCAGCGCGGAAGGATCGCGGACCGGCGCCAGGGATTTCCGCAGGAAGGAAAGGGTCAATCGCAGAACAAAATACAGGTAGACCGCCCCGGCGATGATGCCGTAATTGATGGCATATAGAAGGTAATCATTGTGGGGGTTGCTTTTCCTGTACTTGTCGCCGTAGGACAGGGACCATCCCATACCTTCGGGGTGTTCCACGCTGTAATCGACCGCGCGCTTCCACAGAACCAAACGGTCAACCGTGTTGATCCCCCTGGTGATTCGTTCTTTGTAGCGCGTTTCCATGTAATTTTTCACTTTTACAGGAGCAATGACCCAGACCGAAACCACCACGCAGACAACGGCCACCACGGAAACAATGGACCTCACCACGTTGACCCTGAGCGAAGCGCAGAAGAAAACCGCGGCTAAACCGCAAAGGCTCGCGATGCCGCTTCCAACGCTTCCGACGGCCAGAAGAAGAAAAACGTTCCCGACCAGGCACAGCACAGCCAACAATCGATGGACCGGTTTGACCGGCAAAATGACGATTGCCGACGAAGCGCAGATCAAAGAGGCAAATATAAAGCCCACGTGCGTCCTCGTGAAGTTCACCTCGGTGTTGATGAACCTGTAAATTCTTATGTCCATGGCGTGATAGGTCTCGATGCTTTTGTAATCGATCGTCGGACGGCCGAATATGTAAGCCGCAAGCAACAGGAGCGTGGACGGGAGGATCAGACAATACAGCAGTCCCTTCAACCTGGTGGTGTCGTTTTTCTCTTCAGCCATTTTGAGATAAACGACCGGCAGCAATACGAAAGGCATCATGAGGTAATTGACCATGTAGTTTGTCTGCTGCAAAACGCTCATACCACCCGACATCCAGTTTCTGGAACTGATGAAAAACCCCAACAGGGACAGCAATGCGGGTATGTATACCCACCTCGGCAATTCGAACAGAACCATCGCGAATAAAACGACCAGGCAGAAAGCGAATATCAGATTGGATGGAAATGCGGCCGACCCGTTGATCGGGTTGGCGGCCAGAATCGAAACGAGGAACATCCAGGGCAACGGATGCTTTCGGTAGAATGCCGTGGCAATAAGCGATATGAACAACGTACCGGCCGACAGGGTGTATGAATTGCCGACGAACAGGGACACGGCAATGATGAGAATGCCAAGAAATACGTACAGCCCGATCCATTTCCTTTCCGGATCGTTGCTCGTCCGGTCGTAATTCATGATGTGTGGGACGGGGATATCATTCGTGCCCGGGTTTTATGTTCTGCACGAGGAATTTCGATTTTCCCCGTCTGGTGAGCGGGATGGCGTCGACATATTCAAATGTCGTCGCCACATTCGCGATGTCGCGGAAATTGTTCCGTATCTCCTCTTCGTTGCCTGAATCAAACAACTTGTCTTTAATTACAAGAATGGTCACTTTCCCCGGTTCATCCTGGACGATCTGCCATTTTTTGATGTGGGCAAACGCCTTGTAATGCAGACCGAACACGAGGGCCGTCAGCAATGTCCTGTTGTTTTTCGAATCGTAGACGTAATCCTGGGTGCGCCCGAGGACAGACCGCAGACGGACAATTCCGTCGCGGTCTTCCGAAAAGACGGCCAGGTCACCGGTCCTGTATCGAATGAAAGGCATCGCATAATTGTAGAAGCCCGTGCAGATGACTTCCCCCATCTCGCCGGGTCCAACGCGCTCCCCGGCTTCGTTGACGACCTCGACATAACCGTAAAATGGCGAACAGAAATATTCGTACGTATCGTCGAAGGTATATCCAAACAGCGCGGCTTCGGAATGCCCGTACTGGAGGTATATCTTCGCGCCGAAGGCCGCCGCGATCGTGAGGATCTGGTCCGGATTCGAGCTCTCCGACGTCAGGACGATTCCTTTCAAGGCGTGGCGCACCATTTTGTTTTCCCGCAACATGTACGAAGAGAGGTCATGGATGAACGCCGGATAGCCCCTGATGATTGCCGGCCTGAAGGAATTTATGAAGTCGTAATAGGTGGCGACCG
>Ga0209253_10004623_pt1 | contig 11997 bp, 2 predicted proteins | sample FrelakmetBRP12BR_FD_187145 | JGI IMG/M metagenome (GOLD analysis project Ga0209253, IMG submission 187145) | Freshwater lake sediment microbial communities from the University of Notre Dame, USA, for methane emissions studies - BRP12 BR (SPAdes)... | ecosystem: Environmental > Aquatic >...
CGTCCATCGCCGTTCATGTCTCCTGCCGCTATGTCTTTGGCTGTCGAGGAGATCTGCGACCACGCGCCCGTCTTCGAATATTTGACCCAGACACCTCCCTGGGTAGGCCAGATCCCGATGAGATCATCTTTGCCGTCTCCATCCAAATCCCCGGCTGCCACCAACGTCGCGGGCGACGCCAGCTTCCCCCAACTCCCGTTCATCGAGTTCCGGTAATACACTCCTTGCCCATCCCAGGTGCCCAAAAGGTCAACTCTCCCGTCTCCGTTTATGTCCCCTGTCCCGATATGCCGCGCCGTGGTGGAAAGCTTCACCCACGTTCCGTTGGCTGAGTTCTTGACCCAGACTCCTCCTTGTGTCGGCCAGATACCAATTAAGTCATCTATCCCGTCTCCATAAAGATCCCCAACAGCTACAAGAGTTGCGGGAGAGGCCAGCTTTACCCATGCTCCTGTGTCTGAATTCCGGTAGTAGACTCCCTGACCATCCCAGGTCGCCACGAAGTCTTCTTTCACTGCTGCAGCCATTATTGTGAAATTGGCGTTGGAGTAGTCCTCAACCGAGGCCTGATAGATGCGGACCTTATAGTCAGTTCCTGCAACCAGCCCCACCGGGATATTCCACATATATGTCCCTGCACTGACGTTTGCCGTCCCGATGCTTGAGTTAAAGGCGCCTCCTTTATAAAGATCAATGGTGATATTCCCGGCTACCCCTGAGGACGTCCATGTGACAGCGTGGGGCGAGCCCGCCGCCCAGCTCTCCCCGCCGTTTGGTGAGGTCACTGTCAGCGTAACCGGAACCGGGGTCGTCGCCCACACCTCCGCACTGTATTCGCTGTCGATAGTGTTGGACTGATAGACATCGGAGTGGGCGTCGGTTCGCGTCCGAACCACGAAATAATACTTGGTCCCCGAAGCGAGACCCGTTACCTGAATGGATGAGTCCGCCTTGCTGGCCGTTTGGCCGTAGAAGGTATAGGGTCCGCCTGATATAAGTGAATAATAGACCCGATATCCGCCCGTATTGCCGGTGTATGTAATCGGCGTCCAGCTGACATTGACGGTTGTCGCGCTTGCAGCAACCGCCATCACATTCGTTGGCGCCAAAGTCTGAGTGGTGTTCCAGCCAGCCGCTCCTTTCGTACCTAGAAACGCAAGCAAAGCCGGGTCGTTCGTATAGAGGGAATTGTAGGCCAATGACAGACAGCCATCCCTCATGTTGGTGAGATTGGCCAGGCTCGTGGGGATCGCTCCGGAGAGATTATTACAGGCGAGTTCCAGCGTATCCAGGCCCGTCATATTGCCGAGCTCGGTGGGTATGGCCCCCGAAAATTGATTGCCCGCTAGATTGAGCCGGCCGATGTTCATGCTCGCTAAGAACACCGGGATATTTCCTGAGAGCTGATTGCCCCCCAACGACAGATACCCCAGCTTGCTCAGGTTGACGAACGACGCCGGGATCGACCCGGCCAGAGTGTCACCCTCAATGACCAAAACTTCCAGGTTGTAGAGATTGCTCAATTCGGACGGGATCTCGCCGGTGAAGCCCGCATGGAACTGTAGGGCGATCAGTCCGGTCAGCTCGCCCAGCACTGGAGGTATGACCGGAGCGGGGGAAAGCCAATAGGCGTAGGCGGTCAGCTGAGTGACCCGGTGGTTCGCCACAGAGACGCCGTACCAGCTGCCTTCCGTGCCGTCGGCAGCGAACCCATCCCCCTCGAGCGGCGGAGTCTTCCAGCCGTCTTTGTTCCCCCAACTATCGCCGTGTGTGGAATTATACAAGGTAATCAATATTTCCCGTTCTCTGGGCGGGATCCCTTTATAGGCCTTATAGTTAGAGGTCTGGTTAGTCTTCACGTTTGAATAGGTCACGGATACGGGCTCGAAGAAGTATCCGCCGGTCAGGCGAGTGGGAACAGCCGTCCCCGACCAGCCGTAGGGAACGGAGACGCTGTAGAATCCCGAAGCGTCGGTCTCAGGGCTGCCGGGAAGCCCGCTTAAAATCACGTTGGCTAAGGGGGTACCGCAGGCCGTCACGTGTCCTGAAATAACGCCCTCCTTGAACGTTGAAAAGTTGTTATCGGAAAAATCTGAGACTCCGCCCTGATATATCTTGACTTTGTAATTATTGCCCTCGGCCAACCCGGAAGGAATCGCCCAGGAGTATGTGTGGGAGCTGACATTAGCCTGCCCGATATTGGAATTGAACACGTCGCTTTTATACAGATCGATGGTTACCGTTCCGGTTATTCCCTTGGAGGTCCAGGTGATATTATGCGTCGTGCCAACGGGCCAGTTCTCACCGCCGTCAGGGGATACGATGGTGATAGGAGAAACGGAGAAGTTTCGAACGGCGGACCAAGCGCCGGCTCCCCGGGTGTTATATGCCCTTACTCTCCAGTAATAAGTTGTGTCGTTTTCCAGGCCATTGACCTTGCAGAAGGTCGGACAAATATCCTTCTTAAGGAAAATGAGGTAAGAGAAGTTCGAGTCCGTGGCCACCTCGAGCTCGTAGGAGATGGCCGTCGATACGGAATTCCACGACAGCGTTGGCGAGTTATTCCCGACCATGCTCCCGTCAGCCGGCACGGCGAGCACCGGCGCCGCCGGATAAGGCAATGGAGTTGCCGTGACAAACTGCCGGATGTTGCGAAAGATATTCAAAATTGACCGAAGGTTATTCCACACAGCAACATCCAATTGGAACAGATCGGAGTCCCCATCGTTATCGAGATCATCGGCATCGTATCCTGTGATTCCGCCAATGTACGGCAGAAGCTGGTCATAAACTTCGATGAAATTCGCGTTTCCTTGATTGAGATAGATGGTGGCCCCACACATGATATCCATCCAGCCGTCGCTGTTGATGTCTCCTTTGCTCATCCATTGGCCGATGTGGCCCCCCGGCGCGGTGGGGACGTTGGCCGACGCGTCCCGGAATGTCCCGTCGTGATTGTTCAACAGCAGCTGGACGCCGGCCCCGCTCGTCGCTCCCAGCACGATCGCGGCAACGTCGGGCCAGCCGTCTGCGTCGAAATCTGCAATTACGCAGTTCATACTACTCGACCCATCGCCATATAGGCGCGGCGGCACCGCCCCAGGCGGGGCTGGTGTGAAATGCCCGGTGCCGTCATTGAGCAGGATCTTATCGTACAGGTTGCCTCCTTGGCCGAGGAAGAGATCCAGGTCTCCATCCTTATCAACATCGATAAAACAGCAGGCCAAGGATTTAAATCCAGTGTTGGGGGGCAACCTATCAAAATCCATGACAAAGTGGCCTGTCCCATCATTGATCAAGAAACAAACCTGACTGGCGGATCCTCCGACTGTCAAAATGTCGATGTCCCCATCTCCGTCAATATCGCCGGCCGCGTCCGCTCCATGCCCAAAGACCGGAAGCCGGGATTCCCACTCATTCCTCAAATGGCCATCCGGAGTCTGGATGAAGATCAGATTCTGGCCCCCAGTGCCGCCTCCATCGGTGCCGCCGTCAGCGACATAAAGGTCTTCTCTTCCGTCGCCGTTGAAATCGGCGACAATTAATATCGGCGCGACCACGATATTGCTTCCCTCGAAAATCTCAGTTGTAGCGTCGTAAAAATTCCCGTGCCCGTCATTCCGCATGGCATGGACACCTGTGTTCCCAAACATGAACGATGGCGGCCAGCTTCCGCCGGATGTGCCCAAGATAACATCTCTATCCCCGTCGCCATCGAAATCTATGGTCTCCATCCAAAAAGGATCCCCGCTCGTTTTTGGGCAATAGAATTCGGACGTGAAATATGGTTCTTCCGCGCTGCTCGAGATATTGAGAGAGACGAAGATTGTCTGGGGGGAATTTGTAGCCTGGGGGTCGCTGATCGCGATGTTAGCACGGTAGGTACCCGGACTCAATCCAGCGGGATTAGCATCCACCTTGATCTGTCCATCACCGCTTCCCGACGAAGGAGTGACGGTCAACCAGCCCTCAGAAGGACTGGCCGACCAGCTCAATACGCCTGCGGCTGAATTTCTGATCGTCACCCATTGTGAGGGGATTACCGTTTGGTCGGAGCCGGCATAGAAATCGACAAGGACTCGGCTGAGTTCTATGGTTGGGGAAGGAGGTATAATCGAAAAATTCGCGGCGCAAGTATCGTTGACAGCCAGATTTGCCGCGTCGCTGACCCGGATGAGACATGAGGAAGAAGGGGCGCTCGGCACTGTCCAATTGTACACGCCGGTATTGGGAGTTGAGGCAATAATGGGTACCCACGTGCTGCCGTTATTGGTCGAGTATTCGATCTTGACATAATCGATGTCGTTACTCGCGGTCCAGCCGATCCCGTAGACGGACCCGACTGACCAGCTCTCACCGCCGGCGGGGGATGTGACGGTTACGACTAAACCGGCCGCGGGATCGATGGTTCTGACAAGGCGGAAGCCGACGCCCCAGTCCCAAAAATAGGTCGTTCGACCGAAGCGGTGCGCCGATCTGCACAAGCTTGGATTCAAGAGACAAGCGCCGCCCCGGATGACTCGGAGGTTTCCCGAGGAGGCACCGAGGAAATCTGTCGTATTCCCGGTAGGATAGGGCCCGAGAAGGTCCCAGCACCATTCCTTCTGGTTGCCATGCACGTCCTTGAGATTCCAGGGATTGGCGTTCTTGCTTCCAACGGTGGTCACGCTCACGCAATCAGCACAGAACCAGGCGACCGTTTCAAGCGCCGGCAGCACTCCGGCTGTGCATGCGCCGAAGGTACTATTCGAATAGTTGGGTTCATCGATTGAGAATGGGCCGCTTGTTCCGGCCCGGCTGAAATATTCCCGCTCTCCTTCCGTCGGCAACCGGTATCCGTTGGCCTGGAAATTGCAGAAATATGGCCCGGTCATATAGTTGGTCGGGTCAACTATTACGGTGAACCAACTGTCTTTGTAATAGCAGGGGGTCAAGCCATTCTGGATCGAAAGAAGATTGGCAAAAAGAACCGCTCGAGGCCAGGTCACGCGGGGAATAGGAGCGGCCAGCGACAGCCAATCGGGAGAACGGTCGTCAGGGAGCGAGGACTGGACCAATTTCAGGTCCGCCCACATCTGCCGCGTGACCGCCGTTTCCATGGCGGCGATATTTTTGGTCAGGAAATGGCTGAACTGGTTCTCGTCGGGATTGCGGCCGGGTTCATTGGTCGGCGATCCCTGGGTGAAGATGCCGGCAGGGACATACCGCATCTTCCCAATGATATTGTCGGTGCTATAAAGATCGCCGGCATTCTGTGGGTATAGGGATGGTTGAAATAAGAAAAGGCAAGACAAAACAGAAAAAACCATAAATCCGCGCTTTATCTTGTATCCCCCGTGATCTAGCATATCAACCTCCCCCATTCACCTGACTAAATGAACATTTTTTCCCAGCTATCGCCTCCCCTCACGCGACAAATATAAGGACAGGAGATAAAAAGCAGTAGTGCCTTGGTGGATATCCATTTGCCCCTGTGCGTTCAAGGATATGAGAAGCAAAACGTAAAGTCAAGTCCTGCTTGACTTTAACGCATCTCTCAGATATTGTGAGGATCAACCTAAGGAAAGATGGAGGCGTGAGCGTGAAAAAAATTATGGCTCTTCTTCTCTCTGGCGTAGCGCTTTGTTCCCTTTCCGTTTATTCCTCGGAGATCAAGGATCAGACTCAGGGCCGCACAGATTACGGGTTCTGGTTCGACAGCAGCACCATCCACTGGCAGGAATTTATGCCTACCTTGAACAATCTCATGGCGGTGGAAATATATCTGAATGTCACCGGAAATCCGGGAAACGTCATCGTCGAAATACGAAAGCTAGACGGCAGCGTCCTGGGTCAAAAGACGGTTCTCCAAGCGGATATCACCCCTTTAGCCTGGAACAAAATCATATTCCCGGCCGTGATCGAGCTCACTCCCGGGACAAAATACCGCATCTATGTCCGGGCCGACCAGGTTTCACCTGGACCCAGCGAATCCTACATTTGGAGGGGCAGCCTGAATTCTCCCTACAATCCTTCTTGCGACAACGATACGACACCGACCAAGCCGACCTATGACTTTGCCTTCAGGACTTACGGGTTGAACTGCCTGAACAGGAACATCGCCTATATTTATTCAACAGAGCTAACCACGGCCAACTCCTACAAATCGCTGCTGGACGGCCTGGGTTATCCCACAACTCTGGTTTATCAGGGAGACATTAGCTCCGGGACGTTTGACGGATACAGTTTGATCATCGCCGGCCCGGATACCGGCGTGACAGGCACCTGGGGGGATGCCGGGAAAGTGGCGGCCATAAAAAACTCTTACAAGCCCGTTCTCGGCTTAGAGGAAGGAGGAGCCAGCCTTTTTTCGGAGTTGGGTCTTTTTATAGAATGGCTCCAGACGTGGGGCGGGACTTCCAGCGGGGTGTTTGTCTATTCTCCCTCTCATGTTGTCTTCAACCTGCCTCACCATATGCTGGATTCCACTCTGACACTCTATTCCACCTCCCCAATGTTAGCCGTATGGGTGCCTTCTAAACCAGCGGATGTGGTTCTTCTGGGAAGGCAAACCGACGACCTCGAACATTTCCCGATCATTGAAGAAAAGAACAGATATCTTCTGTGGGGGTTTGGCGCCGCTCCTTCAAGCCTGAGCCAATCGGGCCAGGACCTATTTGAGAATATCGTCGCCTATATGATCGGGACTAGAGACTATGCGGCCTGCACCTTGGACAGCCAGGGTGTTTACTACCGGGATTCCTACACGGGGACCTGGGCCAAGATGGGAACGCCGGCGATTGAACTGGCGCTGGGGGATATCTCCAGGGGCGGCAAGGACGATCTTCTCGGCGTCTGGACGAGCGGGACCTGGGTTAAGTACACGTCTTCAGGAACCTGGGCGAAGCTCGGCACCCCGGCCTTGGATATCGCCGCCGGTGACATGGACGGCGATGGTCGGGAGGATTTATTGGGAAGCTGGGCCGGCCAGGGTGTGTTTTACCGGAATTCGGAGACAGGCGCATGGGTCAAAATGGCCTCCCCCGCAACGAGGGTTGCAGCCGGAGATCTTAACGGCGACGGGATTGATGACCTGATCGGCGTTTGGGCCGACGGCACCTGGGTTAAATATTCCACTGCAGGAAACTGGTCAAGGGTAGCGACTCCGGCCGTGGATATCGCCGCAGGTGATATGGAAGGCGACGGACGGGAAAATTTGCTAGGAACATGGACCGGACAGGGGGTTTATTACAGGGATTCAGGGGGCACCGCCTGGGTAAAGATAGCCAACCCGGCGACCAAGGTGGCTGCGGGCGACCTGGACAGGGATCAAGTAGCTGACCTTATCGGTGTCTGGGGGGACGGCACCTGGGTCAAGCATTCTTCTATCGGCGCCTGGGCAAAAATCAACGTCCCAGCCAGGGATGTGAGCGCCGGGAATCTCAAGGGAGGAATTGGTATCGCAGCCAAAGGGGACTTCATTAAGCTTCTTTCCCCGTCCGGCGGATACGCGGCCGGGCCTGAGGGCCTGTCAAAATTCATCGACCTTTCGAGCCGGGGACCCGGGGGAGTGAATTTCATCTTTAAGACAGGGAAAAACTTATTCCCCCGCGATTCCGCCAGAGCGCCTCAAATCGCCGGCCCGGGTGATCCCGGTTTCCGGTTCGTCAGGCAGAAAAACCTCACGCCGCGAGAGGCGCTGGTGAAAACGCCGGCACGGAACAAGATAAAGGATAGAGGTTAAACTCGACTTGATTTATAAATCTCATCGGAATAGTATGGTTATATCGATTTTCTAAGAAAGAAGGACGATCATGAATTCACCTAAGATCCACCCCTTTACCCGCCGGGATTTCTTAAGCTGGGTCCCCAAGGGGCTGCTCTTCCTGGCCGTGGCAAAATGGCCCCGCCTCCTCCAGGGCGCTGCTCCTATCTTGAACGACATCTACTGGGTCAAGGGAGTGCCCGACCAGCCGTTTTATCTCGGAGGCAACAGCAATTATCACGCCGGCGTCGACTCTCTCCTTTCTCTCATGGGAAAGAAAGGGCTCAAATTTTACCGCTCCGGCAACATAACGACTCTCAGCGGCCCCGCCGGGTTGATAAGTGCCAACGACGTCGTCTTGATCAAGGTCAACGCTCAATGGAAATACCGCGGCTGCACCAACAGCGACGTCATCCGCGGCCTCGTCCAGAAAATACTCGATCATCCCGATAATTTCAGCGGCGAAGTGGTCATCTTTGAGAACGGACAGGGAAGAGGGAGCCTCAAGTGCGACACCTCAACCAGCTATTCCGGAAACACCGAAGTTCACGCCAACGCCAATGATGAAACACACAGCTTTGTTTACCTGGCCGATGTCATCTTCAATGATCCGAGGGTTTCCACGTTTCTTCTAGACCCGATCAGGAACACCTTTATCGGCGTGGATGACCATACCACAAACGGTTACCGGACCTACGAAAATGTCTCTTACCCTTGCTTCACCACAGCCAAAGGCAACCGGGTCGAACTCAGAGACGGGGTCTGGAAAGGCGCGAGCTACGCCCAAAACCTCAAGTTGATCAATGTCCCCGTGCTCAAACATCATGATAACGGCGGGTCTGAGATCACGGAATCCCTGAAGCACATGTACGGACTCGTCTCCATGTCCGACGGCCAAAGCACATTCCGTCACTACGCCGGGCTGGGCGAGACCTGCGGCAAGATGATGGTCTCGGTCTGCCCCCCGGTCCTGAATATCATTGATGCCATCTGGGTTTCGCACCTGGCCCTGACCGGTTATCCAGAGTCGAATACTCACCGCTCGAGCCAGCTTCTTGCCAGTCAGGACCCTGTGGCCCTGGACTATTGGGCGGCAAAATTCGTCCTGTACCCGATCAACAGCAACTCCCGGCATCATCCCGATTTTTCGGGCATTAATGCCTGGCTGACCAGCGCAAGAGATATCATCAATACCCGCGGAGGCATGGCCAATGCCGGCAAGGGGATCATCGTGGGCTCGGTCACCAGGAACGAAGCAGAAATGCGGGTCTATGCTCAGAGGGCCGCCCTCGTTTCGAAAGCAAACCTGATCGGCAGCTGGGGCGGCGCAGGAGTTCTTTGTCGGAATTCTGAAACTGGAGAATGGACCACGATCGCGACGCCGGGAGAATGCATTGCCAGCGGGGATTTCGACGGCGATGGGATAGACGACCTCGTCGGGATCTGGCCCGCCCAAGGCGGAGTCTGGGTTAAATCTTCCTCCTCCGGGAAATGGTCGAAACTTGCGAGCCCGGCCAGAAACGTCTCGGCGGCCGACATGAACGGAGACGGGAGATCTGATCTGCTCGGCACCTGGGACGGCGACGGTGTCTATTACAGAGATTCCGTCAAAGGCACCTGGGTCAAGATGGCCACACCCGCATCTCAAGTGGTCGCAGGCGACCTTGACCGCGACGGCAAGGATGACCTGATCGGGATCTGGCCGGAGCAGGGGGGCGTCTGGGTAAAATACAGCGGTAGTTCGACCTGGGCCAAGCTCGCTACGACTGCTGATAGCATCGCCGTCGGTGACATGAATGGGGACGGCCTCGTGGATCTCGTCGGAAGCTGGTCCGGGTTAGGGGTTTTTTACAGGGATTCCTCAACCGGAACCTGGGTAAAGATCGCCAATCCTGCGACAGCGATTGCCACAGGAGACCTCGACGGAGACGGAATCGACGACCTTATCGGCATCTGGCCGAATCAAGGCGGGGTCTGGGTGAGATACAGCAAAGACGGGTCATGGGAAAAGTTGGGCACGGTAGCCGACTTTATCGCTACGGGAAGAATGGCTCAGCCAACCACGCCTCTCTCTTCAGGCTTAAAGTCGCTCTCCACCTTCGGATTAGGCCTTGAGGGGATGGGGCCGGGACTTGCCTCTATGGATAAAGACCTCTCGAGCGGAAGCCCGGGCGGCAACAATTTCGTCTTCAACGAAGAAAAAAATCTGTTCCCTCACCAACCAGCCCGCGCCACAAGGATTGCCGGCCCGGGAGAAGCCGGGTTCCGGTGGGTTGAAAAGGGCAGTCTTACTCCCGAAGCGCCTCAAGCACCGCGGACGCCGCGGTTGAGAACAGGCAAGGACCATCATAAAAATAAAGAAAAATAAAAGAGTGCCCCGCCGCCTGAAACAGCTACTGCTTTGCTGGGGCTTGCTCCATCTGTCCCTGGCTCTCCAGGGAGCCTATCTCAAAAATGTACCCGTCAAGGCGGTTCAGCCGGACGGAGAGGTACTGTCCCTTTATGCCAGCGGCGATGAATTTTATCATTGGCTCCATGACGCCGACGGGTTCACCATCATCAGAGACGCAAAGACTGGGTACCTCGTCTATGCCCAGGAAAAAAATGGCGACCTCGTTTCTTCCGGCCGCATCGTCACCCGCGACCGCGCTCTCAACCTGACCGTTCTCGCGTCACTCAACATCCAGAAATTCCTAAAACAATCCCCGGCCAAAAGGAAAACTCCCCAGGAGCTCTTTCCCGAGGGCTCTCCGGCCAATGTCGAGAAAATCAAGCGCGCTCCCAGCACCGGAATCTTGAACAACATCGTGATTTTTATCCGCTTCAGCGATGAGAGCGAATTCACGGATCTGTTTTTGACCTATTCCAACATGTTCAATAATAGTCTTGCTGAGACCAACTCCATGTTCAATTACTTCAAAGAAGCCTCCTATAACCAGCTGGAGGTCACAACAAGCTTTTATCCCACTCCCTCCTCGACGGTCGTCTCCTATCAGGATTCTTACCCGAGGTCTTATTATCAGCCCTACAATGCGACCACGAATCCGAACGGTTATAAAAACGACTCCGAGAACACCAGCCGCGAGCACACCTTGCTGAAGAACGCGGTTCTGGCCGTCCAATCTCAGGTCCCGAGCGGACTCGTCGTTGACGGCGACGGGGACGGCTACGTCGACAATATCTGTTTCATCGTCTCTGGAAGCCCGGATGGATGGAGCGACCTCTTGTGGCCCCACCAATGGTCGCTCTACAGCCAGACGGTCTATATCAATGATAAGCGCGCCTATACCTATAATCTTCAACTGCAAACGTCCCTGAAATCAGCGGGAGTCGGCGTCCTCTGCCATGAAATGTTCCATTCGCTGGGTTCCCCCGACCTCTATCACTACAGCTACGACGGCCTGCACCCGGTCTACTCCTGGTGCCTCATGGAATACAACTCTAACCCGCCCCGCCATATGGGGGCCTTCATGAAATACAGGTATGGGAACTGGATCGCTTCCATCCCGGAGATCACGACTCCGGGAACATATACGCTCAGCCCGCTGAGGTCGGCAACGAACAACTGCTACAAGGTTGCCTCCCCCTATTCCTCAAGTGAATATTTCGTGATCGAGTACAGAAAAAAAATCGGCATCTTCGAAAGCTCCCTTCCCGGCGAAGGGCTGCTTGTTTATCGAATCAATGCCAACCTGGACGGATATGGAAACAGCAACGGTCCTCCGGATGAGGTCTATATTTATAGGCCGAATGGCACGCTGACCCAGGACGGGAGCCCGAATACGGCCAATTTCAACGCCGGCGCGGGCCGGACATCCATCAACGACGGGACAAATCCCTCCAGCTTCTTAGCCGACGGGCTCTACGGCGGGCTGCATATTTCTAATGTTGGTGCTGTGGGCGATACAATTTCCTTCACCCTCGGATTCCTTCCGGCAAACACGTCTCGGCTCGACGTCCATTCGATAAAGACGGGCGTGGGGATTACGGTCAGCCCCGCCGATTTTTACGGCAACGGCGACGGCAGCACGGATTTCAGGAGAGTCTATACCAACGGCTCAATCGTGACTTTGACGGCGCCCGCCACGCTTGATTCCCGGAACTTCGTCAAATGGACATTGGACGGAGCCCATTACTCGATCAAGCCGGCTATCGCCGTGACGATGAACGAAAATCATACGGCCGCGGCGGTGTATGGAGTCAGCCTGGCTGAGGCGCTCGACAATTCGAAATTGGTTTGGCTGACAGGCGGG
>Ga0209253_10004624_pt1 | contig 11996 bp, 9 predicted proteins | sample FrelakmetBRP12BR_FD_187145 | JGI IMG/M metagenome (GOLD analysis project Ga0209253, IMG submission 187145) | Freshwater lake sediment microbial communities from the University of Notre Dame, USA, for methane emissions studies - BRP12 BR (SPAdes)... | ecosystem: Environmental > Aquatic >...
CCCCGCTGCAGGTGCGCAGCCACGCTGGCCGGCGGCGCGATGCGCCAGCGGGCCAGCACCGACAGCGCGTCGTCGAAGCGGCTCGGGTCGGGCGCGCACGGTCCCGAGGCGATCGCCGACACGTCGTCGCCGGCCACGTCCGACACGATCAGCGCACAGACCCGCGCCCGCGTCGCCTGCGCAAGCCGCCCGCCCTGGATCTGCGACAGGTGCTTGCGCACGACGTTCATGTCCTGGATCGGCGCGCCGCTGGCCAGCAGCTGGCGCGTGACCGCCTTCAGGTCGGCGATCGGCACCGCGGCGACCGGCAGCGACAGCAGGCTGGACCCACCGCCCGAGACCAGCGCCAGCAGCAGGTCGTCGGGGCCCAGTGCGGCCGCCAGGGCCAGGATGCGAGCGGCCGCCTGCTCGCCCGCCTCGTCGGGGACCGGGTGGCCGGCCTCGACGACCTGCACCCGCTCGGTCGGCATCCCGTGGGCGTAGCGCGTGACGACGAGGCCGTCCAGCGGCGCCCCGGCGGGCCAGGCCAGCTCGACGGCGCGCGCCATCGACGCCGCCGCCTTGCCCGCGCCCACCACGACCGTGCGCCCTGCCGGCGGCGCCGGCAGGTGTGGCGCGACGATTCGCAGCGGATCGGCGGCCGCGGTGTACATCCACAGGCCGGCAGGTATGCGGTCGAGGACGGTGCGCAGGCTCATGGGGGTGCTCACCCGGGTGCGGGTGTCGGGGGCGGTGAACGACTCGTTCACCTCGGCGGCCAGGCGGGCGATAGTGCTCACGAAGGCCGGCTTCAGCCCGGGATAGCGCCGGGTGAGCATCGCCTCGATCTGGTCGGCGGTGGGGAAGCGCTTCTCCCAGATGACCCAGCGGTCGGCGAAGGCCTTGTTGAGCGTCTGGGTGCCGGCATAGTCGCGCAGGTCGGTCGGGTTGAGCGTGCCGAAGAGGCGGATGTCGGGCCGGAGGCGAACCGTCTCCCCGGTGGGCAGGTCGAGGGCCTGGTAGCGATCGAGCAACCCGTGCAGGGCGAACAGGGTCTCCGCCCCGGCAGCGTTCAGTTCCGACATGTTGATCAGGGCCGGGCCCCGCAGCGCCCGGGTGATGTCGCCGTCCTCCCAGCGGCTCTCGGTGCCGCCCTTCCCGTCGCCGTGGAGCTTGACCGACCCGATCAGAGTGATGTCGCGCACCTCGCCGGTCAAGGGGATCCGGTAGTAGGGGAGGCCGAGCAGAGCGGCGAACTGCTCCAGGTCGTGGTCCTTGCCGGTCCCCATGTGACCCCGCAACGCCACGTGGAGAGGAGTGTCGGTGACCTTCTCCCGCCGGACCTGCTCGAGGCAGGCCAGCTTGTAGAGCATGCCGAGGTCGATGTAGTACGGATCGGCCTTGGGGATCTTCCCGGCGCGCTGCTTGCCGTCGGGCAGGCCCGGCGGCAGCGTGGCCCGGGCCAGGCCGACCGGGGGGCTCTCCCCGGTGGGGTCGACGAAAGTGATCTGCTCAGCCACGGGGCCTCCTCGGTGCCGGTTCATCGTAGAGGCGGCTCTGGTGGGCCCACCACGTGTCGCCTCCGGACAGCGCAATGCTGCGGCGCAGGGCGGCCCTGACCCCGTCCACCATCGCCTGGGCCAGGCCGTCGGGGCGCTCCACCACCCGATGGCGGGAGTAGGCGGCGGCCACGGTGTCGTCTCCGATGCCGATGCCCAGGACCACCGCGCCCCCGGCCTCCGCCTCGTCCACGGCGGCGGCGAGGGCCTCGACCGAGCCCCGGGTCATGCCGTCGGCCAGGGTGACCAGCATCCGGACCTGGGTGTTGCGCTGCGCCAGGCGCCGGGCGGCGAGGACCACGTTGAACTCGTCGACGTTGGCCGCCTTCTCGAACATCGAGACGGGGGGAGCTTCCCGGGCGCCGCGGCGCGCCTCGACCGCCGCCTCGGCCGGATGGGAAGCCGTCCAGAAGAGGCCGGCCAGCAGGTCCTGGGCGGTCTGCCAGCGCTGGTCGAAGGACTTGACGAGGTAGTGGTTGACGGTTCGGGCCAGGCGATCGGCGTGGCTGCCCTGGCTGCGGCGCAGCGCCCCCTTGGTGAGGTGGGCGCGCTCGACGAAGGAGGCCTCGGTGTCGTCGGGCCGGGCGGCGAAGGCCCGGTTGAACAGCGCCACCTCGAACTCCACCTGCAACTCGTCGCAGAGCTGGGCGAGCGACCACGCGCCCAGGGTGGCGGCCGCCATGGGCCACGGGGAGCGGCTCTCGTCGGCGACGAGCCGGGGCTGGAGCATGCTGGCCGAGCCGTCCACCAGCAGGCTCACCGCGTAGGCCCGCCGGGTGGGGAGGTCGCGCCGCTCGAACATGCGCTGGTAGAGGCCGGCGCCGAGGAAGAGGGCGGCGTACGGCGACAGGTCGCCGGCGTCGTAGCCGGAGCGCAGGCCGCGGCGCTGGTTGGCAGCGAAGAGCGGGTAGAGCTCTCCCGAGATGTGGCGCTGGCCCACGGCCCAGGTCCGGGCGGCGGTTTCGAGCGCCTCCCGGCCGGCCGGGGCGAAGCGGCGGAAGCGGTCGGGGAGCCCGGACACGATGAGCCGCCCGCCCTGTCCCGTGGGCAGGTGCACCTGGGGGGCCTCGCTGACTCTGAGGATCTGGTCGGTGGCCGGATCGCCGCCCTGCTGCGCCTGGTCGGGGCGGCCCTGAAGGGACTCCGCGCCGACGGCGCCGCGGGTCCGCTCGTAAGCGGCGGCGTCTTGCAGGGCGGGGGTGTGCAGGCGCACGGCATCGACCCCGGCGGCGATCTCGGCGCCTTCGGCTTCCCGGCGGGCTCGGGTGCGGGCTGCCGGCTCGGCGGGAGAGGCCTCGGTGAGCAGGCCGTGGTAGCGGGCGATGGCCAGGAGTCGCAGGGCGGCGGTGGCCGCCTCCCAGGGCCCGGCGGCGGCGGCCGCGGACGCGATGACGGCCTCGGCCTCGGCGAGGGCGGCGCCCACGCTCGGCATGGTGCGGGCCTGGAGGTCCTCTACGGCCTGGTAGCCGCCGACGGCAAGGAAGCAGGAGAGGGCGTACTGGCCCATGGGGCGGGCCCGGCCCAGGGCGCCCGGGACGGCGCTGGCGTAGAGGTCGGCCAGCACCGAGCGCGCCCCGGGGTAGGGCCCCATGCCGCGTGCCTCCTGGCGGGCGTCCTCGACGGCGAAGAACATCGCCTCAGCGGGCGGGCCGCCGGCCCGGTCGAGGGCATCGAGCAGCAGCACCGGGCCTTCGGGCAGGGGCTCGGAGGCGTCGGGGAACCAGTCCGCCGGCAGGGGGCGGCGCTCTTCGAGGCCGGTAGCGACCAGGTGCACCACCTCATGGAGGGCCGAGGCCAGGGCCACCTCGGCCGGAGTGACCGGCGCCTGGCGGGCGTAGGCCGCCTGGAAGACGCCGGGATCGAGGACGATCTCTCCCGGGGCGGCAGAAGCCTGCGAGCCCAGGCGCAGGCGAAGGTCGTCGTCGCCCGACAGCGATCGGGCGAAACGGGTCACCGCCGGGGCCACCCGCTGGTAGCGGGCGACCACCATCTCGATGGCCCGCTCCTCGGGGGGCAGCAGCTCGGTCAGCATGGAGGCTTCGCGCCGGGGCATAGCCCCTCATTGTCCCACGACGGCGACCCTCAGAGGCCGATTCCGACGGCCGGGCAAGAAACCGGGCGCGAAGGATTTCGAAGGTTCACCGGAGTGCGATTAGCATATCGTAATCGTGGGCCGGATTACCCGGCCCACCGCCATAGGAGATAGCAGTCATGGTTCAGAAGCGCATGATGCGATTGAGCATCGCTCTGCTGGCGCTCGCCCTGGTGGCGACCGCCTGCGGTGACGACGATGCTGAGACCACGACCACCGCGGCCGAGAGCACCACGACCACGGGGGCCGGACGAGCCAATGGGATCCTGGAGCTCGGCACCCTGCTGCCGGAGACCGGGGACCTGGCCATCCTCGGCCCGCCGATGATCGGGGCGACCGACATGGCCGTCGCCGACATCAACGCCGCGGGCGGGGTGCTCGGCCAGCCGGTCCAGCTCACCAAGCGTGACGACGGCACCAACGAGGACATCGCCAATGCCGGCGCCGACGCCCACCTGGCCGCCGGAATCGATGCCATCGTGGGGCCGGCGAGCTCGCGGATCAGCCTGTCGGTGATCGACAAGATCACCGGAGCGCAGACCCTGATGTGCTCGCCTTCCAACACCGGGTCGGTGTTCACCACCTACAACGACAACGGCGGCTACTACATCCGCACCGCCCCGCCGGACTCCCTGCAGGGACAGGCCCTGGGCGACCTGGTGACGGCCGACGGCTACAGCGAGGTGGCGGTCATCGCCCTGAACGACGCCTACGGCCAGGGGTTTGCCGACGCCGTGGTCGCTCAGCTCGAGGCCAACGGGGCCAACGTCGTGGCCAACGTGGCCTACGACCCGAACGGGACGGTCTTCGACGCCGACGTCCAGCAGCTGGCGGACGCCGCCCCGGAGGCCGTGGTGCTCATCGCCTTCCCCGACACCGGGAGCGTGATCCTGCAGGCCATGATCGAGCAGGGCATCGGCCCCGCCGCGGTGCAGATCTACCTGACCGACGGGACCCAGGGCAGCGACCTGCCGACCAAGGTGGATCCCGCCAACGCGGGCGTGCTCGACGGCGTCAGGGGCACCGCCCCCTCGGCGGCGCCTCCGGGAGGAGCGGCCTGGTTCCTGGATGCCTTCGCCGCCTTCGCCCCGGGAGTCGACACGATCTTCGCCGCCTATGCCTACGACTGCCCGATCATCTTCGCCCTGGCCGCTTCGATCGCCGGGACGGACGATCCCGCGGTCTGGGTGAACGAGGTGAACGGGGTCACCAAGGACGGCGAGAAGTGCGACACCTACGCCGCCTGCCTGGCCCTCATCGAGGCGGGCACCGACATCGACTACGACGGGGCCTCGGGGCTCCTCAACTTCGTCGATGCCGGCGAGCCCGGCGCCGGGTTCTACGACGTGTGGTACTTCGACGCCGAGGGAGCCATCCTCGTGGAGCAGACGGTGCCGGTCGGCTAAGGGTCGATCGGTTCCGAGTGAGGGAGGCCGGCTTCCGGGCCGGCCTCCCTCGCGTGAGAGGCCTTCAGGCTTTCGCCAGAGTCCCGAGGTAGAGCTGCACCACCCGGGGGTCTTCGAGCAAGCTCAGCCCGGTGCCGGTGTAGGCGTTGGCCCCCTGGTCCAGGACGTAGCCGCGGTGGCAGACCTCGAGGCAGCGGCGGGCGTTCTGCTCGACCATCACCACCGACACCCCGGCCTGGTTGACCTCGGCGATGCGGACGAACACCTCGTCCTGGTTGGCCGGGGAGAGACCGGCGGAGGGCTCGTCGAGCAGGAGCACCGCCGGCTCCATCATCAGGGCCCGGGCCATGGCCACCATCTGACGCTCCCCGCCGGAGAGCAGCCCGGCCCGCTGGTTGAGGCGATCGGCGAGATGGGGGAAGAGGGCGAGCACGGAAGCAGAGCGCGTCTTGTACTCCGCGGGCCGCAGGTAGACCCCCATGAGCAGGTGCTCGGCCACGGTGAGCCGGGGGAACACGTTGTTGCGCTGCGGCACATAGGACACCCCCCGCCCCACCAGTTCGTGCGCCGGCAGGCCGGTGATGTCCTCGCCGCGCAGCGTCACCCGGCCTTTGCGGATGGACAGGAGGCCGAAGAGCGCCTTGACCAGGGTGGACTTGCCGGCGCCGTTGGGGCCGATGATCCCCACGATCTCGCCCGGGTCCAGGCGGAGATCGCACCCGTTGAGGATGTCCACCTCCGGCAGGTAGCCGGCGACCAGGCCGGTGGCCTCGAGGAGCGGGGTGGGGGTGGTCATGCTTCGGCCGCCTTCCCGTGCCGGCGCCCCAGGTAGGCGTCGATCACTTCGGGGTCGGCGCCGACGGCCGCCGGCGGGCCTTCGGCAATGAGACGGCCCTCGGCCATCACCACCACCCAGTCGCTCGTGCCCATCACCACGTCCATGTCGTGCTCGATGAAGACCACGGTGGCCCCCTCCCGGCGGATTTCCTGGATGTGAGCGAGGAGCGTCTGGCGCAGCGCCGGGTTCACCCCCGCCATGGGCTCGTCGAGCATCAAGAGCCGGGGCCGGGCCATGAGCGCTCGGGCCATCTCGAGCAGCTTGCGCTGGCCGCCCGAGAGGGTGCCGGCGAAGCGGTCGCGCATCGCGGCCAGCCCGAAGCGCTCCAGCAGGCCTTCGGCCTCGGTCCGGTTGCGGGCTTCCTGGGGGCGCCAGCGCCCGGCCAGGGCCCCGCCCAGGTGCTCGCCGCGCTGGCCCGGCGCCGCCAGCAACATGTTGTCGAGCAGACTGAGGCGGGCCAGGGCCTTGGTGAGCTGGAAGGTGCGCACCATCCCGGCCCGGGCGATCTGATGCGCCCGCTTCCCCTGGAGCGGCTGCCCGTCGAAGAGCCAGGCCCCGGCGTCGGGGTGGTCGAACCCGGTGAGCAGGTTGAAGAGGGTCGTCTTCCCGGCCCCGTTGGGCCCGATCAGGGCGGTGATGGCTCCGCGCGCCACCTCGAGGTGGGCCACGTCCACCGCCTGCAGGCCGCCGAAGGACCGCTCGACTCCCCGGACCACGAGGATGGGATCTGGCTTGGGCACCCCGGGCTGCGGGGCGACGCCGTCGAGGCCGGGCAGGAGGTCAGCGCTCATCGGTCAGCAACTCCTCCCGGCTGCCCAGGATGCCCTGGGGCCGCAGGATCATGAGCAGCATCAGCCCCAGGCCGACCAGGGCGAAGCGGACGGCGGCGACCTCGTTGCCTTCGAGCACGCCGCCCAGCCACCCGGCCTCCAGTGCCCCCCTCAGGAAGCCGTCGGTGAACTGGAGCAGGAACCAGAAGATCACCGCTCCCACCACCGGGGCCAGGATGCGGCCCGGCCCGCCCAGGATCAGCACGGTGTAGGCAAAGAAGGTGAGGATCGAGATGAAGGTGTCGGGGTTGACCGCCTGGGTTTCGATGGCCAGGAGCATCCCGGCGAACGCCCCGATGACCCCGCCGAGCACCAGGCTCTGGATCTTGTAGGCGAAGACGTTCTTGCCCAGGGAGCGGGCGGCGTCCTCGTCTTCACGGATCGCCTTGAGCACCCGGCCCCAGGGGCTGCGCAGCAGGACGGTCAGGAGCAGCAGGACCAGGGCCACCAGCAGCCATCCCACCGCCATCACCCACAACTGGCGGTGGCCGAAGTTGAAGGTGCCGAAGCCGTAGCGGCCGGGGGGAATGGGGTTGAGGGCGAAGAAGGGGTCGGCGAACTTCTGGATCCCGAAGACACCTCCGGTGAGCGGCTCCAGGGCCCGGCTCCGGGTGACGTAGCGCAGGATCTCGGCGGTGGCGATGGTGACGATGGCCAGGTAGTCCGTCCGGAGCCGCAGCGTGGGGATGCCGAGGAGCAGACCCAGCACCACGGCGGCGCCGATGCCCACCAGCAGCCCCAGCCACAGCGGGCCGCCCTCGTTCACCGTCACGGCGGTGCCGTAGGCCCCCACCAGCATGAACGCCACCTGCCCGAAGTTGAGCAGGCCGGTGTAGCCGAAGTGCACGTTGAGCCCGATTGCCGCCAGGGCGTAGGCGGCGGCGGGGACGCCGACGGCGGACCGCAGCGAACTGGCGAGGATCTCTACGAAGTCCACGCCGCGCCTCCTGGTGGCCGGGGGGTCATCCGACCCTCTCCTTGACGCCGAAGATGCCCTGGGGCCGGACCATGAGCACCAGGATCAGGACGGCCAGGGCGACCACCACCTTGAACTCCACCGGCAGCCAGAAGGTGCTGGCCTCGGTGGCCACGCCGATGATGAGGCCTCCCACGGCGGCGCCGTAGGCGGTGCCGATGCCGCCCAGGATGACGGCGGCGAACATGGTGAGCAGCAGCACGAAGCCCATGTCCCACTGCACAGTCTGGGTGGTCCCCAGGAAGATGCCGGCGAGGCCGGCCAGAGCCGCGCCGAGCGCCCAGGTGTAGAGGATCACCCGGTCGACGCTGATACCGGAAGCCTCGGCCAGGTCCTTGTTGTCGGCCACGGCCCGCATGGCGGTGCCCAGGCGGGTGTGGCGCAGGATGAGGCCGAGGGCGGCCAGGGCGGCCAGCGCGGCGAGGGTGATGATCAGGTCCTTGGGTGCCACCGTCACCGGCCCCAGCGAGATCTGGGGCTGGACGGCGTACTGCCGGTAGGTGAGCGAGGCCCCTCCGACCAGGATCAGGTAGATGTGCCGCACCAGCAGCGACAGTCCGATGGAGACCACGATGAGTGCGATGTTGCCGGTGCGGCGGCGGCGCAGCGGCCGGAACAAGCCGCGCTCCAGCGACCCGCCGAGCAGGGCCGCCAGGGCGAGGGTAGGGAGGACGGCCCAGAGCAGGTGCAGCCCGGGCCCGACTGTGGAGGCGTTGAAGTACCAGGCCACCACGGCCCCGAATGTGACCACCTCGCCGTGGGCGAAGTTGACCAGGCCGGTGACCCCGAAGATCAGCGACAACCCGACCGCGGCCAGCGACACGATGGAGCCGTAGATGAGCCCCTTGACCGCCAGGTTGAGCAGGCGGGTGGCCCACCCGGCGGTGTCTACCAACCTCTCGCCGAGGGCGAAGACCACCGATTTGTGTTGCCCGGCCCGGACCTCGACGCCCTCGAGGACGGAGCGGTCCGGGTCGCGCAGAGCCACGCCCTCGGGCAGGGTGCTCACGTCGAGGGCCACCCGGTAGGTGCCGGGGCCGGGGAGCGCCGCCTCCCATGAGCCGTCGGCGGCGGTGATCGCCGTTCCGGAGAAGCCGGCGGTGTCGGAAACGGCCAGGACGACTCCGGGTACTGGATCGCCGGCCGGCCCTCCCTGAGTCAGCGTGCCGCCGATGGTCTCAGCGGCGGGCGCGGCAAAGAGCAGGAAGCCGGAGAGCAGATACGCCAGGATCGGCGGCATAACCAGGCTCCATGCTCGGATCGATCACGATTGCCGGGAGTGTAGAAGGGCCGCCGGGCACCTCAGCCGCGATGGCCCCAGAGGAGCGGTGTCCGGCTCAGGAGTGCTGCCGGATGAAGTCGAGAAGGAGGTCGGTGAGGCCCGGGTTCTCGCGGAACATGTCGGTGCCGTGACCGCCAACGGGGTAGGCCTGGACCTGCGACTCGCCCCCCACAGCCGCCGCCATGGCCTCGGCGGTGGCGACGGCATCGCCGTCGTCCGCGGCGGCCACGAACAGTGCGGGCTCGGTTACCTCGGCGGCGCGCGCCAGGCCGGGGGTGTTGTCCCAGTCGGGCACCCCGGACAGGGAGGCGATCCCCGCCAGGTCCTCCTCGGCCCCGGCGAACAGGGCGGCCGCCCCGTTCATCGAGGCTCCGAAGAAGAAGACCCTGGCGGCGCCGCTGGCCCGGGCAAAGGCGATGGCGGCCCGGGCGTCGGCGCCGACGTCGAGGGGCTCGCCGGGGTCCGAGTTCCCGTAGCCGCGGTTGTTGTAGGCCAGGGCGGTGTGACCGGCCTGCTGGGCGGCGGCGGCGAAGTCGAACCACGAAGTCATGTCCGCCGGGAACATGTGAGCCAGGACCACCCAGGTGGGGCCCGCCGGGTAGAGGCGACCCTCCAGGGTGAGGCCGTCGGCGGTCGGGAAGGTGACCATCTGCACCACCGGGGCTGGCCGGGTGGTAGTTCCGGCTGTGGTGGTCGTGCCTGCGGGGCCCGCCCCGGAAGTGGTGGGGGCCGCAGTGATCGTTGTGGCCTGCTCGGCGGCGTCGTCCCCGCAGGCGGCGAGAAGCAGGGCGAGCAGGGCGCAGAGGGAAACCAACCGCTTCATGGCGCTCCTCACAAGCGGCCGCGCGACGGCGGAGGCCCGCCCGGGGCGGCCGATGGGCCGGGTCGGGCACCGGACCGACCCTAACATCAACCGCCCATGGAACATCGCCTCACCACGCTGCCCAACGGCCTGCGGGTCATCAGCGAGACCATGCCGTCGGTGCGGTCGGTGGCGGTGGGCTGCTGGGTGGACAGCGGGAGCCGCGACGAGACCGCCGCCGAGGCCGGGTGCTCGCACTTCCTGGAGCACCTTCTCTTCAAGGGGTCGGAGCGGCTCAGCGCGCAGGACATCGCCCGGGCGTTCGACGCGGTAGGGGCCCGGTCCAACGCCTTCACCTCCAAGGAGTACACCTGCTTCTGGGCGCAACTGCGCGACGACGACCTGGCCATGGGCATGGACCTGCTCGCCGAGATGCTTCTGCGGCCGGCCTTCCGCCCCGAAGACATCGAGTCCGAGGCCAACGTCGTCCTCGAAGAGATCAACATGAACGAGGACGACCCGGCCGACGTGGCTCACGATCAGTTCGCCCGGGCGCTGTGGGGCGACCACGCCCTGGCCCTCCCGGTACTGGGCACCCGCGAGTCGATCTCGGGCATGAGCCGCGACACCATCGCCTCGTATTGGGGCCGGCGCTACCAGCCGCCCTCCGTGGTGCTGGCCGCCGCCGGCCATGTGGAGCACGAGCGCGTGGTGGAACTGGCCGAACAGCACTTCGGCGGCTGGCGGGGAGACCCGGTCGGGCACGAGCTCCGCGAGGCCGCGGTGGTGCCCCGGGTCGAGGTGAAGACCCGCGACACCGAGCAGGCCCACCTGGTATTCGGCGGGGAGGCCCTGACCCGGCGCGACGAGCGCCGCTTCGCCTTCGGCCTGCTGAACCACATCCTGGGGGCCGGGATGTCGTCGCGCCTCTTCCGCGAGATCCGCGAAGAGCGCGGCCTGGCCTATGCCGTGTACTCCTTCCGCATGCCCTACGCCGACTCGGGGGCCTACGGGATCTACGTCGGCACCACTCCGCGCCAGGCTTCCCAGGTGCTCGAGTTGATCCGGCAAGGGCTGGCCGGGCTGATCGCCGGCGGCGTCACCGCCGACGAGTTGGAACGGGCCAAGGGCAACATGAAGGGGTCGCTGGCCCTCTCCATGGAGGAGACCAACAGCCGCATGATCCGCCTGGGCCGCCACGAGCTGACCGAGGTGCGCCACCTCTCCCTGGACGAGACGGTGGCGGCCATCGAAGGGGTCACGTGTGACGAGGTGCACGAGGTGGCCCGGGAGGTGTTCTCGTCGCCGCGGGTGCTGGGGGCCGTCGGCCCGTTCGGGGTATCGGAGCTGGAGGAGTTCGTGCGATGATCCGCGTGGGGGTGTCGGGAGTGGCGGGGCGCATGGGGCGCCTGGTGGCGGAGGCGGTGGCGGCGGCGCCGGATCTGGACCTGGCCGAGGGCTACGACCCCGGCGCGGCCGGGCAGGCGGTGAGCGGGATCCGCATCGGGGCCGACCCGGAGGCTATGGGGGCCGCCGAGGTCGTGGTGGAGTTCACCAACCCGGCGGTGGTGCTCGACAACCTCGCCCGCTGGCGGGCCCTGGGCCTCCACGCCGTGGTCGGGACTTCGGGCTTCGACGCCGCCCGCCTCGACGCCCTGCGGGAGATCTGGGGGAGCGGGCCCGCCCGGTGCCTCGTGGTGCCCAACTTCTCCATCGGGGCGGTGTTGCTGCTTCGCTTCGCGGCGGAGGCGGCCCCGCATTTCGCCGCCGCCGAGGTGATCGAGGCCCACCACGACCACAAGGCCGATGCCCCCTCGGGGACGGCCCTGGCCGCGGCCGCCGCCCTGGCTCGGAGTGGCGGGAGGCAGGAGCGGGCGGTGGAGTCGCGGGAGTTGGCTCCCGGGGCCCGCGGGGCACGGGTGGAGGGGGTGCCGGTGCACTCGCTGCGCCTGCCCGGGATGATGGGCTATCACGAGGTGATCCTGGGCGGTCCGGGGGAGACCCTCACGATGCGCCACGACACCACGGAGCGGAGCTCACTGGTGCCCGGGGTGCTACTGGCGGTGCGGAAGGTGGCGGCCCTGCCGGACCCGGTGACGGTCGGCCTGGAGGCGGTGCTGGACTGATGGGGTGCGCCAATAGGCTGTCGCCCCTCGCCGGATAGCGGCCGACAGCCGGCCGGTATCCGGCCCTGAGACGGACCTATTCGCGTACCCCCTGGGGTGGCCGCTC
>Ga0209253_10004625_pt1 | contig 11993 bp, 11 predicted proteins | sample FrelakmetBRP12BR_FD_187145 | JGI IMG/M metagenome (GOLD analysis project Ga0209253, IMG submission 187145) | Freshwater lake sediment microbial communities from the University of Notre Dame, USA, for methane emissions studies - BRP12 BR (SPAdes)... | ecosystem: Environmental > Aquatic >...
CCGAGGTCGTTTCTTTCATCCAAGGGCGCAAAGCGAGCTTGGTCGCCCTTCAGTTCCCCGAGGGGCTCAAGGTGCACGCCATGGCGGTGGCCGAGGAGCTGGAGAGGAGGATAGGATGCAAATGCATCATCCTTGGCGATCCGTGCTATGGGGCATGCGACGTGAGCCTGAGCTACGGGGAGCTGGCCGACGTCCTCATCCATTTCGGACATACGCCCATACCAGATCTGGCGGTAGGTGATGAGGTTCTCTTCATCGAGGTCAGGCTCGAGTACGGGATCGAGGAGCTTCTGCCCCTCGTCCTTCCTCACCTGGGGAAGAAGGTCGGCCTGGTGAGCACGCCGCAGCACCTGCATTGGCTACCCACGGTCCAACGATGGTTGGCCTCGAACGGCGTGGATGCCAGGATCGGAAAGGGGGATGCAAGGGTAAAGCATCCCGGTCAGGTGCTGGGCTGCAACGTCACGTCCGCTTCCTCGATAGCGGAGGAGGTCGACCAATTCCTGTTCATCGGATCTGGTGACTTCCATCCATTGGCCGTGGCTCTGGAAACGGGCAAGGATATCCTGGTCCTCGACCCTCTGATGAGGGAGGTGCGGGACATCAAAGAGCTCAAGGACCGGGTGCTCAGGCAGAGATATGCCGCGATAGCCATCGCCCAGGAGGCAAAAGGCTTCGGCATCCTCATCTCCACCAAGCCAGGCCAGCGCAGGCGTGCATTGGCCATGCGCCTGAGGGCTTTGATCGAGGAAAAAGGAAGGAGGGCATGGGTCATCGCCTTGGACAACATCACGCCCGACCAGCTCCTGGCCTTCCAGGTGGACGCCTTCGTCTCTACCGCATGCCCGCGCATAGCCGTCGACGACGCCCTGCGCTACAAGAAGCCGATTCTGACGCCGGTCGAGCTCGAGGTCGCTCTCGGTGCCAGGAGCTGGGAGGACTACTCCTTCGATAGCATCCTCGCTGGTTCAGAAAAGTAGAAGTCCAAGCCAGCGGATTCGGTGGCAATGCTTGGGCCGGACTTTATCCTTACCAAAGCCAAGAGCGCCGATCGTCGCATCGGCATCGGGGCGGCAGAAGACCTGGACAGGGTGGAAGCGAGCGTGTCCATCGCCAACTCCTCTGGCTACGGCAGGAGCCGGGTCTACCGCGACCCTTTGGAGATGGTCAGGGACCTGAAGAGGGGCGAGCTCGAGGCGGCGGTTCGCGGAAGCCTGGACACGAACCAGGTGCTTAGGGCATTAAAGAGCGAGTTCTCGTTGGCCTCGGTGCAGCGCATGGCCCTGCTGCAGCCTCGTAATGGCAGGATGTTCTTCTTCGCACCTGTGGGCGTGGACGAGGGTTGGACCTACGAGCAGAAGCTCGAGCTCGTGACCAATGGCGCCAGGCTGATGCGACAGATGGGGGTGGAGCCCAAGGTCGGCTTCCTTTCAGGAGGTAGGAAGGGCGACCAAGGAAGGCATCCGGCCATCGACCGTACCATGGAGGATGCGGTCAGGCTCGCTGAGGCCTGCATCAAGCTGGGGATCGACGCCTCGGACCGGCAGATACTCATCGAGGAGGCGGCCAAGGACTGCAACCTCATCATCGCCCCCGACGGAATCTCTGGTAACCTGGTGTTCCGCACCCTGCATTTCCTCGGGGATGGGAGGGCCATGGGGGCGGTGGTGCTTAACATCGACAAGGTCTTCGTGGACACCTCCCGGGCCAAGGCCAGCTACCTTGACTCCATCGCCATGGCCTCGGCTTTGGTTGGAACGAGGAAATGAGAACCGCCCGAAGAGCCTCACGCAAAAATCTAATAGGCCACCTTTCCTGCGCTGTAGCATGAGGCTCGAGATCGACGGACGCGACGCCGGCATCAAGTTCTCCGCCTGCCACTTCATCCCCGGGCACGATAAGTGCGGACGACTGCACGGCCACGCCTACATCATTCGCTTGGTTTTGCAAGGTGAGAAGGGCGAGCGCGCCATGATCATGGACTTCGTTACTTTGAAGAGGGCACTTCGTGACATCGCCGATGAGCTGGACCACCACATCCTGCTTCCAGGCAATTCCCCTTACATGGAGATGCAGGTGGGGGAGGAGGTCGTGGTCAAGGTCAAGGGCAAGAGGTACGTCTTCCCGGCCGATGATGTCATCATCCTGGATGCCGAGGAATCCAGCGCCGAGGAGATCGCCCGGGTAATCCTGGAGATGGTCCTGCAGAAGGTCACGTTCCCCAAGAACGTTAGCTCGGTCGAGATCGGCGTGGACGAGGAGCTAGGTCAGAGCGCCTGGGTATCTCGGGATCTGAGGTGCTAGGAATGCTCAAGGCCGTGGTGCTCCTATCCGGAGGGCTCGATTCCACGGTCTCATTGGCCTTCGCCCTCTCGCAGGGCTACGAAGTAGTTCCATTGAGCTTCCGTTATGGCCAGAGGCACTCCAAGGAGCTGGAGGCCGCCAAGGCCGTGGCCGCATTCTATGGGTTGAAGGGGCATGTGGTGGTGGACCTGGACCTAAGTTCGTTCGAGACCAGCGCGCTCACCTCTAGAAGGGTCGACGTGCCTCATGGGAGGACCCTCGATGAGATGGGCGCCGACATCCCCGCCACCTACGTCCCAGCCAGGAACATAATCTTCCTAAGCATCGCCGCCGGTCTCTGCGAGACCATCGACGCTCAGGCCATCTTCATCGGGGCCAATGCCGTAGACTACTCAGGCTATCCCGATTGCAGGCCGGAGTTCTTCCAGGCCTTTGAGAGGGCCTTGCAGGTGGGGACCAAGGCCGGGGTCGAGGGTCGAGCGATAAGGATCGAGGCGCCCATCCTGCGCAAGAGCAAGTCGGAGATCGTGAAGCTGGGCAAGGACCTCAAAGCCCCCTTGCACCTAACCTGGTCCTGCTACGAGGGAAGGGAGAAGGCGTGCGGCCGTTGCGACTCCTGCCTGCTCAGGCTCAAAGGCTTTAAGCAGGCCGGGTATCAGGACGAGATACCTTACGAGGTAGAATGATGAAAGTGATCGAGATCTTCCGCTCGCTCCAGGGCGAGGGCGTATTGATCGGCACCCCCACCGTTTTCATACGCCTCCAGGGATGCAACCTCCATTGCGAATGGTGCGATGCCGGATATGCGAGGGATGGAGGCAAGGAAATGTCCGTGGAGCAGGTCCTCCAAAAAGTGGACGAGCTGAAGACCCAGTTCGTGTGCCTGACCGGCGGTGAGCCCTTGTTGCAGAAGGACAGCATCAAGTTGATGAACAAGCTGCTGGAGAAGCTGTACCACGTCACGTTGGAGACCAACGGCTCCCTCAGCCTGGAGGACGTGCCCTGCGCCGAGAACATGCTGATCTCGATGGACATCAAATGCCCATCCTCAGGCATGCAGGAGAAGATGCTGTTCGACAACATCGAGCTGCTGTCTCCCGCTGACCAGATCAAGTTCATCGTCGCGGACAATGACGATTTGAAATATGCGGAAAATATTATAAAAACTTATGAAATCAAATGCAGCGTGATCTTCACCCCCGTAGGGGGCTTGGCCCTGGAGCCGGTCGCTGGGTTCGTCCTCAGCAGGAAGATAAACGCCAGGGTGCTCCCGCAGCTGCATAAGCTAATATGGGGCGAGACCAAGGGAGTTTAATGGAGGCTGGACGACGCGGCTGAGAGTGTCAATTGCTAGCAAGGGGTTATATATCATAATTCCACTACTCTCGCACATCGTTGAGGATAGCGATGAGCGCCAGTGGCAACATCCAGAATTTACTTTTGCGCGTGATTCTAGGTTCATTGCTGTAAACTCACCGGTCGACCTGGGTTGAATGTCCGTGTCGGACTGAGGTGAATGGAATGTCAGAAAAATATGAGAGTTGGACCGAGAGAAGTGGGATATACACGAGCCACTTCAATAGGCTAGTGGACATGAGCTCGGTCCCGGAGCATGTCGAGATACTCGACACCACGCTGAGGGATGGGGAGCAGACTCCAGGGATCGCTCTGTCCGTTGAGGACAAAGTAAAGATCGCCGTCGCCCTCAGCGACTTGGGAGTCGACGTCATCGAGGCGGGCTTCGCCATCACCTCCGCAGGGGAGAGGGAGGCGGTAAGAAGGATAGGCCATCTTGGCCTCGACGCCCGGGTTTGCTCCCTGGCACGCTGCCGCAAGGAGGACGTGGACGCAGTCATCGATTGCGGGCTGGATTACGTGCACGTATTCATCGCCACCTCCGAAATCCATATGAAACACAAGCTCAAGATGACAGCGCCGGAGGTCAAATCTCACGCCGTGGAGACGGTGGAGTACGCCAAGGCGCATGGGCTCACCGTCGAGTTCAGCTGCGAGGACGCTACCCGCACCAAGCTCGACTTCCTCAAGGAGATGCATATCGCTGTCCAGGACGCCAAAGTGGACAAGATCAACATGCCGGACACGGTGGGCACCATGTCCCCGCCGGCCATGGAGTACCTGGTCAAAGAGATGATGAAGGTCACCAAGGTGCCGCTCTCCATGCATAACCATGACGACTTCGGACTGGCGGTGGCGAACTCGCTGGTCGGCGTGCGTCATGGCGCAAGGCAGGTCCACGTCTGCGTGAATGGGCTGGGGGAGAGGTCGGGGAACGCCCCGCTGGAGGAGGTCGTCCTCGGCCTCATGGCATTCTATGACGTCAAGACCAACGTGGATACGCGGAAGATCGGCCCCATCTCCAAGCTGGTCGCCAGGCTGACCAACTTCCCCATCCCTGACAACAAGGCCGTGGTGGGCAACAACGCCTTCGCCCACGAATCAGGCATCCATGTGCATGGAGTACTGCGCGATCCGAGCACCTACGAAGCATATTCGCCCGAGCTGGTCGGCGTGCAAAGGCACATCATCATGGGCAAGCACACCGGTTCTCACTCGGTTAGGAAGAAGCTGAAAGAGTATGATATCCAGCTCACCGAGGATCAACTGGCTAGGATGGTCGAGCAGGTGAAGAAGCTTGCGGAAGGAGGCAAGCAGGTGGACGATGCCGAACTAGTTGCCCTGGCCTCTCACATCGCCGGAATGGAGGAGGACGATTCGCGCAGAATAAAGCTTAAGGAGTTCGCGGTCTTCACTGGCGTCAACGTGACGCCCACAGCGGTGGTGGCTCTTGAGGTGGAGGGCGAGATCCGTCGCGGTTCCCAGATCGGGGTGGGCCCGGTGGACGCCGCTATGCAGGCCATACGGTCCGTCCTCAAGGACAAGGTGTCCCTGGAGGAGTACCGGCTGAGCGCCATCACCGGCGGGAGCGACGCGCTGTGCGAGGTAAGCGTCAAGATGAAGCTTGACGACGAAGGCAAAGTGATCTCGGTCGGGAAGAGTGTGGGCTCGGACATCGTGAACACCAGCGTGGATGCGGCCATCGAGGCCATCGACCGGCTTTACCTGCGCAAGCGGAACCTCGGGAAAGAGAACATCGGCAAGTGAGGATGACCTACATGCCAGGAAACAAGGGTAAGACCATATCGGAGAAGATATTGTCCAGCAAGTCCAAGGTCGACGCCTATGCCGGCGAGATCGTGGACGCCGAGGTCGATTATGTCATGGTGAACGACGTCACCGGGCCGATAGCCTTCAAAGAGTTCGAGGGCTTGGACTGCGACATCCACAGGGACAAGGTCGTCCTCGTACCCGACCATTATGTCCCGAACAAGGACGTGGCATCCGCCGAGCAAGCGGCCGAGATGCGGCGATTCGCCAAGAGATGGAAGGTCGAGAACTACTTCGAGGTGGGGCGCGGGGGCGTCTGCCATCAGGTCATGATCGACGAGGGCTTCGTCGCGCCAGGGCGCTTGATCGTGGGGGCCGACTCGCACACCTGCACCTACGGGGCGCTCAATGCTTTCGCCACAGGAGTAGGTTCAAGCGAGGCCGCCGCGGTCTTCGCCGAGGGGAAGCTTTGGTTCAAGGTACCAGAGAGCATAAAGGTGTCCCTGTTTGGAAGGATGCACCGGTACGTCATGGGGAAAGACCTGGCGATCAAGCTCATCACCGACATCGGGGTCGACGGCGCCAACTACAAGGCGTTGGAGTTCGGGGGCAGCGGCATCGGCAACATGCCAGTGGCAGACCGCCTCAGCATAAGCAACATGGCCATCGAGGCCGGGGGGAAGGCGGGGCTGTTCCCTGCGGACAAGGCCTGTCTGGATTTCGTGAACCGGGTCGCCAAGGGCAAGTTCGAGGCGGTGGCCCCAGACGAGGATGCCCATTATGTCCGCGAGCTGGAGTACGACCTCACCCAGCTTGTGCCGATGGTGGCGCTGCCGCATCTACCTGAGAATGGAAGGCCGGTCTCCGAAGTGGACGTGGAGATCGACCAGGCGTTCCTCGGGTCCTGCACCAACGGTCGCATCGAGGACCTGAGGGTGGCGGTCGAGATCCTGCGGGGCAGGCACGTGGCGCCAGGGGTGCGGATGATCGTGGTCCCGGCCAGCACCCGCATCTTCCAGCAGGCCATCAAGGAAGGACTGGTGGAGGAGTTCTTGAAGGCGGGCGCCTTCGTCTCCGGACCCACCTGCGCCGCCTGCCTGGGAGGGCATATGGGCGTACTCGCCAAGGGGGAGAGGTGCGTCTCCACCACCAACCGCAACTTCATCGGGCGCATGGGGCACAAGGACTCCGAGGTCTACCTCGCCTCCCCGGCGGTGGTGGCGGCGAGCGCCATCGCGGGCAGGATCGTTGCGCCTGTGACGATGGAGGGATGAGCCATGCAGAACCAGCTCAAGGGGAGGGCGTGGCGCTTCGGCGACCACGTCGACACCGATCAGATCATACCAGCGGAGAGGCTGACCTCCGACAACAACGACCGTTTGGGGACGTTCGCCTTCGAGAAGGTGCGGCCAGGGATGGCCGTCAAAGTGGCGAGGGGAGACATCCTGGTGGCGGGGCGCAACTTCGGTTGCGGCTCCAGCAGGGAGCACGCTCCTCGAGCTCTCTTACAAGTGGGCTTCTCCTGCGTGGTGGCGGAGAGCTACGCGCGAATATTCTATAGGAACAGCATCAATGTCGGGCTGCTGCCCATCGAGTGCAGGATCGAGGCTGACGAGGGCGACTCCCTTGTCATCGACCTCAGGAATGGAATGATCCGCAACGAGACCAAGGGCACGGAATGGAAGTTCGCTCCCTTCCCGGCGTTCGTTAAGGAGCTCATAGACAAAGGCGGACTGATGGCTAAGATCAAGGAGGCCAAGAGATGTACAAAGTAGCGGTATTGCCCGGGGACGGCATCGGGCCGGAAGTGGTGAAGGAGGGGCTGAAGGTCCTGAGGACGCTTCAGGCGCAGCACGACCTGAAGTTCGACTTCCAAGAGCTGGAGATAAACGCGGAAAGGTACCTGCGCACTGGAAAGCTCCTCACCGACGAGGACATCGAGCAGCTGAGGGGGTTTGACGCCATCTTCCTCGGGGCCGTCGGGGACGACCGCGTCCCTCCCGGGGTCCTTGAGAAGGGGATCCTACTGAAAGCCAGGTTCACCTTCGACCAGTACATCAACCACCGCCCGGCCCAGCTATGGAAGCCCTTCGGCCGGCTGAAGCGGGAGGTGGACTTCAAGATCGACGTCTACCGGGAGAACACCGAGGACTTCTACATCGGGGCGGGCGGGCGAATCAAGGAAGGAGCCTGCGAGCTGACCCTGGACATCGAGCGCGAGCTCTATGACCTGAGCATAGACATCGAAGCGAACGCCTCAAACACCGACGACTACGCCTTCGAAATCGGCATCATGTCCAAGAAGAACATCGAGAGGTTCGCCGACTACGTCATCGAGCAGGCCAAGATGGTGGGCGAGAAGCGCATCACCGTCGTGGACAAGGCCAACGTCCTCTCCCACATCTATCATTTGTGGCGCGAGGTTTGGGACGAGAAGGGCAGGCAGGCGGGCATCGAGATCCAATACATGCTTGTCGACGCGATGTCCATGGCCTTGGTGAAGAACCCGGACAAGTTCCGCATCGTGGCCACTCCTAACATGTTCGGCGACATCCTCACCGATCTGCTTGCGGAGGTGACCGGAGGACTGGGGCTCGCCCCGGGCGGGAACATCAACCCCAAGGGGCTGAGCATGTACGAGCCGGTGCACGGAAGCGCCCCGAAGTACAAGGGCATGAACACCATCAACCCCACCGCCACCATCCTTGCCGCGAAAATGTTGGTGGACAACATGGGGCGGAGGGACCTCGGCTCGAAGATCGAGGACGCGGTGAGGAGGACCTTCGACAAGGGCATCTTCACCCAGGACCTCGGAGGCAGGGCCAAGACCAACGAGTTCGGAGACGCGGTCGTGGCTGAGCTGCGCAAGATGTGAAACCCTTTCACCATCTTCCTTATTTTATGGGCTTGATGGATTCTTCTTGATGGTCGGAATAAGCGATCTTGCGCAGATTCCTAGGGATTTCGAACCACATTGGTCTCGGTTCCCGTGCTCGCCTTCCTCTTCGCCATCACCTTTTTGAGCGTTGCGCCCAGGAGCATGGAGGTGACCGTCGCCACCACGATTAAGGCGATGAGGTAGGGGGTTATCTGACCGGTTTCGGCCACGATAGTCACCAGGAGGATGGCCGATAGGGGGGCTCCTAGAACGAGCGCGATCGCGGCAGCTTCCAGGCAGAGGACCGCGATGATCAACGGAACGCTGGGGAAGGCCATGTTCAATGCGAGGCCGATCATAGTGCATCCGAAGAGCACCGGGAAGATGGGGCCGCCGAGGTAACCGCTCTTGAACGAGAGCGCCAGCAACACCAGCTTCAGAACACCGAAGAGCAGCAGCATGGCGACGCCATACTTCGCCGGGTCGTTCAGGACGTCATGTATCTGGTCCTCGCCGGAGAACATCAGCTCGGGCAGGAAGTACGCGACCGCGGCGATGACCAGGCTGGCCAGGAATATGCGTAGCACTACCCTGTTGTCGAATCGGCCCATTACCTTGCCGAAGAATTTGAAGCATGCGCCCATGAAGAGTGCCAGGAAACCCCCCAGGACGCCGAGGATGATGGCCTCGACGATGTAGTAGAGCTCATCTCCTTCGAGAGGGGGCATGGGCACCTGGCCCAGGAAGGCGACGAATCCTAGGCCAGCATAAATCAGGAAGCCGATGACACCGGCCATCAGGGTCCAGGCCATCAATTCCAGGGCGTTCTTCTTGTTGGGGAGGAGCTCGACGGCGAAGACGGAGGTGAACAGCGGCTGTCCGATGATCCCGTTGTAGGCAGAAGCTAGCGCGGCCACGCTCATCGCCAGGCCACCTTCCTTGCTCTTGACCTTGAGTAGTTTCAGGAACCAGCTCGTGATCTGTCGAACAAGCGCTCCCAGGGCGCCTTCGGGTCCGATGCTCGCCCCCGAGATTAACGACAGGTAGGCGGACGCCAAAGAACCAGGAAATTTCTTATATTCTGTCTCCACCGCCCCGCTCTCCACCGACTCCGAGATGCTGCCGTGGATGGCCGTTTCCGCTTTCAGGTACTTGACGCAGAGGCCGACTAGGACCGAGAATAGGATCACCAGAACAGGCACCACCCAATGGTTGCTGGTGACGAATTCGCTGTCCCATATCAAGGCGGTTAGGTCGATCCAGATAACGAGGAACGGTATGGTGAATAGAATGGCCACTAAAGCGATGAAGAAGATCATCCAGAACTTCGGCATCCGTCCGTCCGATGGCTGCCCGCTAGCAGATTTTTCCTCCTCAGTTGCTTCCCCGCCAGACTGCGACATCGCTTACAGAATCCTAGGATTGTATCGGTTTGCGAACATAAGGGTTTGGCGGCCGCTCTAGGCCGTCCCAGGACCATGATCGAAGCGCCCTCGGTCGCTGATCGGATCTCTTTCAAGACCAGGCCAGGTAGCGTCCGTCGACCTTGCGCAATCTTACCGGGACCTCGAACAGGGCGCTGAGGTTCTCATCGCTCATGGAGGTGATGTTTGAGTCCAGGAAGATGCGCCCGTGCTTCATCATCACCACTCTTTCCGCCTCGGGTGGTATGTCGGAAGGGTCATGGGTAACGAGGACCAGCGCCCTCCCGCCCTTGGCCAGCTTCCTCATCGCCTCCATCACCAAGGACTTGCCGATGAGGTCCAGGGAGGTCATCGGCTCATCGAGGATGAGCGCCATCGGGTCGTTCATCAGTGCCCTGGCCATCAGCACCCTCCTTGCCTCGCCGTTGGAGAGCGATTCCATATCGCGGGTGGCTAGGTGAGAGGAGCCGACCGACCTCAAGGCCTCCTCGGCCCTTAGCTTGAGATCCTCGCCCACCGAATGGGACCTGTTGATGCCGATGGAGCCGAAGGCGCCCGATATCACTGTCTCCAGGGCATCCATGTCCCTCCTGAGCTCCTGCTGGAGCTCGATCGACACGAAACCGAAGGCCCGTCGCACATCGAAAAGGTCCCATCTCTCGCTGCCCATTATCCTAACCTGGCTCCCAGGCACGGAGGTATCGTTCCACCACTCCCCGGTCATCACCTTGATCAGCGATGATTTGCCGGAGCCGTTGGGGCCGATAATGACCAACCTCTCCCCAGAATCGATGCGAAGGTCGACCTGATGAAGGATCTCCGCCTCGCCCTTGACAACGGTGACATTCCTCATTTCGATAATCGGAGCCCGGTCCACGACCAGGTAGATATCACCCGATATTACCAATTTGAGGTTAGCTCCTTGCTAAGATGCGTTGTTTGAAGGCTAGACAATAGCCGGATGGTACGTCTCAGGGCGATTTCTTCGAAATCTCTCAAGCTTAGCGTATTCTAAGAAGGAAACGTATTAAGTCCCTCTCCTCAGTGCCAATAATCACTTTCCAGGGTGATCGATTTGGGGATATACACCTCTAGGAACAAACTGATAACATTAGAGGCCGCCGCGTCCATGATTAAGGACGGCGACAAGGTGGCCGTTGGAGGAGGCCTTTGCCTCCGTGAGCCGATCGCCATGCTGCGCGAACTAGTACGCCAGGGCAAGAAGAACTTGCATCTGGTGGGGACGGCGCATGGGTTCGATGTGGACTTCGCCTGTGGCGGGGGGATCGTCGGGGCCGTAGAGGAGACCCACGTGTCCTTCGAACAAGACTTCGGCCTAGCCAATAACTACCGGCGCGCTTGCGAATCAGGTCAGGTCAAGGTCCATGAGAATTGCTGCAACTCCATCATCCAGCAGTTCCGCGCTGCCGCTTATGGGATCCCGTTCATGCCGATAATGAGCGCCAAGGGCAGCGAAGAAACGCTGCTCCACCCCGAGTTCAAGCACATCATCTGCCCGTTCACTGGGAACGATCTCATCCTAGTGCCAGCGCTGATACCTGATGTGGCGATAATCCATGCGCAGAAAGCTGATATTCATGGTAACTTGAGGATCGAACAGCCTTACGTGGCGGACATCCTTATGATCAGGGCGGCCAAGAACATCATCGTCACTGCAGAGGAGATCATACCTGAAGCGGAAATGATCAAGCTAGGGCCGAATGTACCATACTACGAGGTCGCACATGTGGTGCACGCCCCATGGGGCGCCCATCCGACCAGCTGTTATCCCTATTACGCGTACGACAGGGAGCATATCTCTAATTACTATAAGATTACCCAGGAAGGCGCGGAGGCGTTCAAGGCGAAGTACCTGGACAAATATGTCTACGGCGTGAAGACCATGGACGAATATATTGAGAAGATCGGTGGAAGCGAAAGGCAAAAGAGACTTGCCTCTTGGAAGAATGGCAGGGAAGCATGGATGGAGTTGTTTAACTATGGCTGAGAAATTCAAAGTAACCCTCGACGAGCTGTTCGTATACAACGTCGCCATGACGATCAAGGACAGCACTTTGGTGTTCCATGGCGTATCATCGCCAATCCCGATGGTGGCCATGTACTTCTCCAAGTTGACGCATGCCAAGGACATGGTCTATGTCGGTGGGGTCACGAGCGCCATCGACCCCAACCCGCCTTTCTTTCCCTTGACGACGAACGACTGGACCATGATGCAGGGCCGCACGGCGATGATCACCATT
>Ga0209253_10004626_pt1 | contig 11992 bp, 9 predicted proteins | sample FrelakmetBRP12BR_FD_187145 | JGI IMG/M metagenome (GOLD analysis project Ga0209253, IMG submission 187145) | Freshwater lake sediment microbial communities from the University of Notre Dame, USA, for methane emissions studies - BRP12 BR (SPAdes)... | ecosystem: Environmental > Aquatic >...
CTGGAACTTGACGTGAACGCGGGACGGGAACGGGAGGTTATATGCACGGTGACGGGGGAGTGAGTGCCACGACAACAGGGATTAATCCTGGATATCCTTCTTCCCGGCGAAACATGATCAATACCTCGTGGAACGCTTGTGTATCTCCTGGCGAGATAACCATCCCTCAGCGTCCCCACCGTGCCCGAATGATGTGCTGAGTTATCGAGGTGTAACAGGTTATAATTTCAGGAACCTGCATAGTGTATCTACGGATCTCAAACCGTTTGACAACCGGGGGACTTTGGGATAATGCTGGCATTTGATGAGCTGGTGAATCTGGCGGGTGATGCCGGCCTGCAGCCATCGCAGGTTCCTGTATTCCGCACGAGGTTTGGCACCAACGCAATGACCCCGCCGGTGCGGGAACCGCTCTGGAAACAATACCTGAAAAATTTTAATAACCCGATCATCAGGATCCTCATCATCGCAGTCGTCATATCCGCCATTGTTGCACTGTTCCAGGGGAGCGGTTTTTTAGAGACCGCCGGGATCATCATTGCGATTCTGCTGGCGACGGGCATCTCGTTTTTCAATGAATACCGGAGCAGCAGGGAATTCGATATCCTGAACGCACACCGGGACGATATGGCAGTCAGGGTGATCCGGGACGGCCGCCCCGCAGCCATCCCGTCAAGGGATATCGTTGTCGGCGACCTCATCCTCCTTGAAGCAGGAGACGGTGTGCCGGCAGATGGCTGGATCTCCAACTCTGACACCCTGTTCACCGACGACTCCTCGTTTACCGGGGAGAGTGAACCCGTGCAGAAAGAAGTTCATGCCCCTGTCCTGAAAGGGACGTTTGTCACCGCGGGGAACGGGCGGATGCTCGTTTCTGCGGTGGGGGACTCTGCGCAGATGGGCGTGATTGCCGCGTCGCTGGGAATTGACCATGCCACGCAGACACCGCTCGAACACAAACTGGAGGAGCTTGCACGCCTCATCAGCAGGTTCGGGTACGGCATGGCGGTGCTTATTTCAGGTGCACTGCTCGCCCGCGGCATACTTCTCGGCGAAGTGACCGGTCTTGACATTTCCACCGCAAACCACCTCCTCAATTATACCATGATCGCAGTGGTGATCATCGTTGTTGCTGTACCGGAAGGGCTGCCGATGAGCGTGACACTCTCGCTGTCGCTTGCCATGCGAAGGATGACCCGGGTGAACTGCCTTGTGAGACGGCTGATCGCCTGCGAGACGATCGGCTCGGCGACGACGGTCTGCACGGACAAGACCGGTACGCTCACAAAAAACCAGATGGAGGTTGTCGCATCCTCCGCAGGGGATCCTGTCCATCCCCCGGATCTTCTGCAGACCCCGGCAGAGTGGATCACTCTCAACGCCGCTGTCAACAGTACCGCACATCTGGAGGATCGTGACGGCAGGGTGATCGTCATCGGGAATTCGACGGAAGGTGCACTGCTCCGCTGGCTCCATGGACATTCACTCGATTACCTGCAGATCCGGGCAGAAGCGACAGTGAACAGACAGTACCTCTTTGACGGTAACCGGAAGCGGATGTCAACAGTCGTGATAATCAAAGGCAGACCATATCTGCTTGTCAAGGGCGCCCCCGAGATCCTGTCCGGTCTCTGTTTGCAGAAACCTGATCTTACCGGTGTCAGCGGACTCGCAGCGCAGGCAATGAGAACCCTCGCATTTGCCCATAAAGAGATCACAGGTGGTGACGACAGCGAATCGGGTCTTGTATGGGATGGATACGTCGGGATACGTGACCCCCTTCGCGATAATATCAGGGAGTCAGTGGCCCGCTGCCAGAACGCAGGCATCAGGGTCCGGATGATCACCGGGGATAATGCGGAAACGGCAAAAGCCATAGCAAAAGATTCAGGGATTTTTAAAAACGGTGCAGTCATGACCGGCAGGGAGTTTAGGGAGTTATCCGAACTTGAACAGGCTGATGCTGCTCATCACCTTGATGTCATGGCACGGGCTGAACCGATGGACAAGCTGCTCCTTGTACAGGCACTCCAGAAGAACGGGGCGGTTGTCGCGGTCACGGGGGATGGGATGAATGACGCCCCGGCACTCAAACATGCCGATGTGGGACTGGCAATGGGGATTGCCGGGACAGAAGTGGCACGCGAGGCGAGTGATATCATCCTGCTTGACGATTCCTTCTCCTCAATAACAGATGCAGTCTGGTGGGGAAGATCGCTTTATGAAAACATCCAGCGGTTCCTGCTCTTCCAGATCACGATCAACTTCTGTGCCTGCATCCTCGCCTTCATCGCACCGCTGCTGGGCTATCCTGAACCATTTACCATCCTCCAGATCCTCTGGATCAACCTGATCATGGATACGCTGGCGGCATTCGCGCTCTGTTCGGAAGCCCCACATCCAGGGCTGATGAACCGGCCCCCCGTGTCCCGGGACGAACAGATCATCACCCCGTTCATGTGGGCATCAGTTATCGTAACGGGTGCCTTTTTCATTATCACCGGACTTCTCCAGATGACAACCGGGTTCATTGGCGGGACAACCCCTGCTGAAATAGGCACGGTCTTCTTTGCGGCATTTGTTATCGCCCAGGTCTGGAACAGCATCAACTGTCGGGCGATGGACGGGATCATGCCCCCGTTTTTTGGCGGCAACCCGACATTCTTTGCGGTCATGAGTCTGATTGTTGCCACCCAGGTCCTGATCGTGCAGTATGGCGGGGCGGTGTTTAACACGGTACCCCTCTCACCTGCACAGTGGACACGCATTATTGTCATGTCGGCGACGGTTCTTGTCATCGGTTTTTTGCTTCGCATTGGATTCCGCCGCTTCAACACGGTCATTGCTGCCTGACGTGAACGCGTACGCAATCTCCGCCCATGCCTTATCCAGCAGCCCCCGGTAGTACCGGACATCGAATGATCCGGCGCTCCACGCGGGATCGACATGGTACTTCGCGGCATCCCTCACCACATAGCTGATCTTCATGCCGGGTGCGACACCGATGCCGCTGTGCTGACAGGATCTCACCGCCGCCCCCTCAATGCAGCGGTGGGCATACGTGAGCCTGCTGATCCGCCGGCTGATTGCCATCTCATTCACATCCGCACCCGGGAGCCGCTGTGCAGCATCCCGGAACATTTTCCTGATTTGATCCCTCAAATTTCCAAGCTCACGGGGATTTGTTGCCCCCGCCATCACGGTGAGCATCTCGCGCTGCATGGCGCGGATGTACTCCGGTGTGTCGTGCCTGCGTGCCGCGATCCCCCTGACCTTTACGCTCCCGTCTGAAAGCCTGCCGAAATACCGGTTGTAACTGCCGGACCCGTCGTTCTGCGGCAGGAACACGATCCAGTCAAAGTGTTCGACCTCTGTGGACAGCCCGGTCGTTTGTTCGACACAATCTTTCAGCGCCCCGATGGGTGACCCCTGCACCCAGAGGCAGTCCACGATCCCGTGCAGGACACAAAATCCCATCCTTTCTGCGATCTCCTTTGTGCGCATCAGGATGTCGCGGGACCGCCCGGTGATCCCCTCGTGGACTTCGATCCGCCCGAACTTTGCGTTCTTATACCCGGTGTACCCGAAGCAGGTGACGAGCATCCACTTGAGGATCGAATCGATGCCGGCATAGCGCGGGTCGCTTTTTTTCATCTGCTTGGTCCTGATCCTCAGGCCGAGGAGCGGGCCGAGCACCGCGGGCAGGAACCCCTGCCGCTCCGGGTGTTCGATCGTCTCCGGCGAGAGGTTGGACTGCACGATGATCGAGGGGTAGAGCGACGTGAAGTCGATCTCGTCCACGTCCCCGTAGACTCCCGGTGCAGGCTGGAACATCATCCCTCCCCGGTCCGCGGCCCTCAGTTCGGCAAACCTCCGCACGTTCTCCGCATCGCTTTTGCGGAACGGCACGACGATGCCCCGGCGGACCGCTTCATACACTTCGTAACTGGAGATGAGTGTGCCGGGCGTGAACCGGGATGCGAGGTTCGGGGAGAGCCCGGAGAGCCGCGCTGCCATGAGCACGCCCGCCAGCCCGCCCTCGCGGTACACGAAACTCTGCTCCGTGTCGATCAGGATGCGCCCGTCAGGGATGAGCGCGGATTCCTTATGCTCGACGCGTCCGTAACTCCAGTACGACCGCGCGTCCATCTTCCGGTACTTCCCGGTCCGGGAAAACGGCATCTCCAGACCGTGAGCCCGGGCCTGCTTCTGCAGATTCGGCATCCAGGTGTCGGCGTCCGGCATGAGGATCACGTCCGGGTCGCATGCGGCAACGAGCAAGAAGAGGTCGGCCAGCACATCGCACTCCCGCCCGTGCAGCCGCTCGCACCGCTCGTGGGTGGCATCAATATCAGTGAAAGCAGCGGAGAGCGAAGGGTTGCCCCTGATGCGGATTTCGAACCGGCGCAGGTCGTACGAAAGGTCGGGCGAGAAGCGGGACTCGTGCTCTGCGCCGCACGGGAAGATGCCGTGCTCTGCCATGAACCGCTGGTCGATGCGCACGTCCACGTTGAAGAGCTGTGCCTCGTAATCCGTCTGCTGCTCGATCGCCTCAGCGACAGGGCGCCCGGCAAACACCCTGTAGCCAAAGAGCTCGCCAAAGATCGTTGTAAACGTGCACTCCTCTGCACGGTACTCGCTCTCCAGCGCCCCGATCATGTCATGGTGCGGGTGCGGGTCAGGGAGATAGAGATAGAAAGGCGGGGCGTAGTCATGCCGGATCTTTGTTACTGCACCATCCCTGACCCACAGGTCCACGCCCCCGCGGTACGCCGAATCAAGGATCCACATCGTTATGTTCCTGCTCTTTTTGCGCCTGCCTCTTGATCATCTCGACAAGCACGGAGAAGACCGCGGCTTCGAGCGGGTCATCACATCCGTAGAACGCCTCGCTTGCATGCCTCTTTGCAAGTTCGACAAGCCTCTCGCCGTACGGCTGGTCCTCCTTTTTCAGCGCCCGCGATGACCGGGCCCAGTGGTCAGCGGTGCTCTTGACACCCTGCCGGATGCTTTCAAAACTCCTGCCCATCACGACACCTCCAGTGTCGTCTGTGCAGGGGGGAGCGGGCCACCCGTGCGGCATGACCGGGCGCTGCGGTGCGCGTGTCCCGTGGAACCGTCGGGTGCCGTGATCTGGAAGACACGGTCTGCCAAGCGCATCAGTGCAGAAAACGGGCGGTCCATGGACGGCGTGTACAGGATCACGAGCGCCTCGCGCCCCACGTCTCTGAGTGCGCCTGCCACCGGGATCACCATCTTCTCCGCACCGTCAAACATTGTCGGGTCATGCTCAACAAAGACGATGGTGTGGCTTGCCTCTTTCAGAATGGTGAAGAGCTGGTGAGCGGTGAACGCCCGGCGGATCTCGAAGTTTCCTGACATGCGGCTGATGCCGGAAAGGAGGCGCGAGTAGTTGCCGCACACAAAGAGGAAGAGGAACCGCTGGAGATCCGTGTGGCTGTTGATGGCGGCAATGATGACCTGTTCAGGTGCGATCACCGCATTGAACGTGCCGGACTGGAGCGTGACCCCTTGTACGAGTTCGATCCTCATCGCACCGGATCCCTGCTGTCCTGAGACGGATAAGCCTCAGGTTTGCGCGGGGTGAAAGTATGGTTACGAATGAACGTGTTGTCTCTCACTGCCCCACGTGCCCGGCGGTCTTTGCAGGGTTTACCCGTCCAAGGGCGACTGCAGTCCAGGTTGCGAACGCCGTGAGGATACGTTCCTGTTCGTGGGTGATGATGCCATCGGGTTCTTTGCGGGTTTCACCCCAATGATCCCCATAAGCCCCCGCAAACTCCGGAGCGGGTGTGATCGTGAATCAACTTATATATATCAACGTGAAGTCTTGCTAAAGGAACCGGAGCACAGGAGATCGGTGCCGGACCATCCACAGGATAAGGGAATGGATATGACAGGTAAACCAGAGGTTCTTGTCGAATCAAACCTGGCAAGGATTATCCATACCCTGCCTGTTGCCGATGTCTTTTCTGTGCTTGCCACCCGCCCCGATGGCCTGACGGCTTTCGAAGCTGATGAGAACCTGAAACGATTCGGACAGAACACAATACAAAAAATCAAGGGAAAACCGCTTTACATACGATTTCTTGGAAATTTCACGCACCTGATGGCGATAATGCTGTGGATTGGCGGGGCTGTCGGTTTCATCGCCCAGATGCCCCAGCTCGGCATCGCCATCTGGATGGTCAACGTGATCAACGGCCTCTTCTCCTTCTGGCAGGAGTACCGGGCTGAAAAGGCAACCGAAGCCCTAAAAAAGCTCCTCCCTACCTATACACGCGTGCTGCGTGACGGGGAAGAGCGGCGCATCCTCGCAGAAGAACTGGTTCCGGGCGACCTGATGCTGCTGTTTGAGGGCGACCGCATATCAGCTGACGCCCGTCTTGTGGATGTCTCTGAACTGCGGATTGATCAGTCGACCCTCACCGGTGAGTCGCATGCGGTACGAAAGACAAACGAAGCCATCCTTGAGTCAGACCTTGCCTATGCCGAGCTGCCCAATCTGGTATTCGCCGGTACAAACGTCACAACCGGGACAGGAAAGGCTGTTGTCTTTGCCACCGGAATGGCAACTGAGTTTGGGAAGATTGCTCACCTGACCCAGTCGGTTGAGGAGGAACTCAGTCCTCTCCAGAAAGAAATGGCATTTACAACAAAGGTGGTGACCATCATTGCCTGCAGTATTGGTGTCATCTTTTTCCTGCTTGCCGCGGTGCTGGTCGGGGTAAACCTTGCCGAGAGCTTCATCTTTGCCATGGGTATGGTCGTGGCGTTTGTGCCGGAGGGGATGCTGCCGCTCGTGACGCTGTCGCTTGCGATGGGCACGCAGCGCATGGCCCGGCGCAATGCGTTGATCAAACGGCTTTCGGCTGTCGAAACGCTGGGTTGCACCACGGTGATCTGCACTGACAAGACCGGGACGCTCACCCAGAACGAGATGACTGTACGGGGCCTGTGGCTTTTTAAGCGGGGGTTGACGGTGACCGGCGCGGGATACATCCCTGAAGGTCAGATCATGGAATGCAGTCAGCCGGTTCCGGCTCCGTTAGACAGCGATCTCCGCCAGCTGCTTCTTGCAGGCAGTCTCTGCAACAATGCACGGTTAATCCCGCCGAATTCGAAATCTCCCCACTGGACGGTTCTTGGCGATCCCACTGAGGCAGCGATGAAGGCGGTGGCACTCAAGGCAGGGCTGGATCCGGAGGCCGAGGGCCGTCGTACGCCCCGTCTCCGCGAGCTGCCCTTTGATTCAACCCGCAAACGGATGAGCACCATCCACCAGCTGCAGTTGTCTCAGGTCGCATACGTGAAAGGAGCACCAAAAGAGATCCTTGGCCTGTGTACTCACATCCGGCTAAACAACGAATACCTCCCATTGGATGAGAATTTCATACAAGAGATCATGGCGGCTAACGATGAGTACGCCCGGAATGGGCTGCGTGTACTTGCGGTCGCCCTGCGCGGGCTTCCAGATGATATAACTGACCACCGGCCTGAGGTCATCGAACGCAGCCTCTCCTTCCTTGGGCTGATGGCGATGATGGATCCCCCGCGGGAAGAAGTGGCCCTGGCAGTCGGGAAGTGCCACCGCGCCGGCATCCGCATCGTCATGATCACCGGTGATTACGGGCTGACTGCTGAGAGTATTGCACGGCGCATCGGCATTATCAGGCAGCCCCAGCCCCGTATTATCGGCGGTGCCGATCTCGATGCCATGGATAACGAAACGCTCAAATCTGCCCTGAACGATGAGGTCATCTTTGCACGGGCTGCACCGGAGCACAAGCTCCGGGTGGTAACCACACTCCAGGAAATGGGGCATATCGTGGCGGTTACCGGTGACGGGGTGAACGATGCACCGGCGCTCAAGAAAGCTGACATCGGTGTCGCCATGGGCATTGCCGGCACTGATGTGGCGAAGGAGGCGGCGGATATGATCCTGACCGATGACAATTTTGCCTCTATTGTCAGTGCAGTTGAAGAGGGACGGGGGGTCTATGCCAATATCAAGAAGTTCATCAGCTATATCTTTACGAGCAACACGCCCGAAGCAATACCCTTTATCCTCTGGGCTTTGAGTCGTGCACGTATTCCGCTTGCACTCGGTGTGATGGAGATACTCTCCATCGATCTTGGCACCGATATGGTGCCGGCACTGGCACTGGGCGATGAGCCGCCCGAGCCGGGGCTGATGGACAAGCCGCCCCGTGACCTGAGAGAGCATGTGATCACCCGATCTTTGCTTGCCCGTGCATACCTGTTCTTAGGCTTAATCCAGAGTTTCGCGGTAATGGCAGTTTTTTATTTCCAGTTCTGGATTAACGGTTACTGGGGCCAGTGGCTTGATCTCCCGTCAACGGGGATCCTTTACCAGTCGGCAACCGCGATGTCGCTGGGCGTGGTTGTCACTACCCAGATCGGAAACCTCTTTGCGCATCGCACCGAACGCATTTCGGCCTTCCGGATAAGCTGGTTCAGCAACCGGATGGTCTGGATCGGCATCGCCTCAGAACTTCTGCTGATCTCTTTAATCGTCTATGTCCCGTTTTTCCAGCGTCTGTTCGGGACTGCGGCGTTCCCGCTTGGAAACTGGCTGTTATTATTTGCCTGGACGCCGTCGTTACTGCTGGCTGATGAACTGCGCAAGGGGCTGGTGCGCCGGAAGGAACGCAGGATGAAAAACGTGTCTGAATCAGGAGGAACTCTATGAAAATCATGATTATTGGTTGCGGCAGGCAGGGTGCCGAACTGGCAAAGACCCTGAGCCTGAACGATTGTGATGTAACGGTAGTGGATAATGACCAGACTGCTTTTGAACGCCTTGGCCCTCCGTTCCTTGGGCAGATCATCCACGGGAATGGACTTGACCGGGAGGTGCTTTTAAAGGGAGGTATCGAACGGGCGGACGGAGTGGCCGCGCTGACAGCGAGTGATGATATCAATATCATTGTGGCCAGGTTCGCCCGGCAGGTCTTCAAGGTCCCCCGGGTCGTTGCCCGCGTACACGATCCCCTTAAAGCCGAGATCTACCGGAGGCTCGGTGTGCAGACCGTCACCCCGGTCGCACTGGGAACCCAGCGGTTTGCCGAGCTGCTCACGTTTTCCCCGTTAGAACCGATTAAGAGGCTGGGGAATGGTGAGGTCGGCATTGTTGAGACCGACGTACCTCCCAATCTGGTCGGCCGGATGGTAAACGAGCTGACGGTTCCGGCTGAGACCCATGTGGTTGCGATCACAAGGGGCGGTAAAACTTCTATACCGACGCTTGGTACGATCTTCCAGGAACATGACCTCATTCATCTTGCGGTCACAGCGGGTGCCACGAACCGCTTAAAAGCGCTGCTCGGAATGAGCTGAGGCAGGGTCATCATGAAACATGTTCTTGTGGTTGGCGGGGGCAAGGTAGGTACATATCTTGCCTCCCTGCTGCTTGCCGATGGATATAATGTGAAGGTGATCGAAGGGCGCCGGGAGGAATTTTTACGACTCCAGCAGGAGCTTCCGGCAGATGTGTTCGTACAGGGAAACGGAACCGATCCTACCGTGCTTGAAGCCGCTGGTATCCGGCAGGCGGATGTCGTGGCCGCAGTCAGCAGGGCAGACGAAACCAATCTGGTGATAACCAGCCTTGCCAGGTTCGAGTTCAACGTGCCCCGCACTATCGCCCGGGTAAACATCCCGAATAATGCGTGGTTATTCACACCGGAGATGGGCGTTGATGTGGCACTGAACCAGGCTGACCTGATGGCGCACCTGATTGCTGAAGAGATGTCGCTTGGGGATATGATGACTCTGCTCAAATTACGCAGGGGACAGTATTCCCTTGTGGCGAACCGGGTAGACCCGAGGGCTGTTGCCGCCGGAAAACCCGTCCGGGAGCTCGACCTTCCCCACGAATGCGTGCTGACTGCCATCATCCGGGGACGGGAGCTTATCATTCCACGCGGAGAAACGGTGCTGCAGCAGGACGATGAAGTGCTGGCGCTCGTGCACATTTCACAGCTCGATTATCTTGCATCCCTGCTCAGAGGTGAGGGATGAAAGGAGGTTGCTTTCACTCGTAACTGTCCACATCATGAATCTGCCCCGTGGGACGATGGTCACAACAAAGGCACCAAAGAAGAGTGGAGGTTTTACATCCAGTGCGTTATTACTGATGGAAAAATCAGGTGTACAGCACCACGAAATTCTTATTAAGGCATGCTGGCGATTACCTAGGAGAGACAGTCACTTGAGTGAATGGTCAGTAGTTGATCATTCGCATGGAATGGAGGCTGGATCCAGAAAAATGTGACGTATCCAATAATTGCCGGACGTGCGTGAATGGATTTCGGATCAACCTTTTTTTACAAATATCGCAGGTTTGTAAAAGCACTTAAAATCTACCTCCTCCTTGCGGGCCCGGGCCTCATCGTGATGCTGGCGGATAACGATGCCGGCGGCATCACCACCTATGCGGTCACCGGTGCAAAATTCGGGTACGGGCTGATCTGGTTTTTGCTTCTGCTGTTGCCGGTTGCATATGTCGTGCAGGAGATGACGGTGCGGCTCGGGGCGGTGACAAAGCGCGGGCATGCTGAAGCCATATTCGATGCATTCGGGTCATTCTGGGGCTGGTTCTCATTCCTTGACCTTGCACTGGTGAACTGGCTGACACTCATCACCGAGTTCATCGGCATGACTGCAGCGCTCTCCATCTTCCATATCCCCCCTGTCATCACCGTGATTGTTGTCTCGGTCATCATGATGCTCATGGTGCTGCAGGGGAGGTACTGGACGTGGGAGAAGATCGCGATCCTGTTTGCGGCTCTGAACCTGATCTACATCCCGGCGGCATTTCTGGTTCACCCGTCTGTCGGAGAAGTCCTCTCTGTCGGGCTCATGCCACATTTCCCGGGCGGCTTTAACGGTACACTGTTCTTCTTTTTGATGGCAAACATTGGTACCACCATTGCCCCGTGGATGATATTCTTCCAGCAGAGCGCGGTGGTTGACAAGGGAATGAAGGAGAAGGATATCCCGTGGGGGCAGCTGGACACCCTGATCGGATCCGCGTTCACCGTGATCGTTGCCATCTTTGTTGTTGTCGTTACCGGCACCGTGCTCTACGGGAGCGAGATCGAAAGTGCAGCCCAGGCGGCAAGCATCATGATGAGTACCAGTCCTTATCTCGGTACGTTCATCGCCATCGGGCTCTTTGACGCCGGCTTCCTCGGTGCGATCTGCATATCGCTTGCCAGTTCATGGGCATTTGGCGAAGTGTTCGGGTGGGCGCACTCGCTCAACCTCAAGATCCGCGAAGCGCCATGGTTCTATGCATGTTACCTGTTTGCCCTGGTAACCGCCGGTATTGTTGTCCTGATCCCGAACGCACCGCTTGTCATGATCACACTCTTTGTGCAGGTGATCGCCGTCACCCTGCTCCCGGCGGCTCTCGTGTTCTTAATCCTGCTCCTGAACAACGAGGAGATCATGGGAAAGTACAGGAACACGACGCTGCAGAACCTCGCGGGGTGTGCAATCGTGATCGGTATTATCATCCTGTCCACCCTGTATGGAATTACGACACTCTTCCCGAATCTTTTGACCTAGGTGATTGAGATGGAGGTGCATGCACGGTGACCATCGGCACGGCAACAGGGGGGCGGATCAGCACGGTCGTGTGTGGATGGCTGGAAAAGATACGCGAGATCAACCGGAAGTATGCGACGCCACGGATCACGATGTCGCGCACGGTGAAATTTTCCCTTTTGATGCTCCGGCTGTACCTGGTTTTTCTCGTGATACTGCTTGGGTATAAATTCTGGACAATGCTGCAGTGAGTAACGAGGAGGGTAGAACAGATGGCAATTGAAGCGGGACCTGAAAAAACGACACAACCGAACCAGGAATTCCTGCTAAGCGGGCTTCTGGGAGCGACGGTGCTTTTGCGCGGAAAAAAGATCGGAGCGCTTTCTGACATGGTGAT
>Ga0209253_10004627_pt1 | contig 11991 bp, 9 predicted proteins | sample FrelakmetBRP12BR_FD_187145 | JGI IMG/M metagenome (GOLD analysis project Ga0209253, IMG submission 187145) | Freshwater lake sediment microbial communities from the University of Notre Dame, USA, for methane emissions studies - BRP12 BR (SPAdes)... | ecosystem: Environmental > Aquatic >...
AATGGTTAGCCGACAGAAGGCAGCGATGGCGACTGAGGGAAGGCTCCCGCCTGCGAGGGACGGTTTCTCATCCAAATGGCCTGGCGTCATTGCGCGTCAAGCGCCCCGCGCAAGTGCAGAATTTACCCATGCTACTTGCCATCACTTGCCTGTGGATCGGCTTTTCTGCCGGCCTCGTCTGCGCCGCCCTCGTGGGCGAAAGCAGCCGCGACACACGTCCGCACCGCAACGCTTCTCTCAAGCTCGATTACGTGATCTAGCGACCGCCTGCCGGTTGCTAGCGCGTCCGCAGCTGCTCGATCTGATCGAGCGCGCTCTGTAGCTGCGCGAGCAGATCCTCGAGGGCAACGGGATCGCCGTCATCGTTCGCGCGTGCATACAAGCCTTCGAGCGTTTCGACAGTGACGATGAAGCGGTCTAGTGCTGCGTCGTCCACGTTCATTCTTTCCGTACTGATTCCGCACGAAAAACAAAGGGCCGGAAAGCCGACCCTACGTCACTGATCTTATGGTGGGTGGTACAGGGTTCGAACCTGTGACCCCTGCCGTGTGAAGGCAGTGCTCTACCGCTGAGCTAACCACCCGAAAGCGCCCGCGAAGGGCGCGAATTATTGCACAAGCGAGGAGTCCTCTTCGACCCCCGGGAGCGATGCCTGTACAGCCGCTACGATGCGACCAGAGCGTCTTTGGAATTCGTCGGGAGGCCGGTGTGAATCTGTCTCACACCCTGTTTCGCACCGCGCGCCGGGTCCCGCGCGCGGTCGCCGTCATCGAGCGTGACCGCATCGAGCTGTCGTACGAGCAGCTGGCCAGGCGCGTCCTGCGCCTGGCGCGCGGCCTCGAAGGCCTGGGCGTGACCCGGGGCGGCCGCGTGGCCCTCCTCGCGAAGAACTGCGGCGCCTACCTCGAAGTGCTTTACGCGTGCTGGACGCTCGGCGCCGCGGCGATACCGATCAATGCGCGACTGCATCCGAAGGAAGTGGCGTTCATCCTCGACGACGCCGAAGCGCGGGTCTGCTTCGTCACCGACGACGCGGAGACCGGCGCGATCGAGGCGGCCCGGCTCGCCGAATCGACCTGCTTCATCGACGTCGATGGACGGGAGTACGCGGCGCTGCTCGACGCGGAACCGCTGTCGACAACACCTCCTGGCAACGCGACGGACCCCGCATGGCTCTTCTACACCAGCGGGACCACCGGCCGGCCGAAGGGCGTGGTGCTGACGCACGGCAACCTGATGGCGATGACGCTGAACTACCTGGCCGACGTCGATCACGCGGCGGTCGGCGATCATCTGCTGCACGCGGCGCCGATGTCGCACGGGTCGGGCCTCTACGCGATCCCGAACATCGCCGTCGGCGCGACCCAGCTGATCCCCGCGGCACGCGGATTCGATGTGGACGAAATCCGCCAGGTGCTCGCGTGGACTCCGAACGTGAAGTTCTTCGCTGCGCCGACGATGGTGATGCGCCTCGTCGACGACCTCGGCTCGGAGGTTGAGGCGGCCAACCTGAAGTCGATCATCTACGGCGGCGGGCCCATGTACGTGGCGGACAGCCTGCGCGCGCTCGACTGCTTCGGCCGGCGGCTAGTGCAGATCTACGGCCAGGGCGAAGCCCCGATGACGATCACCGTGCTTCCAGTCGACGATCACTTCGACGATCACGACGGCCGCCGGCTCGAGCGGCTCGGCTCGGTGGGCCGGGCCCAGACGGGCGTGGAGCTCGCGGTGCTCGACCCGGACGACACGCCCGTCCCGGCTGGCGAGATCGGCGAAGTCTGCGTGCGGGGCGACATCGTGATGGCGGGCTACCTGAACAATCCGCAGGCGACCGCGGCCACGCTGGCCAACGGCTGGTTGCACACCGGCGACCTCGGCCGGCTCGACGGAGACGGCTACCTGACGCTGGTCGACCGGAGCAAGGACCTCATCATCTCGGGCGGCTCGAACATCTACCCGCGCGAGGTCGAAGAGGTGCTGCTGCTGCACCCGGCGATCAAGGAAGCGGCCATCGTCGGCGTGCCGGATCCCGAATGGGGAGAGTCCGTGGTGGCAGTGGTCGTGAAGAAGGAAGGCCACATTCCCGACCTGCAGGAACTCGACCTCTTCTGCCTGGAACACATCGCCCGCTTCAAGCGGCCCAAGCGCTATGTCTTCGTCGACGAACTGCCCAAGAACGCCACGGGCAAGGTGCTGAAGCGCGAACTGCGCGAGCGCTTCAGGAAGGAGTCGCCGGCGTAGCGGCCGCGGCGCGCCACACCGGCGGCGCCTTCGTTTCCTTCCCGATCGCGTCCAGCAGCGATTCGTGCGCCGCCAGTTCCTCGGGCGCCGCGGTCGCCGCCGTCAGCTGGCCCAGGTCGACCGGGCCGAAGTTCGCGATCAGGCTGTCGTCCGCCAGCACGTCGATGACCAGGCTGTCCTGTCCGCGCGTCATTGCGAGGAACACTTCCGCCAGGAGCCCGGCATCGAGCAACGCGCCGTGCAGCGTGCGATGCGCGTTCGAGACGCCGTGACGCTCGCACAGCGCATCCAGCGAATTGCGCTTGCCGGGGTTCTGCTCGCGGGCAAGCAGCAGCGAGTCGGTGACCTTTCCGCAGTGACCGGCGAAGCGCCCGCGTCCGAGGCGCCCGAGCTCCGCGTCGAGGAACTCGACGTCGAACGCCGCGTTGTGGATGATCACCTCGGCATCCTTCACGAACGCCAGCAGGTCGTCGACGACCTCGGCGAACTTCGGCTTGTCCTCGAGGAAGTGGCGCGTCAGGCCGTGCACGGCGAGCGCGCCCTCGTCGCTGTCGCGCTCGGGATTGACGTACTGGTGAAAGCGGTGTTCCGTGACGCGGCGGCCGACGATCTCGATGCAGCCGATCTCGATGATGCGATGGCCTTCCTTGGCCTCGAGACCCGTGGTCTCGGTGTCCAGCACGACTTGTCTCATGCGCGGAGTCTAGCGCCGCCGGTCGCGCGACCGGCGAGCGCTCCCACGTGAGTCGAGGCTGGCTACTCGGCCCCGTGCCGCGCCGCGCCCTCGGCCGCGACCGGCACATCGTCGTGATGATGGTGCGAACCGAGCCAGCGCCCGAGCGCCTGCTCCATCAGCGTGTACATCGTCGGCACGACATAAAGCGTCAGCAGAGTGCCGAACGACATCCCGCCCACGATCACCCAGCCGATCTGGATCCGGCTCTCCGCGCCTGCGCCGCTGGACAGCGCCAGCGGCACCGCGCCCAGCACCATGGCGCCGGTCGTCATCAGGATCGGACGCAGCCGCAGCACCGCGGCGTGCCGCACGGCGTCGAACAGATCCTCCCCGCGCTCCTGCAACTGGTTGGCGAACTCGACGATCAGGATCCCGTGCTTGGTGATCAGCCCTACCAGCGTCACCACGCCGATCTGGCTGTAGATGTTCCAGGTCCCTCCCGTCGCCCACAGCGCGAACAGCGCGCCCGTCATCGACAGCGGCACCGACAGCATGATCACGAGCGGGTCGGCGAAGCTCTCGAACTGCGCCGACAGCACGAGGTAGATGAAGATCAGCGCAAGCACGAACGTCAGGTAGATCGACCCCTGCGAGTCGCGGAACTCGCGCGAGACGCCGTTCAGGTCGGTCACGGCGCCGGTCGGCAGCACGCGCTTCGCGGTCTCGTCCATCATCTTCAGCGCGTCGCCCAGCGCGTACCCGGGCGCGATCTGGGCGGTGATGGTCACCGCGCGCAGCCGCTGGAAGTGGTTCAGCGACTGGGGCGACACGCCCTCGAGCACGTTGACGACATTCGCCAGCTGCACCATCGAGCCGTCGCGTCCGCGGACGTAGATGTCGCTGATGTCGTTCGGGCGGCTGCGGTCGCGCGGCGCGACCTGAACGATCACGTCGTACTGCTCGCCGTCCTTCTTGAAGCGCGTGACCTGCCGGCCGCCGAGCATCGTCTGCAGGGTCAGGCCCACGGTCTCGACCGAGATGCCGAGATCGCCCAGCTTGTCGCGGTTGACGTCGACGCGCAGTTCCGGCGTGTTGAGCCGCAGGTCGGACTGCGGGTTCTGCACGATGCCGGTCTTGCTGATCTCCGCGATGAACTGCTGGACGATGCGGTCGAGCTCGGCGTACGGGATCTGCGCCATGATGACGTACTCGACCGGCAGCGTGCGGGGCGACTGGCCGAGCGACGGCGGGTTGACCGCGAAGCCGATCACGCCGGGCAGCTGCGCGAACTTGGCGTTCAGTTCGCGCGCGATGTCCTGCTGCTTGCGCGAGCGCTCCTCCCACGGCTTCAGCCGGAGGATCGCGTTGCCGGAGTCCACGGTGGGAAAGCCGGCGACTGCGTTGTAGGCCGCCGCTTCGGGGATCGTCTCGTAGTACGCCTCCACCGCGCGCAGCTGGTCCGAGGTGTAATCGACCGTCGACCCGGGCGGCGCCTGCAGCCGGCCGAAGATGACGCCACGGTCTTCCAGCGGCGCGAGTTCGGAGCGCAGCAGCGAGAAGAACAGCCCGCCAAGGCCCGCGACGACAAACCACACGACCACCACGATCCAGCGGCGCTTCAGCATCCAGGCGAGCGAGAGCGCGTAGCCGCGGGTGAGGCCGTCGAGCCAGCCTTCGATCGTCGTGAAGACCTTCCCGTGCTTCTTCTCGTGCCGCAGCAGCTTGCTGCACATCATCGGCGACAGGGTCAGCGCCACGAAACCCGATACCAGCACGGCGCCGGCCAGCGCCAGCGCGAACTCGATGAACAGGCGCCCGGTGCGGCCGGTGGCGAACGCCAGCGGCGCGAACACGGCCGTCAGCGTCAGCGTCATCGCGATGACCGCGAAACCGATCTCCTTGATGCCCTTGACAGCCGCCGCCACGCGGTCCATGCCGGCTTCGACATTGCGATAGATGTTCTCCAGCACCACGATGGAGTCGTCGACCACCAGGCCAATCGCGAGCACCATCGCCAGCAGCGTCAGCGTGTTGATCGTGAAGCCGAATACGTACATCAGCGCGAACGAGCCGACCAGCGAGACCGGGATCGTCACCAGCGGGATCAGCGTCGCGCGCAGGTTGCGCAGGAAGAAGAAGATCACCAGCACGACCAGAACCACCGCCTCGGCGATCGTCGTGAACACCGAGTCGATCGAGCGGTCGATGAACACCGACGAGTCGTACGCGATGTTGATCCGCATGCCCTGCGGCAGCGTCTCGTTGATCTTCTCGACCTCGGCGCGCAGCGCCCTCGACAACTCGAGCGGGTTGCCGGTCGCCTGTTTCACCAGGCCCATGTTGATCGACGGCTCGCCCCGGTAGCGCGCGATCACGCGCTCCTCGGCGGGGCCGACGCGGACGTCGGCGACGTCGCGCAGCCGCACCGGGTAGCCCTTCGAGGTCGCGACGATCAGGTTCTCGAACTGCTCGCGCGTGCTCACGTCGGTCGCGGCGACGATCGAGAACTCGCGCTTGGCGGACTCGATGCGGCCCGACGGAAGCTCGACGTTCTGCCGGCGCAGCGCGCTCTCGACCTCGCCGACGGTCAGGCCGTAGCCCGCGAGACGATCGCGGTCGACCGCGATCCGCATCGCCGACTTGCGCTCGCCGAAGATCCAGACGTCGGCCGCGCCCGGCAGCACGGAAAGCCGCGGCTTGACGTAGCGGTTGAGATAGTCGGACACCTCGAGCGGCGACTTGTTGCCCGCCGTCACCGCCATCCAGATCACCGGGAACGAATCGGCCTCGACCTTCGAGATCACCGGCTCGTCGATGTTGTCGGGCAGGCGCGCGCGGACCCGGGCGACCTTGTCGCGCACGTCGGCGGCCGCGGAGTCCGGGTCGCGCGTCAGTCGGAACCGCACGTTGATGTTGCTGCGCTCGGATCGGCTGAACGACGTCAGCAGTTCAACGCCTTCGATGCCGGCGAGCGAGTCCTCGAGCACCTTGGTGATCTGCGACTCGATGACCTCGGCGGACGCGCCGGGGTACGTCGTCTGCACGCTGACGACCGGCTCGTCGATCTTCGGGTACTCGCGCACGGACAGGCGCGAATAGGAGATCAGGCCGATAACCAGCACCAGCACCGACAGCACCGTCGAGAGGACCGGACGGCGTATGCAGACTTCGAACAGGCTCATGCCGTTGTCTCCTGCCGGTCTCAGCCCTTGCCCGCGCCGTCTTTCGTCGGCGCCGCGCCGCCCTTGGCCGCGTCACCCTTGCCGGCATCCGGCGCCAGGACGCGCACCGGCTGCCCATCGCGCGACAGCCGCATGCCGGCGGTGACGACCTGGTCGCCCGGCGAGATGCCTTCGACGATCTCGACTTTCGCGTCCCGGCGGACGCCGATCTTCACCGGCACCCGCTTCGCCGCGCCCTCGACCACCTTGTAGACGTAGAACTCCTCGCCCTGGGGCACGATCGCCTCCTCGGGCACGAGCAGGCCGTTGCGTTCGCCGACGATCACGCGCACGCGGACGAACATGCCGGGGCGCAGCTTGCCGCTGGCGTTGTCGAGCCGGCCGCGCAGTTCCAGCGAACGGCCGTTTGCGTCGACGCGCGGGTTGATCGCCTCGATCTGTCCCTGCCAGCGCTCATTGGGCAACGCGTCGGCCACGACTTCCACGTCCTGGCCCGCCTTGACCTGCGCGAGGCTGCGCTCGGGCAGCCTGAAGTCGACCTTCAGGATCCGCACGTCCTCGACGTTCACCAGGTCGGTGCCGTCCTTCACGTAGTCGCCGAGGCTGACTCCGCGAATGCCGACGATGCCGTCGAACGGCGAAACGATCTTCATCTTCGACAGCCGGGCCTGGGCAAGCTTCAGCCGCGCCTCGGCGACCTGCGCGTTCGACGCGGCCGTTTCCTGGGCGCTCGAACTGATGAACTTCTGCCGCGCGAGGTCTTCGCTGCGCTTCAGGTTCGACAGCGCCAGGTCGTACTCCGCCCTGTACTGCGCGACCTCGGCTTCATTGAGCGTCCCATCAAGCCCGATCAGCAGTTGCCCCTTCTTCACCACCTGCCCGTCGCGGAAGCCGATCGTGGCGATGCGCCCGGAGACTTCAGGCCGCAGCACCACGCTCTCGTTCGAGCGGAGCGAGCCGACCGCCTGCAGGTCCTCCTGCACCTTGCTCAGCTCGACGACGAAGACTTCGACCGGCGTGGGCCCGCCGGGGCCGCCTTTCGCCAACGCCTTCGCATCGGCCTTGCTGCCCGCCGTCGCGGCGCCTTTCGTCTCGCCTGTCACGCCCGCCACCGCCGGCCCGCTGGAATTCCGGTTCGTCAGGACGTAGGCGACCGCGGCGACTGCGAGCAACACGCCGACCGCCACCCATGTGACTCGCTGATTTTTCATCGGAAATTTTGTAACGGCGTGAGGAACGCCAAGCCGGCAATTTAACACCCGGCCGGTGCCGGCCTACTCCGACCGATGAGATACAGACAGCGATTCGACGCCCCGGTTCGCCAGTTCGTCGGCCCGCTCGTTGCCATCGACCCCGGCGTGGCCCTTGACCCAGCGCCAGTGGACGTCGTGGCGCGCCTCCAGTTCGTGCAGCCGCTGCCACAGGTCCGCGTTCTTGACGGGTTTCTTGTCGGCGGTCTTCCAGCCGCGCCGGATCCAGTTGGGGATCCACTCGGAGATCCCGAGCTGGACGTACTGCGAATCCGTGTGAACGACGACATTGCAGCGGCGCTTGAGGGAAGCGAGCGCCTCGATCACCGCGGTCAGTTCCATCCGGTTGTTGGTGGTATGCCGCTCGCCGCCGAAGAGTTCCTTCTCGTGATCGCCATACCGCAGCAGCGCGCCCCAGCCTCCGGGGCCGGGATTTCCCTTGCACGCGCCGTCGGTCCAGATCTCGATATGCGGACCCTCGTGCGACGGGGCCACGTGCCCGTCGAGCCGCACCGACTTCGCGTGCTTCATCGCCGCGCCTGCACCGGCGCGTGCTCGTTGGCGGCGTCCGGCGCGATCACTACGGCGGTCTGCCCCTCGGCGGTCATCATCGCTCGCGTGGTGGCCGCTGGCGCGAGCCGGCGCACCGGCTCTTCCTTGCGTTCCCAGATGGCTCCGACGAGTCGCATTCCACGCACCCGCTTGACCGCCGTCAGCATGTAGAGCGCGCCGAGGACGGGCCACCAGCGGTCGCCCGCCTTCTCCATGAAGCGCCATCGCGTCAGCCAGCGGTCGCTGCGGACCGACGGCACATAGCACCCGAAACGGCCGCGCTCGACGTCGAAGGACAGCAGCTTCAGCCAGTCCTTGATCCGCGGCAGCGCGATGAACCGGCCAGCGCGCGGCAGGTAGGAGGTCGCGCCCAGGCGGGACATGTACTGGCGCGCGCCCCACATGCTGTACGGGTTGAAGCCGGTGATGACGACGTGGCCCTCGGGCACGAGGATCCGTTCGACCTCGCGCAGGACCTGGTGCGGATCCGAAGCGAACTCGAGGATGTGCGGCATCACGACGAGGTCGATCGAGTGCGTCGCGAACGGCAGTTCCTCGTAGCGGTTGATGACCGCGACCCGGTTGCCGTCGCTCTGCTCGCCCGCCTCGGGCAACCGCCGCGCCGCGCAGAAGCGCAGCGGCATCCGGTTCTCGCGCAGCGTGTCGATCTGCGGCAGGCCGAGCTGCAAGGCGTGGTAACCGAAGATGTCGGCCACCGCGGCATCGAGGTGCTGCCGCTCCCAGTCGAGCACGTACTGGCCCGGCGGCGAGCGCAGAAACTCGGACAGCTTCACAATCGACCCGTCGCTCATCGTCCCGCCGCCTGCAATGCCTTCGTCTCCCGGCTTGTCCGCACTCACGGTCACACCCCTGCCCGCGTTCAACGACAACTATCTCTGGCTGCTGGCACGGGGCCATGAGGCCGCCGTGGTGGATCCCGGCGATGCGGCGCCGGTACGGCGCGCGCTGGATCGGTACAACCTTCGGCTTTCCGCGATTCTAGTCACCCATCACCATGGCGACCACGTCGGCGGACTGCTCGACCTGAAGTCGCAGACAGGAGCGAAGGTCTTCGGCCCTGCCGGCGAGTGCATCGAGGGCGTCGACGTCGGGCTGCGCGGCGGCGACCGCGTCGACGTGCTCGACACCGATTTCCGGGTCATCGATGTGCCGGGCCACACAGCGGGTCACATCGCTTACTTCGCCGCGCGCCATGCGCCGCCGCTGCTGTTCTGCGGCGACACGCTGTTTGCGTGCGGATGCGGACGGCTGTTCGAAGGAACGGCCCGGGAGATGGTTGCATCGCTCGATGCGCTGGCCGCGCTCCCGGCCTCGACCCTCGTGCACTGCGCCCACGAGTACACCTTGTCGAACATCCGCTTCGCGCTCACGGTCGAGCCCGGAAACGCGGCCCTTCGGGAACGCGCGGCGCGCGATGAAGCCACGCGCCACCGGGGCGAACCGACGGTCCCCTCGACGATCGGCCTCGAACTCGCCACCAACCCGTTCCTGCGCTGCGACGTGCCGGAAGTGCGCGCGTCCGCCGCCGGCGGTACCGCCGATGCGGTCGACCGTACGGCGATCTTCGCTGCGCTGAGGGAAAAGAAGAACGACTTTCGCTAGGTCAACAACTTGTGCCGCCACCCTCGATTTCATACACTGCTTCGACCCCCTTTTTGATTCCTGCGAATGCGACGAGTTCTAGCGGTACTCGCCTCAGCCTCCCTGTGTGCCTGCGCGGCACCGGGAGGAATGCAGACGGACATCGGGTCCGGGAACGCCGTCGCCTCCGGCACGGTTCAGGGAGCGAGCGCGAACGCCGCGGCCGCTGCACCGGTCTCGCTCGCCACCACGGTGGCCCCGGCGGCGTCGCCTGCGGCCGGAGCCATTGGCGCCATTGCGGCGCCCTCGGCGATACCGACTCCTGACCCGATGGGCGAACTCGTCGACAAGGTCGACGACTCGCAGTCCGTGGTCTCGATTCCGCGCGATCCGGCGCTCGTCCTGCCGCCCATGCCGGCGAACAACCTCTGGGACCGGATCCGGCGCGGCTTCGCGATGCCCGATCTCCAGACCCCGCTCGCGGACAACCGCACCCGGTGGTACGCGAACCAGGGCGAGTACATCGACCGCATGGCGCAGCGCTCGCGAAAGTATCTCTTCCACATCGTCGAGGAGATCGAGCGGCGCGGCATGCCGACCGAGCTCGCCCTGCTGCCGTTCGTCGAAAGCGCGTTCCAGCCGGAAGCGATCTCCTCCGCGAAGGCGGCGGGCCTGTGGCAGTTCATCCCGTCGACGGGCAAGGACTACGACCTCGCGCAGAACATGTGGCACGACGAGCGCCGCGACGTGATCGAGTCGACCCGCGCGGCGCTCGATTACCTGCAGAAGCTGCACGACATGTTCGGCGACTGGCACCTCGCGCTCGCCTCCTACAACTGGGGCGAGGGCGCGGTTTCGCGCGCCATCGAGAAGAACCGCCGCGCCGGCCGGCCAACCGGCTACACGAGCCTGAAGATGCCGCAGGAGACGGCGTACTACGTGCCGAAGCTGCAGGCGATCAAGAACATCGTTTCCGAACCCGAACGCTGGGGCGTTGCGCTGCCGCGGATCGATGACGCGCCCTACTTCGTCGCGGTGCCGAAGACCCGCGACATCGACGTCGACACGGCGGCGCGCCTCGCCGAGATGAACACGGCCGACTTCCGCGCGCTGAACCCCGCATTCAATCGCCCCGTGATCGTCGGTGCCGCCGGAGTGAAGCTGCTGCTGCCCGCGGACAAGGTCGAGGTGTTCCACGCGAACCTCGCGGCGTGGGAAGCGACCGGCCAGCCGCTGGCGAGCTGGACCACCTACCAGATGGCGCCGAGCGACACGATCGCCTCGGTCGCAAAGCGCGCCGGCATCAACGAGCAGCAGTTGCGCGAAGCCAACCGCGTGCCGCCGCGCTACCGCCTTGCGACAGGCTCGACGATCCTGATCCCGCGCGACGAGACGATGGACGGAGATATCCCGGCGAAAAGCCTCGAAGCCCGGTTCGCGCTGGTTCCCGAGCAGGCGAACCTGCGCAAGGTGACGTACCGGGTCCGTCGCGGCGACACGTTGCACGCGGTCGCCCGGCGGTGGAACGTCGACGAAAAGGACGTCATCGCCTGGAACCACCTGACCGCGCCGACGCTCTTTGCCGGGCAGCGACTCGAGCTCACCGTTCCGGCTCCCAAGGCGCGCGCCGCAAAGACCGGGGTCGCCAAGACCTCGGCCGGCAACAAGGCGGCTTCCGCGCCCTCGCCGAAGGCAAGCGCTGCGGAGAAGGCCCCCGCGAAGACGTCGCCCACGAAGTCGGCCGCCAAGCCGGCGCCGCGCGCCGCGACGCCTTCCCCGGTGCGCGTCTCCACCGCGCGCTGAGCGTCGCCGAGCGGCACCGCCTATACTGCGCGCCGCCGCGAGTCGGCGCTCCTTTCACCTCTCGGTCGATACGCACATGGGTTTCCTGCAAGGCAAGCGGCTGCTCATCACCGGCGTCCTGTCCAATCGCTCCATCGCCTACGGCATCGCCCAGGCGTGCAAGCGCGAGGGCGCCGACCTCGCGTTCACGTACGTCGGGGATCGCTTCAAGGAGCGCATCACCCAAATCGCGGCCGAGTTCGGATCCGACGCCGTCTTCGACATGGACGTGACGGACGACGCGCAGATCGACGCGACGTTCGGCGCGCTTAGGGAGCGCTGGGGCGGACTCGACGGACTCGTGCATTCGATCGGCTTCGCGCCGCGCGAGGCAATCGCGGGCGACTTCCTCGACGGCCTGTCGCGCGAGAACTTCCGCATCGCGCACGACGTCTCCTCGTACAGCTTCCCCGCGCTCGCCAAGGCGGCACTGCCCCTGATGGAAGGCCGCAACGGCTCGCTGCTGACGCTGACCTACCTCGGCGCCGAGCGCGCGGTCCCGAGCTACAACACGATGGGCCTGGCGAAGGCGAGCCTGGAGGCGAGCGTGCGTTACCTGGCGGCGAGCCTCGGCCCGCGCGGCATCCGGGTCAACGGCATCTCCGCCGGCCCGATCAAGACGCTGGCCGCGGCGGGCATCAAGGGC
>Ga0209253_10004628_pt1 | contig 11991 bp, 10 predicted proteins | sample FrelakmetBRP12BR_FD_187145 | JGI IMG/M metagenome (GOLD analysis project Ga0209253, IMG submission 187145) | Freshwater lake sediment microbial communities from the University of Notre Dame, USA, for methane emissions studies - BRP12 BR (SPAdes)... | ecosystem: Environmental > Aquatic >...
CACCCATCAGCGGATCGGTCTTGTACTTCGTCGTCAGGCCCGCGACGCTGGCTCCTCTCATGTACGCGCTCTTGAGCGCCGGGTTGGTGTGGCCGAAGCCGTAGACCATGTAGACGGTGTCGGGCCGGATGCGCTGCGTGGCTTTCACCCGCACCTTGTTGCTGACGATGCCGTCCTGGTTCTTCAGCTGCACGTAGGCGCCGTTCTTCAGGCCGATCTGCGCAGCGGTGGCCGTGTTGACCCACACCTCGTTGTCGCGCATCAGGTCGCCGAGCAGCGTGTTGGTCTGCGTGCGGCTGAACGTGTGCACCGGCGCGCGGCCCGAGATCAGGCGGAAGTAGCCCGCCGGCGGCTCCTCGTGCTTCGTGTACTTCGGCACCGGATCGAAGCCCTTGTCCTTCAGCCGCTGCGACCAGAACTCGACCTTGCCCGACGGCGTGTCGAACGCGAGCTGCACGCCTTCCTCGACGGTCGTGGGTTTCTTGTCGCCGAGGATCACGCCCTCGGTCTTCAGCTTCGCCCAGTCCCAGCCCGACTGCTCGATGCGCGCCTTCAGGTACTCCTCGATGTCCTTGAACGGCATGACCTCGGGCATCCCGAGCTTGTTGGCGAGTTGCTTCGCGATCCACCAGCCGGGCTTCTGCTCGTGGGGCGGCGCGACGACCGGCTGCCGCAGCGACACCCAGCCGCGCCGGCCCCAGCCGATCTGCAGCTCGTCGTGGCGCTCGAGGAACACCGACTCCGGCAGCACGACGTCCGCGTAGCCGGCGATCTCGCTCGGCACGGTGTCGACGACGACCAGCAGGTCGAGGCTGTCGATCGCCTTGAGGGTCTCGGCGCGGTTCGGCAGCGCCTGGATGATGTTCGACGAGTAGACGAACCAGCCCTTGATCGGGTACGGCTGGCCGGTGATGGTGGCTTCCCGGATTCCGGTGGTGACCTGTTCGTCGGCGAACGGATACTTCTCTCCGTTCGGGTTGTCGGCGTGCGGCTTGCTGCTCTCCGGGTACTTCGGCAGCGGGTAGTCCGCGACCTTGATGCCGTTCTGCATGTGGATGCCGCCGCGCCGGCCCCAGTTGCCGAGCAGCGCGTTGAGCAGCGCCACCGCGCGGCTGCGCTGCGCGTCGTCGCCGTACCAGTTGACGCGCCGGCCCGGGTGGATCAGCGACGCCGGCCGGCGCAGCGAGAACTCGCGCGCGGTCGCGCGGATCAGCGCCGGGTCGAGGCCGGTCTCGGTGGCCGCCCACTCGGGCGTCGCCGACTTGATCTCCTCGACGAACTTCTCGAAGCCGAGCCCGTACTGCGCGACAAAGGTCATGTCGTACCAGCCTTCGGTCACGAGGACGTTCATCCACGCGAGCAGCAGCGCGAGGTCGGTGCCCGGCTTGATCGGCAGCCAGTACTTCGCCTTGCTCGCCGCCACCGAGTAGCGCGGGTCGACGACGATGATCGGGATCCGGCGCGCCACCGCGTTCGAGAACTCCTGCACCTGCAGGTTGTGCATGTTCTCGCCGAGGTGCGAGCCGATCAGCACGAGGCAGTCGGTGTTCTCGATGTCGGTCGGCTCGGGCGAACCGAGTCCGGTGCCGAACGTCAGCGAGAAGCCGACGTCGCGCGGGCCGCGGCACTGCGCGAACGAGGCGCCGGCCATGTTGATGCACCCGTAGCTCTTCAGCACGTGCTGTATGAAGCGCACGCCGATGCCGTGGTACAGCATGGCGATCGACTCCGGCCCGTGCGCGCCCTTGATCTTCTGCATGCGGTCGGCGACGTGCGTCAGAGCTTCGTCCCAGGTCGCCGTCTTCCACGCTTGCTTGCCGCGTTCGCCGGTCCGGATCAGCGGCGTGCGCAGGCGGTCCGGGTCGTTGATCGCGCCCGGCGCGCCGCTGCCGCGCGGGCACAGCCGTCCGCGGCTCTGCGGGTCGATCGGGTTGCCCTCGAACTTCCACACCTTGCCGTCGCGCACCGAGGCGATGCCGGCGCAGCGCCAGAAGCACATCTCGCAGAAGGTGGCAACGGTCTTGACCTCGCCGGGAGGAGCGGCGGCGCGGGCGAGGTGGGTGAGGGTTGGGATCTGGGTGGCGGCGGCGCCGGCACCGAACGTCGCTGCGGAGATCTTCAGGAATCTCCGGCGTGAGAGTGCATTCATCTGTGTCCTGTCAGTGAGTGCGGCACTCGGTTTCCTCATGCCGCGCTACGCAGGGCGAATTGCACGCCTCCCGTTACAAGACCGATTGATGCAACGCACTACCGGTCCGCCGAAACGGCTGGAGTGTGACGGCTGTCACGCATTCGGCGAGAAAAAACGAACGCTCGTTCGCAATTCCGGGCGCCGCTCCTCTTTATCGAAGCAGGGTCAAGGGCTGCCGTCCGCCCCTGGTCGAAACGGGATGAGTGCCGTCCGCTACCGCACGGCGGAACCGCGGCAGGGCAGCAGCGTGGTCGGCTCCGGCGGACCCGGAATCCAGCCGGACATCGGTCGGCAGGCGCCGTCGATGCAAAGTTCGTAGTCGCGCCCGAACGCGGACCGCGCGAGGTTCACGGTGCGGTGCCATCGATCCGTCGGCTGGTAGTGCCAGGATGTGCCGACGCGGACGGCGTCCGGCGGCGGTTCCATCCCCGCGCCCGAGCCCTGCACGCGCGCGCCGCTCAGGTAGAGCCAGTCGCCGGCGACGACGTAATCCTCCTCCCAGAGGATCTTCTCGACGGTGTGCTGCCAGCGCAGCGTGAAGCGCTGCGCGGGGATCGAGACGAGCGCCGTGCCGACGACGATGCACAGCGCCGAGGCGATCATGTCGACCGGACGGGCTCGGCGTTGCGGCGCATGCTGCGGGCCCGCCACACGTGCCACGCGGCGAACAGCGCAGCCAGCGCGAAGCCGATCTCGTCGGTCAGCGGCACCGCTGCGATCAGGAAGGCGGCCGCGAAGAACGCGAAGATGCGCTCGAACCAGTTGACCGGCGCGAGCCAGTAGCCGACCGCGGCCACGCCCCACAACCCGATCGCGATCAGGACCTTGAACGTGATGTACGTGACGTCGAACCACCCGCCGGTCTGCAGCAGCAGCGCGGGCGAATACACGGCCATGAACGGAATGATGAAACCGGCGAGCGCGATCTTGACCGCCTGCACGCCGATCTTCATCCCGGACACGCCGGCGAACGGGGCGGCGGCGAACGCGGCCAGCGCCACCGGCGGCGTCAGGTCCGCCATGATTCCGAAGTAGAAGACGAACATGTGCGAGACGATCAGCGGGACGCCGAGCTGGAGCAGGGCCGGGGCCGCGATCGAGCTCGTGATGATGTAGTTCGGGATCGTGGGGATCCCCATGCCGAGCACCAGGCACGCTCCCATCGTGAGCAGCAGCGACAGGAACAGGCTGCTCTCGCCGATCCCGACGATGAACCCGACGAAGTTCGTTGCCGCGCCCGTCAGCGTCAGCACGCCGATGATCACGCCCACCTGCGCGCACGCCGTGCCCACCGGCAGAGCGTTGCGGGCGCCGTCGGCGAGCGCATCCAGCGACAGGCGCAGCGTCTTGCGCCCGCCGTTGATGAACAGGCACGCGACGACGAGCAGCGCGACGATCGCGAAGAACACCGTGACGCCCAGTTCGATGAAGCCCGCGCACGCCAGTCCGAGCACGACCCAGAACAGGATGCGCATCGGCATGCCGCGCAGGCCGAGCGACACCGCCATGCCGAGCACCAGGATCGCCGTCAGCGCCAGGCCCACCATGCCGGAGAACAGCGGCGTATAGCCCCCCAGCAGCAGCCAGACCAGCGCGATCAGCGGCAGAACGAGGTACCAGCCCTGGACGATGGCGCGCCACGCGCTCGGGCACTCTTCGGGCGGCAGGCCGAGCAGCTTCAGGCGCCCGGCCTCCAGGTGGACCATCCAGAAGCATGCGACGAAATACAGGATCGCCGGGATCGCGGCGGCCTTGCAGATCTCGATGTACGGGACGTTGAGCGTCTCCGCCATGATGAACGCCACGGCGCCCATCACCGGCGGCATGATCTGGCCGCCCATCGAGGAAGTGGCCTCCACGCCTCCCGCGAATTCGGGCCGGTAGCCGAAGCGCTTCATCAGCGAGATCGTGAACGGCGCGCTCGCCACGACGTTGGCGACCCCCGAGCCCGAGATCGTGCCCATCAACGCGGAGGAGGCGACACAGACCTTCGCCGGCCCCCCCTGGGATCGTCCGAACATCCCGAGCGCCACATCGTTGAAGAGCTTGATCATCCCGGCCTGCTCCAGGAACGAGCCGAAGAGGATGAACAGGAAGATGTAGGTCGAGCTGACGTAGATCGGCGTGCTGTAGATGCCCTCGGTCCCGAACCCGAGTTGACCGACGATCTGGTCCAGGCCGTAGCCACGGTGCGCCAGCGCGCCGGGGAAGTACTGGCCGAACACCGCGTACACAAGGAAGAGCGCGCAGATCAGCGGCAGCGCCAGGCCCATCGTGCGCCGCGTGGCCTCGAAGACGAGCACGATGGTGGCGATGCCGATCGCCATGTCCCAGTCGGTGAGGTCGCCAGCGCGCTGGATCAGTTCGGCCTCGAACACCCAGTGGTACAGCCCGATCGCGAACGCGACGGCGCCGACCGCCCAGCCCAGCCCCTTGCGCCCGAGCGGCGGCAGCACCACGAACGTCATCAGCAGCAGGAAGCCGACGTGGACCGCGCGCACAACGGTGCTCGAGAGCGGGCTGTAGGCGGCGGTGACGATCTGGAACGCGGAGAAGACGATGGCAACCGCGTACGCCTGCTTCGACAGCTGAATGGTGCCGGCCTGGAGTTCGGCGTCGGCGCCCTGGACCGGATGGTTGTTCATTCTTCAGGCACTCAAAAAAAGATGGCACAGGAAACCTGTGCCATCGTAGGCCAGCATTCGGCGAACCTTACTTCAGGACGCCCGCCTCGCGGAAGTAGCGCTCGGCACCCGGGTGCAGCGGTACCGGCGGAGACTTGACGGCCTCGGCTGCGCTGATCCCCTTGGCGGCGGAGTGCGCAGCGGCCAGCTGGTCGAGGTTGGTGAAGACCGCCTTGGTCATCGCGTAGACCTGGTCAGCCGGCACGCCTTCGTGCGTGACGAGGAAGTTCTTGATCGCCACCGACGGGACCGCGGCTTCCTGTCCGGTGTAGGTGTTGGCCGGGATGGTCGCCGGTTGGTAGGCCGGATCGCCGATCTTCGCGACGACCTCAGGGGGGATCGCCACGACGGTGATCTTCATCGTCGTCGCGAGGTCGCGGATGGAAGCCACGCCCAGGCCGGCCGACTGCAGTGTGACGTCGAGCTGGCGGTTCTTGATCAGTTCGACCGACTCGCCGAACGGCAGGTACTCGACCTTGGCGAAGTCCTTGTAGGTCAGGCCCGCCGCCTTGAGGATGGCGCGTGCATTGAGTTCCGTGCCCGAGCGCGGCGCTCCCACGGAGATGCGCTTGCCCTTGAGGTCCGCGAGCGTCTTGATGCCCGAATCCGCGCTGGCGACGATCTGGATGTAGTTGGAATAGATGCCCCCGACGGTGCGCAGCTTGTTCAGCGGCGTCTTGAAGCCCGCGTCCTCGTCCCCCTTCCACGCGTCGGACAGCGAATCGCCCAGCGTGAACGCGAGTTCGCCGCGCCCGGCCTGCAGCAGGTTCAGGTTCTCGACCGAGGCCTTGGTCGCCTGCACGCTCGTCTTGACGTCCGGCATCGCCTTGCCGTAGATCTGGCCGAGCGCGACGCCCAGGGGGTAGTACACGCCGCTCTGGCCGCCGGTGAGGATGTTGACGAACTTCTGTTGCGCCGCCGCTCCGGCCGACAACCCGGCGAACGCCAGGACGACGACGATGGAGCGAAACAGGGCACGGGCCGATGAACGCATTCCAGGTCTCCTTGGGGATGGGTCCCGCTTCCTCGCGGGTGCTTTGTGTGTTGCTGCGTTGATTATAGGTATGGCATCGGGTCGCGCCCTATGCGGTCCAACCCGGTTCGCATGCGACTCAGGGATCCCGCTTGCAACCGATCGCCGGCCCGCCTGACAGTCGACTCTGGCAGACTCGGCGGATGAATCCAGCCATCGAATCCTCCCTGAAGTGCTGGCACGAGATCATCGCGAGCGGCGACACCGCCCGCCTGCGGTCGCTGCTCGCGCCGGACTGCGTGTTCCGTTCACCGGTCGCCTACCAGCCGTATCGCGGCGCCGACCGCACCGAGCTGGTCCTCGCGACCGCCGCCGCGGTGTTCGAGGACTTCCGGTATCACCGCCGGTTCGTCGACGGCAACGACGTCGCCCTCGAATTCTCGGCGCGCGTCGGCCAGACCGAGCTGAAGGGCATCGACCTGGTCCGCTTCAACGACGACGGCCTGATCACCGAGTTCGAGGTGATGGTGCGGCCGGCCAGCGGCCTGCAGGCGCTCGGCGCGGAGATGGCGCGCCGCCTGGCCGGGCGTCTCTGACGTCGCTGGCGGCCCGGCCGCGCGCGGTCGACGCAGCGCGGGCGGGTGAGCCGCCGTCCGCGGTGGCATGATCACGCGTGGCCTCCCGCATCGAATCCCCCATGTCCCTCACCAATGCCCGCGGCGTGTACGTGATCGCGCCGACGCCGTTCCTCGACGACGGCCGCATCGACAACGACTCCGTCGACCGCATGACCGACTTCTACGTGGCGGCCGGGGTCACCGGGATCACGGTCCTCGGGCAGATGGGCGAAGCCCCGAAGCTCGAGCAACGGGAAGCCCTGGAAGTCGCGGAGCGCGTGATCCGGCGCTCGACGGTGCCCGTGATCGTCGGCGTGTCGGCGCCGGGTTTTGCCGCGATGCGGTCGCTCGCGCGCGCGTCGATGGAGGCGGGCGCGGCGGGCGTGATGATCGCGCCGCCGAACACGCTGCGGACCGACGAGCAGATCGCCGGGTACTTCCGGCAGGCGTCCGAGGCGATCGGCCACGACGTTCCCTTCGTTTTGCAGGACTACCCGCTGACCTTCAGCGTGGTGATGACGCCGGCCGTGATCCGCCGGATCGTGCTCGAGAACCCCGCGTGCGTGATGCTGAAGCACGAGGACTGGCCGGGGCTCGAGAAGATCGCCGCGCTGCGTTCGTTCGAGCGCGACGGCGGCATGCGCCACATTTCGATCCTCTGCGGCAACGGCGGGCTGTTCCTCGACTTCGAACTCGAGCGCGGCGCGGATGGCGCGATGACCGGCTACTGCTTTCCCGACATGCTGGCGCAGGCCGTGCAGTTGCACGCCGACGGCCAGCGCGATGCGATGCACGACCTGTTCGACGCGCACCTGCCGCTGATCCGCTATGAGCAGCAGCAGGGCGTTGGCCTGGCCGTGCGCAAGTACGTGCTGATGCGGCGCGGAGTCATCGCGTTCGAGGCGCAGCGGAGGCCGGCCGCGCCGTTGTCGGCGGCCGCGCGCGCCGAGGTGGACTACCTGCTCGGGCGCGTCGCGCGCGTCGACCCGCGCGCCGCGCTCGGCTGATTCATCGACTCTCCGTACCGGAACCTTGCCCATGACTCCACAACCGCTGGCGCTCGACGCGTCGATCGTTCAGGCGCTCGAGCAGGTGTCGACCGCAACGCTGACGACCGTGCTGCTGAAGAAAGGCCTGCGCAACGTCTGGATGCGCGGCACGCGCCCGTTGCCGACCGCCACCCGGCGCGTGGTCGGCCGCGCGTTCACGCTGCGCTTCGTGCCGGCGCGCGAGGATCTCGCGACGCCGGAATCGTGGTCCTCGCCGATCTCGACCCGCGCGGCGATCGAGGCGATGCCCGCCGGCTGCGTCGCCGTCGTCGACGCGCTGGGCGTCACGGACGCCGGGATCTTCGGCGACATCCTGTGCGCCCGCCTCCGCAAGCGCGGCGTGGCGGCCCTCGTCACGGACGGCGTGGTCCGCGACCTCGCCGGCGTGCTCGGCACCGGGCTTCCCGTGTGGTGCCAGGGGACCGCGGCGCCGCCGTCGGTCGCCGGGCTCACCTTCGTCGGCTGGCAGGAACCGATCGCCTGCGGAGGCGTGGCGGTGTTCCCGAACGACGTCGTGGTGGCCGACGGCGACGGCGCGGTCCTGATCCCCGCCGCGCTGGTCGACGAGGTCGTCGCGGCGTCGCTCGCGCAGGAGGAACTCGAGGCGTGGATCATGCAGCAGGTCGAGCAGGGCGCGGCGCTGCCCGGGCTGTATCCGCCGAACGCCGACAACAAGGCGCGGTTCGAGCAGGCGCGGGCGCGCAGGAACGAGGCGGGCAACGAACGGGAGGGTTCTTCCAAATGACGCAAGCCCTGGAGCACCTGCGCGACTGGATCGGTCGCGAGGAAGTGACGGATGACGTCGTGCGGCGCGACTTCGTGCGCGGGCTGTACGCGACGCTGGATCGGGCGGACCGCATGGCCGAGCCGCTCGTGGTGCCGCGGCTGATCCACTGGCTGCACTTCCACCCGCTCGCGCCGCAGTCCGAGCTCGGACCGGACGGGCACCCGAAGCGCGGCGGATTCCTGCCGCCGGTGCCGCTGCCGCGCCGCATGTGGGCGGGCAGCCGGATGCGGTTCGTCCGCACGCCGTCGGTGGGCGAACAGATCACGCGCCGGTCGACCATCAGGGACGTGAAGATCACCGAAGGCAAGACCGGCACGCTGGTGTTCGTGACGGTCGCCCACCACGTCACGGGCAACCGGGGCGCGGACCTCACCGACGAGCACGACATCGTGTACCGCGCCGCACCGGCGCCCGGCGCGGCGCCGCCACCGGCCAAGCCGGCCCCGACCGATGCCACGTGGCGTCGCAAGGTCACGCCCGATCCGGTGATGCTGTTCCGCTATTCCGCGTTGACGTTCAACGGCCACCGCATCCACTACGACCAGCCGTACGTGACGCAGGTCGAGGGCTATCCGGGCCTCATCGTCCACGGGCCGCTGATCGCGACCCTGCTGCTCGACCTGCTCGACCGCGAGCAGCCTGCCGCGAACGTCGTCGAGTTCACGTTCCGGGCGGTCAGCCCGCTGTTCGACATCGCGCCGTTCCACGTGTGCGGCAAGCCCGGGGACGACGGCACGGTGCGGTTGTGGGCCGAGAACCCGGACGGCGCGCTGGCGATGGAAGCCACGGCCAAGGTCGGCTGAAGACGGGACTGCGCTACGCGCCGGTGGCGCGCGGAATCGAACCGCCGAAGGCCGTCGAGACGCGGAGGTCCTGCTTGATCGCGCCGTCTTCGAGCACGACCACGCGGTCGGCACTGGCGATCGTCTGCGGCCGGTGCGCGACGACGACGCGGGTCAGCGGCAGCCGCCGGACCGACTCGTTGATCTGGTTCTCCTTGCGGACGTCGAGGTGGCTGGTGGCTTCGTCGAGGAACAGCACGGCCGGCTGCTTGTACAGCGCGCGGGCCAGCAGGACGCGCTGCTTCTGGCCGCCCGAGAGCGTGGAGCCCATGTCACCGACGAGCGTCTCGTAGCCCATCGGCATCGCGGTGATCTCTTCGTGGATGGCCGCCAGGCCGGCGCACGCCTCCACGCGCGACCGGTCCGGCCCGGGCTCGAAGAACGCGATGTTGGCCTCGATCGAACCCGCCAGCAGCTGGTCGTCCTGCAGCACCGCGGCGACACGGCGGCGGTACTCGTGAACTCCCGTGCGCGCGACGGGGACGCCACCGATGCGCACTTCGCCCGCGGTTGGCGGCAGCAGGCCCATCAGGATCTTCAGCAGGGTGGTCTTGCCGCAGCCCGAGGCGCCGGTGATCGCCACGCAGTCGGCGGCGGGAATGCGGAGGTGCACGTCCCGCAGCACCCAGGGCTCGTCGTCGCCGTAGCGGAACGAGACACCGACCGCTTCGATGGTCGAGTCGCCGCTGTCGCTCCGGGATGACAGGCCGTCCGCGGCGTCCTCGCGCGGTTCGAGCGCGATGTCGGCGAGCCGCGAGCGGTGCAGGTCGAGCATCCGGAACTGGATCCACTTGTCGACGAGCGCGCCGACGCGGCTCGAGAAGGCGGCGCGATACGCGACGAACGCGAGCAGCATCCCCACCGAGAACAACCCGTCGATGACGGCGGACGCGCCCAGGCAGACGATCAGCAGGTGCTCGCCGCCCGTCAGGAGCGACTGCGTGGCGCGGACCGCGATCGTCAGCCGCTCCGCGGCCGTCGCGCGGTTGGTCGCGTCGACCGTCGCGTTCATCCACCGCGCCTGCCGCGCATCCTCGCGGTTGAAGAGCTTGATCGAGGCGACCGCCCGCACGCTCTCGATGAACATCGACTCCGCCCGGGCGGCGAAGACCACCTGTTCCTCGGTCGCCGACCGGAGCGGCCGGTAAGCGCCCCAGCGGATCAGGGCGTAGAGGAGAGCGGCCGCCACCGCGATGAGCGCGAGCGTCGCGCTGTAGAAGAGCATCAGCGCGAGAGTTGCCGCCGCCATCAGGCCATCGATGAACGACTCGATGAAGCCCGTCGTCAGGGTCCGTTGCAGCGTCGCCAGCGAACCGAAGCGCGACACGACGTCGCCGACGTGGCGCCGCTCGAACCACGCGACCGGCAGGCGCAGCAGGTGAGCGAACAGGCTCGCGTTCCAGTGCAGGGACAGGTGCGTCGACGCGTGGAGGATGACCAGCGACCGCGCGCCCGAAATCGCCGCCTGGATCAGGAGCAGCAGCCCGAAACCCAGCGCCAGCAGGAGCAGGAGATCGCGGTCGCCCGAGACGATGGCGCCGTCGACGACCCACTGCATGAAGAAGGGCGACGCCAGCACGACAGTCTCGAGTGCGAGGGCGAGCACCAGGACCTGGACGAGGCTCGACCGCAGGCCTTGCTGTCCGGCGACGAGCGCGGCCAGCGACAGCGTCGGCTGCCGGCGCCGCGGAACGAACGAAGCGGCTGGCTGCAGTTCGAGCGCCACGCCGGTGAAGTGCCGTCCGGCGTCGGCGAGCGACAGGCGTCGATCCCCGCGCGCGGGATCGGCGATGCGGATTTCGCGCTCCGTGGCGCGCGTCAGCACGACGAAGTGGTTCAGGTTCCAGTGGAGGATGCAGGGCAGGCGCAGCGCGGTGAGCTCGTCGAGCTCCAGGCGCAGCGGGCGGCAGGTGAAGTGCAGGCGCCCCGCGATGGCGATCAGGTGCCTGAGCGTCGTGCCTTTCGTCGATGTCGCAAAGCGCCGGCGGAGTCCGGCGATGTCGGTCTCGTGACCGTGCCAGCAGGCGATCATCGCCAGGCACGCGAGCCCGCACTCGGCCGCCTCGGCCTGCAGCTGGACCGGCAGACGACGCCTGAGCGAGAACGACAGGCGCGACTGCCAGGCCTCCGTTCGCGGGTCCATCGGTCGTCGCGGCCTCGGTGCGCAGGAGGTGCGAGCGCCGGCCGTGGCCGACGCTCGCAGGCCCTCAGAAGCCGGCCGGCTCGGCCGGCTGGTCCCACATCCGGTGCAGGTCGCGCAGCACGCGTTCGACGAAGTCGAGCACCTCCTGCTGCGTGTTCGCTCCGGCGACTTGGTCCAGCTCGCGGTCGTCGATCAGTTTCATCGTGTTGTCCTCCAGAACGCTCCGATGGCCCGCGGAGCTTCGGGTACGGCCAGCGGCCGGGTTTCTCCCGCGGCGGAGAGCAGCGGCGCGGGGCGCTCGTGCGTGGCCGGCTCGTGCACGGCGTGCGCGATCGGCGCGGAGATCACGAGGGCGAGCCGCGAGCGCGACGTCACGCCGGCCTTCTTCAGCAGGTTCGAGACGTGGTCGCGGACCGTGTAGTTGCTGATGCCGAGGCGCCGCGCGATCTGCTTGTTCGACTCGCCCAGCATCACGTACCGGACGATGTCCAGCTCACGCGGCGTCAGGTGGATGGGTGGCGTGGTCGCGCGCACCGGCGCGCCGGTCGGCGCCGTCGGGAAATCCGGCGGCGCCGACTGGGAAAGGAATTCGCGGTTCATTCGGCCCTCTCGTTTGTGTGTTGCGGGAGGCGAATGATGTGAACCGCTGCCACGCGGGTAAATCGTTCGATCGGGGAGCCGACGCCCGTCGGCCGTGCTTCGTTC
>Ga0209253_10004629_pt1 | contig 11989 bp, 10 predicted proteins | sample FrelakmetBRP12BR_FD_187145 | JGI IMG/M metagenome (GOLD analysis project Ga0209253, IMG submission 187145) | Freshwater lake sediment microbial communities from the University of Notre Dame, USA, for methane emissions studies - BRP12 BR (SPAdes)... | ecosystem: Environmental > Aquatic >...
TGATAACATGATGATCGCGGCGAATGTGATCAATGCGTCCTACAGGACCGGCGTCAAGAAACTGCTGAACCTCGGCTCCTCCTGTATCTATCCCAAGTTCGCGCCGCAACCAATGAAAGAGGAGTTTCTGCTGACCGGCCTTCTCGAACCTACGAACGAGCCCTATGCCGTGGCAAAGATCGCGGCGATCAAGTTGTGCAGGTACTACAACGAGCAGTACGGCACGAACTTTATCTCCGTCATGCCGACCAACGTCTACGGGCCCGGGGACAATTTCGACCTTGAAACGTCGCACGTTGTCCCGGCGCTGATACGGAAATTCCATGAAGCGATAAGTACGGGGCAGGGAAAGGTGATGATCTGGGGCACAGGTGAACCCTATCGGGAGTTCCTGTACGTAGATGATCTTGCTGATGCCTGCGTCTTCCTCATGGAACGATACGGATATCACGAGATCGGCGAGTTCATCAATATCGGTGCAGGCAAGGACATAAGAATCATGGACTTGGCGGTCTTGATCAAGGGCATCGTGGGCTATCAGGGCGAGATCGAATACGACCGGTCCAAACCTGACGGGACGCCTCGAAAACTTCTTGATGTCTCTCGCTTAAATTCGCTTGGCTGGCTGGCGAGGACAGATCTCTCAACTGGCTTACGAAGTGCCTATCGGGCCTTCGCATCAAAGACATCTTGAATGCTTTGAAGGAATAATCGAATAGATCGCGCATCATAAATAGTTACTGACAAATACGGGGGCTTCCCATTTCAACTCAATCCATGATCTTATAGAACGCCACCGATCAATTTCAAGGATAGTCTCTGTTCTGTTGCGATACATCTATTAAAGAAAATTCTAACGTACGTGTATGTAAGGATACTTATTGTCATGAAAAAAGCACTTATCTGTGGCATATCTGGTCAAGACGGCTCCTATCTGGCCAAGTTGCTTATTGAAAAGGGGTACGCAGTATTCGGGACATCCCGCGACGCACAGGTTTCCCCGTTCGATAATCTCACGCATCTCGGTCTGCTTGATAAGATACAACTCGAATCCATGAGTCTCAATGATTTTCGAAGTGTTCTGCAGGTGCTTATCAAGGTTCTTCCTGATGAGGTATATAATCTCGCCGGCCAAAGTTCGGTGAGCTTGTCATTTCACCAACCTGTCGAGACCTTGGAAAGCATTACGGTTGGCACGCTGAATTTATTGGAGGCTATTCGTTTCAGCGCCAGACCGATCAGGTTTTATAATGCGGCATCGAGTGAATGTTTCGGCGATACAGGGGGAGTTCCTGCTGATGAGACTACTCCATTTCATCCAAGAAGTCCATACGCTGTCGCAAAGGCTGCTGCCTTTTGGGAAGTGGCTAATTATAGGGAAGCATATGGTCTGTTTGCTTGCTGCGGCATTCTATTTAATCACGAATCTCCGCTGAGACCGAAACGCTTTGTTACCAAAAAGATAGTGAGCGCGGCATGTCGTATTGCCTCTGGCTGTCAGGAAAAATTGCGATTAGGCAACATCTCAATAATACGTGACTGGGGATGGGCCCCTGATTACGTCGAAGCGATGTGGCTGATGCTTCAGCTGAATAAACCTGATGACTTTGTCATAGCTACAGGCCAGAGCCACAGTTTGCAGGAATTCGTTGAAGCTGTTTTTTCTTATGTTGGCCTTGACTGGCGCCAGTTTGTCGAGACCGATCCTTCCTTACTACGGCCTACCGACATAGAGTCCGGACATGGCAATCCGAGCAAAGCAAATAAGATTCTTGGATGGACAGCTGAGCATAAAATGATCGATGTGGTGAAGATGATGATGAAAGCTGAAATTGCTAATCAAGAATCATCCATCAGATTATGATCTCTGCACAAAACGGACTCGCTGAAGGATTCCATCGCCGGGCATCGGCATCATGACATCATTGCAGATGATCACAATACGCACTATTTACGCAGAATATGAACTCCTGTAAAACGAGATCATGCTTTAAGGCCGTATCGGCTTTGTGCTTATCGTGAGAACATTGCTATGCAGCAGCGACTTACAGCGACATGAAGAAACTCTGAATAGGTGATATTTTGGAATTAGATGTTGATTTAGCAGACGTTAAAAACAAGTCGCTGGCGGGGGTGGGATCTCTTCTGCGCAGACAGATCGTCATCAAGAGTGCTTTTCTTATAGGCAATGTGTTGCTTGCGCGGATATTAACACCCGAAGTATTTGGCATCTACGGTATTGTGACATTTGTAACGCAGTTCTTTTCATTATTCGGCGATATAGGACTAGGTGCCGCATTCGTTCGAAAAACTGGCTACCTGAGCGAAGATGAACTTGCGACGACATTCTGGATGCAGCAGGCCATGGTCTGGTTCGTAGTCGGTCTTGTCATATTACTTGCACCACTTGCATTAATTGTCTATCCATCGCTCCCTCCCTCGAGCGTCTGGCTGATTCGTGCCATGGCCATAAGCCTCATATTGATGTCACTCAAGACAGTCCCGGCGATCCTGCTGGAACGCACCCTTGCATTCGATAGGATCGCCCGGGTTGACATTACCGAGCATGTATCGTACCAAGTCGTCGCGGTGATGCTCGCGTTGCTCGGCTTCGGGGTCTGGAGCTTTGTTCTTGCTGCGCTGATCAGGGGGTCCATCGGTATCATCATGATCTATTCGCTCTCGCCGTGGCGGCCATCGTTCAAGTATCGATTTGATGCCATCAGGGGAGCGATAAAGTTCGGCATTCCCTATCAGGCCAACAATGTCGTTAACTTCCTGAAGGAAGCAATCGCTCCGCTTTTTGTCGGGGCCTATGCGGGAGCGGCCGCGGTCGGATATCTTTCCTGGGCGAAGACCCTTGCGTTCGCTCCGCTGATCATCTCGGCAAGCTTCGAGCGCGTCGCATTTCCGACGTTCTCCAAGATTCAACACGACCGGCAGCTGCTCACGAGGTCGATCGAACGCTCCATGAGAAGCATGACGCTGCTCCTGTTCCCGGTAACAGCGTTCCTGATCGCGCTCGGACCGGACATCATCCGTATCGTGTTCACGGAGAAATGGATGCCCGGGTTGTGGGCATTCTATTTTTATTGTACCTCTCCGCTCGTGATCGGGGTCATGATGCCGATGTACAGCGGCATCCTGTCGCTCGGGAAATCGGCCATATTGCTCAAGATGACGATCGTACTCGTCTGTCTCGAATGGGGCCTTGGCATCCCTTTTGTCATGCAGTTCGGATTTACGGGAATGGCGATGAATCAGCCGGTGATCGCGATCATATTCTTCATGATCTACCGGTCCGTGCTCAGGTCAGAGGGAATTTCGATCAGTGTGTTCGATAATATCAAACGGCAGCTTGCGCTGGCTGCAGTGACCGGCGTGCTCATGAAACTGGTTGTTCTGTCATTCACGATCACGGCAATCACACTCGTGATTGTGTCGGTCATCGGAAGCGCAGGATATATCCTGCTGGCCTACGCAATGAACCGGCAAATGACTCTGGAGTTCAAGGATCATCTTATGGCAATCGCACGAGGGAACAGATAGCATGTCAAAAAAGATACTCCTGGTAAACCCTCCCGGTACTGAACAGAGCGGATTCACGAATCCGCCCCTGGGCCTGCTCTATCTCGCGTCGACCCTGCTGAAAGAAGGTTTTGCTGTACAGGTGGCAGACGGATGCATTGACGGAAAAACCGCTGTTGAGAGTGCACTGACCTCGTTCCGGCCGGACATCGTGGGCATTACCTGCCTGACCCCGGAACGCATGAAGGCTCTCGAGGTCGCCAGGATGGCCAAGGAGATGGACCCCTCGGTGACTATTGTGTTCGGTGGGGCCCATCCGACCATCATGTACCGCCAGATGCTCGAACAGTATACGTTCATAGACTATGTGGTCCTGGGTGAAGGGGAACGGACCCTTTTGGAGCTGGCCCAGCAGAAGGATTTCTCCCAGATCCCGGGGATAGCATACCGGAAGGACGGCCAGGTCATCAAGAACCCGAACCGTCATTACGTCGAGGACATTGACACCCTCCCGCATCCCGCGTGGCATCTTGTCGACCTCACGAAGTATCCGGCCTGGGGAGAGGGGACCTGGAACGGTGTCGACCTGGCCGCCGAGCCGAGGATATCCGTCATCTTCTCCCGCGGCTGCACAGGGCACTGCGATTTCTGTTCGACCTGGTGGATCTGGCGTGGATGGCGACACCGGTCGGCCCGGGACATGGTGGATGAACTCGAACAACTTGTTACCAAGCATGGCATCCGGCATATCTGTTTTGCTGACGATGCCTTGACGGTCGACCGCCAGGCCACCATTGAACTCTGCGATGAGCTCCTTCGCCGCGAGCTCAGGATCGCGTTCCACGTCACGACGCGCACGGATTGCGTGGACGAGGTCGTCCTCGCCAAACTCAAGGCCGCCGGGTGCTATAAGATCGCATTCGGCATTGAGACCGGATCGCCGATGCTGCTGGATAAAATGGGCAAGGAGAACGATATAGCCACGTCGGAGCGTGCGATCCGCCTCTGTAAACAGGTCGGACTTCCGGTCACGGCGCTTATGATCATCGGCAATGTCGGAGAAACGGCCCAGACAGTTCAGGAAACGGTCGATTTTCTCAAGCGGGCAGACCCCGACGAGATCGGCTGCGTCGGCGGACTCTGGATCCTTCCCGGCACGAAGCTGTACCGCGACTGCGTGAAAAAGGGGATCATCAACGATTCATTCTGGCTTACTGATAAACCTTATGATATTTACACCGAAGAGCATTCACTCCGTGAGCTAAACCAGCTCCAGCGCAGGATCGTCTATTACAGTTATGGAGCCGCTTTCAGAGTATTTACATCAAAGGTTCGCAAAAGGCTCATCAAAGCATTTTCATGAAACAAATAGACAGGACTTTATGATGAATTTAACCACACTAAAGAACGCATTACGGATTACCATCGATTCCGAACTGCGTTCGATCCGCAACGTTATTCGGACGTATGATGTGACCTCGATAGCAAGAGATGCTCTCGTCAACGAATGCGATTCAATTTTCAGAAATCGCCTGGCTACTCATTCTTCTGCATTTAAAATGTCATTTTGGAAAGATCATTTTGATTGGAAGTCTCTTGATGAGTATCCCGAGATTGCGGGTATGATATTGGATTTCGGCTGTGGATCGGGCCATCCCGATATCTATCTGGCCAGATCCGGACACTTCGTACACGGCATAGATATGAGCCCACTCGGAATCCGTATTGCAAACTACCTTAGAGAACGAGAGCCAGATGCTGTCAAAGAACGGTTGTCATTTTCAGTAACGGATGTAACCAAAGAAGTGCCTGAGCGGTTGTTTGATTCTATTTGGTCTTCCAACGTTTTTGAACACATTGTCGACCCCGCTCCGGTGTTGAAGGGATTGAGATCATGGCTCAAACCAAGCGGCTTCTTATTGATATCTGTTCCGTATGGCGATGCATATGATGATCCGGGTCATGTGAACCACTTCTACAATGATGATCATATCAGAACGTTCCTTGCGAACAACGTCCACATCGTAAGAATAAACACATCCCTTCGGGATGCGATCATAAGAGTATTGTGCAGATTCAAGTGACAGTACTGACTTACATTACGTACCACTATGCCAACAATATCTGCAGTCATCATAGTACGGAACGAAGAGCGCAACATCCGGAATTGCCTCGGGACGGTCAAATGGTGCGATGAGATCGTCGTCGTTGACATGGACAGCACAGACCGGACGGTTTCCATCGCAAAGGAGTTCACTTCGAAGATCCATACCCATCCGGTAATCCTGGCTTTCGACCGTGCTAAGAAGTATGCTGTTGACCATGCTTCCGGTGACTGGATTCTCCTTATCGATGCGGACGAGATGGTCCCTCCGGCGCTTGCGACTGCCCTTCGAAGCATTTCCCGTGAAGACACCGTGGACATCGTTGAAATACCGTTCCAGCACTATATTCTTGGTGCATGGGTAAGGTACACTGGATGGGGCTATACGCCTCTGCCGAGGTTCTTCCGAAAGGGCAGGATCCTGTTCTCCGAAACGGTCCATAAGTATATGAGACCGGTCGCAGGCGCAGGCGTACGTCGGCTTGAGCCGACCGATGACAACTGCATCTCCCATTTCAATTATACTGACAGCACTCATTTTGTGAATAAGTTGAACCGCTACACGACCATTGAAGCACAGCATCTGTATGACCGGAATGTGCCGTTCTCGTCATACAGGCTTCTGACGGCCATGATGAGGGAGTTCATTGTCCGCTATATAGTACGCAAGGGATACCGGGAGGGGCCTCGAGGGCTGTCCCTTGCCATCATGATGGCGTTCTACCGCGGCCTTTCCTACATCAAGCTGTGGGAGCACAGCGAATACAAAGACGACCCTGTCGAACAGCGCTATGACCGCATCAGGTCCAGGATCATCAGTGAATGGGATAAGCGTGGACACAAATAACATAGAGTGCGCGGTATGCGGTAACAGCGGGTATCGCCCGTACTTTACGGCCGGAGCGTACTTCTTGGTCCAATGCTCGGTCTGCGGACTGGTCTACACGAGGAATTTCAAATTCTCGGCAACATCCTACGATGAGGATAACTACTTTACCAGAAAGAACCAGTACACCGCACGCTGGGACGAGTTCTGCCGTCTTTTTGAGCCGCTGGTACATAATATTCATCGATATAAAAAAACCGGAAAATTCCTCGATGTCGGTGCCGGTGTCGGGACCTTACTGTCCGTTGCCGCCAAACAGGGTTTTGTGGTCCAGGGGGTCGAGGTCTCCTCGTGGGCGGCGAACTTTGCCAGGACCGAGAAAGGGCTGCCAGTTCAGACAGGTACGCTCGAGGCTGCCGCTTTCGGCGCGCGTGAGTTCGATGTTGTGGTCATCAACCACGTACTGGAGCATGTACAAGATCCGGTCGCACTTCTTCGGGAGGCTGGAAGGATACTGAAGGATGACGGTCTCCTTGTAATCGGTGTCCCGAACATCGGCAGCATCATGGCTGGCCTTGTTCGCAGCCGCTGGGCATCCCTTCGGCCTGAGGAACATATCTGGCATTTTACACCGGCAACGCTGCGCTCACTTATAGGCCGATCGGGTTTCCGTGAAGTGTATTTTGAGGCGATGGACAATTATCCTGCGGTCGGCTGGAGCCTCAAGGCGATCTTTAGGAGACTGGTGAATGGTCTTTCGATGATCATGAACCGCTCGGAAGCGATGCTTATTTACGCACATAAGGATCAAGTATCTGACAATGGATAAAGTCTATATTCTCATTCTGAATTGGAATGGGTGGCAAGACACTATCGAGTGTCTTGAAAGTGTATTTCGGAACGATTATCCCAACTATCAGGTCATTGTCTGTGACAATAATTCCCAAGACGGGTCCGTTTCACGAATAATGGCCTGGGCGGAGGGGAAACAGCTGGCATCGGTATCCACACACGAACAGATCCGGGTGCAGGCTTCTCCACCCGTTGCAAAACCAATCGCTTACAAGCTGTATTGTCGAAAAGATGCTGAAGCAGGGGGAGAGGCAGCAGACGACTCATCACGGCTTATCATTATTCAGACGGGACACAACCTTGGATTCGCAGGTGGGAATAATGTCGGGCTGCGATACATCCTGAAGAAAAACAATTTTAGCCACGTTTGGTTGTTGAACAATGATACAGTTATCCAGTCATCGGCACTGTCGCGCTTAATGAACAGAATAAACGAGGTCGATGATGCAGGAATGTGCGGTTCGACCATCCCGTACTATGAGCGACCTGATACCATTTGGTCGCTTGGCGGAGCCGTCTATAATCAATGGTTAGCTCGACCCTATTGCATAGGGCTCTCACAACCGATAGACAGGGTATACGACCGATCTTTAGTTGAGAGAAAAATGAGATATATTGCCGGTGCGTCTATGCTTGTTTCACGCGCCTTTCTGAACGATGTAGGTCTGATGTCAGAAGATTATTTTTTGTATTATGAAGAGCTTGATTGGGCCCTCCGTGCACGCGACCGATTTCGCCTCGTTTATGCTCAAGATAGCATCGTGTACCATAAGGTTGGAGCCAGTACCGTTAAAAACGGCATTCTTCAAGATACCGGTATGACCGACTACTATATGTTAAGAAATGCTTTACTTCTCACTTATAAGTACTTTCCCCTAGCGCTGCCGATTGTCGTACCAAGAGCGATCTTGCTCTATGTTGCCAAGCGGATCTATAACTATTTGCGCACTGTGATTAATTACAAAAGACATTCTACATAATACATTTATGAGAGGCATTGATATCTATGACTGTCGCAATTCTCAGATCCAAAAGTGAAATCAAGGAAGCGCGTAGGGAACTGCGTCGAAAAGATATCTCCTGCACAGAACCTCTTTTCGTACGCTTTTTGCGCAATATGCGATTATCCGGAGGGATTAATGTCGGTGATAACTGCAAAAGCTGGGATGTGCTGACTACACTCCAGTTCATTGATAAAACACTATCCCGTGATGCGGCAATACTGGATATGGGAGCTTATGCCTCAGAGGTCATCTGTGCGCTGCACAAAATGGGATATTCACACCTGAGTGGAGTTGATCTAAATCCTGATGTAATAAAAATGCCTTTTTCAGATAAGATCAACTATTTTGTGGGTAACTTCATGAAAATGCCTGTCGCTGATAATTCGATGTCAGCTGTAACAGCGATCTCCGTCATAGAACACGGTTTTGATACTCGACGGTTGCTTCCAGAGCTTCAGAGGATCTTGAAACGAGGTGGGTATTTTATCGCTTCAGTAGATTACTGGCCTGATAAGATAGACACTCACGGCCTGCAAATCTTTGGCATGGATTGGATCATATTTTCAAAGCAAGACCTGCTTTCCTTCTTTGAGGAAGCCGCTAAATATGGCTTTACGCCTTATGGAGAAATGTTCTTTGAAGCAGAACAACACCTTATAAAATGGAATAAGAAAAGCTATACATTTGCATGGCTCGTGTTGAAAAAAGCATAACGGCTTTGATCGTATGATGTAAATATTTCCTTGTCAAAAGAAAAGTCTTTTGCATTAGTTCATAATGTTACACAGTGGTCTTTATTTGCTATGATCGGAATAGTTTCGTAAAATCCTAGTACCCTTTGGCGACAAAATGCATATTAACGCGATCTATACATATTTGTTTTATTTCTTGCTCATAGCGCTTTTTGTCGATGGGGCTCTTCCGCAGTTACAATATTTATTGTTTGGCGAGGTCATCCTTTACAGCGTATTTATAAAGATACTATTGCTTGCGACCGTTCTGGCATCCTTTTTTGGACAGCTTAGAAAAGAGACTCCGAATCATATTCTCTCATGGATACATAATCACGCGATCGTCACAATGCTGTGGGCTGCACTGCTGATCTATTTTGGATTTGACTGGTTTCATCTTAGATCCAAGATTCCGACGATATACTATATCTTTAGTTTGAATGCCTATTATTATTATCTCCTGCTGTTACCGTTTGCCATCTTCATTCGTATGGACGTTCGTTCTGTTTCAAAATATCTGTTCATTATAGCCGTTCCATTATCGATATTTGGGATATTGCAATATATCTTAAATGAGCCTCTGGCCTATATGGGCGACAATGAAAGCTACTTTGAGGTCGCCAATTGGAACTATTTTGGACGGCTTCGGGCCTTTTCACTCTTTAACTATTCAGGCGGGTTTGGATATTTTTTGGCCATTCTCGTCTGCTTTTATTTTCATTACCTTATTTTCGAGAAGGGAATTCGTCGTTTGCCTATGCTGCTCTTGATCGTCGCTACAATATTCACGATATATATAACATTTACAAGAGCTGCATATATCGCTGCGGGTATGTCTCTTTTAACGGCCACTCTGCTTGTTATTCGAGACAAAATAAAATACGGAAATCATCTCATTAAGGTACTTCCTGTTGTATATCTGTGTATCTCATTTATCATAGTGAATGAAGGTAGTTTTGTTAATGTACCACACTCATCTCTACTGTCTAATGTATCCCTGTTAATGAGATATAATCAGTGGTTGCATGTATCTGAACTATGGCTGGATAAAGGTATTGCTAATATACTGTTCGGTGTCGGACTCATTCAAAATGGTCGATTTGAGCTGACCAAGGGCCTGATAATAGATAATGCGTACCTTGCCATAGGCCTCCATGTAGGGCTTATTGGGTTGATATTATGGTTCCTCATAATGTGGTCTCTCTGGTCCTGTCTTCTTTCATTGCAGCAACGGGCACAGGATAATCCCGTGCTGTTTTGTGCTGTTGCATTTTGGTCGACGTGGATGGCAACAGGCGTTTTTGCAATAACCACTACCATCTATCCTATCATTGCAATGATTGCCTTGCCGACCTTGAGGCCAGACCTGCTATTTCCTGAAGCATCGACAGTAGAGAATCGTTCATGATCATAGCCATGGTAACCGGATCGTACCCGCCTGACACCTGCGGTGTTGGTGATTACACATATCGTCTCTCTGAAGCGTTAAGAACGATGAATGAGAATGTTGAGATCATTACTCATAGGCGGTGGAATGCATCAGATGCACCGCTATTGGCTAAACATATCGATAGCTTAGAACCGGATATCATACACATACAGTATCCAACAATTGGTTTTGGTCGTAATCTTGCTCCTCAAGTGCTGAATTTAATGCGGCCTTGCGTCGTTACTCTTCATGAAGTCAGCCAGTCTCATCTTCTCCGCAAGCTGTCTTTGGTCCCGTTCTACCTCCATGCTAAGCACCTAATATTTACCAACACAAATGAGTGCGAATATGCACGGTCCTGGAATGCATCTATATCTGGTAGAAGCACTGTGATTCCTTTGGGAAGTTATATTTCATCAGCTGCTCCTGCCGGCATCAGAGATGTTAGTGAAATCGTTCATTTTGGTTTAGCACGTCCGAACAAAGGTCTCGAGGAAGTAATTGCTTTGGCAGAGCTTATCGGTCTGCAGAACTTGCCTTATCATATAAGGATAATTACAAAACCTCATCCACAGCAATTGGATTACTATTATATATTACGGAAACGTACAAATACTTTGCCGGTAATCTGGAACATCGATCTTCCAGACCACGAAGTCGCTGCACTTTTGTCGCGGGCGGCTGTGGGCTATTTGCCTTATCCAGATGGCGTTTCGGAACGTCGCACATCACTATTGGCACTGCTCGCGAACGGCGTAGCGACGATCACCACGCGCGGGTATCAAACACCTCCGTCTATGTGCGATATAGCCGAATTCGCAAGGGACCCCGGACATGCACTTTACCTCGTACGAACCTTAGTTGACAATGATGAGAAGAGGATAAACCTGGCAAAACGGGGATATGATTATGCGAAACAGTTCACCTGGGATAAAATAGCGAAAGCGCATCTAGATGTATACAATAAGCTCGTAGCCCGTAATACTATCTCAAAGAAGTGAACCGACAATACTGTTGGTTATCGATTGTCTTCCCGGGCGTATTTGTTTCCCTGGATATCTATCCCAGGCTTGATCGATTTGCACATTTCACGATCGCCTTACGCGAGTGTTTGTTTATGCATGCTCCTTTGTCCTTATCAGACCGAACCGATATTAATAAAGGATGATCTGGAATATGATCTTCACAACCAAGGACCATCAGAAGGATGATTACACGAATCTCACTGACGAGATTATAGCGATAGCAAATCAATTTAATGATATAAACACTGCGCGGTTATATCATATAGATAGCTACATTGGTGCTTCGCGTTATGTGTCCGATGCTCAACTCATACACCGGTCGATCAAATACAACGGTACGGTATTGGACATAGGATGTGGTGCAGGCCACATGGCGTATCTCCTGAGGAGGCTTGGGCATAAGGTGATCGCGACCGATATCGTCAAACCAACGCCGTATTTTATCGGCTATTATAATACCACGTTCAAGAACGACGACATCGACTACCAT
>Ga0209253_10004631_pt1 | contig 11988 bp, 8 predicted proteins | sample FrelakmetBRP12BR_FD_187145 | JGI IMG/M metagenome (GOLD analysis project Ga0209253, IMG submission 187145) | Freshwater lake sediment microbial communities from the University of Notre Dame, USA, for methane emissions studies - BRP12 BR (SPAdes)... | ecosystem: Environmental > Aquatic >...
GTGCTTCTCGGTGCGCGGCAGCTTCGGCAGATCGTGCATCTCGACGATCGCGCCGTCGACGCGCAGCCGCACGAAGCCCTGCGCCTGCAGGTCGGCGAACAGTTCGGCGAATTCGCCCTTGCGCTCGCGTACCACCGGCGCCAGCACGATCACGCGCGCATCCAGCGGCAGGGCGAGCGCAGCATCGACCATCTGCGCCACGCTCTGCGCGGCGAGCGGCTGCTGCGGGTGGTCGGGGCAGTGCGGGGCGCCGGCGCGGGCGAACAGCAGGCGCAGGTAATCGTGGATCTCGGTGACCGTGCCGACCGTCGAGCGGGGGTTGTGCAGACCCGCCTTCTGCTCGATCGCGATAGCAGGGCTGAGGCCCTCGATCAGGTCGACGTCGGGCTTCTCCATCAGCTGCAGGAACTGCCGCGCGTAAGCGGACAGCGACTCGACGTAGCGGCGCTGCCCTTCCGCGTAGAGCGTGTCGAAAGCGAGCGAGCTCTTGCCAGATCCGGAAAGCCCGGTGATGACGACCAGCCTGCCGCGCGGCAGGTCCAGATCGATGTTCTTCAGATTGTGCGTGCGGGCGCCGCGGATACGCAGGCAGTCCATCTTGCGGGCGAGGGGAAGAAGGGCAACTTGTTACTATAGCCACGCGGTGATGGCGCACGCCAATGCGCTGGTGCGCATCGGCCGCGGGCGGCCCAAGCCGCCTGCCGTCTCCCGACCCTCCCGATGAAAGACCCCAAGCGAATGTCTGTGGCCGAGATCCGCGCCAGCGTCGCACTGGCGTCGATCTTCGCGCTGCGCATGCTCGGCCTGTTCCTGATCCTGCCGGTGTTTGCCGTCCACGCCCGCGGCATGCCGGGCGGGGACAACGCGGTGCTGGTCGGCATTGCCCTGGGAATCTACGGGCTGACGCAGGCAGTGCTGCAGATCCCGATGGGGGCGGCAAGCGACCGCTACGGCCGCAAGCAGGTGATCGTTGCCGGGCTGGCGGTGTTTGCACTGGGCAGCTTCATCGCTGCAGCCGCCGCGGACATGACGTGGGTGATCGTCGGCCGCGCCCTGCAGGGCACCGGCGCGATTTCGGCCGCGGTGACGGCCTTCATCGCCGACAGCACGCGCGACGAGCACCGCACCAAGGCGATGGCGCTGGTTGGCGCGTCGATCGGGCTGACGTTTGCGGTTTCGCTGGTCGCCGCCCCGGTGCTCTATGCGGCGATCGGGATGGGCGGCCTGTTCGCGATGACCGGGCTGCTGGCGCTGGCCGGCATCGCCGTGGTGCTGTGGATCGTGCCGCCGGCGCCGGCCAAGATCGAGCACGAAGACGTCTCGCACTGGCGCGAGGTCGTGTTCGACCGCCAGTTGCTGCGGCTGAATGCGGGCATCTTCACGCTGCACGCGGTGCAGATGGCGATGTTCGTCGTCGTGCCGGTGCTGCTGGTCGAGCTCGGGCTGCCGCTGCCGCAGCACTGGAAGATCTACCTGCCCGCCGTGCTGGGGTCCTTTGCGCTGATGATGCCGCCGATCATGATGGCCGAGCGGCGCGGCCGCGTTCGCCTGCTGCTGCTGGCCGCCGGCGTACTGATGGTGGTGGTGCAGCTGGGCCTGCGCTGGCTGGCTCCTTCGGTGGCCATGCTCGCCTTCTGGCTGCTGCTTTTCTTCATCACCTTCAACATCCTTGAAGCGACGTTCCCCTCGCTGACTTCGCGGCTGGCGCCGGCGCCAGCGCGCGGCCTGGCGCTGGGGATCTACAACACGACACAGGCGGTTGGCCTCGCCGTCGGCGCTGCGGCCGGCGGTTGGCTGGCCGAGCACTTCGGCAGCGGCAGCGTCTTCCTCTTTGCCGCCCTGGCGATGGCCGCGTGGGTTGCGCTGGCGCTGGGGATGCGCGAAGTGCCCGCGCGCGCGCGTCGGAGCGGCGTCGCGGTGGCGGACTCTGCCAACTGACGCGCCCGCGGGCTCGTGTCAAGGGCGAATTCCTGATGCTGCCTTGCGAATCCCCCGCTCGGTAGCGGGCCGGCTCGCTCGGTATCATCAATGCGCGCAGAAGCGACAGATCGGCGAGCGGTCGCTGCCCCGCGAATGGGAGGAGAAAAATGGCTTCAGTGAACAAGGTGATCCTGATCGGCAATCTCGGCCGCGACCCCGAGACCCGATACAGCCCCGATGGCGCCGCCATCACCAACGTGACGATCGCCACCAGCGACCGCTGGAAGGACAAGGCGAGCGGTGAGATGAAGGAGGCCACCGAGTGGCACCGGGTGGTGTTCTTCGGCCGCCTGGCCGAGATCGCCGGCGAGTACCTGAAGAAGGGGCGGCCGGTATACGTCGAAGGCAAGCTGCGCACGCGCAAGTGGACCGACAAGGACGGCAACGAGCGCTACACGACCGAAATCGTGGCCGACAACATGCAGATGCTCGGCTCGCGCGAAGCCGCGGGCGGCGGCGACTTCGATGAACCCGGCGCGGGGGCGCCATCGCGTGCCCCGGCGGGCCGCGAAGGCGGTGGCCGTGCGCCGTCGAAGCCCGCGCCGAACATCGCCGACATGGACGACGACATTCCGTTCTAGGGAGCCGGCGGCCTGGGCAGACCTGCCAGCCGCCCGACGCCTTCCGGAGCAGTTCCGGGCATCCCGTCCTCTGACCGCCAGCAGAAACCGGCCGCGCCCGGGCCGCGGCCGGGGATTGGCGGTGCCTGCGCCAACGGGGTCGTACCTTTCGTCCGGGACCCCGCATTCTGGGGATGGCTGGGGTATTCTGCCGGTCACGCCCAATCCGGGCATGCTGCCCGCCGCCCCGTTTCGTGGACGCTTCCGACTTGCCGCCTTCCGGCGTGTACGTGTCGCTGCCCCCGGCCAGCCTGTTCGATGCGCTGCCGGATGCGCTGCTGCGCTTTGACGAGGCGGCGCGGGTCGTCTACGTCAACCCCGCCTTCGAAAGGGCGATGCTGGTCGCCCGCCGCAGCCTGCTCGGCCGCCGGTTCGGCGAAGTCGACGTGCTTGCGCCCTACGCCGCGCTGTGGGAGCAGCAACTGCAGGAACTGCTGCAGACCGAAGAGGAACGCTGGTTCAAGTTCAGCTTCGACCATCCGCTCGGCCGCCGCCATTTCGACGTCCGCCTGCTGCTCGAGCGCGACGACCTTGCGCCACACGTCACCGCGCTGCTGCGTGACGTCACCTACACGCGAGGCGTGGTGCGCGCCTCGCGCGGCGCCGACGCGCTGGCCGAAGCGATGCTCGCCGCCGACAACGTCGGCATCGCGCTGCTCGACCGCGAACTGCGGCTGAAGCACTTCAACGAGTTCCTCGAGGAACTGACCGGGATCGAGGCCGAGCGGGCATGCGGTCGCCGCCTCGACGAGGTCTTCGACCTGTCCGGGCTGCCCGAGATGACGGCGTCGCTCGAGCGAATGCGAAGCGGCGCGGCGCGCAGCACCGAGCAGCGCGAGTACGTGCTGCCGGCCGGCGAACGTCCGTGGGTGCGCGAGCAGCGCACACCGATCTTCGATGCGCGCGGCGGCTTCGACGGCGTGCTCGTCCTCCTCGAGCGTCTCGATCCGGCGCGCCAGGCCGAGACATCGCTGTCGGCGCTTCGTGGTGCCCTGGAGCAGGCCGGCGAACTGGTTCTCGAGGTCGGCACCGACGGCACCCTGATCGACGCCAACGAAACGGCGTTGCGGGCGCTGGGGCTCACCCGCGAGGACCTCGGCAGGACGTCGCTGTCGCACATCGATGGCGAGCTGGCCGCCGGGGACTTCGCCGGGATGGTCGAGCGGCTGCGCCTGAACGGCGCCGAGCGACGCGAGACCAGCTATGCGAGCCGCCTGCGGCCGGGCGCGAGGCTGCCGGTCGAGGTGATCGCGCAGCGCGCCGGGCAGGGCCAGCGCGAGTCGATCCTGCTGCTTGCGCGCGACATCGGCGAGCGCAAGCGTGCCGAACTGGCGCTGCTCGAAAGCGCCGAGCGGTTCCGCTCGCTGTTCGACGAGAGCCCGGTGGCTCTGCTGCTGCTCGACGAGAACCTGCGCGTGCTGCAGGCCAACCGCGCGGCGAGTCGCCTGCTCGATCGCGCGCTCATCGACCTGGTCGGCACCGAGGCGCCGGCCTTGCTCCATGCCACCGATGCCACGGCGGCGGCCAGGCTGCGCCGCGATCTGCTGGCCGAAGCGCTGCATGAGGACGACGCGGACGTGCGCCTCGTGCAGGCGGACGGCCGCGTGGTGTGGGCGCGGCTGGTCGTGCGTGGCTGGCGTGCCGAGCGCAGCCGGCGCATCCTGCTCGTGCTCGAGGACCACACCGAGCGCAAGCTGGCGGCGCTGCAGCTCGAGGCCGCCGTCGCGCAGCAGCGCACCCTGCTCGAAACGATGGCAGCCGCCGTTGCGCAGGTGCGTGACGGCCGGGTGGTGCACGCCAACGGCGAGTTCGCCCGTCTCTTTGGCCATGCCGAGCAGACGCTGGCCGGCATGCCCTTGGCCCGGCTCACCGAGGGAGCGGAGCGCGGCGAGAAGGCCGGGCCGTTGCCGGAGGTTTCCGCGGCCTCGACCAACAGCGTCGAGACGATGCTCGTGACCGCTTCCGGGCAGCCGGTCTGGTGCCTGGTGCAGGCGCGTGCCGTGCAGGCGGGCGCGACCGGGGCGACGGAGGCGATCTACACGTTCCAGGATGTCACCGCCCAGCGCGAGGGCCGCGAGGCGCTCGCCCGCTCGCTGCTCGAACTGAACCTGGTGTTCGATTCGACCGAGGTGGCGTTGCTGCACCTCGCCGAGGGCCGGATCGTCCGCTGCAATTCGCAGGCCGTGACGATGTTCGGCGGCGACGACGGACCGATCGGCCGTGCCTTCGCCGCGCTGCTGGAACCATCCGCCGAGGAGCCGGCGCCGGCCTGGCTCGAGTCCGGCGCCCTCGCCAGTGCGGCGCCGGCCGAGGTGCGGATGCGCGGCGCCGACGGCGTGCCTTTCTGGGCGCTGGTGTCGATGCGCGCGGTCGATGCGCAGCGTCCGGGCACCGGCCAGATCGTCACCGTGCTGAACATCGATGCGCGCAAGCGGTCGGAGCAGGAAGTCCAGCAGATGCGCAACTATCTCGATCTGGTGGTCGAGAGCCTGCCGGTGATGATCGCCGTGCGCGATGCGCGCGATGGCCGCTTCATCAGCATCAACCGCGCCGGCGAAGCTCTGCTGGGCCGGCAGCGCGAGGCAGTGATCGGCCGCACCTGGCACGAACTTTATCCGCAGCACCTGGCTGACGAACTGGCGGAGCTCGATGCGCGGGCGCTCGAGTCCGGGCAGATGATCGAGCAACTGCGCGCGGTGGGCCAGACGGTCGACGGTCGCCCGCTGACTGTGCACCGACGCGTGCTGCCGGTATTCGAGGCCGGCGGCGGGGCCGGAGCAGACGGGCCGCGTTACCTGATGTCGATCGTCGACGACCTGTCGGACACGGTGCGCACCGAAGCGGCGCTGCAGGACACCGAGGCACGCTTCCGCGAACTTGCCGAGCACATCGACGCTTTCGTCTTCATCGCCGACAGCACGCTCGCCACGCTCATCTACGCCAGCCCGCGCTGCGAGGCGCTGCTCGGCATTCCGGCCGCGCGGCTGCAGGCCGACCCGCGGCTGGCGCTCGAGTGCGTGCAGGCGCAGGAACGGCCCACCCTGGCGCGTCGCCTGCCGCTCGTGCTGGCGCGGCTGGCGCGGCTGCGCCGCACCGAGATGACGGTGCGGATCGATCACCCGACCCGCGGGCCGCGCAGCATCACCGTGCGCTTCACGCCCGTGCGTACGCCGGACGGCGGCCTGCGCGTCTTCGGCATGGCCGAGGACGCCACCGAACGCGAAGCGGTGCAGGACCAGCGCCTGGCCTCGGCGCTGAGAACGCACGAACTGGTCGTCCACGACGTGCGGCAGCGGCTGAAGAAGAACCTGCGCGGTGTCGCCGGCCTGATGCAGCAGCAGGCCTTCGCGCGGCCGGAGCTTGCCGAGCCGCTGATCGACGCCGCGGCCCAGATCCAGGCGATCGCGCTCGTGCACGGCATCCAGCCAACCGACGGCGGCGTGCCGCTGACCACGCTCGTGCAGGGCGTCTTCTCGGAGCTCGCCGCCACCCACAACGCGATCGTCCAGGTCGAGCCGCCGGGCCCGGCGCTGGCGGGTTGGCGGGTGGCTGACAGGGAAGCAGTGCCGATGGCGCTGGTGATCAACGAGCTTGGCAGCAATGCGATCAAGCATCGCAGCAAGGGCGATCTGCGCGTGGTTGCCCGGCTTGCCGCGCGCGGCGATCGGGTCGAGCTGCGCATCGAGCAGCCGGGGCGGCTGAAGGAAGACTTCGACCTGGCGCGCGTCGGCGCCGGTGTGACCGGGCTGGCGCTGGCCAAGTCGCTGCTGCCGCACCGCGGCGCGCGCCTGCGCGTCGATCAGCTCGGTCCGCTGGTCATCACCCGGCTCGAGCTGTCGCCGCCGGCGATTCGCTTCACTGCGGTGGCGGAAGCCGAAGGGCAGGCGGGCGCGGCGCAGTCCCGGGTGGCCGGCCAGCCCTGACCGCAGGCGCAGTTGCGGCAGATCGGCGCGCCGCCTGCATCGGCGGCACAATGCGCTGGCATGAAGACCTCCGACATCAGCGAAGAGATCCGCCGGCGCGGGTTCCGTCGCTGGTACGAGAGGCAGCTTATCGAGAGCCATGCCTATCTGGTGACGGCCTTCCTGTCACTGATCCTGCTGCTGGCGGGCTTCGAGGCGATGGATGCGCTGCGCGGCTCGCCCGTGTACTACGTTGCCGTGGTCGGCGTCGCCGCTGCGGCGGGCGTGCTGATGTGGGTGGCTTGGCAGCGCTTCATGGTGCTGCTCGCACGCGCCGAGCTGTTTGCCGAGTCGGCCGGCTGTCCGCGCTGCCAGGCGTGGGGCAAGTTCGACGTGCTCGCTGCCGAGCCGCTCAGCGCCGACGATCCGCCCGAGGCCGGCCGCCCGCACTGGGTGCGCGTGCGCTGCCGCAAGTGCGGCGAGCAGTGGCGGCTGGGGTGACCGGCGGCGTGTTCAGGTCGGCGGCGCGCCACGATCCGCCGAGCGGACCAGCCGCAGCACATCGTCGTGCAACGGCCCGGCCGTGGCGATTAGCGTCAGTTCGGCCAGCGGATCGCCGCCGGACCAGCTGCTGACCCGGCCGCCAGCGCCCTCGACCACCGGGACGATGGCGGCGACGTCCCAATAGGCGAGCGAAGGATCGAGCATCACGTCGGCACCGCCGGTGGCCAGCGCGAAGTAGCCGAAGCAATCGCCCCAGGTCCGGTACAGGCGCGCCTGGCGAACCAGCGCAGCGATGCCTTCGCCGCCGCGCTGCTCGCCGGTTTCCCAGTGCGTGGTCGCGAGCACGGTGGCGTCCTCGATGCGAGCGCAGCGGCGAACGCGGGCAGCGCGCTCGCCTGAGTCGGCCGAATACAGGCGCGTCCCGTCGCGATGGCCGATCAGCGCCACGCCGGCCGCCGGGTGGGCGATGGCACCGAGGATTGGCGCAAAGCCGGCGCCATCGTCGCGTTCGAGGGCAATCAGCGTGCCGAAAAGGAAGCAGTGGGTGATGAAGGCGCGCGTGCCATCGACCGGATCGAGGATCCAGCGATAGCGGCGGCCCGCTTTCTCGCCGTATTCCTCGCCGACGATGCCGTGCTGCGGATAACGGCGCCCGATCTCGCGCCGCATCGCCGCCTCGGCACCGCGGTCGGCTGCAGTGACCGGTGTGGCGTCGGCCTTGGCGCTCACCTTCACGCCGCGCAGGAACAGCGGCTTGATCACGTCAAACGCCGTGCCGATCAGCACGTGCATGAACGGGATGAACTCGCGCCGCTCGGCGGGCGAGATCGGCGCGCTGTAGCGCCGCGCCGGCGACACGGGCGTGGAAACGAAAGGCTTCTTCATCGGACGATTATCGGGCAGCGGGCGGTCGGTGCGTGGCGTACAGTCGCGCCCGATGTTGGAAGTTGCCTTCACCTTGTTCGGCGCCGGGGTCACCTGGCTGGAGGTGATCGCCTTCGTGCTGGCGCTTGGCTGCGTCGTCCTCAACGTGCTGGAGATCCACTGGGCCTGGCCGTTGGCAATCGCCGCCAGCGTGCTGTACGCGTGGCTGTTCTTCACCAGCCGCCTGTATGGCGACGTGGCGGTGCAATCGTTCTTCGTCGTCTCTTCGCTGTGGGGCTGGTACCAGTGGCTGTTCGGCCGGCGGGCCGACGTGCAGGGCGCGGAGGCTCCCCTGCGCATTGCCCGGCTCGGCCGCCAGCGCGTCCTCGCCGTCGGGCTGCTGTGGCTGGCGGCCTGGCCGGTGCTTGGTTTGCTGCTGGCGCGCTTGACCGACACCGACGTGCCGTACTTCAACGCCTTTCCGACCATCGGCAGTTTCATCGGCCAGGTCCTGCTGGCGCTGAAGTTCGTCGAGACCTGGCCGGTCTGGCTGATCGTCAACGCGGTGAGCGTGGTCCTTTACGCCAGCAAATCGCTGTGGCTGACGGCGCTGCTTTACGTGATCTTCGGTGCCCTGGCGATCGCCGGCTGGCGGCGCTGGGGCAGGCTGGTGCGATGAGCAGCGTTCGACGGGTGGCGATCATCGGCGCCGAATGCGTCGGCAAGACCGAGCTTGCGCAGCGCCTTGCCGAAAGCCTGCCCGGGCTCTGGATTCCCGAGTACCTGCGCGAGTTCTGCGACCGCATCCAGCGCACCCCGCGGCCGGAGGAACAGGCGCAGATCCTCGCCGAGCAGCGCCTGCGCGAGGACGAGGCGATTGCCCGCGCCGAGGAGCGTCAGCTCGAGTGGGTGCTGGCGGATTCGGCGCCGCTCGTGACCGCTGCCTACAGCGAAATGCTGTTCGAGGACGTTTCGCTGCAGGAGCAGGCGCTCGTCCACCACGCCATTTATCACGCGACGCTGCTGCTGGTTCCTGACCTGCCGTGGGTGGCTGACGGCATCCAGCGCGACGGACCCGCCGTGCGCGAGGCGTTTCATGCGCTGCTCATGCAGCGACTGCAGCATTCCGGACTTCCCTTCGCGCTGATCGGCGGTGTCGGCGGCGAGCGCCTGCAGGCCGCATCGAGGGCGCTTCGCGACCTATAATTCCGCCCGCACGCTAGGGGTCCCGAATAAATCCGCTGCGCTTTTGAGGCGCAGCGGTTCGAACCGGCCAAGTTGCCGGGGCGAACGGGTGAGAAAGACCCTTGGAACCTGACCAAGTTAATTCTTGCGCAGGGAAGCGTAAGCAGCGGTCTTTCCCGGCTTTCCTCCCGAGACCGTCGCCATCGCCCCCTGCCATCGTCAAGGAGCAGCACGCGATGGCAAACCGAAAACTCCCCTTTGTCCGTACGTCGCTGGCGCTCGCCCTTGCAGCCTGCAGCACTGCCTTCGCACAGACCGGCCTCACGGCGCTGCCGCGGGTAGTCGTCGAGAGTGCTGCACCGCCGGCGGAACTGCGCCGGCTCGGCATCGACTCGCTGAGCTCGGCGCCACTGTCGGAGACCCCTCTGTCGGCCGGCGTGATCGACGCCGAGCAGTTGCGCAGCCGCGGCGTGCAGAGCCTGTCGCAGGCGATCCGCGAGGAACCTTCGGCAGCCGATGCCTACAACACCATCGGCTACGTCGAGTCGCTGGTGGTGCGCGGTTTCCGGCTCGACAACCTGCTGAACTACCGGCGCGACGGCTTGCCGGTGTCGAACCACACGCCGGCGGCACTCGAGAACCTCGAGGCGATAGAGATCGTGAAGGGCGTGGCCGGCGTGCTCGGCGGCAGCGGCAGCCCCGGCGGGCTGGTCAACTATCGCCTGAAGCGGCCGACTGATGCGCCGTTGCGCATGCTGCTGGCCGAGATCTCGGAGCGCGGCACCGTGCTGGCGCAGGGCGACTTCGGCGGCCGCTTTGGCAGCGGCGGCGCGTTCGGCTACCGGATCAACGCCGCGGCGTCCGAGCGGCGGCCGTATCCGGAGGACGCCGACGGGCGACGGGGGTTTGTCAGCGGCTACTTCGACTGGCGTGTGAATGAAGGGACGACGCTGGTCGTCGAATTCGACTACCAGGCGCTGCGGCAAGTGAGTGTGCCGGGATACGGGCTGCTCGACACGAATGGCGACGGCGTTGCCGACACGCTGCCGCCGCCGATATCGCCGCGTCTGAACCTCAACGCGCAGCCGTGGTCGCTGCCGTTCGAAAGCAAGGCGGCCGCCGGCTCGCTGCGCTGGCTGCAGCAGTTGAGCGGCGACTGGCGCTTCGAACTGCAGGGCGGCGGGCAGAGCATCCGCACCGACGACCGCGTGGCATTTCCCGACGGCTGCAGCAGCGGTCCCGCCTATGTCTACCCCGGGCTTTGCGGCAACTACGACGTCGACATCTACGACTTCCGCAGCGAGGACGAGAAGCGCCGCACCGGCACGCTCGACGCACTGCTCGCCGGCACGGCGGTCACCGGCGCGGTCACGCACGAACTGCGCTTCGGCGCCCGCCGCACGCGCTACACGGAGCGTTTCCCACCGGGGCAGGCCTTCAACTACGTGGGCACGACCAATGTCTTTGCGCCGGTCGTGCTGCCCGCGGATCCGACTGCCAGAACGCTGAACACCCAGTCCGACCTGACCAGCAGCGAGCTGTCCGCCTCCGACGTGCTGCGCGCCGGCCCGGGGTCGCTGTGGCTGGGCGCGCGCTGGGTGCGCTTGGACCGCGCGAGCGTGCGCAGCGACGGGACCGAGGCGGTCAGCTTCGACCAGGACTTCGTCACGCCGTGGGTCGGTCTGGGCTGGCAGCCGTGGACGGGGGGCTTCGGCTATGTCTCCTACGGCCGCGGTGTGGAGATCGAGTCGGTGCCCAACCGGCCCGACCAGTTCGTCAACTTCGGCGCGGCGCTGCCGGCGCTGCAGAGCGAGCAGGTCGAACTCGGCTTCAAGCAGGTCTGGGCCGACGGCCACGCGCTGACGCTGGCTCTGTTCTCGATCGACAAGCCCTATGGCGACGACGTGCCGCAGCCGGACGGACGCGTGCTGCGGCTGGCCGGCGCCAAGGAGTCGCGTCACCGCGGCCTGGAGGCGAGCGGCAGGCTCATCGCGAATCGCTGGCTCAGGCTGGAGGGCAGGGCCGCCTGGATCGACGCCAGGACCATCAAGGCGGTCGATCCGGCGGAGGTCGGCAAGCGCACCACCAACGTCGCGCCGTTCGCCGCGTCGGTGGGGGCCGCATGGACGGCACCCTTCGCCCCGGGCTTTGAACTGACCAATTACCTCAACTACGGCGGCCGCAAGCCGGTCACGGCCGACAACTCGGTCGAGTTGCCGTCTTACTGGCAGTGGGACATCGCGGCGACATACCGCTGGCTGTGGTCGGGAACGCGCATGACGCTTGCCGCCGGAGTCGACAACGTCACTGACCGCGGTTACTGGCGGGAGGCGCCGAGCCAGTACTGGGGCGGCATCTATCTCATTGCTGCCCAGCCGCGCCTCGCGCGACTATCGATCGCCGCCAACTGGTAGAGCGCCCGGCAGCGCCGCGTGCGGCTTCAGTGCGCCGCCGCCCCCTCGCGGGGCGTCGGGCTTTCGGCTCCGTTGCCGGTCGAGGCGGGCAGCACGCGCGTCTTCGACAGCACGCCGGCGGACTCGAGGATCGGGTAGGCGACCGAGCAGAACAGCGAATTGACGCGCTTGAAGTCGGACAACAGGTCCAGGTGCAGCGAGCTGGTCTCGATCGACTGCGGCGTGTTTCCCGACAGACGCTGCAGGTGGTTGTCGGCGTAGCGCATCTCCAGTTCGCGGAAGTTGACCTTTTCGTCGATCAGCTGCTGCGCGCTCTTCAGGTCGCCGTTGAGGAACACCGCCACCGCCAGCTGCAGGTTGCCGAGCAGCCGCGCGTGCAGTTCCTCGATCTCGGCCATGCCGGCCTCGGAGAACGACAGCCCGCGCTGGATCTTCTTCTCGGCGACGTCGATCAGCATGCGCTCGATGATGTCGCCGACGTGCTCCATGTTGATGGTGAACTGCATGATGTCGGCCCAG
>Ga0209253_10004632_pt1 | contig 11985 bp, 12 predicted proteins | sample FrelakmetBRP12BR_FD_187145 | JGI IMG/M metagenome (GOLD analysis project Ga0209253, IMG submission 187145) | Freshwater lake sediment microbial communities from the University of Notre Dame, USA, for methane emissions studies - BRP12 BR (SPAdes)... | ecosystem: Environmental > Aquatic >...
CCCCTTCAGGTCGCCCGAGGGGCAGCGCTACTTCGCCGCCATGCAGTGCGCCGCCAACATGTCCTTCGCCAACCGGCAGGTGATCCTGCACCGGATCCGGGAGGTGTTCGGCAGCGTCTTCGGCCGGGATCCGCAGGAGCTCGGCCTGCACATGGTCTACGACGTCGCCCACAACACGGCGAAGCTCGAGCGCCACCTCGTCGACGGCGCCGAACGCGAGCTGCTGGTGCATCGCAAGGGCGCGACGCGGGCGTTCGGCCCCGGGATGCCCGGCCTGCCGGCGGCGTATCGCGAGATCGGGCAGCCGGTGATCATCGGCGGCAGCATGGAGACCGGCTCCTACCTGCTGGTGGGGGTGCCCACGGGCGGGGCCTCCTTCTTCAGCACCGCACACGGCAGCGGCCGGACCATGAGCCGCACCAAGGCGAAGAAAGCCTTCCACGGACGCGAGCTGCAGCGCGCCATGGAGGCACGGGGCATCTACGTGCGCACCGTCTCGTACGCGGGGCTCGCCGAGGAGGCCGGGCCCGCCTACAAGGACATCGACGCGGTCGCGGAGGCGACGGAGCGGGCGGGCCTCAGCCGGCGCGTGGTGCGACTGACACCGATCGGCAACGTGAAAGGCTGAGCGCTCCCATGACACCGATCGGCAACGTGAAAGGCTGAGTGCTCCCATGCCGTGGGAGTACCTCGAGGACGGCGTGACGAGCGACGTGACCTTCCGCGCCTGGGGCCGCGATCTGGACGAGCTCTTCACGGCCGCCGCCGATGCCACGGCGGGCACCATGGTGGAGGATCCGGCCGGCACGATCGAGGCCGCCGTCCGCCTCCCGATCACCACCGAGGGCCCCGCCCTGGATCTCCTCCTGATGCGGTTTCTCGACGAGATGATCTTCTACAAGGACGCGCGCGGCCTCATCCTGCGTGCCGGGAACGTCCGGGTGGCCGGCGCCGGAAACCGGTACACGGTCGAGGCCGAGCTCTACGGCGAGCCGATCGATCCCGCCAAGCACGCCCTCGCGGCCGACGTGAAGGCCGTGACCCTGTGCGGCTTGCGGGTCGAGCACGCCGATTCCGGGTGGCAGGCGCAGGTGACACTCGACGTCTGATCGTCGGAGGCGCGCGACGACCGGCCGCGGCGCGACACCTCGGCGACGCAGTCTCGAGCGGAGGACGAAAGAGCGATGGTACGGATCCTGATCGAGCGGCGGCTTGCCGCGGGCAAGGAGGAGGCGTTTCGCACCCTGATGCGGGCCATGCGGCGCGAGGCGGTGCATGCGGAGGGCTACATCTCGGGCGAGACGTTGCAGGACGTGGCCGACCCGCGCCACTACTTCATCATCTCGACCTGGCGCTCACGCGCCGAGTGGGACGCGTGGGCGGAGTCCGCGGCACGCGAGGCCGTCCGCGAGAGCATCCAGCCGCTCTTGGCCGAGCCCGAGCGCGTCACCGTCCTCGAGCCGGTCTGACAGGCAGATTCTTCCGAGCACAGCCCCGGCCGGCCAGCGTCCGCGACCAACAGCCTGTCGGCGAAATGGGCAGGCGCCCGCGAGGCTCGCTCGAGTGATGCGCCGCCGCGACGTGCCCGTCTTCCCCTGCAGTCGCGATCCGGCGCCCGTCTCGCTCCGCTCTACTCCTCCTCTGGCGTCGGTCGGGCCGGGGGCTCGTAGTCGACGCCCTCCTCCGCGGCCTCCACGACGTCCTCCGTGCTCGACGGCTCGTACCAGGCCGGTCGCTCGCGCCGCGTCTCGGCCTTCGCACGGTCCTCCCGTTCCCACGGCAGCTCCTTGATCTCGATGCGATCGACGATCTCCTCGAGCCCGTTCCGGTCGGTGAGGAGCTGGCGGAGGATCTGGTGCTCGGACTCGCTTGGCAGGGTTCCCGCGAGATAGACGACGCCGTGCCGGCAGACGATACGGAGCTCCTCGGCGTCGATGCGCTCGTCCTCGCGCAGCTGATCCCGCAGCACCGCCTCGAGCTCGCGGTCACTCAGCAGGTGCAGATCCTGCGGCAGCCGCGCAGCCTTCGGAGCCTCGGTGCCCTCGGCCTCCTCGGGTGGTGCCGCCTCGCGCTCACGCGCGCAGTCGATGCACAGCAAGGTTGCGGGGAGGGCCTCGAGGCGCGCCAGAGGGATCGACTCCCCGCAGCCCGCGCAGACCCCGTAGCTGCCTGCGGCGATGCGGCGAAGCGCGGCGTCGAACTCCTCGAGCTCCCGGCGTCCGCGGTCGTCGAGGCGGGCGTACAGCCTCGCCATGCGCTCGTCCTGAGCCCGCTCCTCGAGCTCGGCCTCGCGGCTCTCCGCGATGGCTCGCAGGTCGGCCTCCGTGTCCGCGACGGCCTTGAACAGGACCTCCCGCTGGCGCAGGAGCTCCTTCCTCAGCGCACTCAGGTCCTGTGCGTCCATTCGCACCCTCCTCCGGGTACGGATCTCGAATCGGGTCGTTGCAAGAGCCTTGCCGCTGCGAGCTGGTGCCAACCGCCGCTCCAGGCGGGCTGCGGCAGGCTGGTTTTCGCGCTTCTCGGAACCATTCACCCGCCTGCTTTGCATTCTCGCGAGCGCTCACGGCGCACGCGCCCCGCCCGTACGACGCGCGCCGCCCCTCGCCCCGTGGTCGGCGTCTGGCAGGTCTCTTGCTGAGGGGAAAGAGAGGACGGCAATGCGCTTTCATGATCGACGAGAGGCCGGGCAGCGACTGGCCAGAGCGCTGCAGCGGTACCGAGGGCGGCCGGACACGATCGTCCTCGGCTTGCCGCGCGGTGGGGTCGTCCCCGCGGCCGAGATCTCGGCCGCTCTCGGGCTTCCGCTCGACGTGATCGTGTCGCGGAAGATCGGCGCTCCCGACAATCCGGAGTTGGCGATCGGGGCGATCGCGGAGGGCGGGGAACCTCACCTCAACGCCGACGTGGTGGCACTCACGGGGGCATCGTCCGACTACGTCGCCAAGGCGGTCGAGCGCCAGCGCCTCGAGATCGCGCGGCGACAGCAGCGGTTCCGCCAGGGTCGTCCCCTCGTCCTACCCGAGCAGGCGACGGTCATCCTGGTCGATGACGGTGTCGCGACCGGGGCGACGGTGATCGCCGCCATCCCGGCGCTCCGCCGGCAGGGAATCGAGCGTCTCGTCCTCGCCATCCCGGTGGCACCGCCGGACACGGCCGAGACCCTTCGCGGCATGGTCGACGAGCTGGTCGTGCTCGCCACCCCGGCCATGTTCTGGGCAGTGGGAGCGCACTACGACGAGTTCGAGCAGGTCTCGGACGAGGAGGTTCTGACACTGCTCGTCGAGGCCGCGGCCGCGGGTCGTGCCCTCGTCCAACCGGCGGCTGGCGGCGGCACGGCTCGCGAGCGGAAGAAGCGATGAGGGCAGGCGCATCGCAGTGCAACGGCTCCCCTGTCGCCGCGTGCCCGGCGGGTGCTGCGCCGGGGTGGCCCCGGCGATGACCCTCAAGGTCGTGGCAGGGACTGCCCACCCCGTTCTGGCCTCCGCCGTGGCGGAGCACCTGGGTCTCACGCTCGCCGCCTGCCTCGTCGAGCGCTTCCCCGACGGCGAGGTGCAGGTCGAGCTCCGCGAGGACGTGCGCGGTGCCGACGTCTACGTCGTCCAGCCGACCGGTCCGCCGGCCGGCGAGCACCTGCTCGAGCTCCTGCTCCTGGCCGACGCCTGCCGGCGTGCGGGCTGTGCGCGGATCACGGCAGTGGTGCCGTACTTCGCGTACGCACGCCAGGATCGCCGCGTGCGCGGGGGGGAGCCGGTCGGTGCGCGGCTCGTGGCCGACCTCTTCGGCGCCGGCGGATTCGCCCGCGTGGTGGCCGTGGATCTGCACAGCGCCGCCATCGAGGGCTGCTTCGGGATGCCGCTCGAGCACCTGAGCGCGGTGCCCCTGCTTGCCGACGCGGTCCGTTCCACGGTGAGCGGCAATGCCGTGGTGGTCACTCCCGACCTCGGCGCCGTGAAGCTCGCCGAGCGCTACGCGCGCCTGCTCGGCCTGCCGCTCGCGATCGTGTACAAGCAGCGGGTCAGCGGCAGCGAGGTCCGTGTCCGTGGTCTCGTCGGGGAGGTGCGCGGGCGTGCCCCCCTGGTCGTCGACGACATGATCAGCACCGCAGGCACGGTGGCCGCGGCCACGACGACCCTCCTCGACGCCGGCTGTCTTCCCGAGATCACCGTGGTCGCGAGCCACGCGCTCCTCGTCGGGCCGGCGATCGAGCGACTGCGCACGCTGCCGCTCCGCGCCCTCGTGACGACCGACAGCGTCGCGATGCCGGTGTCCGTGGCCGTGCCGGCGGCGGTTGCCGTGCCCGTGCGGGCCATGAGCCTTGCGGGGCTTCTCGGCGACGCGATCAGGCGTCTCTTCGCCGACCAGCCGCTCGGCGATCTCGTGGCGCCGGGGTGAGCGGGGCACCAGCGAGGGAGGATCCGGAGACCATGCACGATCATCCCGACTGGAACCTGGTCGTGACCGCGCGCGAGGGCACGCAGCCCGAGCTCGTGCGCGCGCTCGCTCCGCTCGTGCGGCTCAGGCGCTCCGGCTTCCGCAACGTCCTCGTCGGCCGTGTGGACGACGTGGAGGCGTTCCTCGCTGCGGTGGCGGCGCAGCGCGAGTGCCAGCCGTTTCTCGACAACTGGCTCGCGCGTGTCCTGCCCCTCGAGCGCACGTTCCCCGTCGACGTGCCGTCCCTGCCGGAGGTCCTGCAGCGCGAGGCCGAAGCGGTGCTCGATCGCCTGGCCGGGAAGAGCTTCCACGTCCGCGTCGAGCGCCGCGGCCACAAGGGCGTCATCCACACGCACGCGACCGAGAAGGCCCTCGGGACGTGGGTCTACGAGGCGCTGCAGGCACGCGGGGCGACACCGGTCGTGGACTTCGAGGATCCGGAGGTCGTCCTTGCCATCGAGCTCGTCGGCGACGTCGGTGGCCTCGGCCTCGTCACGCGCGAGCTGAGCCGGCGGTATCCGTTCGTCCGGATCGATTGAGCGAGCCGGGCTTCCGGGCCGGCCGGCGCCGGCGCGACGCCTACGGCTGGCTGGTCGGGTGCGGCGTCGCGCGCTCGAGGAGCCTGCCGATCAGGGCGAACTCCTCGGCGAGCAGCGCCAGCACGTCGTCGAGGCTCACGATGCCGACGAGCTTGCCAGCGCGGTCCACGACCAGCACGCGCCGGAAGCCGCCGCCCTTCATGAGCGCGAGCGCCGACTCGATGGGCGCGTCTTCGACGATGGTCTTCGGGTTCGCGGTCATGACGGCGCCCACGGTCGTGGCGCGAGGGTCGCGCCCCTCCGCAAGCACGCGCAGGGCGAGGTCGCGATCGGTGACGAGACCGACGGGCTGCTCCTCCTGGTTCAGGACGACGAGCGTTCCGACACGCCGCTCGCGCATGCGGCGCGCCGCCTCGAGCGCGCTCTCGCCCCCGTCCGCGAGGTCGACGTCGCGCAGGCAAATCCGGCCAACGGACATGAGTCCCTCCTTCGTCCCGATGTGCCGCCGCAGCGGCTCACAGCTGGCAGGCGCCGGGATCGCACTTGGCGAGCAGCTCTCGGCTCGCCGCATCCTCCTGTGCGCCCAGCGTCAGGACCTGCTCGTCCTTCGAGCCGTAGCGGTAGATGGTGATGCCTTTGAGACCGAGCCGCCAGGCCTCCATGTAGGCGTCGGCCACGTCCTCGGGGCGGGCGGTGGCCGGCATGTTGATCGTCTTCGAAACCGCGTTGTCGACGTGGCGCTGGAAGGCCTGCTGGATGCGCAGGTGCTGGCGCGCGGGCACCTCGGTCGCGGTCACGAAGCGATGCCGGAGCGTCTCTGGCACGTGCGCGACACCCTGCAGCGTGCCGCTGTGCATGACCCCGGTGCGCACCGCCTCCGCATCGCCGCCGAGGGCGGCGAGATGGCGGGCGAAGATCGGGTTCAGCTCGACGATCGGCTCGCCCCCGAGGGTGTGGGCACGGCGGTAGGCAAGGGCGAACAGGGGCTCGATGCTGCCGCTCGTGCCCGCGATCATGCTGAGCGTGCCGGTGGGCGCGATCGAGAGGCGCGTCGCGTTGCGGACGCGCTCGCTGCGCGCCGCGTAGATGCTGCGGTCCCAGGCGGGGAACACGCCGCGCTCCTCGGCGAGCGCGCGCGAGGCGAGGCGCGACTCCTCGGCGATGAACGCGATGAGGCGCTCCGCCCAGCTGATGGCGTCCTCCGAGTCATAGGAGATGCCGAGGCGGATCAGGCCCTCGGCAAAGCCCATCACGCCGAGGCCGATCTTGCGATGGGCGCGCGTCAGCGCGGCGATCTCCGGCAGCGGCTCGCGGGTCACCTCGACGAGGTCGTCGAGGAAGCGCACCCCCGTGTGCACGGCGTGCCGGAGCCGCTCCCAGTCGACGTCTGGCTCGCCGTGCTCGGTCCGGACCATGTGGGCGAGATTCAGCGACCCCAGCACGCAGCTCTCGTGGGGCAGGAGGGGCACCTCCCCGCACGGGTTGGTGCTCTCGATCTCGCCGAGCGCGGGCAGCGGATTGGCGCGGGCCACCTGGTCGAGGAAGAGAAGACCGGGGTCTCCCGTCTCCCAGGCCGCGTGCGCGATCGCCTCGAAGACCAGGCGTGCCTCGCGTCGCCCGGCGACGGTCCCGGAGCCGGGGTGGACGAGGTCGTAGGAGGCTCCGCGCTCCACTGCGTCCATGAAGCGGTCGGTGACCGCGACCGAGAGGTTGAAGTTCGGCAGGCTTCCCGGCTCGCGCTTCGCCTCCACGAAGTCCAGGACGTCCGGGTGGTCGACACGCAGCACGCCCATGTTGGCCCCGCGCCGCCGGCCACCCTGCTTGATGTGCTCCGTCGCGCAGTCGAAGATCCGCATGAACGAGACCGGTCCGGAGGCGGTCCCGCCCGTGGACGCGACCACCTCGTCTCGTGCGCGCAGGCGGGAGAAGGAGAACCCCGTCCCTCCACCCGTGCGCTGGACCAGCGCCATGGCCCGGAGCGCCCCGAAGATGCCCTCCATCGTGTCGTCCACCGGCAGGACGAAGCACGCTGCCAGCTGCCCGAGCGGTGTTCCGGCGTTCATCAGCGCCGGCGAGTTGGGGAGGAAGTCGAGGGAGGTGAGCAGGCGGTGGAAGACCCCCTCCCACTCGGCGGCGGCCCGCGCCGACCCGAGGAGGAGCTCCGCGTGCGCGACCGCTCGCGCCACACGCGCCAACAGCGCGTCGGGTGTCTCGACCAGCCGGCGCATGCCGTCGCGGCGGAGATAGCGCGCCTCGAGAACCCGGCGCGCGGTGGTCGAGAGCTCAACCACCACGATGGCCTCAGCTGCTGATCTTGACCTGCTGCGCCTTCGGCTGCTTGCTCTTCGGCAATGTGATCCGGAGGATGCCGTTCTTGAGCTCGGCCGTGGCCTTGGCGGCGTCGACCTCCGCCGGGAGCGTCAGCGCGCGCTGGAAGGCGCCGTACCGGATCTCCTGCCGGTAGTAGTTCTTCTTCTTCTCCTCGGTCTCCTTCTTCATCTCGCCGCGCACCGTCAGGGTGCGGTCATCGAGCGAGATCTCGACCTGCTCCTTCTCGACCCCGGGGACGGCCATCTTCACCGTCACCTCGGCCTCGGACTCGGCCACCTCCGCTGCGGGCTCCAGGAGCTCGGAAGCCGCGCGACCGAAGAAGTCGCGAAAGAGATCCTCGAACAGATCCTCCCTGGGCCGTAGGGCCCGGAAGGGATCCCAATGTGCCAGTGGCGTTGCCATGCCTCGTTCCTCCTCTTGCTGCGCAGCGGGACGGCGCTGCCATCCACGCCTGCGGTCGACTGTTTCCCGCGGCCGCGCCTCGTGATCGACTCGGGGCGCGGCCGGCGTGCGCGAGGGCATCGCTTCTTCAAATAGCTTGCCAGCACGCCCCCCGCGCAGCCACGGCGCGCGGGAGCGCGCTCTTCCCAACTTCGAGAAGATCCCACCGGGAAGGTTGGCACGGTCGCGAAGGCAAACGCGCCGCGCCCGCAGAGCCGCAGGCGCGAGAAGCAAGTGCGCCCGCAGAGCCGCCAGGCGCGCGTGGATCGGGCGACGGCGGTGCGCTCAGGGCACCCCTCGGCTCTCGGGTGGAGCGTGTCTCCCGGCCTGACCGGCCGTGCCCGTGCCCCATCGGGCGATGCGCGGCGCGTTCAGGGCACCCCCAGCCTGACCGGCATCCGTGCCCCGCCCCAGGTGCCCGGCTGCGGGTCGAGGACCCCGGCGCAGGGCGTGCCGCAGGCGCGGCAGCGGCCTGCGGCATCGAGGTCCCAGGCGGTGATCTCGTACCGGTCCCTGCCGATCAGCTTCGCCCCGCATACGTGACAGCAGGTGCTGGCGCCCTCCGGGTCGTGCACGTTCCCCGTGTAGGCGTAGCGCAGGCCGTTCGTCAGGGCGATACGGCGAGCGCGGGTGAGGGTGGCCGGCGGCGTCGCCGGGCGGTCCCTCATCCTCCAGTCGGGATGGAACGCGGAGAAGTGGATCGGCACCTCGGGGCCGAGCTCACTCACCACCCAGCGCGTGAGCGCGTCGATCTCCGCGTCCGAGTCGTTCAGGCCCGGGATGAGAAGCGTCGTGAGCTCGAGCCAGACCGCCGTCTCGCGGCGCACATAGCGCAGCGTGTCGAGGACCGGCTGGAGCTCGCCGGCGCACACGGTGCGATAGAACTCCTCCGTGAAGGCTTTCAGGTCGACGTTGGCGGCGTCCATGTGGGCGTAGAACTCCCGCCGCGGCTCCTCGCACATGTAGCCGGCGGTCACGGCCACGGACTTGATCCCGTACGCGCGGCACGCGTCCGCCACGTCCATCGCGTACTCCATGAAGATCACCGGATCGTTGTAGGTGTAGGCCACGCTGCGGCAGCCGAGGTCACGCGCCACGCGCGCGATGGTCTCGGGGGCGGCCTGGTCGGCGAGCGTGTCGAGCTCCCGCGAGGTGCTGATGTCCCAGTTCTGGCAGAACTTGCACGCCAGGTTGCAGCCGGCGGTACCGAACGAGAGGACCGGTGTCCCGGGCAGGAAGTGGTTGAGCGGCTTCTTCTCGATGGGGTCGACGCAGAAGCCGCTCGAGCGGCCGTAGGTGGTGAGCACCACCTGCTGACCCAGGTTGGCGCGCACGAAGCACAGCCCGCGCTGCCCCTCGCGCAGCGTGCAGGAGCGCGGGCACACGTCGCACTGGACGCGGCCGTCGGGCAGCGCATGCCAGTACCTGGTCGCGACGATCTCGGGTGCCATGGGCGTCGGCCTCGAGGTGCTCCTGTGCTCGGAGGCGGTGTGCGATGGAAGATCCAGCACGAGGGGAGGTAGGCACGAAATCGGCCGAGTCAACCTGTGGCGAGGCGTGCAGGACCGACCGGCGTGTGGCGCGACGAGCCGGGCGCGCATCGGCGCCGGATGCCGGTGGTCCTGCGGCGCGCCATCGCGGCCGGCGGCGATCTCGGGTACTCTCGTCTCGTGGCCACGGGCATCGGATCCTCCCACGTGCTCGGTCCGCGCAGCGGCGATGCGCTGCTCGTCGTGGACGTCCAGCGGGACTTCCTCCCCGGAGGGCGGCTGCCGGTGCCGCACGGCGACGCGATCATCCCGGTCCTGAACCGCGTCCTCGCGCTCTGGCGCGAGCGTGACCTTCCCGTGTTTGTCATCCGGGACTGGCACCCCCCCAACCATTGCTCCTTCCGCGAGCAGGGCGGCCCGTGGCCTCCGCACTGCGTCGCCGGCAGCGAGGGTGCGAGCCTCGCGGCGCGCCTCGAGCTCCCCCCGTCCGCCACGCTGGTGTCGAAGGGGACGCGAGCGGATGCGGAGGCCTACTCGGGCTTCGAGGGCACGGACCTGGACGCGCGGCTGCGTGCGGCCGGCATCCGGCGGCTCTTCGTCGGCGGCCTCGCGACCGAGTACTGCGTGCTTGCGACCGTGCGCGAGGCGCTTGCCCGCGGCTACGCGGCCGTCGTGCTCGAACAGGCGATCCGGGGCCTCGACGCTGCGGCCGGCGCCGCGCGCGCCGCGGAGGAGGAGATGCGACGGCTCGGGGCGTCGTTCGTGCGCGAGCAGGAGCTGCGAGGGGCATGAGGCCCGAGTCGAGTGCCCTGCTGACGGACCTCTACCAGCTCACGATGCTGGACGGCTACGTGCGCCACGGCATGGAGGAGACCGCGGTCTTCGAGTTCTTCGTGCGCAAGCTCCCGCCGCGCCGCAGCTTCCTCGTGGCGGCCGGTCTCGAGCAGCTGCTCGAGTTCCTCGCGGGCCTCCGCTTCGAGGCCGAGGAGCTCGACTGGATTGCCGGCAGCGGTCGCTTCAGCCCGGCCCTGGTCGACTACCTCTGCCGCCTGCGCTTCACCGGCGACGTCGACGCCATGGCGGAGGGCACGATCGTCTTCCCGGACGAGCCGATCGTGCGCGTCGTCGCGCCGCTGCCGCAGGCCCAGCTCGTCGAGTCGCGGCTCATCAACCTGGTGCACTTCCAGACCCTCATCGCCTCGAAGGCCGCACGGACGGTTCTCGCCGCGCCCGGAAAGCTCCTGGTCGATTTCGGCATGCGCCGCGCGCACGGCGCCGAGGCGGGCCTCCTCGCCGCGCGCGCGGCATACCTCGCCGGCATGTCGGGCTCGTCGACGGTGCTCGCCGGCCTGCGCTTCGGCGTCCCCGTCTTCGGTACGATGGCGCACTCCTACGTGCAGGCGCACGATGACGAGGCCGAGGCGTTCCTGCGCTCCGCGCGCAGCCAGGCGCCTCCGATCGTCCTCTTGCTCGACACCTACGACACCGAGGCCGCTGCGCAGAAGGTCGTGGCGCTGGCTCCTCGACTGCGGGAGGAGGGCATCACGATCGCGGCCGTGCGACTGGACAGCGGCGACCTCGCCGAGCACGCACGCCGGGTACGGCGCATCCTCGACGCTGGAGGTCTCGGGGCGGTCACGATCTTCGTGAGCAGCAGCCTCGACGAGGAGAGGATACGCGACCTGCTCGCGAGCGCGGCGCCCATCGACGGCTTCGGCATCGGCTCCCGTCTCGACACGTCGGCCGACGCGCCCTACCTCGACTGCGCCTACAAGCTGCAGGAGTATGCAGGGAGGGCGCGGCGCAAGCGCTCGGAGGGGAAAGCCACCTGGCCGGGTCGCAAGCAAGTGTATCGCCGCTACGACGGCGACGGGCGCATGCTGGAGGACGTCCTGACCCTCGTCGACGATCCGCAGGAGGGCGAGGCGCTGCTCAGGCCGGTGATGGCAGGAGGGCGGCGGGTGGGACCGGCCGTCTCGCTCGTCGCGGCCCGCGCCCGGGCGGCCGCACAGCTGGCGGCGCTTCCCGAGCCGCTCCGTCGCCTCGAGGGCGGCCCCGCGTATCCCGTGCACGTGGCGCCGGCGCTGGTGCGCCTGGCGGAGGCCGTGGACGCCTGGGCGCGCTGACGTCGGTGACGCGGACGGCGATCGATCTGGACGGGGGGCAGCAGTCGGGGAGCGGCACGATCGTCCGTCATGCCGTGGCGCTCGCTGCGCTCCTCGGCCGGCCGCTCCGCCTGCGCCGCGCGCGGGCGCGGCGGGAGAAGCCCGGGCTTCGCCCGCAGCACGTGGCGTCCGTCAGGGCCTGCGCCGAGCTCTGCGGCGCGACGACCGACGGGCTTGCCGTGGGGTCGCAGGACCTCACGTTCGTTCCCGGTCCGACGATTCGCGGGGGATCGTACGAGTGGGACATCGGGACCGCCGGCTCGGCCACCATGCTCGCGCTGAGCGTGCTGCCGCTCGCCTGCTTCGCCCGGACACCGGTCACGGCGCGCATCACGGGCGGGATCTTCCAGGACTTCGCACCCTCGCCGCACCACCTGCAGCACGTCCTCCTGCCGTTGCTCGCCCGCATGGGCGTCGAGGCCGAGTTGCGGGTGGCGCGCGCGGGCTACGTTCCGCTCGGCGCCGGCATCCTCGAGTTGCGCCTGCGCCCGGCACCCGCCGGGCTCGCACCGCTCCGGCTCGCCGAGCAGGGTGAGGCACGTGCGGTTGGCGGCGTCGCCTTCTCGAGCCACCTCGCCGAGCGCCGGG